>Ga0073906_1004887_pt1 | contig 12787 bp, 17 predicted proteins | sample Inofromicrocosms_FD_65485 | JGI IMG/M metagenome (GOLD analysis project Ga0073906, IMG submission 65485) | Mouse cecum microbial communities from Vienna, Austria - Inoculum for glucosamine and mucus D2O microcosms | ecosystem: Host-associated > Mammals > Digestive system > Large intestine >... | reverse complement strand
TTCAGCGGCTGGCTGGGCACCCGGGCGCTCACCGAGGAGCTCATGGAGCGGGTGAAGGTGGAGAAAATTCCGCTGTAAGGAGAACTTATGACCATTCGTGAATTTTTCAAAGAGAACCCCGCCGCGGCCGTGGCCTTCTCCGGGGGGGTGGACTCGGCGTGGCTCCTCCACGAGGCGGTGCGCTGGGCGGAAAAAACGGCGGCGTACTTCGTGCGCACCCCCTTCCAGCCGGATTTTGAGCTGGAGGACGCCCGGGAGACCGCGGCGCGGCTGGGGGCGTCCCTGACGGTAGTGGAGCTGGATATTTTGGCGGACCCCGCTGTGGCGGCAAATCCGGCGGACCGGTGCTATTACTGCAAAAAGGCCCTCTTCACCCGCCTGCTGGAGGCGGCGGGGGCCGGCGGCTTCCCCCTGGTGCTGGACGGGAGCAACGCCTCCGACGACGCCGGGGACCGGCCCGGGATGCGGGCCCTCCGGGAACTGGGGGTGCGCTCGCCCCTGCGGGAGTGCGGCGTGACCAAAGCGGACATCCGCCGCCTGGCCCGGGAGGCGGAGCTGCCCGTGTGGAGCAAGCCCTCCTACGCCTGCCTCGCCACCCGCATCCCGGCGGGGACGGCTATCACCGCCCGGGACCTGGGCAGGGTCTCCCGGGGCGAGGCGGCGCTGATGCGGGAGGGCCTCACAGACTTCCGCCTGCGCCTGCGGGGAGAGGACGCCCTGCTCCAGGTCCGGGGGGAGCAGATGGACCTGGCCCGCAGGCTCCTGGAGAAGCGGCATGAGCCGCTATTGGACGGCTTCCGGGAGGTGCGCCTGGACGAGACGCCCCGGGAATCCCGGGAGACGTGATGGGACCTCTTCCTCCCTGCCCGCATATGGTGGGGTGTAGATACGTTTGATCCCGTAGGGGCGGATAGTATCCGCCCCTACGATACCGCACAGGGTAACGATAGAACGGGCGGATACTATCCGCCCCTACACCCGAGCTTCTGGAAAGGAAGGACCATTGATGGAAGAGACCAAGACGCTGGACCGTCTCCGCATGGGACGGCGGGCGACCATTGCCGCCCTGAACGCCCCGGAGGCACAGCGGCAGAGGATGCTGGACCTGGGATTCGTGCCGGGCCGTCCGGTGTCGGCGCTCCAGGAGAGCCCCTGGGGGGACCCGGTGGCCTATGGCGTGTGCGGGGCGGTGATCGCCCTGCGCAGGGCCGACGCACAGCAGATCCTTGTCCGTTAGAACATATCGGAGGCGCGGGACGTTTTTAAAACGCTCCGCGCCCCTTTTTTCACCAGCAGCCCCCTCCGCGCATACAGTGGGCTTAGTATGAAAAGGAGGGATCTGCCATGGCTGGATCTACGAGGACCGCGCCGGTCATCGCCCTGGTGGGCAACCCCAATGTGGGCAAATCCACCGTCTTCAACGCCCTGACCAGCTTGCATCAGCATACGGGGAATTGGCCGGGGAAGACCGTTGCCACCGCCCGGGGCGCCTATACATATCACGAGCGTACCTATACCCTGGTGGACCTGCCGGGGACCTACTCCCTGCGCCCCGGCAGTGCGGAGGAGGAGGTCACAAGGGACTACCTCCTCTCCGGGGAGGCGGATGTGACATTGGTGGTGGCGGACGCCACGGGGCTGGAGCGGAACCTCGCCCTGGTGCTCCAGGTGCTGGAGGTGTCCTGGCCGGTGGTGGTGTGCGTCAACCTGCTGGACGAGGCGGAGAAAAAGCAGATCGCGGTGGACCTGGAGGCACTGCAGGAGCGGCTGGGCTGTCCGGTGGTGGGTGCCGCCGCCCGGAGCGGCAGGGGGCTGGACGCCCTGCGGCAGGCCCTGGAGGAGGCAGCGGACCGCCCCGGAGCGCGGCCCCTGCCGGAGCTGGACTGCGCCGGGGACTGCGCTGGGTGCGCCCGCAGGCGGGCGGAGGCGGTGATGGAGCGGGCCGCGGCCATCGCCGCCGAGGTGACGGAGATGGACCCGCGGTCCGCCCACCGCCGGGACCGGGTCCTGGACCGCCTCCTGACCAGCCGGGCCACCGGCATCCCGGTGATGCTGGGGCTCTTGGCCCTGGTGTTGTGGCTGACCATGGCGGGGGCTAATGTGCCCTCCCGGCTTCTCTCCGGCCTGCTCATGGGGTGGCAGGAGCCCCTGCGGGGCATCTGCGAGACCCTCCGCGCCCCCTGGTGGCTCACCGGGGCCCTGGTGGACGGCGTGTACCGGACCGTGGCGTGGGTGGTGTCGGTGATGCTGCCGCCCATGGCTATCTTCTTCCCCCTCTTCACCCTGCTGGAGGACGCCGGATATCTGCCCCGGGTGGCCTTCAACCTGGACCACTTCTTCCAGAAAGCCGGGGCCCACGGAAGGCAGAGTTTAACGATGTGCATGGGGTTGGGGTGCAACGCCTGCGGCGTCATGGGGTGCCGGATCATCCAGAGCCCCCGGGAACGGCTCATCGCCATTGTTACCAACGCCTTCGTCCCCTGCAACGGCCGCTTCCCCACCCTCATCGCCCTCATTTCCATGTTCTTTGTAGCCGGGGAGGGCCTGTGGGGCTCCTTCACCTCGGCGGCTATGCTGATGGGGGCGGTGGTGCTGTCGGTGGCCATGACATTGTGGGCCAGCCGGTTCCTCTCCCGGACGGTGCTGAAGGGGGAGCCCTCCTCCTTCTCCCTGGAGCTCCCCCCCTACCGGATGCCTCAGGTGGGGCAGGTGCTGGTGCGCTCCATCCTGGACCGGACGCTGTTCGTCCTGGGCCGGGCGGTGGCGGTGGCTGCCCCGGCGGGACTGCTCATCTGGACCGCCGCCAATGTCTCCGTGGGCGGGGAGAGCGTCTTATTGCACCTGGCGGGGATTCTGGAGCCTCTGGGGCGCCTCATGGGGCTGGACGGCATCATCCTGCTGGCGTTCCTGCTGGGGTTCCCGGCCAACGAGATCGTGGTGCCCTGCATCCTCATGGGGTACCTCTCTACCGGGACGCTGACGGACTATGGGAGCCTCGCCGAGCTCCAGGAGCTTCTGGCCGGCCACGGCTGGACCGCCGCTACCGCCTTGAGCGCCCTGCTCTTTACCCTCTTCCACTTCCCCTGCGGCACTACCTGCCTCACCATCTGGCGGGAGACCAGAAGCTGGAAATGGACCGCTTTGGCCGTCGCCCTGCCCACCTGCATCGGGGTGGCGCTGTGCGTGGGAGTGCACCTGGTCTGGGGACTGCTGGCTTGACCGGAGAGGCGTCGGGACCTGCATCCCGGCGGACCTGCCGGGGAGGGGGATGCCCCTCCCCGGGGCCTTAAAAAATTTTTCTTTTTTTTGAAAAAAACTCTTGCAAAATCCTTCGAGATGTGCTATCCTGTCTAAGCTGACAGATGAAGTCAGTCGTATGGTCCATCCGGGTGTGGCGAAGTTTGGTATCGCGCTTGAATGGGGTTCAAGAGGCCGCTGGTTCGAATCCAGTCACTCGGACCAAATCCCCCGAAATCCTAGGATTTCGGGGGATTTTCTTTTACTTTTTTCGGTGCTCTTTTTTGCTATTTGAGGGGCGTTGCTACGGGGTTGCTCCGTTTACAATCTCCCAGAAATGTTCTGTACCAAGGGCTGAAGGGTTTTCTGGCGTTTCCCTGACCAACAGGAATTCATGACATTTTCTCTATCGCGCGTCGAAGGGTAGCGATATCTTGATGGATGTATGTGTTTGCGGTCATCTCATAATCTTCATGCCCGGCCAGGGCCTGGATATCTTCGGTCCTAGCGCCTGCGGCGGATAGACGAGTGGCAAAGGTGTGCCGCGTAGCATGGGGCGTGAGGCGCCGTACTCCAATCTCGTCCAGCGCTGGATAGTAGCAGCGGCGGCGGAAACTGTCTGGCGTGTAAGCCCGCCCTTTCTCATCACAAATAATGGTTTCGCCGCCCATAGCCAGTTTCTTATCCAGAATATCCTGTACACGCTGATGTACTGGGACGATTCTGTTTCGGCCAGCATCGGTCTTCTTCCCACCGATCAGTGCATGGTTTGTTGTGTCGTAGTTCTCAGGCTGCAGCTCCAGAAACTCAGCGATCCGAAAGCCGGTATAGCACATGAGCAGGATGCTGTCCGCATGAGGGACGCTGCCGACTGCGCTCTCGATCTGCCGGAGCTCCTGCTCTGTGAAGCAGTCCTTGGGGGCTTTCTCTTGCTTTGGGAGTGTAAGAAATGTGGCGTAGTTCTTGTGGACAATGTCGTTTTGCATGGCGTAGTCATACAACTGCGTAAGCAGCGCCTTCATCTTGGACAAGGATGAAAATGAAAGCGGCTTCGACATGACCGGATGGCCGGTGTTGTCCAGTTTGGGGCTGCCGTCGTTCTTCACAGCAGGAAACGGAGCGGAATAGTAGTCGATGACGGCCTGGTACTGCCCAGTCCGCAGGTCCCGGAATGTTTCATTGTACAGGCTGGAAAACTTGGCGTAGGAGGCTGTATAGTTGTCCTTGGTCTGCTTCGAGATGGTACGGAACGCGATCTCACTCCACTCCTCGTAAACCCCTGCGAACGTAATATTTACTTTTGTAGTTGGCGCACGCCGGAATTCCTCCAGCGCATCTTTGGCCTCACGAGCTGTCGCAAAGGAGCCGAGCCGCTCCCGCACCGCCTTGATCTTCCCTGTCTCCGGATCGGTCACATACCGCGCCGGGGCCACTGCGACCCAGGGCCGTGTGCGGACATCGCTGCGCTTATACACGGAACCGCAGCCGTTCTCTCGCTTAATTGATCGTTTTGCTATTGCGTTCTCCTCCAATCTGTAGTATGATAGGAGGGCAGTGGGGACTGGTCAAAGTCTACTGCCCTCGATAGCCGCCTCCGGTGTTGGTTGCACCGGGGGCGGTTTTTTGCTTTACATCCAGCTCAAAGATGTGGTACAATAAGAGAAACGTGAAATAGGAGAGGATCGACTATGCCGTATTACTCAATCAGTGTCCCGGAGCGGATGCCAGCAATGGCAGGGCAATCCAACGGTAACATATTTGATATCATTGTGGATGTCGAAAATAACAGGGTTGAATTCCGTTCAACCGACCAGAAAAGTATCATCAGCCTGGATTTGATTTGCGTGGCTGAGGTTGAGGACATACTTTGTCAGTTAGTCAGTAGCAGAGAGTTTCAAACAGCTTTAGCCAAAAAGTTGTCTGAACATCTTGGTCGGCATGACGCCAAGGATAGCGCCGTTCCGTATGTGGCGGACTGCGGCAAGCCCTTGCTTCGGTAGCTGATTCAATCCGACCTCCAGCGCGCACGGAGAAACGCCGCGTTTAACCGCTTCTGCGGCGAGGTCTGAGTACGATTTCATAGTCATGTCATCATCGCTTTTGGAATCAGGGGTAGCTTTTATAATCTCAACGATTGTCGTGGTTTCTTTATCAAACATAGCAATTCAGCCTCCTTTTTCTCCCCGTCCGTTTGGACGGGACTTTTGCTTTTTATGACCTAATACTCTGGGATTCGACAAAATAATGTGCTATAGTGGAATTGCGCAAATACATAGCCTCGGCGCCAAGGCGGAAAGGGAGGCACTATGACCAAAGCGGAAGTTTATCAGGCCGCACTGAGTATGAGCCCAGAAGAGCAAGCGAAATTCAAGGCTTTTCTTCGCTCTCTGCTTGAAAGCGAAGATACCGTTCTACCTCCGGCATCCGATCAGAAGGGATCCGTTTAATTAGTGCCACCAACTCTGCATCAAGTCCATCCTCGGAAACGGGGGTGGGCTTTTCTTTTTGCCCCTCAGTCATCTTCCTATTGTAGTAGTAATCTCTGATTTCTGAATTACCAACTACCCACTCGCAGAAACGCTTATCTGTATCCGATTCGTCATTTTCAATGTCTGTAAGACAATGCAAATATTGTGGAGATACCCCCAATGCCCTTGCCAGCTTAGGATATTCACGCAAAAGATCAGTGTCGCCTAACGTATCTTCCGAAAAGTAGTGCCTTAGCCTGTAAACGGATATTCCCGTTGCTTTAGACAACTCATCAAAGGAGATATTCCGGCGTCTCAACAGTTCGGTTCTACGAATGAACTGTGGACTTGAACCAGCGAACAATTCATCCGCCAGTAGTGTCGTCACAGGCACACCAAGTGCATTAGCGACAGCGATAACCTTAGTGACAGAGGGGGAATTTCTATCCCATTTGTTGATGGTGCCACCACCCAGACCACATTCTTGTTCTAACCGAGAAAGGTTCTTTCCTTGCTCTTTGCATAGACGTCTGATTGTATCAACCATCGACTTTTTGGACGAAACAATCAGGTTCCCATCTGCAACAATGAGAGACGTGTTGTTTGTACAGGGCAGAACGGCATCATATGTGAGCATAAACTTGAACCTCCTTACGTCTTCAATACTACATTTTTTTCAATAAAGTGTGGATTTTTCGCAAGTTTCAATGAGTTTTGACAAAAGTATGTGCTATAATCTACTCATGCGCAAATGCATAGCCTCGGTGCCATGGCGGAAAGGAATAGAGACTCAATGGAAAAAAGAGAATATCAAAATCGTCCCAACCTTCTGCGGGTTGCAACGGAGCTCTCTGGGTATATCAACCCGGATAAAGTATTGGAAATCCTGCACTCAGTTCTGAAAAGTAGCTCCGATGATTCTACAGATGCCAAGGAGCACCTCAGCCTGCCTGTCAGTTAAATCTTCGCCGTCCCTGATAAATCCCTCAGAAACAAGCATATCGTTTAGCTTATCAAAGATTTCAGAAATTCTATCCCCCGGTACAACTTCGGTTGTGCTGGGGGATTTATTTTTTAACGGAAGATTTACACAATCTTGAAATAGAAAGTTGGGTTCAACACCGAGCGCATCAATAAGCGCATACATAATTGGTTCTTTTGGATGGCTAGTTTCTTTTTCGTAGTTAGTAATGGAAGATCCCGTGACACCAATCATTTTCCCCAATTCTTCTTGGGTAAGGCCAGCTTTTTCTCTGGCCTCCTTTAAGCGTCTTCCTATTCCCATAGTATTCCCCCTCTCTCGTACTCATCATTAAAGCACGAAAATCTCAATGCGTCAAGACGAAAATTCAAGAAACTTTAGAAAAAACACTTGACACACAAAGAAACTTGAGTTACTATAGCCGTAGTCTCAAGTTTCTTTAGGAGGGGGTGGTAAAATGGGACTATCACTAATTGCCGCAAACACTAAGCGCATAATTGCCGATAAAGGACTAAAACAGCGAGCCGTTGCTGCTAAAGCTGGATTTTCCGAAAAACAGTTCAGTGCCTTGATGACTGGCAGGAAAATTATTAAAGATACCGATGTTATGGCTATTGCGGTGGCGCTAGGTACTACACCAAACGAACTTTTCGGATATCCGACAGATCATGATGTGGACCAGTCCAGCGCGTAGCGGACATCGGCCGCTGCGGACTGGCCCAGCACATGAAAAAAGCCGCCAGGCGGCTAGGAAGGAGGGTTGCCCCATGACAGACCAGGAATTGATGGCAATACCAAAAATCAGACCGGAAGACGCCGCACGATATTTGCAGGACGGCACTACCGCCCAAGAGATCCGGGTCAAGGCCCAGAATGACATCTGTCCCTTCTGTTCGGCGGAGAAGCGCACTCCCGGTTCCCGGCGATATACATACCGCGTCAACATCGGACTGCTGATGGCCTACAAAGCCGGGAAACTGGGGAACGGTATGCGGTTCCCGGAGCAGGCAAGCTAAGGATGTTTGGGAGTTCAAAATGGCTTTCGCCCACCTGGAGGCCAGAGCGTACGAGCTGTTTGAGACGATCTATGAGCTGTGCCGGTATGAGGACGATTTCGGGCAGGTCTACGATGACTGCACCGTAGCCCTCATCGGAAACCGTTACCAAACCATCGGCTATGACAGCTTTGAGGAGGACTACTACGCCCTCACTGGCTATGAGCAGGGATTGGCCCAGACCGAATCGGGGAAGCGTCTCATGCGCAGGACCAAAGCGGAGATCATTTCCACTGTCGGGCAGTGCTTTGGCATCCTCATCGCCTTCCTGGACCTACGCCAGCAGTATGACTACCTCAAGGCCACCTTCGATATCCTGCGGGATGAAAACACATCCATGCTCCAGCAGGTCAGGGAGATTGATGCCGCTTACAAGGCGCTGGTCACGGCGGACTGGGCCGGACGGTCGGAAGCAGAAAAGAAGTTTGACCGGCTGTTGGCCGCCCTGCAGGATCGGGCGTGGGTGGAATAAAAAGCCGCCTGAAGTGCTGACAACACTCCAGACGGCCCGGCCCCTAGAGGCCCAAAATAGACGTACAGTCCCATTATACGGGGCTGGGAAAGGAAAGTCAATATGGAAATGGACAGCATCATCGCCCGGCTGGGTGAAATGGCGTCCTACTGCGACACGGAGATCGATGCAAAAGCGTGTACCGAAGCCGCCGGCATTCTCTTCGCCCTCATGGACGGCGGATGCAAAACGGTGGAGGACACGAAGGACCTCGTCCATGACTACAACGCCCTGGCCAAGCAGTACCAGGCGATGTACAAGCGGCACAGGACCGCCGGTCACGCGGTACATAAGGACGGAGTGTGGCACTGCCCTGACTGCAACCGCAAGGTCTATCCCCACCATGCCTTCTGCCGCTCCTGCGGCAAAAAGCTGGATGGGGGGACCCCGGGGGAAGGGGGCCAGCGGCATGGCTAACCGCAAACAGCGCCGGCATAACGGCAAGCCCCAGGGCGTGACCTACGCGGATGTTTTGGCCAGGAAGCGGCAGCTGCGCGATGCCTGCCAGCAGGCCGCCAACGACACCATGGTGCAGATTCAAAGCGACATCCACACCCAGCGGGCCATGTGGATGATGTGCGTGGCGATGAATGACGCTTTCGGCATCGGCCCGGAGCGGTTTCAGAAGTTCGCCCAGTGCCTGCAGGACCGGACAGAGTGGTATGAGGCCCTGGTGGCGAGCGGCGATGAGGACTACGCCAATGAGAAACTGCGCCTGGAGGCCCAGCGCTGCTCCGGGATACAGATCGAGTACCTCTACGAGGCAGAGATGCTGGCGGCGCAGAAGAAGCATGAACAGGAGGGGTTGCTGTGAACTACCAGACCGACGCGATCCAGGCCATTGAGGCCCAACAGGCCAAGGTCAAGCCCCGCTCCCCCCAGTGGATGGTGGGCGAACAGCTCAAGGACATCTGCCGCCGGGAGCCGAGGAGCGCGGAGCTCATCGCCCGGGACCTCCAGGTGGAGGCCATGAGCATCACCGAGGCGGAGAAAAAGATCAAAGCCTTTGCCAACGGCCACAAGACCGGGAATTTCGCTTGCGTGACGCCCGGCGAGGCGGACAACATCCTTCGGGAGTTCTACGGCCTGCCGGAGCCGGAGGCCATTCCCGCGCCGGCGCCTGTCCCCGCGCCCCCGCCGCCCACACGGCAGAGGAAGATCGTGGACCTGTCGGATTTTCTGTGAGGAGGCGGCGGCATGGAACAGATCGACTATGCGCCCCTGCTCCCTGAGAAGCCCCTGACGGATATCGTCAGCTTTGCCCGGCAGAGCGGCAGGTTTCAAGAGCAGTACCTGGTCTATAAAGCCGAGCGGGAGTACGAGCCGCTGGAGGAGCGCATGAGGCCGGCGGTGCTGGTCGCCTGCTCTGGGTGCGGAAAGAGCTTTTACGCGGAAAAAGTCACCGCCGGCACCTGCAGCGCGGCCTATTCGCCCGCGCCCTTCGGCTGGAGGGACCCGCAGACCAATACGGCGGTCATCAGCGGCAAGCACACTCGCTGCCCGCTGTGCGGGGCGGAGGCAAAGACGGTCCATGTGGGCAGCATCCGCACCTATGGCGGGGAGTTGGTGGACGATGTGTGGGTGACGGAGCTGGCCCGGGTCCCGGTGGAAGGCCGGAGGGACCGGCTGGCCCTGCTGGAGTGGTGCATCCGGCGGTGCGTCAGCAAGCAGGGTGTCACGCGCTTTGAAATCTGGCCCTTCACCGCCTGGGTGGTGGAGGAGAAACGAATCGTGCGGCTGATGGGCTATCTGAAGGCCATCGGCGGGGCGATTTCCCTGTTCGGCGAGTGGCGGCAGCGGAAGACCTTCTGCAACGTGTACGGCGAGGCGGGCCTCGTGGTCCCCTGGGAGAGCGCCCTGCTGGAGGGCACCACGGCGGAAAACTGCAAGCTGGACCTGTACCAAAAGGCCAATGGCAAGCGGCTGGTGAGCTATCTCGCCCTGTGGCGCAGGCGTCCGCATGTGGAGAATCTGGTGGTCCAGGGCTGCGGCCGCCTGCTGGAGAAATGTATCAGCAGCGAAGAGATCAGCGGCTATTACCGGGGCGGGGTCCCGAAGCTGGAGGATATCAATTGGAAGGAGAAACGGCCCGCACAGATGCTGGGACTGACAAAGGAGGAGTTCCGGCAGATGCGGCGGGGACAGTGGACGGCCGCGGACCTGAAAAAATACAGGCAGGTCCGGGATAGCGGCGTCCCGGTCCGATTGCCGGAGGATATGAAGGTGCTGAATCTGATCGAATGCTACGATTGCAACCTGGTCCTGGAGGAGGCCCCCAAGCCGGATTTTTGGCGCACGGTCCGCTACCTGGTCCGGCAGAAGGAGCACTGGAGCACCCTCCGGGACTACCGGCGGATGGCGGCAGAGGATGGCCGGGACCTCACGGACAGCCTGGTCCGGTTTCCACGGGACCTCACCGCCGCCCACCACCGGCAGATCGAGGAGCGGCGGATCGCCCAGGAAAAACAGCGGGCAGAAGAGCAGAAGAAAGAGAGGGCGGAGAGGGCGGAGAAGTTCCAGGAGAGAGCGGCGGCGCTGGAGCGCCTGTCCTACGCCCTGGACGGCCTCCTGATCCGGCCCTGCGCCAGCGAGGTGGAGCTCAGAGCCGAGGGCAGAGCCCTCCACCACTGCGTGGCCACCTACGCCGCGAACCACGCCAGCGGGGCTACCGCGATCCTGTTCATCCGCCGGGCAAGCGCGCCGGACGAGCCGTTTTTCACCCTGGAGTTCGATGAAAAGCGGCTGGAGGTCCGGCAGAACCGGGGCCTTCGCAACTGCGACCGGACGCCGGAGGTGGAGGCGTTTGAAAAGGCGTGGCTGAAATTTGTCAGAGCACAGAACAGGAAGAGGAGGAAAAAAGCCGCATGAATGGCAGTGTATCAGAGGGCAAACTGCTGAGCGAGCAGTTCGGCGTGGCCGGGCCTCCGGCGGCGCGGCCGCTGGCGGTGATCGAGGCGGAGCTGGACGTCCTGGAGCAGGATACCCGCCGGAAGGAGACGGCCCTGATCGAGAACTACATCGAGGTTGGGCGGCGTCTGGAGGAGGTCAAGGCCCAGCTCCCCCACGGCGAGTGGGGCTCCTGGCTGGAGAGCCGTGGGTACCCCCAGGCAAAGGCCGTGAAGCTGATGAAGGTGTTCCGGGCCTATGGCAAGGAGCAGCAGAGCCTCTTCGGCGGGGAGGCAAAATCGCAAGCGTTTGCGAATTTGGGCTTCCACAAGCTGGTGCAGCTGCTGGCCATCGAGGGCGAGGAAGACCGGGAGCAGTTCGTGGCAGAGCACGATGTGGAGCACATGAGCACCCGGGAGCTGGAAAGATCCCTGAAGGAGCGGGAGGAGGCCCTGGAGGCCGCTGCCGCCGCCAAGGATGAAGCCGACCGGCTTGAAAAAAGAACCGTACACCTCCAAGAACAGCTCTCTGATCAGGCAAAGGTCTATGAGGCCAAGCTGACCAGCGCCAATGTGGAGGCCGACCAGGCCAAAAAGGCCCAGGAGAAGGCCGCCGCCAAAGCGCAGCGTCTCCAGGACGCCTTGAGCAAGGCCAATGCCGCCGCCCAGGAGGCCGAGGCGGAGCACACCAGACTGCGCCAGGAGCTGGAGGAGCTCCGCAGCCGCCCCGTCGATGTGGCGGTGGAGGTGGACGCCGAGGCCGTGGAGGCCGCCAGAAAGGCCGCTGTCGCGGAGATGGCCGGAAAGGTGGACCAGGCCAAGGCTGACAAGGAAAAGGCCGACACGGCCCGAAAAGCCGCCGAGGAGGCCCTTGCCGCCGCCCGGAAAGAGCTGTCCGAGCTCAAGGCCCAGGGGCCGGAGGTCCGGGAGCCCACCCCGGAGGAGCTCCAGGCCATGACCACTGAGGCCGTGGAACGGGCCCGAGCCGAGGACGCCGAACGGCTCCGGGGGCTGGAGAGACAGCTGGCCGCAGCTGATCCAAATGTGGCCGAATTCAAGGTGCGGTTCACCTCTTGGCAGGAGGAGCACTGGAAGATGATGGAAGCCCTGGGCCGCATTGCCCAGGATGACCAGGAGCGGGCCCAAAGACTGCGGCAGGCGGTGAAGGAGGCCCTGGAGCAGATGGGAGGTGTGGAGGGATGCTCCTGATCTACTACCGGGACGCCGCCGGAAAAATCTGCGACTATATGCGTCCGCCCGCCGGCTGGACCCTCGGGCAGGTCAAGCGGGAGATCGAGAACTTCAACACGCTCCATGACGGAAGGGTCCGCGCTTACATGGAGTTTGTGCGGGAGGACAGCTTCGCCGCCTACCTGCTGGAGCGGGTGGGCGCGTGAGGGAGCAGATGCCTGAATTTTTGAAAGAAGGAGGCGCAATATGAGCACGAAAAACGAAAAGTCGATACTGGAGATGGGCCGCGGCGGATTCCTGGAGCAGGTGGATTTCGGAATGGCGAAGGTCATCGACAATATTCTCGATCCCAATACCAAGGCAACTGACAAGCGCGAGATCACCATCACCTTATTCTCGATCCCAATACCAAGGCAACTGACAAGCGCGAGATCACCATCACCTTATTCTCGATCCCA
>Ga0073906_1004883_pt1 | contig 12804 bp, 10 predicted proteins | sample Inofromicrocosms_FD_65485 | JGI IMG/M metagenome (GOLD analysis project Ga0073906, IMG submission 65485) | Mouse cecum microbial communities from Vienna, Austria - Inoculum for glucosamine and mucus D2O microcosms | ecosystem: Host-associated > Mammals > Digestive system > Large intestine >... | reverse complement strand
GGCCCGGAGGCTACCAAAAAAGCGGTGGAAATTCAAACCTATGCTTTGGCCAGCCAGGAGGCAGCTTGTAGTTTGCAAACCATTCAGGCTTACTACACTGTGCTTTGCGACGGCCAGGCTGAACAATCAGCTTTGTTGGCTTTGGAAAAGGCGCAAAATCAGTACAACGTGGTGGAAAGCCGCCTAAACCAGGGTATGGCCACCAAGCTGGAGTTGCTTTCTGCTCAGGCGCAGGTGAACGGCGCTAAAGCGGCGTTGGATGCGGCGCGTGCTAAAACGGTTCAGGATAAGCGCAGCCTAAATGTGATTATGGGGTTGGACCCGGAAACTAATTGGTCGCCTAACAGTCAACTGACCTATGACCCATTGTTGATTAAAGACGTTGAGGAAAAGGTGCAGGAAATAGTGAGTGGATCTCCTATGGTGCAGCTGACTGAAGTGGTGTTTGAGCTGGCGGATATAACCAAAAAGAATGATATGCTTGCCAAGCCCTCTTTCACCTATGACGGTAAAACAGCTGAGCTGACTTATCAAACTGCTAAGATTGAATATGATAACGCTCAAAGCGTGGCCTACACCAGCGCCAAATCAATGCTGGAAAATCTGAGCCTGGCCAGAGAGCAATATGAGGTTTACAATGAAACGCAGGCTTTGCTGGAGGAGGTTTATCGGCTGGCGGTGCTGCAATATGAAAATGGTTTGAACACCCAGAACGATATTCAGGCGGCGGCGGCTGAGTTGGCCAGCAACGACAGCCAACGTTTGAATGCGCTGCTGCAATATAACATTGCCAAAACGGCAATCGAACAGGGTTTGGTTAGCACTGGCAACTAAAAAATGCCTTGGTAAATAACAAAAGTAAATTTTTGGCAGCAGGTTTTTGTAAAAACCTGCTGTTTTTTTTCCAAAAACAGTTGAGGAATTGTGCTAAAACGTTTATAATAAATTAGATACCTGTTGATAGTTGTATTTTATGCTTGAAAGAGCAAAAAAGGAGGATTACTATGTTTAGGGAAAAATTGGGAACTGCCCGCAGGCGTTTGCTGGTGATAGTGGCGGCGCTGATGGCGGTGTTGTTGGCTTGGCCGGCCGGCGCACTGGCGGCAGAAAATGACACGGAAGATGGCTATGAATACTTTATTACAGACAGCGGCACGGTGATTAAACGGCCGGTGTCGGGCACCAAGCCCAAGGACCACACCACGGATTCCGGCACCAGCACTGCCAAGCCCAACAGCACCGCCAAGGACAGCTTGACGATTACCAAGCTGATGTTGGAGCAAGGCAAGGTTGATTTGGCCAATTTGGATATGACCCAATCGGCCAGCAGTAAAAGTGTTTTTGTGGAAAAGGCGGCTATGGAATATGCCGCGCAGCAGAATATGGAAATTGGTATGGTGACCAATTATGTAACGGTGCGCTTGCCGGCGGCTTCCATCGTAAATTCGGATTACTGGAAACGGGCGGCCACCTCTAGCCGCAGCTTTCACTTCTTCTTTCGGGTTGACGATGTGAAAGGCTTGGATCTTTCCCGTGAATATCGCACCTCGGAGCAGGTGCGCTTGCGAGCTTGGCCGGTTTCACAAAAGGCGGTGGAGTTGGAAATGTATCTGCGCGGTTCCGACAATACGCATACTTACATTGAAACGTTGGACAATGCCGATATTACAATCGTCTACAATTATATCAACAATTATCGCACGGTAAACAGCCGTTATCCGCAACAGACGTTGGCTCTTCTGTGGTGCGACACGGAGCGTAAGCTGAAATCAATGTATACCACCAATGAGCTGTTGCCGACGCACACGGACACGGAAAATCAGACAATGGAAATCCGCACTCCTTATGCTTTCGGTTGCTATCTGATGGTGAGCGAAACCAATGCGGATAACCGCAAGACGGTGCTTGCCGGCGTTGCTAAGCCGGGCCAGGTGAACACCACCGGCGTGCCGGCCTGGGCCGCCGCCGACGTTGGGGCTTTGCAGTCGGTTTCCGTGTTGCCGGAGGATTTGAGCGGCAAAAAGTTTAACGAGCCAATCAGCCGCGGCGAGCTGGCGGCGTATTTGACCAATGTGCTGGGTTTGGGCGACGACGGCAAGGCTTTGAGCAATCCTTTTAACGATGTGACGGAAAGCAATCCGTACTATGAGGAGATTTTGCTGGCAGCGCGCGAAGGGCTGCTTTCCGGCCGCACGGCGGACAGCTTTGCGCCCAACGCCGCCATAACGCGGGAGGAGCTGGCCTGCCTGTTTACGCGGACAATGAGCAAGGCCGGGCATAGCTACTCCACCGACCGCAGCAAGCTGGCGGCCATGCGCGACGCCGACCAGGTTTCCGCCTGGGCTAAGGACAGCGCGGCGGCTTGTCTGAACACCGGCTTGATTGGCGGCACGGACGGCAACCGTTTTGCGCCGCAGCAAAACACCACTTGGGCGGAAGCCGCAGTGATGTTAAATCGTTTGTATAATATTGTGCATTAAGGGAGGCAGTTTTTTTGAGCAATTTGAGCAATTTGAGCAATAATTCTGGCAATAATAAACGGGAGTTTTGGCGTTGGCCTTTGTATATACTGATTGCCGTGGGCGTGTTGGCCTCCTTGGCGGTGGCTGGCGAGCGTTTGGCGGCGGAGGCCGGCAGCAAAACCACGCTGCTTTCCTTGGAATGGGGCCAGCTGAAAGATAACGCGGCCCGCAACGGCTGCACTGTGGAGGAGGCTTTGCAAAAGTTGACCAAAGACGAGGCCGGCCGTCCTCTGGTTTCCGGCGTGGTGTATAAGGAGCCGATGTTGATTGATTGGCAGAACGGCGGTTACTTGCAGGTGCAAACCGGTTCTCAGCTTTTGAATGACGTGCGAATTGGCGGTTGGGAGATTGTGGAACCGGCGGAAGCTGAGGATTTAGAATTATCTGATTTGGAAACGCCGCAAATTGATAATAACCATAATTATGTTCTGTGCTATGATGAGGAGCAGCAGCAGTTGGTTTACAACAATTTGCAATATAAAACCTCAGCCCAAAACCAGCTTTACACTATGGAAAATGCTGAGGAGGAGCAGCTTTTTGTGGTGGGCACAACCTATCCATACACGGATTTAACCAGCCTGGGCATTGGCTTTAGTGCGGAGGAGGCCCGGCTTATTCAGAGTTTTGGTTTGGGTTTGGTGCTTCAGGTGCGCAGTTGGCCTAGTGTGGATGAGCAATCGTTGGATTTTGTGTTTGGCGATTTGCGCAGCCTGGGCGCGCAGGCGGTGGGCTTTAATGATAATGAGCTGCCCGGCGTGCAGCAGGTCAACTGGCCGGAGCTTTCCCGCCGGCTGGCGGATATTTTGCAGGCTCAAAAGCTGCCCTCTATGTCTATTGAGTTTTTCCAGCAGACTGGTCTGCAAAGCTTTTTGCAGAAAATGGAATATAATATGGTGCGTATGCACCCGGTTTCCGAGGGCGAGCTGCCCAAACTGAGCGATACTCGCTTGCAGGAACGATTTGCTTTGGCGGCCAATGAACGCGGTATGGATGTGATGCTGTTGCGTTTGCGCTCTGGCCAATCGCTGGAGGACAGCGTCGAGTACATTGCCGCGGTGCGGGACGCTATCCAGGCTAAGGGTGTGACAACCAATCGATTGTCGGTTGTGCCGGATATGCAGGGGCACAGTTGGGCCTTGCTGGCGGCTCTGGCTGCGGTTTGGGCCGGCGGCGTGCTGTTGCTGAAAAGCTTTGGGTTGCGCAAAACTGCCTGGCTGCTGCCTTGCCTGGGCTTGGTGCTGGCGGCCGGCCTGCTGGTTGTTGGCCGGGGGTATCTGGCGCAAAAATTGGCGGCCTTGGCGGCGGTGGTCATCTTCCCCTATTTGGGCGTGGCTTCGGCGGCCCGGCCGGAGGGGCGCAGCCTGGCCATGTCTATCCTCACCCTTTGCCGGATTACGCTGATTTCCTTGATTGGCGCGGCTCTGGTGGTGGGCACTCTCTCTGAGCGCAGTTATATGTCGGCTATCAATGTGTTCAGCGGCGTCAAAGTGGGGCAGCTGGCTCCCCTTTTGCTGCTGATGATTTATCTGCTATATCAAATTGCCGAGGAACACGGCGGCGCTGGTTATCTGCTGGTGGGCTGCTGGCGATTGCTGCAAAAAAAGGTGACTATCGGCCTGGTGCTGGTGGCTGGCCTGGCGGCGGCAATGCTGCTTTACTATATGTTGCGCACCGGCAACACCGCCGTTGGTGTTTCCGATTTGGAGCGCAGTTTCCGGGCCTTTTTGGATAGAGTGTTGCAGGTTCGCCCGCGCACTAAGGAATTTATGTTTGCGCACCCGATTATGTTGGCGATGTTGTATTTTGGTTATCGCAAGCAGCTTTGGCCCTTTGTGCTGTTGGGCGCTATTGGCCAGGTGAGCTTGGTGAACACGTTTGAGCACCTGCACACACCGTTGACGGTGAGCCTGGTGCGTACCGGCAACGGCCTGGTTTTGGGCATGCTGCTGGGTGTTGTTTTGATTTGGATGTTGAAATATCCGGGCGGTTGGCTGTTGCGCAAGGGGCAGGAGGTGGCCCGCTTGGCCGCAGAGGCTGACGCTAAGGAGGAGAGCCAACGTGTCGGCTAAAGTAAAAAAGATTATATTATCCGGTTACTACGGTTTTGATAACGCCGGGGATGAGGCGGTGCTGGCGGCTCTTTGTCAGATATTGCGAAACCGGCTGCCGGAAGCTCAGTTGGTGGCGCTTTCCGCCAAGCCGGAGCAGACGGCGGCGGCCCTGGATGTGCGGGCCGTCAACCGTTGGGATAAAGCGGCTCTGCTGGCGGAGTTGCAGGACGCGGCTCTGTTTTGCTCTGGCGGCGGCAGTTTGCTTCAGGATGTGACCAGCGTGCGCTCAGTGTGGTATTACACTTCCTTGTTGCGGTTGGCACAAAAGCAAGGCGTGCCTACTATTGTGCTGGCGCAAGGTTTGGGGCCGCTGCGCACCGGGCTGGGGCGTTGGCTGACCCGTCGGGCTTTAAGCCGTTGTCATCTGCTCAGTTGGCGCGACGCCGCTTCCTTGCGCTTGGCGGCGGAAATTATGAAAGATGAGGCCGGTCAGAGCGTGCCCAGCTATCAGGTTTGCGACCCGGTGCTGCTTTGGCAGCCGAAACTGCCGGAGGCGCAGGCGGAGCAGGAACCTGCGGATGTGGCCGGCGGCCCCACTGTGGCGTTGGCTTTGCGGCCTTGGCCGGGGCTTAATGCGGCCGCGGCGGCTCAGCTGGTTCAGGCTTTGCAACAGGCCGGCTGCCGGGTGGCGTTGTTGCCCTATCATCAGGGTGAGGACGAAAAGCTGGCGGCGCAAATTAACGCGGCTTTGTTGACGGCCAAACAGCCTAAGGCTGATGTTTGGTTGGCGAACACGCCGCAGCAGGCTTGGGCCGCTGTGGGCCGGGCTGATTTGCTGCTGGGCATGCGCCTGCATTCGCTGATTATGGCGGCTGCGCAGGGTGTGCCGGCCTTGGCCGTCAGCTACGACCCTAAGGTGGAGGCGTTTGCGGCTTCGGTGCAGATGTCTTTGGCCGAGGGTGGGGTTAGCTTGCCGGCGGAGCAAGTGGCCGCGCAGCTGTTGGCCTTGCCGAAACGGCCGGTGGCATATCCTTTGGGGCCGCTGCTGGCTGGTTGGCAGCCGCTTTTGGCGGCTATCTGCCGGATTTTGGCTGATAAATGAACGAGGCGTATTAATTTACGCGGATATATAATAATATAGAAGAAACAGGATTTTTTAAGGTAATTTAAAACATGGCGAAGAATATATTGAAAGCAACCAGCGTGGTGCTGGTGATGAACCTGGTGGTGAAGCTGCTGGGCTTTTTGCGGGAGACCAGCCTGGCCAATGCTTTTGGCGCAGGCCCGCTTTCCGACGCTTATCTTTCGGCCTACACCATTCCATACTTTTTGCAGGCCATTTTGGGCTATGCCCTGGTGACGGCGGTGGTGCCGATTTTGACTAAACATTTGGTGGCCGGCCACAAAGACGAAGCCTCCTATGTGGGCAGCGCTATCATCAACCTGACGGCGTTGGCTTTGGCGGGCGTTACTTTGTTGGGTATTATCGTTTGCGATTGGCTGGTGAAGCTGCTGGCCCCAGGCTATGGGCCGGAGCAGGCGGCGTTGACGGCCAACCTGGCCCGGATTATGTTCCCCTCTGTGGTGTTTATGGGCGTGGGCATGGTGCTGACGGGCATTTGTAATGCGCATTATCGTTTTGCGGTTTCCGCCTTTGCGCCGGGCATGTCCAATATTATCATCATCGTTTCATTGCTGTTTTTCAGCGCGGCTTACGGCATTTTTGGCGCGGCTTGTGGCACTTTGCTGAGCTTTGTCGGCTTTTTTGTGGTTCAACTGCCGGTGCTTTGGCAGATTGGTTTCAAATATCGCCCAGTGCTGGATTTGCAGCACCCAGACGTGCGCCAGCTGCTGCGGGAGATTGGCCCGATTGTTTTGGGCGTGGCGGTGAACCAAATTTACTTTGCCGTCAACCGGATTTTCGCCTCTGGCCTGGCGGAGGGCACCATTTCCAATATTAACTACGCCAACAAGCTGATGATGTTGCCGCTGGGCATTTTTGTGGCGGCGGTGGCTAATGCGATATACCCGGCTTTGGCGGAGTTTTCCCTGCGCAAAAACCGGGAGAGCTTGGCCAGCACTATGAAAGGCGGCTTGGTTTCCGTTATGCTGGTGGCTATTCCGGCGGCGGTTGGCTTGGCCCTGCTGGCGGAGCCGATTATTGAGCTGTTGTTTGAGCACGGCAATTTTGACCACGAGGCCACGCTGGCCACGGCCTGGGCGTTGGTTTGCTTTACGCTGGGCTTGGTGCCGATGGCCGCCAATATGGTGATAACCCGTGTGTTTTACGCGCTGGAGGACGTGAAAACGCCTGTGCGGATTGGCGCGCTTTCCATTGTGGTGGATGTGCTGCTGAGCCTGGCGCTTTATAAAAGCATGGCTTATGGCGGCGGCGGGTTGGCTTTGGCCAATTCGTTGGCGGCGCTGGTTTGTTGCTTGCTGATGTATTATTACTTGAAGTTTAAGGCCTTGCCGGAACTGGCGCAGCAGAGTATGCTGCCTAGCTTGCTGAAAATTGCCTTGGCGGCGGCTTTGATGGGCGCGGCGGTTTGGGCGTGTGCCAACCTGCTGCCTTTGAGCGGCGCGCTGACTAAAACCGGCGTTGGCGTGTTGGCCGGCGTGGCGGTTTATGCGGCGGCGGTGCTGGCCCTGAAAGTTCCAGAAACCCAGCTGTTTGTTGACAAGCTGGCGGCCAAACTGCGGCGGAGGTAAAATAGGGTGATACGTTTGTTGAGTTCCTGCCTGGTGGCTTTGCTGGTGGGTCTGCTGATGACCCGCGTTGCCAAGACGCTGGCTCTGCGCTTTGGCGTGGTGGACAAGCCGGACGCTCGCCGGGTGCACAAGGGCGTGGTGCCGCGTATGGGCGGCTTGGGCATATATTGCGGTTTTATGGCGGGGGCGTTGGTTTATACGCTTTCCCACCCCAATTTGACGCTGGCCGGCGAGCCTTTGGGGCTGCTGCTGGCGGCAACCATTGTTTTCATTACCGGCCTGGTGGACGATGTGCGCAGCATTCGGCCTACCACCAAGCTGGCCGGACAACTGCTGGCCGCCTTGGTTTTTGTGGGTTTTGGCGGCTACATTAAATTTTTGAGCAACCCCTTTGGCGGCGATATAATCTACGTAGATTACTGGGGTATCCCGGTGACCTTGCTGTGGCTGGTTGGTATCAGCAACGCTGTCAACCTGATTGACGGCCTGGACGGTTTGGCCGGCGGCGTTAGTATTATCTCGGCTTGCACGTTGGCGGTGGCTTCGCTTTCTCACGGCTACAATCTGGCGGCGGCTCTGTTGTTTGTGCTGGCGGCGGCCACGCTGGGTTTTTTGCGTTACAATTTTAGCCCGGCCAGCATTTTTATGGGCGATAGCGGTTCATTGACGCTGGGCTTTGTGTTGGGCGCTATTTCGATTATGGGTTTTGCCAAAGGGGCCACCATTGTGGCTTTGATTATCCCAATCCTGATTTTGGCAATTCCGATTATGGACACATTTTTTGCGATTATCCGCCGGCTGATTGAGCACAAGCCGATTATGCAGCCGGACAAGGGGCACTTGCACCACCGCTTGCTAGCCAAGGGGCTTTCCCACAAGCAAACGGTTTTGATAATTTACGCTATCACGATGTTTATGGGCTGCATTGCCATTTTGATGCCGCTTTTAAGCCCGTTGGTGCGTTTGCTGGTGGTGTTGGGCGCATTTGTGTTGGTACTTCTTTGCGCTAAAGCTTTGGGTATTTTGGGTGTTAAAACAGAAATCGACACACCGGAAACGGCCGAAAAGGCAGCGGAGGAAAAAAATAACGGCCAAGCTGAGTAATTTTGTAAGAAAAATTTGCAAAACTAACTGAAAAATCTGCAAAAGAATATTGAAAAAGCGGACAAATTGGGGTATAATTAATAAGGTCAATATTTAAGCTGAAAATTATGGGCGGTTTGGCAGGTTTTGTCGCTGCTCTGTTGATAACTAAAGGGGGATATTATTGTGCCGAAGCCGAATGCAAGAGGAAAGGCTGCACTGCTGATTATTGCAGCGATTATTTTTCTGGTGGTGGGCTTTGTCTGCGGGCAAATTGTGAAAGCGCTGACCACTCTGCCGGGTGATGCGGATGACCCGGTGGCCACGCAAAGCTATGTGGAAACTCAGCTGGGCGAACGCCTGGCCACTTTGACGACCCGTTTGGAAGAGGTGGAAGCGGAGTTGGCGGCACTGAAAGGCGGCTCCACAACCAATCAAGGAACGACTAATAATCCTGGCGGCACAACGACCAATCAGGGCAGCACAACCAATCCGGGCAGCACAACCAATCCGGGTTCAACCAGCACCAGCGGCAAGACGGTGCGCATCACCGGCAGCACCGTGAATGTGCGGCGCGGCCCTGGCACCAACTATGAAAGGGTTGGTTCGATGTCTCGCGGTGATACTGCTACTTTGCTTGGTACCGAGGGCACCTGGTATCGTATCCAAACCGGAAACATCACCGGTTACGTTTCCACCGAATACGCCTCGGTGCAGTAGACTCTGATTAAAAAAGTATATTCCAGCCCTTTTCGCTTTTTTGCGGAGAGGGCTGTTTGATTTTAATATGAAAAAAGTTTTAAAAAAACTAAAAAAAAAGCAAAAGTGTGTTGACAAGTGGCTCAATGCTTGTTAAAATATTTAAGTACGCTATTCTGGGAGGTTAATACCGAAAATGGATTTGAGCGACTTACAATCTGCGAGGAAACGCATTGGCGTGAAGCAGACAATTAAGGCTTTGGAATCAGATTCTGTAGCGTTGGTATATATTGCCGGAGATGCTGACCGGCAAGTTACCGCGGATGTGGTGGCTTTGTGCTTGGTGAAAGACATTGAGCTGATTGAAATTCCCACCCGCGCCGAATTGGGCAACGCTTGTGGTATTGATGTTGGTGCGGCGGTTGTCGCACTGCTGAAATAGCGCGCATTGGCAGCCGGTCAGGAACGGGCTGGGCTGCCGGGGTTGCTTTACAAAAAATTATCTATTTACTATCCGTTGGATAGGCCTGGCCCGCCGGCAATGCGGCCGGCAGCAGGCTTTGTTTTTACGGGGAAGGAGGTGGCGGTTTTGCCTACAATTAGCCAATTAGTCAGAAAAGGTCGTCAGAGTGTGGAAAAGAAATCTACCGCGCCGGCGTTGAAAGAATGCCCTCAGAAGAGAGGGGTTTGCACCAGAGTTTATACGACTACGCCTAAAAAGCCTAACTCCGCGTTGAGAAAGGTAGCCCGTGTGCGCTTAACCAACAATATTGAGGTTACTGCATATATTCCCGGCATTGGCCACAATTTGCAGGAGCACAGTGTGGTGCTGGTGCGCGGCGGACGTGTTAAGGATTTGCCTGGCGTGCGTTATCACGTGGTGCGCGGCGCTTTGGATGCAGCCGGTGTTGCCAATCGTATGCAGGCGCGTTCCAAATATGGCGCCAAGCGGCCTAAGGGCGGCGCCAAGAAATAAGAGCCGGATTTTCGGGGCTTGTTATTCATTTTAAGGAGGTAACGAAATGAGACGTACAAGTGCGCCCAAACGCGATGTTCTGCCGGATCCGGTCTATAATAGCGTTATCCTGACGAAATTTATCAATCAGGTTATGCTGGACGGAAAAAAAGGCGTGGCAGAGAGAATAGTTTACGGCGCTTTTGAGATTATAAAAGACAAAACCGGCAAAGACCCAATGGAGGTTTTTGACGAAGCTATGAAAAATGTTATGCCGGTGCTGGAGGTTAAGGCCCGCCGTGTTGGTGGCGCTAACTATCAGGTGCCGGTGGAGGTGCGGCCGGAACGCCGCCAAACTTTGGGTATTCGCTGGCTGGTGATTAACACCAGAAAGCGCGGCGGCAAAACCATGCAGGAAAAGCTGGCCGCTGAGCTGATGGATGCTGCCAACAATGTGGGCGCATCTGTGAAAAAGCGCGAGGATACACACAAGATGGCCGAGGCCAACCGGGCTTTCGCACATTATCGTTGGTAATTGGAGGAAAAAATGCCAAGAAAGAACTCTTTGGAGAACACCAGAAATATTGGTATTATGGCCCATATCGACGCCGGCAAAACAACAACCACCGAGCGTATTCTGTTTTACACCAACAGAGTGCATAAAATCGGTGAAACACACGATGGCGGCGCGACTATGGACTGGATGGTGCAGGAGCAGGAACGTGGTATTACCATCACTTCCGCCACCACCACTTGCTTCTGGAAGGGAAACCGCATCAATATTATTGATACGCCCGGCCACGTGGACTTTACCGTTGAGGTGGAGCGCTCTCTGCGCGTGCTGGACGGCGCTGTGGCTGTGTTCTGCTCCGTTGGCGGTGTGGAGCCGCAATCGGAAACGGTTTGGCGTCAGGCTGACCGCTATGGCGTGCCGCGTATCGCTTATATTAACAAGATGGATCGCACCGGCGCTGATTTTATGCGCGGTGTGAATATGATTAAAGACCGCCTGGGCGCCAATCCGGTGCCGATTCAGCTGCCGATTGGCTCTGAAGATAAATTTGTGGGCATTATTGATTTGGTGCGCATGAAGGCGGAAATTTATAAGGATGATTTGGGCAAGGAAATCGAGGAAACCGAAGTTCCGGCGGATATGATGGAAATGGCCCTGGAGTATCGGGAAAAGATGCTGGAAGCTGCTGCCGAAAGCGACGAGGACCTGATGATGAAGTATCTGGAGGGCGAGGAGCTGACCGAGGATGAAATCCGCGCCGGTCTTCGTAAGGGCACGATTGATGTGACCATGACCCCGGTGCTTTGTGGTTCATCCTTTAAGAACAAAGGCGTGCAAATGCTGTTGGACGCTGTGGTGGATTATCTGCCCAGCCCCACGGATGTGCCGGATATTACCGGTATAAACCCGGATACCGGCGAGGAGGATTCTCGCCCCAGTTCCGACGACGCACCCTTTGCCGCTTTGGCTTTCAAGGTGATGACCGACCCATTTGTGGGCAAGCTGACTTACTTTAGGGTATATTCCGGCACCTTGCAGTCGGGTTCCTATGTTTACAACTCAACCAAAGGCAAAAAGGAGCGCGTGGGCCGTTTGCTGCAAATGCACGCCAACAGCCGCGAGGAGGTTTCCGAGGTTTATGCCGGCGATATTGTGGCAGGTATCGGTTTTAAGGATACCACCACCGGCGATTCCCTTTGCGATGAGAAGAATGAAATCATTCTGGAATCTATGGAATTCCCGGAACCGGTTATCGACGTGGCTATTGAACCCAAAACTCAGGCCGACCAGGAGAAGATGGGCATTGCTTTGGCCAAGTTGGCTGAGGAGGACCCGACCTTTAAGGTGCACACCGATAAGGAAACTGGTCAAACAATTATTGCCGGTATGGGCGAGCTGCACCTGGAGATCATTGTAGACCGTCTGTTGCGCGAATTTAAGGTGGAGGCCAACGTTGGCCAGCCGCAGGTGGCTTACAAGGAAACCATTCGCAGCAAGATTACCGGCGTGGGCAAGCACGTGAAGCAGTCTGGCGGCCATGGCCAATATGGTCATTGCGTTGTGGAATTTGAGCCCAACGAGCCAGGCGCCGGCTTTACCTTTGAGAACAAGATTGTGGGCGGCGTGGTGCCGAAAGAATTCATTGGGCCGATTGAAGCAGGCATTAAGGAGGCTATGCTCTCCGGTTTGCTGGCCGGCTATGAAGTGGTTGACATCAAGGCAACCTTGGTTGACGGCTCCTATCACGAGGTTGACTCCTCGGAAATGGCCTTTAAGATTGCCGGCTCCCTGGCCTTTAAGGACGGCTGCGCCAAAGCTAGCCCGGTGCTGCTGGAGCCCGTGTTTAAGGTTGAAGTTGTGGTGCCGGAGGATTATATGGGCGAGGTTATGGGCAATGTAAGCTCCCGCCGCGGCCGTATTGAGGGTATGGAGGGCCGCAACGGCCTGCAAGCTATCCGTGCCGTGGTACCGCTGGCCGAGATGTTCGGCTACGCTACCGATTTGCGTTCCCGCACACAGGGACGCGGCACCTACACGATGCAGTTCTCGCACTTTGAGGAAGTTCCGCGCAACGTGGCCGAGGCGATTATTGAGAAGCGCAAAGGCTACTAAACCGCGAATTATAACGTTATAAAATTTAAGAAACGTAATAAAGGCTAAAATAAGCCAAAATTAAAGCCTAAAATGGAGGAAAAACGACATGGCAAAACAAAAGTTTGAACGCACAAAGCCGCATGTTAATATCGGCACGATTGGTCACGTTGACCA
>Ga0073906_1004877_pt1 | contig 12823 bp, 10 predicted proteins | sample Inofromicrocosms_FD_65485 | JGI IMG/M metagenome (GOLD analysis project Ga0073906, IMG submission 65485) | Mouse cecum microbial communities from Vienna, Austria - Inoculum for glucosamine and mucus D2O microcosms | ecosystem: Host-associated > Mammals > Digestive system > Large intestine >... | reverse complement strand
GTGAGGTACACCCCCACCAGAGGGAAGCCGGAGGTGCCGTCGCTGCCCACCCCCATAGACAGTACGTCGAAGGCCATGGAGGTGGTAATCTCCCCCGTCGCAATGGGAGCGCGGAGCACCCCATCCGCTGTGACGGTGATAGTTGGGACATCGGGGGCATCCTTCTCCAGATTGTTCACCGCCCACAGGAAGGAATCGGCCACCAGCTCCCCCAGGGCGTTGCCGCTCGGGACCCCGGACTTGGGGGTGGGCAGGTCGAAACCGGCCACGGTGAGTACCTCGTCATAGGTCAGGCCATACCGGGCCAGGTAGGTCCCCCCTACCAGCCCCTTCCACCGCTCCACCATGGCGGTGATCTCCCCGTCCTCGGGGAGGGTCTCATCAATGGGGGTGAGGTGGTAGTCGGTGAGAGTTCTCTCTCCGCCTTCGGTCCATTCGATGGTAATAGAGCCCAGATTTTCGCAGTAGGGCCCGGCGGAGACAATATAGGTGTTGTTCACGGCGATGGGCTCGGTCAGGGTGGTGTGGGTGTGGCCTGAGACAATCAGGTCAATGCCCTCCACCTTCTCCGCCAGCAGCTCATCCTCCGACAGCTTCTTTTTTTCGCTGGTCCCCCCGTGGGACAGGCAGATAATAAACTCCGCCCCCTGCTCCTTCAAATGCTCCACACACTGCCGGGCGCTGTCCGCCATGTCCTCCAGCACAAAGCCGGAGGCGGGGGCACAGGCGTGGGAGTCCTTCCCCATCAGGCCGAAAATACCGTAGGTGATGCCTCCCCGCTCCAGGGTCATGCAGTCCTGCACACCGTAGGCCGCCATGGCCCGCTGGATGTCCAGCCTGTCCGGGTTGTCCTCGGCGGGCTTGTAGTTGGCCATCAGAAGGGCAGGACCACCGTCGCCGCTCTCCACCACGGCGTTCAGCATGGCGGCAAAGCTGGTGCCGGTGTGGTCAAACTCGTGGTTGCCCACCGTGGCGGCGTCGTAGCCCAGGGCCTGCATGGTGCGCAGCTCCGCCCCCTGGGTGGTGTACAGGGTCTGAATCAGGGAGCCGATGGAGAAGTCCCCCCCGTCCAGCACCAGGGCATCGGGATGGGCCTTCCGCTCCCGGTCCAGAGCGGTTTTCAGCCGGGCATAGCCCCCGGATTCCCCCCCCTGACCGTCCGGCTGGGGCAGAAAGTGGGAATGGAGGTCGTGGGTAAAGAGCACCGTGGAACGGCGGACGGGCGCGTCGGCCCACGCCGGGACAGGCAGCAACGAAAGCAGCAGCAAAATCGCCAGAAAAAAGGCGGGGATACGGCGCTTCACACACATCACCTCCACTTGTTCCGCAAAATGTCCAGCCGCTTACTGGATTACGTCAAACTGGACCGGGCGGTAAAACAGCTCCCGGACCCGGACGGGATCACCGGTCTGCCCCAGCACCCACATCAGCTTGGCGGTGGCGGCCTCCAAGGTCATGTTGTAGGCCTCCATCAGCTGGAAGCGCTCCTTCACCTGCTGGCCCACCTCGTAGACCGCCATGTCGCTGCCCTCGTAGGGCACTTGGGTCATCATAACAATGGTCTTCCCCGCCTCCAGCCACCCGGCAACCGCCTGGGCCAGAGGGCCGTTCCCTCCACCGGGCAGGCCGCCCACACCGAAGGACTGGAGAATCACCGCCCGGTAGCTGTCTTTCAGCAGCTCCAGAGCCTCCGCCCCCATGCCTGGGATCAGGGTGAGCAGCAACACCTTCTCCTCCAGCCTGTCATAGAAGGTGGGCTCTGCCCCGTAGGCATAGGGCCGGGGGGCCAGGTAACGGATCAACCGGCCGTCCCGAATCACCGCCCGCTCCGGGTAGTCCACCGAGGAGAAGGCGTTAAAGCTCTTGCTGCGCTCCTTCCGGGCCCGGGTGCCCAAAATCACCCGGCCGTCAAAGACCAGGCTCACGTCGTGGGAGTCCCGGTCCACCGCATAGAGGAAGCTGTTGTACAGGTTCCGCCGGGCGTCGGTGTCGTTGAGGGCGATGGACTTCTGGGAACCGGTGATCACAATAGGCTTGGGGGAGTCCTGAATCAGGTAGGACAAGGCGGCGGCGGTGTAGGCCATCGTGTCGGTGCCGTGGGTAAGGACAAAGCCGTCATACTCGTCATACCGCGCCCGGATGGCGGCGGCCATCTCCAGCCAGTGGCCAGGCCCCACATTGGTACTGTCCAGATTCATCAGCTGGATGGCCTCCACCTGGCACAGCTCCCCCACTGCGGGCACGTGGCTTAAAATTTCCTCCGAGGTGATGGCCGGGCTCAGCCCGTGGCCTTTGTCCAGGGTGGCAATGGTGCCGCCGGTGGCCAGCATCAAAATACGCTTCATCCGTTCCGCCCTCACAGGCACTGGAGATATTTCCCATACAGGGTCATGGCCAGCTCATCCCCGATTTTGTGTACCTGCTCCTCCGTCACCCAGCCCTCGTAGAGGGCCAGCTCCTCCAGGCAGCCCACATAACGGCCGGTGCTGTCTTGGATTCGCTTGATGGTCTGTCCGGCGGCCAGCAGGCTGTCGGCGGTGCCAGCATCCAGCCAGGTAAAATTCCGCTCCAGAGGGATCACCTGGAGCTGTCCCCGGCGGAGGTATTCCAGATTCACGTCGGTAATCTCCAGCTCCCCCCGGGCGGAGGGTTTCAGTTGGTTGGCAATCTCCATCACCTGGTGGTCGTAGAAATACAGGCCGGGGATGATATAGTTGGACTTGGGGTAGCGAGGCTTCTCCTCAATGGAAATTGCCCGGCCGTCCCGGTCAAACTCCACCACGCCGAAGGGGCGGGGGTCCTCCACCCAGTAGCCAAAGACAGTAGAGCCCCGGTCGTTGGCGGCGGCCCGCTTCAGGGTGGTAGCCAGGGTAGGGGCGTAGAAAATATTGTCCCCCAGCACCAGACAGACCCGGTCGTTGCCCACAAACTTCCCCCCGATCAGCAGGGCATCGGCAATGCCCCGGGCCACCGGCTGCTCGGCGTACTGAATTTGCAGGCCGTACTGGCTGCCGTCCCCCAGAAGGGCCTGGAAGGTGGCTGTTTCGCCGGGCGGGACGATAATCATAAGCTCTGAAATCCCCGCCTGCATAAGGATGGCAATGGGGTAGTAAATCAGCGGTTTGTCGTAGACCGGCAGCAGGGGCTTGCACACCGGCTTTGTCATGGGGTACAGGCGGGTCCCCTTCCCCGCCGCTAAAACGATACCTTTCATACTGTTCTCCTGTCCGGCGCAAGGGCCATTTTCCCGGTTCGACTGTGCATAACAACGGTTATTGTATCATTTTATCATAGTTTCTTCTCCGTTACAAGAAAAAACTGTTTAAAACTATCACAACCGGCGGGGCCAAAAGGTCCCGCCGGTTGTTTAAGTTGGTCAAATTTCAGCCCGGGATATGGCGTCAGGCGGCGGCGCCCTTCTTGGCGCCCATGCGCTGGAACACAACCACACAGCCCACAATCACCAAGCCGACAATATCGGTCAGGGTACCGGGGATCATCATGCACAGGCCGCCTGCCGCCATCAGGACCCGGAACAGCGGGTTGATGGACCGGTACAGGAAGCCGTTCAGGGCAGAGGCCACGCCAAACAGGCCCAGCAGGGAGGTCAGCACGATCTGAACCACCTGGACCGCCATCATGGCGGTGGAGGTCCCGGCCTTAAACTGGAACAGCATAGCAGGGTTCATGGCAAAGATATAGGGTACGATAAACGCCGCTATGGCCAGCCGGGTAGCGTTGAAGGCCGTCTTCATGGGGGGTGCCTTGGCAATGGCGGAGCCGGCGTAGGCGGCCAGGGCCACGGGAGGAGTGATGTCGGCCACAATGCCGAAGTAGAACACGAAGAAGTGGGCGCAGATCATGGGGATACCGATGCGGGGGTCCACCAGAATGGGCGCGCAGGTGGAGGCCATGATACAGTAGTTGGCGGTGGTGGGCACGCCCATGCCCAGCACGATGCAGCAGATCATGGTGAGGAACAGAGCGATGAACGCCTGTCCGCCGGACACCCGGACGATGGCGGTAATCAGCTTGGAGGCCAGGCCGGTGGTGGTGATACAGCCGGCCACCAGACCGGCCATAGCGCAGGCGGCGGCCACGCTGATGGTGCCCTTGGCGCCCGCCTCCAGTGCGTCAAAGAACTTGCCCACGGTGATATTGTCGCTCTGGTCCGGATTTTTGGTCACCTTGTTAATAATATTGGTGATGATACCCACCGCGATGGTTACGATGATGGCGATGGTAGCGGAGGTCTGCATGGTGCGCTTGCCGGAGGACACCAGCCAGACCAGCACCACCAGAGGCAGCAGCAGGTAAATCTTGGGCATCAGGGCGCTGAACTTGGGCAGCTGATCCCGGGGGATGCCCTTCAGCCCCAGCTTCTTGGCCTCCAGGTGGACGGCGATGAAGATGCCGGTGAAGTAGAGCACCGCGGGCAGAATGGCCAGCAGAGCGATCTTGCCGTAGTTAAAGGGCTCGCCCACATACTCCGCCATAAGGAAGGCGGCGGCGCCCATGATGGGGGGCATGATCTGACCGCCCGTGGAGGCGGCGGCCTCCACCGCGCCGGCGAACTCGGGCTTGTAGCCCGTTCTCTTCATCATGGGAATGGTGATGGAGCCGGTGGTGACGGTGTTGCCCACCGAGGAGCCAGACACCATGCCGCACAGGGCGGAGGACAGGACGGCCACCTTGGCGGGACCGCCGGAGGCGGAGCCGGCCACCGAGTTGGCCAGGTCAATGAAGAAGTTGGAGATGCCTGTCCGCTCCAGGAAGGCTCCGAAGATGATAAACAGCACGATGTACTTGGCGCACACGTTAATGGGGGCGCCCAGCAGACCGTTCAGGGTGTAGAACAGGTCGTAGAGGGCCTTGTCATACTTGATGCCCGCGCCGAAGGGCAGGAAGGTGTACAGCATCAGCGCGCCCACCACACACAAAATGGGCAGACCCACGCAACGGCGGCACAGCTCCACCAGAGACAGGATAACCACCACCGCCAGAATACACATAACGGGGTTCAACGTCACCTTGCGGGCCTGCACTACAATAACGCTGTCATAAATATAGGAGCAGTAGAGCAGAGGAATTACGCCTGCCAGCATAAAGACGGCGTCATACCAGGGGAAGGAATTGGGCTTCACATTCCCCTTCTTGATGGGGTAGGTCAGGTAGCCCAGCACCAGCATCATGGCCAGGAAGTTGTACAGGCGCACGTTCTGGGCGGCCTGGCTGAACAGGGTCACATACATGCAGTACAGGGAAATCAATACTGCCAGCCCCTTGACAACGAGCTTGGGCACACCCTCCCAGACCCGGGTGTTGGACTCCCGGTCATACTTTTTCATGACCTCGTCCAGGTCGGCCTCCGTTCCAACCTCCACGGCTGCCGCCTTCGCCTCCAGTTCTTCCTGGAGCCTGTCTTTTTCGTTGGATGCCATAAAATTCTCCTTTCTTTTCTTCTCTCCTTATTTGGCCGCGAAGCAGATATATCGACATTCCGCCAAATACAGATATATCCGCTCCGCGGAATCCCCCGTGGAAACAGAAGCGGCTGCGGCGGTACCAGCCCGCCGCAGCCGCCTGGCTTACGCTAAGGGAACTGCGCTTCTGCTTACTTTACGGTGATGCCCTTGTCAGCAAAGTAAGCCACAGCGCCGGGGTGATAGGGCACGGCGGTGACAGAGGAGGCGAACTCCAGGCTCAGCTCCTTGGCCTTGTCGTGGCCCAGGGTGTCGATGTTCTCAAACACGCCGTACAGGAAGTTGTACACGTCGGCATCGGACACGTCGTTGCGGGCAATGACAACAGCGCCCACAGCCACGGTGGTCACATCCTCGGGAGTGTTGTAGGCGTCCTTGGAGATGACATTCTTGCTGTAGTAGGGGGAGGAGGCGATGAGCTTCTCAATGTGCTCGTCGTCCAGGCTGACCAGATACACGTCGTTGGAGGCGGCCAGAGTGGTAACAGCGGTGGTGGGAGCGCCGGCGACCACGAAGGCGGCGTCGATCTTGCCGTCCTGCAGGTTCTCGGCGGAGTCACCGAAGGACAGGTACTGGGGCTTGATGTCCTTCTCAACGTCCAGGTCATAGGCGGCCAGCACGTCAACGGCGTTGAAGTACACGCCGGAGCCCTGGTCACCCACGGAGACGGACTTGCCCTTCAGGTCGGCAACGGTCTTGATGTCGGGATTCAGGGTGACGATCTGGACCTGCTCCATGTACAGGGCGGCCACGGTGGAGAAGCTGTCGATCTTGGTGTCGAACAGGCGCTCGCCGTTGTAGGCGTAGGCCATGACGTCGGACTGGACAAAGCCCAGCTGGGCATCCTCCAGGTCCATGTTCTCAATGTTGGCCTTGGAGCCGCCGGAGGGGACTGCGGTGACGGTGGTGCTGGTGGTCTCGCCCACCTTGCCGCCCAGAACACCGCCAAAGCCGTAGTAGGTGCCCTGGTCGCCGCCGGTGGTGAAGGTCAGGCTGGTGCCGCCGTCCTTAGCAGACAGGCCGCTGCTGGGCTGGCTGCTGGAAGTGCCAGAGGGCTGGCTGCTTGAAGTACCAGAGGACTGGCCGGGGTTGCTGGTAGAACCGCCGCTGGACTTGTCGCCGCCGCCGCAGGCAGTCAGCGCCATGCTCATTGTCATGGCCAGAGCGAGCGCCAATGCAAGTTTCTTCTTCATATTCTTTCCTCCATTTTTCAGATTGGCTCTGTTCTTCCTGAACAGGAAGAACAACAAGCCCGGCCGGGCTTGTGCCATATAGATTACAGGCACAATTGCCTGTGGGGTTATTATATTACATCTTCCCCAAGAAAGCAAGTTCTTTTTTTCTTCGAGACTGTCTGTCCTGTGTATTTCGAGCAATTTTTCTGAAATCTTTCCAGAATCTTTATGCTTTTTCTACATATCTTCCTACCTGCGCCCCCTTCTACGGCGTCCACCCCTCCATTCCAACCTGCAGCTTTTCCAGCGCCTTCTTCTCGATGCGGGATACATAGGACCGACTGATGCCGCACTGGGCGGCAATTTCCCGCTGGGTCCGCGGCGGTTTGTCGTCCAGGCCGTAGCGCAGGGTGATGATCAGCCGCTCCCGGGGCGTCAGGCAGGTCTGGACGCACCGGCGCACCTTGACGCAGGCGTCGCGGGTGTCCAGGTCCTCCAGCATGTTGTCGTCCACCGCGATAACATCCATGAGCGATAGCGTCCCCCCGTCCCCCGCCGCCTCCAGAGTCTCCGTCAGAGACACCTCCCCCTGGAGCTTGCGCTGGGCGCGGAAATACATGAGGATTTCATTTGCTATCCTCACACGATGGCCCGTCAAGACCGTCCGGGCCATCGTCAGGCAGTGGCGGGAGGTCGATATCGTCCCCATGGGGGGTATCGTCGCCAAAGAGGTAAATATGTACCTTCTCCCCGTCCCAAACGACGCTCTTGACAATCACCCGGAGGGCCAGCCGCTTTTGTTCCACTGTCATGCCGTCCATGGTGCTGGCAAAGGACTTGAGCGTATCCCGTAAACGTTCAAAGGACTGTATCTGAAGGTTCTGTTCCCTCAAAATTTGTTCCAGTTTTCGGATGTCCCCCTGGATACCTTCACCCCGTTCTGACCTCTGATTGATGCCGTCCAGGATGCTTTGCTCTCCAGGGGTACCGGCCATCTTTGCCAGGGAGCTTACCAGTGCGTCGATTTCTTTCTGGTTCTCCCGCTGGGCCTTTTTCAGCCGTTCCAGTTCTGTTGTGAGCTGGCCGCTTTTTTCCTCAAAGGCTCTCTTTCCCGCCGCCAGACGCCGGTTGAGCTCGCTTTTGTCCTCCGCCAGCTTCTTGATCTCAAAGCAGACCGCACGGTCAAGCTGGTTTCCGTTGATGTCCTTGTTATCGCATTTATGGCGGCGGCTCTTTTCCTTCAGCTCGCACAGATAGCGGAAGTACCGCTCCCCATCGCCTGTAGTGCGGCTGGTGACCTTGGGCCGCATACAGTGTCCGCAGCGGCAGCGCAGAAGGCCGGACAACAGGGCCTCGTTGGTCTGCCCCGCCCGCCAGCGGTAGCTTTTGCCCTTATTCTCGTCCAGCAGTCCTTGTGCGGCGACCCAGTCCTCGCCAACTATGATTCCCTCGTGCTCGCCCACTGACACGACCCATTCCTCTATAGGTTTTTTGCGTGTAGTGCTGCTCTTGGTCTGCTCTGTGCGGTTGTATGCCATGATGCCATGAGTCCCATCAAAAGTTTCGTGGGCAGAAAAGGGATGGACTTCATTGTCGATCAGATATTGGTACATAGCCTCATCCGCTTTGGCGTAAACAGGATTCATGATGAGTTCCCTGATCGCAAAGCGTGAAAAATGTTTGTCTTGACGGGTCTTGTAGTCCTGGTTGAGCAGATAAGTTTCCAGCTTTGTCAAGGACTTCAATTCTAAAAACTTAGAGAAGATAATCCGCACCAGCTGGGCTTCCTCCGGGATGAGCTTTAGGTGAAAGGTCTTGCGCTTTTTCCCGTCCACTTTCCAATATTCACTGCCCTCCGATTCATAGCCAAGAGGAGTTATGCCTCCCAACCAGCGGCCTGTCTTGGCAAGCTCCTGGAGGTTGTCACGGATACGATCAGCGATCGTCTCCCTCTCCATCTGGGCCAAAGCCGCCACAAAGGTAAACATAAGCCGCCCAGTGGGGGTGGTCAGGTCGAAATTTTCCTTGATGGAGATGAATGTTGCTCCGTAACGCTCCAGCTCCTCCACAAACTCGAAACAGTCCTTGGTGTTGCGGGTAAGCCGATCCAGGCGGTAGCACACAATGGTCTGTATCTTGCCCTCATGCACGTCCTTCATCATCCGCTGGAAGTTGGGACGCTTCGTGCTGCCGCCGGAGAAACCCTCATCTTCGTAGACCAAGGCGCTGTCCGCCTGTTCCTGCCCAAAGCAGCGGGCGATATATTGACGGCACATCTCGATCTGATTTTCGATGCTCTCGCCTTTGCCTGTAAATTTCGATTTTCTGGAATATATCGCAAAAACCTGTTGTTCCGATGATATATACATAATTGTTTCCTCTCTCTGCACTATTTAGAATAGCATCTCAGGCATCACACTAACGATAGCAGTCTGCTCCTTTGGATTCAGATAAGCATGGTTTAGAGAGGTCTTATTATATTGCAGATATGTACCGCTTGTCTCATCAATCAGCAGCGAGGTGAAAAAGCGCTCCCAGCTAAAAAACTTTTCACTCTCAATGTGGTCATAGGGCTTCTCGAGTATTGCTTGCAGTCGTCCTTGTTTCAGAAGCCCTGACTTCAGTATCATCCACTCGAAGGACTCTGGCAAATAGATGATCAGCTTTTTACCCTGGAGTTTATTCAGAGACAGGACTTTCTCAATTTCAGGACCAAATGCGGCACCGTCTGCGATCACAAGGGCTGTTGAGTAGGTCTGCCGCAAAAGTTCCTGATAGACGTTGCTTTTACCTTTTGCTGATATACAAGGGATTTTATACTGGGAAAAAAGTTTGGCAAAGAATTGATGTCCTGCGTTGGAGTCCTCAACGATCACCAGATCTGGCCTGGAAATTGAGTCCACCTTGGTATCACATAAGCTATAGAACTTAGAGTACAGCCGTTTTGTTCCCTGATAACGGTTTCCTGCGTTATTTTTAAGTCCATATATCTCGTCCACGCTGTAGGGCAGGTTCGTCAAGGGGGCACGGGTAGCGATCACATAATAGTTATCTGAATTTTTGACAGCCTTGGCAAATTCCTCGGAGAGAACGAATTTATCACCCTCATCAATAAAAACGATGCTGTCATGGATCAGTGCCAGATTTTCCTGCCAGCGCAGGCCAGTCAGAACCGTACAGGTTTTCTCACAGGAGACCGTGATACCGCTCGCTTCACCATTCTGCTGATAGGAAGCAATCATATCGATCAGAGTTGTTTTTCCTGTGGCGCTGTTGCCACGCAAAACGGTGATATTTCTTTCAATGGTGAATTTGTATTGCAATCGACGGTTTTGTACCACAATATCATATTTTCCTGTCATATTTTCACCACCTTACAGATAGAGTCCAGCAGATGAGACATATTCCTGCGTATTGTGGATAATTGCCCCGCTATTCATCAGCTTGAATTCAAATGGCTCGTCTCCAAAGTCCATGAGATGACGTAGATTGATTGTGAGATCACGATTCGCAGCCTTGGCGATTCTGAGTATCCACTTTGCGCAGTTATCCCCGCAAGTAGACGCATTAAAAATTTTCGATAGGTCGTGCTGCAGCAAAAGCAAGGTTTTTACACCGCCAGAAAGCTGTTTGACTGGAATCACGCCCAGCGCTTTGCTGTCGATCGTACTCGGCCCCAGTACAACAGCTTTATCTATATCTTTTATCATTTTCTTTGAAAAATCATCCGTAATCCAAGAGTCAAGATATGTGTTATCAAAGTAAACGCTGGTATTGTAGACGTAATTAGGAAAATCGTTTTCCGTCATTTCTCCGAAATAGATATTCAGCATCGTCTATCACCCCACAAATATTATTCTCAAATGCACAGTTAAAATACTCTAAACTACTTGAGTCTAAAGTAGCAGGTGTTCTTCCCTTTGCTTTCCCGCTTCAATTCGCCAGACGCTACCAGCTTACGCAAGCCGCCCTCAATGGAGCTCACACTGAGAGAGGGGCAAAGCTCCCGAATATCCTGCTTGGTAAAGCGTCCTATCTTTTGGAGAGTTGCCCGCCGTACCATTTCAACCGCTGGTAGCTTTGTCTCCACCAGAGCAAAACGTTCCTCAAAATCCTTATAGGCTGCAAAGATCGTTCCAAGAATATATTTGATGAAAGGGACAGCGTCTTCTGTGCCTTCATACCAGCCGTCCTGTGATCTTGCCAGAGCGGCATAATACAGGTCTTTATTTTTGGCGATTTTCGCCTCCAATGAGATATATTTTCCAACATAAAAGCCGCTTCGGTACAGCAACAGCGTTGTAAGCAGCCTGCTCATCCTACCATTCCCATCGTTGAATGGATGAATACACAGAAAGTCGTGAATAAAGACGGGGATCGCAATCAAAGGCTCCAGTTCCATGTTTCCAATGACCCGGCTATACTCCTCGCAGATTTTGTCCAATGCTTCAGGTGTCTCAAATGGCGCAAGAGACGTAAACAGGATATCTGTATGGCTGTCGGGGTAGGTCACACTAATGTAATTCTGTACGTTCTTCGTCCGGCCAGCCATCGGATTGTTTATATGGCTGTATAAGTTTTTGTGAAGCTGTAGGATATCGTGCTGGGTGATAGGGATAACGTCAAAGCTCTCGTGGATGATATTCAGCACATCACGGTATCCTGCGATCTCCTGCTCATCTCTGTTCCTGGGCGTGGTTTTTTCCTCCACAAGCTGCTTGATGCGGGTGCTGGTGGTAACGATGCCCGCGATGGCGTTAGAGGCTTCTGTGCTCTGTATCTTAGCGATTTCAACCAGTTTTTCCAATTCATCTGGGCGCTGCTTCAAATATAGCTCCTGCTTTCCGGCCTCTTTGTAAATAGCGGCAATCAAGCCTAAAATGTCAGAGTCCCATTTCTGGCCCCGGATTATGGAGTAGTTAAAGGTTTTCATTCCCTCACCTCCAGTTCGTTTCCCTCAAATAATAAGGCATAATAAGGGAAAAGTCAAGATGACCTCTGCTTCAATTATCAGTCAAAAAGTAATTTGGAGTAGATTTATCTCCGTCTTTTTGATAGAATTGTCAAAAGGCGGGTGATGATCGTGAAAGAACTGATGCTTGAGCTGCTGACCTGGGCGCCGTTTGAGAAGCTGGTGTCAGGAGAAAAAGAGTATATAGACGAGATTTTGTCTGGAAATTATCAGCAGCCCCGATCCATGTTCCATGATTTATTTTTAGGCTTTTATCATTATGTCCAGAATGGAGATTTCAAGGACATAGCTTGGCTCCGTTGTTGGAAGGATACATATTATCAAAACAAAAATTATACGAATTCCACAAAAAGCGAGCGCAAATTTTATCCTTTGTTATTTAAGAAGATTTGCTTCTATATGATTGTTCGGGGAAAATTCAGCGACAGCAAATTTATGCCGGAAATTGGTCTGCAAGGGAACCGCATCAAAAAGTGGCACATTCCCACTCAATTTCGCATTTTTGCAGAAACAGACACTTATTCTGCAATTAGAGTTTTTAGGAATGGCGTGAAAAAGCAATACATCGTTTCCTTAGTCAAGAAACTTTATTATGAAGCTGGACGACAGCAGAAACGATCTACAGCATTAGTTAATTTGCCTCGGTTTGTAGACGTATTTGCAGGGACTGCAAGTGTGGCGGCATCGGTGGTGTCAGAAGGGTGCCCACGCCCAATAGTCAATGATTATGATCCAGTTATGGTTTGCTTTGCTTGGGCGTTCACATATTACCAAGGCGAGCTTCGTAAGAGAATTGCTGATTTTTATAACGGCCTAATGAACCAGGATATCAAGTCCCAAAATTGGAGCTATGACGAAAAAGCCTATAAAGGGCATCATGACCCAACGGATTTACTTGCATCCCCCGAAGTTTGGGATGACCCTGAGACTCAGTCGATTCATATAAAGGCTTATAGTTATTCAAAAAATGATTTTGCAAGAGATAAGGCGATAGCTCAACGCCATCAAGATTTTATCATACGAACCCGTAGCAGCTACATAAATTTCAAAAAAGTTCTGGATTCATGTGATAGACTCTAAATGAGCAAATCTGAAAAATAAACAAAGGCAAACCTCAGCGGAAGTGGTAAGATGTGGGATGACGAATCACCACAAGACCACAAACCCAAAGAGGAGTGCCTTATGGCAGACAT
>Ga0073906_1004874_pt1 | contig 12828 bp, 9 predicted proteins | sample Inofromicrocosms_FD_65485 | JGI IMG/M metagenome (GOLD analysis project Ga0073906, IMG submission 65485) | Mouse cecum microbial communities from Vienna, Austria - Inoculum for glucosamine and mucus D2O microcosms | ecosystem: Host-associated > Mammals > Digestive system > Large intestine > Cecum... | reverse complement strand
GGTCGTTGACCTTGACCTTCCAAGTCTTGAACGTCTTCCCCTCGGGAGCAGTGAAGCCGCAGTCCCAGAGTGTGTGCTCATTACCTTCCCAAGTGGGGATGTCCGCCATCTCGCCGGTGCCGCCGTTTGCGTCAAACTTGATGGTGTAGTTCTTTGCCCAAATGGCGGTCAGTGTGATGTTCTCCAGCTTCATCACTTCGGGATCCAGCAGGACCTCGTCTTTGTTCTCCTCGGAACTTGTTAAGGGAAGTTCTGAATTATCTGACTCTTTGTGAGCCGTGCCCTTCCAGCCTAAGAAGGTATAGCCCTCTTTGGTCGGGGCGGCCTGGGAGATGGATTCGCTTTCGATGGTGTATTCGCTGGTTTTAGTTGAAATTTCGCTACCATCCGGATTTTTACCCCAAGTACCGCCATCAGCTTCCCAAGTGACCGTGTACTTCTTAAGATTCCAGTCAGCAAGGAGCGTCAGGTCGCCAAAGGTGCCCGCAGGGACGGTGACAGTGATGACGCCGTTTTCGTTTTTGGAGTCAACAGGCTTGCTCTCATCGCTGCTCACCCAGCCGTTCAGCTCGTAGCCGCGGCGGGTGGGGGCGCCGGCAGGACCTGTATCATCTTCCGGCTCCACATCTTTTGGGGTGGTTTCGCTAAAGGTATAGGCCTCGGTTTTTGTCTTCTTTGTCTCTGCATCGTCGCCCGTTCCCCACGCGCCGCCGTTGGCATCCCATGTGATGTCGTATTTGTTGGGAGCAAACTTGCCGTATAGGACAACTTCACTGGCAAAATCCGCATCTAAAGTGACCGTAGCCTCTGACGGCGCTTCCGGGGTTGCGTTAATAAAGGTTACTGTAGGGACTGCCCTGGTAAATTCCCACGTCATCCCTTCTGCAACAGGGACCTGAACTGTCAGCTCTTGCGCTGAAGGGGACACGCGGGTGCTTATGGAGCTGAACGTTCCACCGTCCGGTCCAATCACTGTAACAGGAATGGGCTGGCCTTCCCAGTGGGCAACGTAAACAAACGCACTGCCCTTGCCGCCCGGAACAACAATGTTGTCAACGAAAGTATTCTGATCTGTCAGTGTAGTCCACCCAAGGAACTTGTAGTTTGGTTTGGAAGGATTACCAACCATCAACGTCTGGTCGTTTTCTGCGGACAGTTTAAACGTTATGTCTGGTGTGAGCGTTTTATCTTCAAACAGTTCCGGGTCATCATTGTACTTATGGAGAAACGAAATTTTACCTGTCCCGACGTGTTGCGTTTGTTTCTCCCACCATGCCTCAAATGTAGTGTCACTGTCCACTTGGAGCGGATAGCCCCCGGGATAGGCCATGGTCTTTCCGCCGATAGTGACTAGCCATCCCCGAAACTCCATTTCCACCGTAGCCGTTTCTCCGGGAGGCAGATATGTAGGCTTCTTAAGGTCTTTAAAAAAGTCAGCATCCGTCTGTGCAGGAAGTCTGAAAGAACTTCCCTTTACCGTAGTCCGTTGGAAGGATGTTCCTGCCTCCGCTTTACCACGGGTAAATGTCAATACGATAGGCCGGTAATTATATACGGGAGTGATGCCCGCACTTGCGATATCATTCTTACCGGTGCCTTTAATATCCTTCCATTGGCTCTCATCTCCACTGTATCGTACCTCGGTGTTTGCTGGGATTCCAGCAAACGCACCGCCATCGATCGTCTCCACGCTGTCCGGAATAAGCACAGTTTTCAGATTCGGGCAACCAGCGAAGGCGCCGCCTCCAATGGCTGTCACATCATCACTGATGATGATGTCCGTGATCTTATCCCGGTTTGCCGCCCAAGGGGCGCGGCCATCTTCGATAACGATCGGGCCCTTACCGACGATCGTTAGGGTCATCTTGGGATTGTCCGGGTCGCTCGTATCCTCTGTCAGCATCCAAGTAACACCCGGACCGCAGGTGCCGGACATGGCGCTGTCCTGATCCGACTTTTTGATCGCAACATCCTCCGGGATGTTCTCTAATCCGGAGATTTTGTTCCAATCCTCATCACTGCCGCTATAATTGATGCTTTTCAGACCAGAACAACCAGTAAAAGCATCCGTTCCGATCTTTTTCACTGAGTCAGAGATCGTAATATCCGACAAATTGACACATCCGGCAAAAGCGTTGCTGCCGATCGACTCTACACTGGAATTGATATCAACTGTCTTGATCTTTTCTCTATGCGCCGCCCACGGAACACCAGTGAGATCGGTATAATCATCCATTGGACCTGATCCAAAGATGAGCAGCCCTCCGGTGCTCTCTGTAAAGAGCCAACGTGCCCCCCCGCTCCCGCAGTTCCCGGAGACCGGCGGGTCCGCCGTTCCCCCGCTCGCCCACGCCGTTGGCATCAGCGACACCATCAGGCACAGCGCCAGCAGAGCCGATAAAAGTCTTTTTTTCATGGCAAGAAGCTCCTCTCGTTCCTAATAGGCATACCCCCGCAAGGGCCCTTTTTCACATCTCCTACCCTACCACAAAACCCGTCCCACTTCAATATGCCAAAGCCAAATTTGTGCAATATCTCCATTCCAATTTTTGGCGAAAGGAAGCCCCGGAGGGGGACCTCCGGGGCCATGTGCGCAGTCTGGGGGATTAGATGGCGGACATTCCGCTCTCGTCCACCTCGGCGGGAGCGCTCTCGCTCATCTCGGTGTACCAGGCGTTGTAAGCCTCCTCCTTCAAGGCGCTCTCGCAGGCGTAGTGCCAATAGGGGGTGTCGCCGTAGCCAACAAAGTACATGATATGCGCGCCGGTGCCGGCGTTGTAGACGATGCCGGTGTCGCCGCTCTTGCGGCCGTCCTCATAGCACCAGTCCTGGAAGGCGGCGACCATGCGGCCCTTGGGCACGTCCTCATAGAGGCCGCCGTTGTCCACACTGCCGGGGTCCTTGGAGTTCTCCTCCGCCAGCTTGGCGAAGCCCTCCTCGGTGCCGTCCCAGGTGTCCAGAATCTCCTGGGCCTTAGCGGTGAGCAGCTCCTCGGTGGCCTCCTCGCCCTCGCCCAGCTCCAGGCTCTCGGCGCTGACGAGGACGTGGCGGACATTGTACTCCAGGGTCTCGTCCCGCTCCCGGCCGTTGAAGATGACAACATAGTAGCTGCTGCCGGACTCATTCTCCAGCACCTCGGCGTCCCCGGTCTTGCGGCTCTCGTCGAAGAACCAGTTGCCGTAGAGGCTGTCGGTATAGGTCATCTCCGCGCTCTCGGAGTACCCGGCTTCGGCCTCGGTGGCCATGGACTCGATGTCCTTGCCGTCCTTGTAGGCCGCGAGGATTTCCTCAGCGGTCTCCTTGGCCTGCTTCATGGCCTCGGCCTTCTCCTCGTCGGTAGCGGCGACGGCGTTGCCGTCGGCGTCGGTCTTGGCCTCCGGGGTGCCGGAGAGGGTGACGAGGATGCCGTCCACCAGGTCATAGCTGTTCTTGTTCTCGCTGTAGTACGTCCCGATCTCGTCGTCGGTGTAGGAGAGTTCAGCATAGTAGTCGGTGGCGAACTTGTTGGCCAGCAGGTAGTCCTTCAGGCAGTCCTCATAGATGGAGGGGGTGACGGTGGAGCCGTACACGGCGCCCACGTAGGCCTTATAGCCGTAGCCGTTGGACTTGGCGGACTCCTTGAGGCTGTCCACGGTGTTGTTGAAAGCCTCCATCTCCTCCTCGCCCAAGGTGACGCCCGCCTCCTGAGCGGCCTTCTTGGCGGCGTGGACAAACTGCATGTTCTCCACGGCTACGCTCTTGAAGTAGTCGTCCCAGGTCTGGGTGTCGTCATAGCTCTGGTCCTTGAGGGGGGTGTTGGTGTCCAGCATCCCGAAGGCCATGGCGTAGTAGCCGTTCTGACTGTTGATAAAGTTCTGATAGGCGCTGTGGTAGTAGTAGGAGGCCTGGGCCACACTGTAGCTCTCGCCGCCGATGGTGACGGCGGTCTTGTTCCGCTCCAGAATGCCGGAGTTGTAGACCACCAGGAAGACTGCCAGGGCCACGAAAAGGACGCCCAGGGTGCCGTAGAGGATGTTGGTCTTGCGTGCGTCGGCTCTGGCTTCGGCCTCACGGGCGGCCTTGGGGTCCGCGGTACTGCCGGGGGTCAGCTCCTGACGCTTTTTCTTTTCTCTTGATGCGCTCATAGGTTCGTTCATTCCTTCCCAAATTTTCTGCTCCTCCCGCCCCGCGGGAACAGCGGTATCATGTTGTATTTGCCGCACAGGGGGGCCCTGTCTGCGGCCAACTTCCCCTAGTATACTCGATATGCCGCCGTTTCGCAAGTAAAAGTTGCGCGGTTGGTGTAAATATTTTATGAATCGGGGGGAGGAGCCGTAAATCAAAGCCCGAGCCGCTTTTTTCCCCTTGGGTAGGGCCGCTCCTCATCCGTGAGGCCCAGAAGGTAATCCACGCTGGTCTGATAAAACGCGGCGAGACGCGCCAGCAGTTCGTCCGGCCACTGCTGGGCCCCTGTCTCCAGGTAGCTGTATTTCCGCTGTGTGATTCCGATCGCCTTTGCCACTTGCGCCTGGGTCAAGTCCCCATCCACACGGAGGTCTTTGATTCGTGTTTCCATCTTACTTATCACCCATGAAGAGAATACGGTAGATGGAAATTGTCTATTGCATTTTAGATAAATTCTATCTATAATAAAATAGCGGGGATACAGAAAAATCAAAAGCATCTGAAACGTCTGCAAAAGGGGCTGGAAGGCGAAACAGATTCTTAGGGAGCCCATTTGCCCCTGCCAGGAAAACGGGCGAAACTTCCCGCCCTTCTTTGGGACACCTCCCTCCGGACGAACACGGCCCCGGGGCATCCGCCTCGGGGCCTGTCCATATTTGCAGGTCAGTCGCCGAAGCTGATGCCCAGGAGCCGGGCCTCCTTGACGATGGAGGAATCGGGGTCTACCATCTTCAGCTTTCCGGCCACGTCCTCCAGGGGGACCTTCACGATCTCCCGGTTCTTGTAGCCCACCATGAAGCCGTACTCGCCCCGCATGATCATTTCCCCGGCCTCGCTGCCCAGGCGGCTGGCGAAGACCCGGTCATAGGGGCAGGGACTGCCGCCCCGCTGGGTGTGGCCGGGCACCGTGACCCGGACCTCCAGGCCGCAGCGCGCTCCCAGCTGCTCGGCGATCTCGTAGGACACGGAGGGATACTTGTAGCTGGCCATCTTCTTTTTATATTCCTTCTTGCTCAGGGCCGCGTCCTTCCTGGAGATGGCCCCCTCCGCCACGGCGAGGATGGTGAAGCGGCTGCCGCCGTCGTGGCGGGACTTGATCTTCTTGGCGATCTTGTCGATGTCGTAGGGGATCTCGGGAATCAGGATGATGTCCGCGCCGCCGGCGATGCCGGCGTTGAGGGTCAGCCACCCCACCTTGTGGCCCATGACCTCCACGATGAAGATGCGCCCGTGGGAGGCGGCGGTGGTGTGGATGCAGTCGATGGCCCCGGTGGCCACGTCCACGGCGGACTGGAAGCCGAAGGTCATATCCGTGCCCCAGAGGTCGTTGTCGATGGTCTTGGGCAGTGTGATGACGTTGAGCCCCTCCTGCCGCAGGAGATTGGCGGTCTTATGGGTGCCGTTGCCCCCCAGGATCACCAGGCAGTCCAGCTGGAGCTTGTAGTAGTTCTGCTTCATGGCCGCCACCTTGTCCACGCCGTCGGGCCCCGGGACCTGGATGGTCTTGAAGGGGGTGCGGCTGGTGCCAAGGAAGGTGCCGCCCTTGGTGAGGATGCCGGTGAAGTCGGCGTAGGTGAGGAGCCGGAAGCGGCCGTAGATGAGGCCCTGATAGCCGTCCTGGAAGCCGTAGATCTCCACCTTCTCGTTGGCGTTGAGCATGGCCTTGGCCACGCCCCGCATGGCCGCGTTGAGGGCTTGGCAGTCCCCGCCGCTGGTGAGCATTCCGATGCGTTTCATGTCGATGATCCTCCTTGTTCGTTCTCGGGGACGCGCCCCGTTGATTCCTGCCCCCTATTATAGCGCGTCCCGTTTTCAGATACAAGAAAAACTTATGGAAAATTTTAGGGCTCCTGCCGGGCGATATGGGCGGCGATCCTCTGCATGATCATATCCAGGGCCACCAGGTTGTGTCCCCCCTCCAGGACGATGATGTCCGCGAAGCGCTTGGAGGGCTCCACGAACTGCTCATGCATGGGCTTGACGGTGGCCAGGTACTGCTCCACCACCGACTCGATGCTCCGTCCCCGCTCCCGCACGTCCCGGAGGACCCGGCGGAGGATGCGGACATCCGCGTCAGTGTCCACAAAAATTTTGATATCCATCAGCTCCCGGAGGGCCGGGTCCTGGAAGATGAGCAGGCCCTCGACGATGACCACGCAGGCGGGCTCTATAAGGATGGTGTCCTCCGTGCGGTCGTGGCCGGTGTAGGAGTAGACGGGGCAGCGGACGGCATGCCCGTTTTTGAGGTCTTGCAGGTGGCGGATCATGAGGTCCGTCTCGAAAGCGTCGGGGTGGTCGTAGTTCTGACGGCATCGCACCTCGAAGGGCATACCGTGCTGGGCCCTGTAGTAGTTGTCGTGGTAGATGACGCTGACAGCGCCGCCGAAGCGCTCTTTAATGTGGGCGGTGAGGGTGGTCTTGCCGCTGCCGGTTCCTCCGGCGATGCCGATGAAGATCGTCTCTGGCATGGTGGGGCCTCCTTCCTGAAATCACTGCCTCTATTATAGCGGATTCTGGGGGAATTGCAAGAAAAATGGTGGGCCGCGGACATCCCGAATGACCACATCGGACATTTTCCGGGCTGCCGGCAGGCGCACCCGCAGGGGCGGATGATATCCGCCCCTGCGGTTCATATATGAGATGGCACCTGTCAGACACCGCCTCCCGGGGAACTTTTTTTGCCAAACCGCGTCGAATGGATAAAAAGGCGGTTGACTGCCGCAAAAAAAATGGGTATCATGTATGCTGTAAGAGAATCTGCTTCAGTCTGTCAAGGAGGTCGATCATATGGGCAGCCGGCACTGCGCCAAGTGCGGCGAAGATTATTCCGATACCTACAAGAGATGCCCCTTCTGCGAGGAGGAGGCCGCGCTCCGCTCCGGGCACCCCCTCCGCCGCAGGGGCGGCAAACGCCTGGAGGGCGGGCGGCAGAGCTCCGGTGGGGCCGGGGGCGTGATGCTCCTGGTGGCGGCGGTGGTGATATTGGGCGTTTTGGGCTACGTGTTCTTCGGCGACCGGGTGGCGGATGCCATGGGCATCCGGGATACGGGCGACGCCCCGGTGAGCGCCCCCGGCGAGACCAAGATCCCCACGGCCCAGACGCCGCCGGACCAGACCATCGAGCCCCCCCCGCCCTCCCAGGAGCCCGCCGCTCCCGTGGAGGAGGGCCCATTGGCCCTGTCCCGGGCGGATATCACCATCGCCGCCGGGGAGACCGCCCGGCTCACCGCCAGCGGCGGCACGGGGGAGGTGGCCTGGTCCACGTCCAATGAGAACATCGCCGCCGTGGAGGGCGGCTCCGTCACCGGCAAGGCCGGGGGCACCGCCACCATCACCGCGACCAGCGGGGAGGAGTCCGTCTCCTGCACGGTGACGGTCACCGGGGACCCCTGGGTCAGCAGCGCGAACCTGAGCCTCAATAAGACCGACTTCACCTTCGGTTCCGGCGATACCCCGGTGACGCTGCGGGTCAAGGGCACGGAGAGCCCCGTCACCTGGACCAGCGCCAACCCCGGCGTGGCCGCCGTGAGCGCCGAGGGCGTGGTCACATGGGCGGGCAGGGGCACCACCACCGTCACCGCTGCCGTGGACGGGCAGACCCTGGAGTGCATCGTCCGGGCCAAGTAAGTACATAGCGGGCAGGAAAATGCCCCGCCCTGGGGGGCGGGGCATTTTCGTCAAAAAAGATGCGGCAGCATCTTTTTTGAGAGGGGGCCGGGCCGAGTGCGGCCCGCAAAGTACTTTTTCGAGGTACACGCCCTCGAAAAAGTGATTGAACGTTCTTTGCGCCTTCGGCGCAAACTCCTGCGGAGGGCCCCGGGAAGGGGCCCGTCAGATGGAAAACTCCAGCCTCCGCTCCAGGTTCCTGATCTCGATCTTCTCCGCCCCGGCGGCGTACTCGCCGTCCAGGGTCCAGGGGAAGGGCTCCTCGCTCTCCACGGTGACGCAGGCGGCGTGGCGGAAGATGATCCCCGCCCCCTGGAAGTCCCGGAGGAGCAGGCTTCGTATGAGGTTCTGGAGCTCCACGCCATTGGCGGGGGTGGGGATGAGCAGGAGCTCGAAGCGCCCGTCGTCCAGCACCACCTGCTCCTTCTGGAGCTTCATGAAGCCCCCCACGGAGGTGGAGTTGGTCACCGCGCCGAAGAGGAACTGCCCGTCGAAGGCCTCCTCCTCCGTGGCGATGAGGGCCCGGTAGGAGCGGAGGTTGGAGAGGTCCCGCACCCCCTCCAGCACGTAGGCGAGGTGGCCCAGGTCGTTTTTCACCGACTGGGGCGCGCTGTAGGACACCCGGGTGAAGGCCCCGAAGGAGGCCACGTAGACAAAGGGCCTGCCGCCGAAGTCCCCGATGTCCAGCCGCCGTCCGGCGCTGGAGAGGATGCGCTCCGCGCCCTCCGCGGCTCCGCCGGTGAGGCCCAGGCTTGCGGCAAAATCGTTGGTGCTCCCGCTGGGGAGGTACCCCAGGGGCGGCGGCGAGGGCAGTGTCATGAGGCCCCGGACGGTCTCGTTGAGGGTGCCGTCGCCGCCGCAGCAGACCACCCGGTCGAAGCTGGCCCCCTCCTCTGCGGCGATCTCGGCGGCGTGGCCCTGATGGGCCGTGAGGCGCACGCTCACCAGGTACCCCGCCTCGCAGAAGCGGGCCACCGCGTCGAAGAGGGCCGCGTTGGCGTTGGGGCGTGTGCGGCCCGCCCGGGGGTTGATGATGAATAAGAGTGTCTTAGGCATGGAAAAACGCTCCTTGGATCATAAAGGATCGGTTAAATTTTCTATAAGCGCAGTATAACATAGGGAACGGGCCATTGCAACCGCGGAGAAAGCGGTGTATGATAAGAATGTGTAAAAATTTGCCGGGGAGGTAATGCGTTCATGAAAAAAGACAACCACTATTTCGGCTGGGGGCTCACCGCCGTGGTCTCGGTGTGCTCCATCCTGCTCTTTTATGACCTGATCTTCCGCAGCAGCATCCTCCTGCGCTACCTGGGGGTGCTGGCGGGCATCTTAGCCCCCGTGCTCTACGGCGCCGCCATGGCCTACCTCCTCGCGCCGGTGGTCAACTGGTTCGAGGGGTCCGTCTTCCGCCGCAGGGACGGACGCGCCGGGTGGATCCGGGCGGCGTCCATCGCCCTGACGTGGCTGGTGGTGGCGGTGTTCCTGTACGCCATCATCAGCATCCTCCTGCCGGAGCTCTACAAGAGCGTGATGCAGCTGGTGGGCAATACGAAGACCTACTACAACACCGTTTACAACTGGGTGCTCCACCTGCTGGAGAGCAACCCGGAGTTCGCCTCCCGGGCGGCGGAGCTTATCAACGAGTACTACACCGACGCCCTCACCTGGCTCAACGAGAACCTGGTGCCCCAGCTCCAGACGGCGGTCTCCGCCGTCACCGGCGGCGTAGTGGGGGTGCTGGTGTTTTTGAAGAACCTGCTCATCGGCGTGGTGGTGAGCGTGTACCTGCTGGGGAGCAAGGAGACCTTCGCCGCCGGGGGGTGCAAGCTCTGCTACACCCTCCTGCCCCAGCGGCGGGCCGGGCTGGTCATCCAGGGCGTCAAGGCCGCCGACCGCATCTTCAGCGGCTTCGTCCGAGGGAAGCTCCTGGACTCCCTCATCATCGGGATCCTGTGCTTTTTCTTCTCCAGCCTTTTCCAGTTCCCCTATGCCCCCCTGGTCAGCGTGGTGGTGGGGGTGACCAATATCATCCCCTTCTTCGGGCCCTTCCTGGGGGCCATCCCCAGCGCCTTCCTCATTTTGCTGGACAGCCCCATTAAGAGCCTCTACTTCATCATCTTCATCCTGGCCCTCCAGCAGTTTGACGGCAACATCCTGGGCCCCAAGATCCTGGGCGACAGCACCGGCATCTCCGGCTTCTGGGTCATGGTGGCTATCCTCGTGGGCGGCGGACTGTGGGGCGTGCTGGGGATGTTCCTGGGCGTGCCCATCTTCGCCTGCGCCTACGCGGGGGTGCGCGCCTGCGCCGCCTACCGCCTGCGGAAAAAGGGCCTCCCCACCGACACGGCGAGCTATCTGTCCCATGAGCCGGTGCGGAGGGAGGAGGAACCGGAGGAGAACAAGGCGGAACAGGAGTAACAAAAGCAGGGAGCAGCCGGGGGCTGCTCCCTTTTTGCCGGGGTGCGGGAGACGGAGAGGCGTTTCTGCTCAACCCTCCGCGTCCAGATAGGCGGCGATCTCCCGCAAACCGCTGGCGGCGCTGGCCCCCACGGTGATGCCGCACACGAGCGTCAGCGCCAGGACTAAGGCGGGGATGAGTTTTTTGCTTTTTATGAAAATTCCTCCTCTTTCTGCTGTAAGCTGCAAATATCGTTTGCCCCCGCCGCATACGGTGTTCCTTGAGCCTGCGGTAGAAGGCGGCCTCCTCGAAGGAGATGTTCCCCTCCGGCACCGCCCGCTCCCGGATGGCGGCAAGCTGGCGGTCCGCGTTCTGGTCCGCGCTGGAGACGCGGATATAGCCGAAAATATGTTCTCTCATATAGCTCTCCCTGTTCTTATCATAGAACAGTTTGGCCGGTCCGCTGCGCACCGCCGCCCGCTGTTCTCCCCCGATCTGCAGAAATTCGTTTTTTTCGGGAAAAATCCCAAAATCAGGTTGCATGTTTCAGGGAGAATGTGGTATGGTATGGGGGTGGGGATATCCCCAAAAGTCTGAAAAAGAAAGAGGGACCACTGTGGCATCAAAAGGATACCAGAACTACCGGGGCCGGCGGCTGACCCGGGATAAGCTGCTGATCGCGCTGCTGGTGCTGATTTTGCTGGGCGCGTGTCTGTTTCTGGCCGCGCAGCGGTTCATCGTGTATAACGACGACGGCAGTATGCGCCTGGAGCTGCCCTTCCTCCAGCTGGACCTGCCCATGCTCCTCCCCGAACAGGAGGAGACTGACCCGCCGCCCGAGGAGGAGCCCCCCAAAACGGTGGACCTGGTGATAGAGCCACCGGCGGAGCCTGCGGAGCCCGAGGCGGAACCCGAGCCCGAGCCTCCCGCCTTCGGCGAGCGCCGTCTGGTGGAGCTGGAGGCCCTCCCCGCCGACGCCCCCGCCCTCGCGGAAACCCTGAGCGCCGCCGGGGCCAACGGCTTCCTCTGCCGGGTCCGGGACAATACCGGCCGCATCTTCTTCTCCACACCCACCGGGCAGGAGAAGGCCGTCAGCGCCGGCGAGGCCGAGACGGAACAGCTCCGGGTCCTCTGCGCCGCGGAGGGCGTGGCCGCCGCCCGCTTCAACTGCTTCCACGACAGCTACTACGCCTTCGTCCACATGCCGGAGGCTGCCATCTGTCAGAAGAACGGCTACGTCTGGTATGACCAGCAGAGCTACCACTGGCTGGACCCCAGCAAGGAGCAGGCCCGGCAGTACGTCATCACCCTGGCCAAGGAGTGCGCGGAGCTGGGCTTTGAGGAGCTGATCCTGGAGGAGTGCGCCTACCCCACGTCGGGCAACCTCTACAAGATCGACTATACCAAGAACACCATGAGCAAATCGGAGGCGCTGGCGCTGTTCCTCACGGAGCTTCGCGCCGCCCTGGAGCCCTATGGTACGAAACTCTCCATCCTTCTGACGGAGGAGCTCATCCTGGCCGGGAGCGATGAGGAATCCGGGCAGGACCTCGCCGCCCTGGTCCCCCTGGTGGACGCGGTGTACGCCAAGACGGAGGACAGCGCCGCAGTCCGGGAGCGCCTCGCCGCCGCGGCGGGGGAGGGCGGCGCGCCGGTCTTCGTCCCCCTGGTAGAGGCCCCGGGAGAGGGGGATTGGTGTCAGGCCGCCGGCTGATCCGGGGCAGGATTTGTTGCCCTGGGTTAATTGTGTAATTTTTACGGGAATTTTATCCATACCCGCCGCATAACTGTGAAATGCTCCTAATGGAAGTTGGAATGCGGGAGTGGTATAATAAACAGTGCTTGTTCACGCGGGCGCTCTGAGGGAGGGGACTCCCTCTCCCAGAGACCCCGAAAAGGGCAAGAAGCGACACTTTTTCCGGCAGAAAAATGTGTAAAGGGGTGATTGAATGTCATTGGAGGCCATAACCAAGATCCGTGAGGTGGAGAGCAGTATGGAGCAGTCCAAGGCGGAAGCCCGTTCCCAGGTCCAAAAGCTCGCTGCCGACGCCGAGCGGGAAGGTCGCGCCCTGCTGGAGCAGGGCCGCAAGGAGGCCGCCGCTGCCGCTGATGCCGCGATGAAAAAGGCGGAGGAGGCCGCCGCCGGGCGCAGGAAGGAGATCCTCGCCCAGGCGGAGAAGGACTGCGAGAAGCTCAAGGCGGATGCGCGCAAGCGCATGGACAAGGCGACGCAGGCGATCTTAGGAAGGGTGGTAGAGAGTTAATGGCCATTGTCAAAATGAAACGGCTCCGGCTCATCGCCCTTGCCGGAGACAGGGACGCCCTGCTGGCCAAACTGCTCCACGCCGGGTGCCTGGAGATCCGGGAGCCGGAGGAGTATTTTGACGATGAGGCGAACGCCTCCCTCCTGCACCGGGACACCGGCGCCGCCGCGCAGGCCAAGGGGGAGCTGACCGAGCTCCAGCACGCGCTGGATGTCCTCCGGCAGTACGCCCCCCAGAAGAGCGGCATGTTTGTCCCCAGGGCCCAGGTGAGGGAGAAGGACTTTCTCAGCGGAGAGGCCCGCCGGGCGGCTCTGGCCAAGGCGGAGCGGGTCAACG
>Ga0073906_1004873_pt1 | contig 12831 bp, 8 predicted proteins | sample Inofromicrocosms_FD_65485 | JGI IMG/M metagenome (GOLD analysis project Ga0073906, IMG submission 65485) | Mouse cecum microbial communities from Vienna, Austria - Inoculum for glucosamine and mucus D2O microcosms | ecosystem: Host-associated > Mammals > Digestive system > Large intestine > Cecum... | reverse complement strand
CAACGGCAACTACACCTACATCTATAACAAACGCGTCGAGGAAGGCGCCATGAACGCCGCCATGAACTTCGACCCCACCCACCCGGTGATGGACAACCGGCCCATCGTCGGCGGAAACGCCATGGACCAGCACAAGTACCTCTACAACGGCTACTTCAACTGGGACAACACCAACGACAAGGGTGAGACGGCCGTCAACGACAACGCCACCCAGAACCCCGTGCAGATGCTCAAGGACCGCGACTGGCACGCCAAGCTCAACCGCTTCAACGGCAACCTCCAGCTCGACTACGCCATCCACGGCTTCGAGGACCTCCACGCCAACATCAACCTCGGCATCGACGTGCAGCGCGGCGACGAGTGGAACGACGTGGCTTCCAACTCCATCATGGCATGGCGCGGCCACGACCACTACGCCGGATCATACGCCGACCGCCTCCACCAGGAACGCGACAACTACCTCCTCGACTTCTACCTCAACTACAAGAAGGACGTCGAGAGCATCCACTCGTTCTTCGATGTGACCGCCGGTTACTCCTGGCAGCGCTTCGAGGACTCCGGCTGGAAGCGCGGCGCCGACTCCAACTCGGGCTACCGCACCGGCGTGGGCTACCTCACCCCCACAGTCAACGGCGACGGCTGGAACCTCAACATCAACCCCGACACCGAGAACCTCGTGGGCAAGAACTTCGCAGAGGACGTTGTCAACCCCGAAGGGAACTACCACTGGAAGAACCGCCTGCAGCTGCTGTCGTTCTTCGGCCGTGTCAACTACTCGCTCTACGAGCGCTACCTGCTGACAGTCACCGTCCGCGGCGACGCCACCTCGCGCTTCTCCAAGGACAACCGCTGGGGCGTCTTCCCCTCCGTGGCCCTGGGCTGGAAGATCAACGACGAGGCATTCCTGCAACCCGCCTCCGGCTGGCTCAGCGACCTTAAGCTCCGCCTGGGCTGGGGCGTCACCGGCCAGCAGGAAGTAGGCTCCACCTGCAACTACCTCCCCCTCTACTCGATCGCCGCTCCCGGCTCGTTCTACCCCGACATGCTCGGCGGCAACGGTTACCAGTCGACCTACTTCCTGATCGGCTACAACCCCGACCTCAAATGGGAGCAGACCGTCACCTGGAACGCCGGCCTCGACTTCGGATTCCTCAACAACCGCGTAAACGGCAGCATCGACTACTACTACCGCAAGACCAAGGACCTCCTGTCGTTCGTCACCGTCCCCGCCGGTTCCTCCACCACCAACATGCTCAACCGCAACATCGGCGACATGAAGAACTACGGCGTGGAGTTCAACATCTCCGCCAAGCCCGTCGTGACCAAGGACTTCACCTGGACACTCACCTACAACGTGGGCTGGAACCACAACGAGATCACAAAGCTCAACGACAACGCCGCCATCTACAAGGTCGGCGGAATCTCGGGCGGCACATCGAACACCGTGCAGGCCCACGCCGTAGGCTACCCCGCCTACTCCTTCTACCTCCTGCAACAGGTATATGACGCCGACGGCAAGCCCATCGAGGGGTGCTACGTCGACCAGAACCAGGACGGCAAGATCGACGAGTCCGACCGCGTGCTCAACCACTCGGCCGCTCCCAAGGTGACGATGACCTTCGGCTCACAGTTCCGCTGGAAGCAGTGGGACCTCGGATTCAACCTCCGCGCCTCCCTGGGCAACTATGTCTACAACAACGTGCTCTCGACCAAGGCCGTCTACGCCGACCTCTTCGGCTACGGCCTCAACAACCTCGTTGTCAACGACGTGTACTTCGAGCAGGCTCAGTATATGAGCGACTACTACCTGCGCAACGGCTCCTTCCTGCGCTGCGACAACATCACCCTGGGCTACACCTTCGAGAACCTGCTGAAGGACCGCCTCCGCCTGCGCCTCTTCGCCGGCGTGCAGAACCCCTTCGTGATCACCAAGTACAAGGGCCTCGACCCCGAAGTCGACGGCGGCATCGACAACAGCGTCTATCCCAAGGCCGTCACCTACTCCCTCGGCCTGGTCGCCACTTTCTAATCTTCCCTGTTTGGAAACTATTAGCACAAAAGAAACAACATGAATCTCAAGAAATATCTCCTGTTGGGCAGTGTGGCTCTCGGCCTGGGAATCACCACCTCTTGCGTGGGCGACCTCGACCTCGAACCCAACGACCCCAACCAGACCAACCAGGCAAACACCACCCAGTTCTACCTGGGTGCCCTGGCCAAATGTTACTCCGGCATGGCGGTTTCCGGCCAGAACGGCGCCGGCAGCTCCGACATCTCCGGCCTCGACAACGGCACGGGATGCTACTCCCGCGCACTGTTCATGATGAACGTGTTCCCCACCGACGAGGCGATCTGGATCTGGAAGGATGCCGGAGTGATCGACCTGGTGACCAACAACTGGGACGCATCCAACGGTAACATCTACGGCACTTACTCGCGCCTCTACACCCACATCGCCACCTGCAACGACTTCCTGACGATGACCGCCAACGCCTCCGGCAACGACGTCGAGCAGATGCGCGCCGAGGCCCGCGCCCTCCGCGCCATGAGCTACTACTGGGTGGTCGACATCTTCGGCAACGGCTCCTTCGCCACCGAGGCCACCGGGGAAATCAAGCAGTCCTCGCGCAAAGACCTCTACGACTTCGTCGAGAAGGAACTCTGCGAGGTGGCCGGAGTGTCGTTCGACGAGGCCGGATTCATCGAGGACGGCCAGTCGATGCTCCCCGCCGAGAACCACTACGGGCGCCTCGGCCGCGACGCCGCCCTGGGGCTGCTCAGCCGCCTGTACCTCAACGCCGAGGTCTACACCGGCACCCCCCAGTACCGCAAGTGCGCCCAGGTCAGCGACCTGGTGATCTCGCACCATAACGGAGGCTTCCAGGGTTCCGGCCTGGCCGACAACTACCTCTACCTCTTCTGCGCCTCCAACCGCGACTACCAGAACGGCCAGAACGGCGGCGAGATCCTCTGGGCGATCCCCTACGAGAAAGACATGATCCAGAGCTACGGCGGCACAACCTTCCTGATCGCGGCCTCCATAGCCAACGAGCTGGGCATGAGCCAGACCAACTACGGTCTCTCATCGGCCTGGAAGTCCATGCACGCCACCTTGCAGTTCTCCAACAAGTTCGAGAACGGCGACGCCCGCGACGCCATGTGGGTGAAGGGCGACCAGCAGACCAAGATGGCTGACCTTGACAAGGACGGCAACGAGCAGCTCGAGACCACCAAGTACATACCCGAGAACATCGAGTTCTCCGAGTGGACCAACGGCTACGCCGTGGTGAAGTTCACCAACCTCATCAAGGGTGACGGCCAGGGAAGCCCCCTGCCCAAGACCGAGTTCATCGAGAAAACCAACGAGGCCGGCAAGAAATACTACGAGACCAAGTTCGTAAACGGCGACGGCAACCCAATGACCTTCTGGGCTCCCGCCTCCTTCGCCGACGGCTACGCAAGCGCTTTCGCCAGCACCGACCTCCCCATGATCCGCCTCGCCGAGATGTACCTCAACTACGCCGAGAGCTTCATAATGGGAGGAACCTCCGCCGCTGACGCCACAAAAGCCAGGAGCTACGCCAACCTCGTGCGCCAGCGCGCCGGCGGCAAGGAGTGGGCGAGCGCCGACCTCACCGCCGACAACATCCTCGACGAGCGCTGCCGCGAGCTCTACTGGGAGCTCACCCGCCGCTCCGACCTGGTGCGCCACCACAAGTTCACCGGCCCCAACCAGGCTCTCTGGGCGTGGAAAGGCAACGTCGCCGGCGGAACACGCATCTCCGACCACTACGACCTGATGCCGATCCCGACCAACACCCTGGCCTCCGACCCCTCTTTCAAGCAGAACCCCGGCTACTAAGCCTCTGCCATATCAAACAATCATCTTAGACCACTGAAATGAAAAAGATAGCATTAACGCTCGGCCTCGCGGCTGTCGCCTTAGGGTTCTCCGCATGCAACGAAACCTGGGACGACAACCCCACCCTCAAGGCCCCCAACAAGGAATACACCGACTTCCTAAACGAGCCGGAACTCCGCGACACATGGATCACCCTCTCCAAGGAGGGTGCCGACAAGAACGCCGCGCTCCATATGACCTGCTCCCAGCCCGACTTCGGCTTCGCGGCGGTGGCAAACTACGTCGTGGAGGTCTGCCTCACACCCGACTTCACCAAGCCCTACGTCGACGGCACCACCCCGGAGCCGGGCGACTACTACTCCACCGAGTACCCCTTCACCGACTGCGCGCAGATCAACCCCGTGGGTGACGAGATCGCCGAGTGCATCTGCAAGCTCAAAGGATGGACCTCGGAAGCGGAAGTGAAATCCGACGAGTACAACAAAATCTACGTCCGTCTGCGCGCCTACATCCCCCAGGACGAGGAGCTGACCACGATCCACTCCAACGTCCAGTCGTTCGAGCACGTCCGCGTGACCTACTACGCAGCCTCCATCCCCGACCTGAAAGTCGGCAACCTCGGCCTTTACATCCGAGGCTCCCTCAACAACTGGGGCAACGACGGCCTCGGCAACGAGTACGAGTTCCGGACCACGGCCAAACGCGGCATCTACATCCTGAAGAACGTCACAGTTCCCAAGGGCGCGGAATTCAAGTTCGCCTCGCCCGACTCCGGTTGGAGCGAATGGAACCTCGGAGCCGGCGCCAACTGCGTCATCGGCACCGCCTTCCGCCTCGACAACAACGGCGGCAACCTCAAATGCCCCGAGGACTTCGAAGGCCGGATACTGATCATCAACAAGGGCGGCATCTGGCGCGCCTGCTTCCAAAAAGCCGGCAAGTTCGACCCAGACAAGCTCGACTACACCCTCTAATCACCCCCGCGACAACCCGCCGCCCGCCCCGGAATCCAAAACCGGGGCGGCGCGGGCGGGGAACCCGCGAAACTTTTTTCACCGATAACCAACTTAGGAAATGAAAAAATTCAGCATACTTCTCTCGGGGGTAATGGCCCTGGCCGCGTTCACCGCGTGCGACGACGCGCCCGAAGCCGCCACCCCGCAGAAAAACCCGCAGCCCGTCATATTCCAGAACGCCGACGTGCAGGCCGCGCTCGCAGCGCCCCTGGCGCAGGCTTCCGCCCCCGGGGCGCTACCACTGAACCTCCAGGACTACCGAGATGAGAACCTTGTCACCCTTATGGACAACATCTCCGTGACCAACATCCCCGCTGGCGCGGAAGTGGTCTTCGAGCTTGAACTCTCCAACAGCGCCTCGTTCCCCGCCGAGGCCACCATCCCCCTGACCGCCACCACCAACGCCGACGGCACAGCCACGATCCTCACCTCCGACTGGAACCAGGCCCACTACGACCTCGAAGGGAAGTCTATGACCCCCAAGCAGATGTACTACCGCGTCTACGGCTACATCAGCCTCGACAACACCCGCTACCTCATCGGCGAGGCCGACCCCGCCAACCCATCCAACGTGCTTCCCAAGAGCTACGGCGCCGGGGAGTTCGCCGAGGTACCATTCGAGCTGATCATCGACTCGGCATACTACCTCCTTTCCGACGCGACGACATGGACTTTCGCCGATGCCGCACCCTACAAGTTCAGCCACGAGGGCGACGACGTTTACGCCAACCCCGTGTTCACCTTCGAGGTTGAGTTCGCCGACGCTTCCGAGGCCAAGGGATACTGGAAAATCGCCTCGCAGAAAGCCATCGACGCTGCCGACTGGGCTTTGGTCTACGGCCCCTCGATCAACGGCGACAAGAGCATGACAGGCAAACTGTTTATCAACGGACAGGCCGGACATATCACCGAGCCAGGCACCTACACATTCTCCATCAACATGGAGGATATGACCTACACCATCACCAAGAAGACCCGCCCCGATTACGTCGTGGTGGCCAGCAACGCCAGCGGATGGAGCGCTACCGACGGCAAGTCGCGCCTCCTCTACGGCGAGAAGGACGGTGTCGCTCTCTTCCGCGGAGCATCAGTGGCAAACAACAACGACGGCGGCTTCAAGTTCGTCTGGGACGAGACATGGCACGGCGTTGATTTCAGCACCGCTCCCGACGCGGCCAACATCAAGGCCCCCGTTGACGAAACCCGCCTCTACTGGTTCACCGTAGATACCGAAGTTCCCTCCTACACCATCAAGGAGGTGACTTCCCTCGGCCTCATCGGCCTGGGCGGCAAGTGGGATCCCGAGACCGACGTCGTTGAGATGACCCCCTCGGAGGACTACCTCACCTGGACTGTCGACGCCAACCTCTCCGGCGAATGGAAGATCATGATCAACAATACCTGGGACAGCAACTATGGCAGCGGCGAAGGCAACACCGTCGTTTTCAACGCCGGTAACATCAGCGGCTACGACGGCCCACACACCGTCACACTCTCCTTTGCCGGCAACACCCCGACCCTGAAGGTAGAGCCCAGGCAGTAATCCTTACAAAACACCCCCAGCAACCATTCAGCGCTGTGCCGGCCCCCGGCACGGCGCTTTTTTCATGCCAGGGCGGAATGTTATCGCTATCTCTTACCCGCGATGGGATGGCGAACAATACGCGGCACGCCGCGTCCCTACAAGCTGTCGTGTGGAGCGGGCCGACGGCGAGCGGCCCCCTGCGTCCCACAGCCTTCCACCCTCGCGCAAGGCCGAAGCCGTGCGAGCTCCCTGTTCCCCGGCCCCGCCCCTCTTTTTAATATTTTTTGTTAAAAATGATGAGCGGCGCAAGGAATTAATGCGTACATTTGCGTTTACAATCCAAAGACTATGGAAGAAAAAAATAATATAGACCGCGTTTCCTATGCTCTCGGCCTGAGCATGGGCAACAATTTCCGCGCCTCGGGCATACAGAAGCTTGACGTGCAGGACTTCGCCGACGGCGTGGCCGCCGTCTTCTACGGCTCCCAGCCCAAGATGACCTACGACGAGGCAAAGGCTGAAATCCAGGCCTTCTTCACCGAGATGGAGAAGAAGCAGCAGGAAGCCGCAGCGGCCGCCGGCGAGGAGAACCGCAAGGCCGGCGAGGCCTTCCTCCTCGAAAACGGCAAGCGCGCCGAAGTGAAGACCACACCCTCCGGCCTCCAGTACGAGGTGCTCGCCGAGGGAGACGGCCCCATGCCCTCGGCCACCGACCAGGTGGAGGTGCACTACACCGGCAAACTCCTCGACGGCACGGTGTTCGATTCATCCGTCGACCGCGGCATGCCCGCCACATTCGGCGTCAACCAGGTGATTCCCGGATGGGTGGAGGCTCTGCAACTGATGAAGGCTGGTTCCAAATGGCGCCTTTTCATCCCCTCGAACCTCGCCTACGGCCCCGCCGGAACCCCCGGAGGCCCAATCGGCCCCAACAGCACCCTGCTGTTCGACGTGGAGCTGATCAAGGTCTTAGGCAAATGAAAGCTATGACATGCGTTCTGGCGGCCGCCGCGGCTATGGTCTGCGGCGCCGCCGAACCGTACGCTCCCACCCAGGCCGAGACCGATTCGGTAAACGCCGCCTTCGCCACCACGATGGCCCATTACCTGGCTCCCGACCTTGCGAAGCGCTTCCCCGCCGACCCGAAAGCCGTGGGGGAGTTCGTCGACGGCATGGCCCACGCTTTCGACATCAAGAGCCTCGACGCGCCCTATTACCAGGGAGTCCGCGCCGGCTTCGCCTTTATGATCGACCGGCTGGACCAGATGCGCGACATGGGCTTTCCCGTCACCCCGGAGAAATTCCTGGCCTCGTTGCGCGAAGCCCTGGCTGACTCGACGGCCACAGGCTTCACCAACCGCGGGGCCGACGAATACCTCCACGAGTTCATGAACCGCATGTACCCGGCGCCCGAACGCCTCAGCGACGAGTCGCAGCAGGCGTTCATCGACGCTCAGCTCTCCCGCGAGGGGGTGCAGCGCCTCCCTTCGGGCCTCGTGTTCGAGGTAATCACCGAGGGAGAGGGCACATCCCCGACGATCGACAACCGCGTTCGGCTCCTCTACACCGGCCGGCTGGCCGACGGCACAGTGTTCGACCAGACAGAGCGCCCTGTCGACTTTCCCCTGCGCGGCCTTGTGCCCGGCTTCTCGGAGGGGCTGAGCCTGATGAAACCCGGGGGCACATACCGCCTCTTCATACCCCCCTCGCTGGGCTACGGCGAGGAGGGCGCGGCCGGAACCATCCCCCCCAACGCCGCCATCGACTTCCAGGTACAGCTCCTGGAAATCCTACCGAAATAAATCACATTAAACACAAACACAAGATATGAAAAAGATCCTTCTCACAATCGGCGCCGCCGCGATCGTCGGCGCTTCCGTCGTTTCCTGCGGCAGCAAGGGCGGCGACAACAAGGTTACAGCCGAAGACAAGGCCTTCGGCGACTCTATCGCGGTGGCCCTCGGCGAGTTCGCCGGCGCCCAGCAGAACAGCCAGTTCAACCGCATGTCCACACAGCTCGACTCCGCCGAGGCTGCCAAATACAGCCGCGAGGACTTCATGCGCGGCCTCAAGACCGTCATGGCCGCCGACACCTCGAAACTCGCCTACTACCAGGGCCTGATGTTCGGCCTGCAGCTCATGCAGCCCATCAACGGCATGACAAACCAGTACGGCTACCCTGTCGACAAGGACATGGTGATCAAAGCTTTCCAGAAAGTGTTCGACATGCCCGCCGACTCCGTGCAGGCAAAAGGCCAGGAATACTATATGGCCTACTCCACCCTCTTCCAGGAGGCCGAGATCCGCATGAAGGCCCGCGAGGCCGCCAAGCGCGCCGAAAGCCCCGAGGCACAGGAAACCCTCTCGAAGGGTAAGGCCTACGCAGAGAAAATGACCAAGGAGGGCTACACCCGCGCGGAGTCCGGCCTCGTCTACAAGATCGAGAACCCCGGCACCGGCGACAAGGTGAAAGCCACCGACAAGGTTAAGATCAACTACGTCGGCAAGCACGTCGACGGCGAAGTGTTCGACCAGACTCAGCCCGACCACCCCTACACCTCCGCCGCCAACAGCTTCGTGCCCGGCTTCACCGAGGCCCTGCAGCTCGTCGGCAAGGGTGGCAAGGTGACAGTGGTGATCCCCTCCGACCTCGCCTACGGCGCTGACGGCGCCGGCAGCGTGATCGCCCCCAACGAGACCCTCGTGTTCGACATCGAAGTGCTCGACGTAAACCCCGAATAAAACCGACGGATACCCCTCTGACAGAGTAGGGACGCGGCGTGCCGCGTATAATTCGCCTCACAATCGCGTATGCGGCACGCCGCGTCCCTACAAAATCAACGGAATTTCACATATCAATTCAGCCTCCCCTCTTAAACCAATGAAGAAATTAGCCATCTACAAGAATGACCCCTGGCTCCAGCCTTACGCCGAGGCCATAAACGGCCGCCACGCCGACGCGCTGCGCAAGGAAGCCGACCTCACACAGGCCTCCGGCTCGCTGAACGACTTCGCCAACGCCCACAAATACTTCGGGCTACACCGCGTGCGCGGCGGCTGGGCCTTCCGCGAATGGGCGCCCAACGCCACGGCCATCTCCCTGATTGGCGATTTCTCCGACTGGCAGGAAAACCCCTCCTACGCCCTACGCCCCGTCGGCGGAGGCGTGTGGGAGGGCGTATTTCCCGCCAACGCCCTCCAACACGGGCAGCTCTTCAAGATGCGCGTCCACTGGCCCGGCGGCCAGGGCGACCGCATCCCCGCCTACGCCACCCGCGTGGTGCAGGACCCCGACACCAAGATTTTCTCCGCCCAGGTGTGGCACCCGAAAGCCTACAAATGGGCCGTGGAGAAGTTCAAGCCCGACACCCGCCCGCTGCTCATCTACGAGTGCCACATAGGCATGGCGCAGCAGACCGAAGGGGTCGGCTCATACGCGGAATTCCGCGACAAGATACTACCCCGCATCGCCAAGGACGGCTACAACGCCATCCAGATCATGGCCATACAGGAGCACCCCTACTACGGCTCGTTCGGCTACCACGTCAGCAGCTTCTTCGCCCCCTCGTCGCGCTTCGGCACCCCCGAGGAGCTTAAAAGCCTCATCGACGAGGCGCACCGCCTCGGCATAGCCGTGATAATGGACATCGTGCACTCCCATGCCGTCAAGAACGAGAACGAGGGCCTGGGGCGCCTCGACGGCAACCGCGACCTCTACTTCTACCCCGGCGGACGCGGCGAGCACCCCGCCTGGGACTCCTACTGCTTCGACTACGGCAAGAACGAGGTGCTGCACTTCCTCCTGTCGAACTGCAAGTACTGGCTCGAGGAGTTCCGCTTCGACGGCTTCCGCTTCGACGGCGTGACCTCGATGCTGTACTACGACCACGGCCTCGGAAAAGCCTTCGGCTCGTACGCCGACTACTACGACGGCGGCCAGGACGTCAACGCCATAACATACCTCACCCTGGCCAACAAGCTGATCCACGAGGTCAAGCCCAAGGCAATCACGATCGCCGAGGAGATGAGCGGCATGCCCGGCCTCGCGCTCCCCTTCAAGAGCGGCGGCATCGGCTTCGACTACCGCATGGCAATGGGGATACCCGACTACTGGATCAAGACCATCAAGGAGAAGAAGGACGAGGACTGGCACCCCACCTCGGTCTTCTGGGAGCTGACCAACCGCCGCGCCGACGAAAAGACAATCTCTTACGTCGAGAGCCACGACCAGGCACTCGTGGGCGACAAGACCGTCATCTTCCGCCTGATCGACAAGGAGATGTACTGGCATATGATGGTGGGCGACAACAACTCCGTGGTCACCCGCGGCATCGCCCTCCACAAGATGATACGCCTCGTCACCTGCGCCACCATAAACGGCGGCTACCTCAACTTCATGGGCAACGAGTTCGGCCACCCCGAATGGATCGACTTCCCCCGCGAAGGTAACGGCTGGAGCTACAAGTACGCCCGCCGCCAGTGGGACCTCGTCGACCGCGAGGATCTGCAATACAAGTTCCTCAACGCCTTCGACAACGCCATGATAGAGCTTGTCGGCGGCGTGCGCGACTTCCAGAAGCTCCCCGTGGTGAAGCTATGGGACAAGGACTCCGACCAGGTGCTCGCCTTCATGCGCGGCGACCTCGTGTTCGTCTTCAACTTCTCCCCCACCGAGAGCTATTCCGACTACGGCTTCCTCGCCCCGCAGGGGAGCTACCGCGCCGTGCTCTCCACCGACAACCCGGCCTTCGGCGGCTTCGGCAACATCGACGAGACGGTGGAGCACCTCACCCAGTTCGACCAGCTCTACGCCCCCGACGGCAAAGGCTGGCTCAAGCTCTACATCCCCGCCCGCTCCGCGATGGTGCTCCGCATCAAAAAATAACCCACGAAAACATTTATGACCGAAAACGATCTGCGCGACCTCCTCGACCGGGAGGCCGCGCGTATTAATTCCACGGCATTCATAGATGCCGACCCCGTGCGGTTCCCCCGACGGTTCGAGCGCCAGGAGGATGTCGAGATCGCCGCCCTGCTCTGCTCCTCGATCGCCTGGGGCAACCGCAAGATGATATGCTCCAACTGCGAGAAGATGCTGCGCCTTATGGACTACCAGCCATACGCCTACATGATGGACCGAGGCTATGAGGAACTGCCCGACATAAACATCCACCGCACCTTCTTTGCCCGCGACCTCCGCGCCTATCTCCGCGGCCTCCGGGCGGTCTACGCCCGCCACCGCACCCTCGACGATTTCGCCGCATGCATCCATGCCGGAGATTCGGAGACCCCCTCCTGGGCCCTGGTCGAAGCCCTCAATGCCGTGCTGCGCGAGGAGAACCGCGACCATCCCGAGGCCAACCTCTCGCGGTGCCTGCCGCAGAACCTCGCCACCACAGCCCTCAAACGCATCAACATGGCCCTCCGATGGCTCGTCCGCGACGACGGCATAGTCGATATGGGCCTCTGGAAGTCAATCCGCCCCTCCCAGCTCTTCATCCCACTGGACGTGCACGCCGGCGACACCGCCCGCCAGCTCGGCCTCCTGACCCGCCGCGCCGACGACCGACGCTCAACCCTCGAGCTGACCGCCGCCCTCCGCCGCTTCAACCCCGCCGACCCCGTCCTCTACGACTTCGCCCTCTTCGGCATCGGCATGGGCCTCTGACCCCAAGCCGCGGCATCGTCGGACAAGTCAGACTGGTCCGACCCCGTCCGACGATGCCTCGCCACAAAATCGACCTTTCGGCGCTGCGTTAGCCGGGGATTTTTCGTAAATTCGCGGTTGTATTTCACAAGTGACCGCAGAAAGATGAACATAGCCATCGTCGGAGCTTCCGGGGCCGTCGGCCAGGAGCTTATGAAGGTGCTCGAAGAGCGCCGTTTCCCCGCTGAGAAGGTAACCCTGTTCGGCTCGAGCCGCAGCGCCGGCCGCGAATACGCCTTCCGGGGCGAAAAGCTGACCGTCAGGGAACTGACCGAGAACCCCGACGACTTCCGCGGCATAGACATCGCCTTCACCTCGGCCGGAGCGGGCACATCGCGCCGCTTCGCTGAGACAATCACCGCCAACGGCGCAGTGATGATCGACAACTCATCCGCCTTCCGTATGGACGACGACGTGCCCCTGGTGGTGCCCGAGGTAAACGGCGCCGACGCTTTCAACGCCCCCCGCCGCATAATAGGGAACCCCAACTGCACCACCATTCAGATGGTGGTGGCCCTCAAACCCATAAACGACCTCTCGCCCATACGCCGCATCAGGGTGGCCACCTACCAGGCAGCCTCGGGTGCCGGCGCAGCCGCCATGGATGAGCTGCGCGAACAGGCCGGGCAGGTGCTCCGCGGCGAGCGCCCAACCGTGGAGAAGTTCTCCGCGCAGCTCGCCTTCAACCTCATCCCCCACATCGACGTGTTCACCGACAACG
>Ga0073906_1004872_pt1 | contig 12832 bp, 10 predicted proteins | sample Inofromicrocosms_FD_65485 | JGI IMG/M metagenome (GOLD analysis project Ga0073906, IMG submission 65485) | Mouse cecum microbial communities from Vienna, Austria - Inoculum for glucosamine and mucus D2O microcosms | ecosystem: Host-associated > Mammals > Digestive system > Large intestine >... | reverse complement strand
CCCCAACTGCTCCACCATTCAGATGGTGGTTGCGTTGAAGCCGCTTTATGACAAATTCGGCTTGAAGCGGGTGGTTGTGGCCACTTATCAGGCGGTTTCCGGGGCCGGTAAGGAGGGCCTGGATGAGTTGGCGGCGCAAATTAAGGCTTTGGCCGCTGGCGAGGAGGCTCAGATTTCCACATTTCAGCATCAAATTGCTTGCAATTTAATTCCACATATTGACATTTTCCTTGAAAACGATTACACTAAAGAGGAAATGAAAATGACCTGGGAAACTCAGAAGATGCTGCACGATGAAAGCATTTGCCTTTCCGCCACGGCGGTTAGGGTGCCGGTGTTCCGCAGCCACGCTGAGGCGATTCATATTGAAACTGAAAAACCGGTGACGGCTGCGGAGGCGCGCGCAGTTTTGGCGGCGGCTCCGGGCATTATTATTCAGGATGATCCGTCCAAAAATTTGTATCCCATGCCGCTTTACACCTCAGATACTGATGAGGTTTATGTTGGGCGTATTCGCAAGGATATTGCGGTGGAAAACGGCCTTTCCCTGTTTGTGGTGGCCGATCAAATTCGCAAAGGTGCCGCCACCAACGCCGTGCAGATTGCGCAGCTGCTGGTGGCAGAGGGATTAGTTTAAGCTAAATACTACAAAGGAGCTGATGATGGTGTTCTTTGGCAAGCTTGTGACGGCTATGGTGACGCCTTATGATAAAACGGGAGAGGTTGACTATAAAAAAGTGCAGGAGCTGGTTGGGCACTTGCAGAAAACAGGCTCTGACGGGGTGCTGGTTTGCGGCACCACTGGCGAGAGCCCTTGCCTGACTCCAGCTGAGCGCGCTAATATCTGGGCGGCCGCCAAAGAGGCGATTGCAGACGATTGCTGCTTGGTTGTGGGAACCACTGATAATGAAACGGCTTACTCATGTGAGGTGGCCAAAAAGGCGCAGAAGCTGGGGGCCGCCGGCTTGCTGGCCGTGGCGCCTTATTACAATAAACCCTCGCAGGAGGGCTTGTATCGTCATTTTGCGGCAATCGCAGCCAGCTGCGACCTGCCGATAATTCTCTATAATATTCCCGGACGTACCGGGGTTAATTTGTTGCCGGAAACGGTGTTGCGGTTGGCGCAGGATTGCCCAAACATTACGGCAATCAAAGACGCCAGCGGCAATGTAGACACCGTTAGCCAGCTGATTTCTATTTTGCCTAGTGACTTCTATGTATATTGCGGCGACGACGCGCTGCTGTTGCCCAGCCTGGCTTTGGGCGCCAGCGGGGTTATCAGCGTAGCTTCGCATCTGGTGGGGCGGGAGATGTGCCGGATGATTGAGCTTTACCAAATGGGCCGCACCACGCAGGCTTTGCAAATTCATTTAAAATGTTATGAGCTATTTAAAAAGCTTTTCATCACCACCAATCCGGTGCCGGTTAAGGCTTGCCTGAATTTGCTGGGCTGGGATATGGGTGATTGCCGCCTGCCTTTGGCGCCGCCCAGCGAGGCTGAGCTGAAAGTTTTGCGGGAAGTTCTGCAAAAATATGATATACCCAGGTATGGCGAGCTGTTGACTGAGGTAAAATAAAAGTAGCAATTTAATTGATTGAAAGTGACTGATAAGGAATATCATTGGGCCGTTCATTTGTGAAAACGGCGTTGTGATTAAAAATAATTTAAGAGCTTTTAAGCCGCAGAAATGGCTAAGGCCGTTCTGCGGCTTGCATATATAAGTTTATTGTCTATATCAATAAAAAAATAAAATAAAAAAGGAGTGTGATTATGGACAAGGATAATTTTGAGGCCACCGGACAAAGCCCCAGCCTACGCAGCACGGCAGCTGATGTGATTAAAAATTTGGCGCGTAGCGCCAAGCGAGCCGTCAGCAAGGAAACGGTGGACGAGCCTGTGCCCTCGGCCGCAACCGCCAGCCCAGAGGCGGCGGCTGAGGCGGGCAATCAGCAGCCGCGGCGGGCTAATGGTCGTGGCCGGCAAACCAGCCGCCCCAAGTCGGATGAGCGTAAAAAATCAACCGTATCGAACCGGCCGGCAACCAAAAATGCGGCTGGCCTGGCCGGTAAAGCTTCGGTTGGCAAATCGGCCGCTGCCAAGGCGGCTGGCAAAACAGCTGCGGCTAAGGGGGCGGCCAATCCCAAAGCGGCTGGTTCCAAGGCGACTGGCTCAAAGCTTTCTAATCAAAAGCTGACGATTATTCCCCTGGGTGGTTTGGGGGAGGTTGGCAAAAATATGACCGCCTTTAAGTATGGCAACAACATTGTGGTGGTTGACGGCGGTATGACTTTCCCTGATGAGGAACAGCTGGGCATTGATTTGGTGATTCCTGATTACAGCTATCTGCTGGAAAACAAGAGTATGGTGCGGGGTATTTTTGTTACTCACGGTCATGAGGACCACATTGGCGCTCTGCCTTATGTGATGAAAGATCTGAAAGTGCCGATTTACGGCAGCCGTCTGACTTTGGGCTTGCTGCGGGGCAAGTTGAAAGAACACAATTTGAGCGCGGCCAACCTGCACGAGGTGAGCGCCGGCGAAACTATCACCGCCGGCCCGTTTAAGGTGGAATTTATTCACGTATCCCATAGTATTCCAGATTCTATGGCTCTGGCTTTGCACACCCCGGTGGGTGTTTGCTTGCACACCGGCGATTTTAAGATTGATATGTCGCCGATTGACAATCAGTTTATGGACTTAAACCGCATTTCTGAGCTGGGCCAGCAGGGCGTTTTGCTGTTGATGGCTGACAGCACCAATGTGGAGCGGCCAGGTTTTACGGCCTCGGAAAAATCGGTGGGGCCGGCTCTGGACAACATCTTTTTGAACGCCACTGGCCGGGTGATTGTAACCACCTTTGCCAGCAATGTGCACCGTATTCAGCAGGCCATTTGGGCCGCCGAGCGCACCGGGCGCAAAGTGGCCGTGGTGGGGCGCGGTATGAACAACGTGGTTGGTATTGCCAGCGAGCTTGGTTATTTGAAAGTTAAGGCCAATACTTTTATTGATATTAATGATATTCGTAAGTTTTCAGACCGCAAGCTGGCTATTTTGACTACCGGCAGCCAAGGTGAAACATTGGCCGGATTAACCCGAATGTCACAGGGCGAGCACCGCCAGGTGCAGCTTCGCACCGGCGATTTGGTGGTGATTTCCGCCAATCCTATCCCGGGCAATGAAAAAATGATTTCCAAAACGGTGGACAACCTCTATCATCAAGGGGTGGATGTGGCTTATGGCCGCGGCTTGGGCTTGCATGTGTCTGGCCACGCCAGCCAGGAAGATTTGAAGTTGATTTTCAATTTGGTGCGTCCGCGCTTCTTTATGCCGGTGCACGGCGAGTACCGTATGCTTTGCGAGCACGGCAAGCTGGCTAGCAGTATGGGCGTGCCGCCGAAAAACATCTTTATTATGGAAAACGGCCAGGTGTTGGAGCTTTCCGCCCGCAGCGGACGTATTGCCGGAGCGGTGCATGCTGGCCAAACCCTGATTGACGGCCGCGGCATTGGCGATGTGGGCACCACGGTGCTGAAAGACCGCAAACAGCTATCCAACGATGGCATTGTTATCGCCAGCATTGTTATTAACCGCGACACTTGCCGCCTGCACAGCATGCCTTATATCTTCTCCCGTGGTTTTGTATATGAAAAGGGTAACGATACCATTTTCCGCGAGGTGGAAAAGCGCATTGTACGCGTGGTGGAATCAATGGGCGAGCGTGATTATAATCAGGCGGCCCTGAAAACTAACATTAAAAACACCATTGCCCGCGTGTGCTCGGAGCGTACTGGGCGGCGGCCGATTGTGGTGCCAATTATTAATGAAATTTAAGTGCTTAAATTAGCTTGTATTTAGGAATAAATTATAGCGGCGTTCAATTTTGAAAATGCCGCTATAATTTTTGCTATTTTGGGGTAGTCTATTGCTAAAAAGGAGAGTGCGTTTGATGAGTAAAGAGGAAAAGCGGACGCGGGATATTATGCCTAGCGACCCAACAGACCCTAACGAAGCAGATCCGCAGAGCGAAGGCGGCCAGGAAGCTGACAATGTAGACCGCTCCAAGGTGCTGGATGATTTGGGCGCCACCGACGTGCCCGATATGCAGAGCGACATCCACGTGTTGACGATTATTGGCCAGGTGGAGGGCCATTTGGTGATGCCATCCCAAAACAAAACCACCAAATATGAGCATGTTATTCCGCAACTGGTGGCGGTGGAGGAAAGCCCGGAGATTAAGGGCTTGTTGGTGGTGCTGAACACCGTGGGCGGCGATGTGGAAGCCGGTTTGGCTATTGCCGAGCTGATGGCCAGCATGCACAAGCCGGTGGTTTCCTTGGTTTTGGGCGGCGGCCACAGCATTGGCGTGCCTATTGCCGTGGCGGCCCGCAAATCGCTGATTGCTTCCACCGCCACAATGACCATTCATCCCATTCGGATGACCGGTTTGGTTTTGGGTGTGCAGCAAAGTTTTGACTATCTGGAGCGTATGCAGGACCGGGTGATTGGCTTTGTAACCTCACATTCCGGTATATCTGACCGGCAAATGCGCCAATATATGATGAATACCGGCGAGTTGGCCCGCGATATTGGCACGGTTTTGGCCGGCGACGAGGCGGTGAAGTGCGGCCTGATTGACGAGGTGGGCGGCTTGGCCGAGGCCTTGGCTTCTCTGCACCAAATGATAGATGAGCAAGCTTGAAGAGGAGGGATTGAGAATGTTGTGGAGTATTATCCCGGAGGACGTGGTTTTTAACGGCCTGGCGGAGGAGCCGACGGCGGTTGAATTAAACAATGAGCCGGAGGCTTGCCGCTGCTGCAATCCAAAAGATTTTCTTCAAAGTCAACGGCAGAATTTTGCTGCTGAAATAAAGGATTATCGTCATTTTTGCCGAATTAAAAACAGTTAAGATAAAAGAAAATATCTTGAATTAAAAAAGTTTTGATGAGGAAGAAGAAAGGTAATGGCAACGGCAAAAAAAACAACAAGCAAGGCGAGCAGTACAAGTGGAGCGGGCAAAAAAGCTTCATCCAGTAAAAGCGGCAGCAAAAAGACAGCGGCCAAAAACACCGGAGCTAAAAAAACAAAGGCGGCTTCCCAAACGGGCGGCGTTGAGCCGGTGGAGGCTGAGCAGAACCAAACCCGTTTGGTTGGCGTTGGGCTGATGTTGGTTGGCTTGATGTTGAGCCTGTGGTTTGCCCTGATTGGCCTGGGTGTTTTTGGCGCGGAGTCAACGCCGGGCCAAATGCTGCTGGCGGTGCCGGCCGGGCTGGCCAACATTACTTTGGCGCTTTCCGCAGTTTATCTGGGCTATACCCTATATAGTGAGCGCAAGGGGCGTTTTGGGGCCTGGCAGGTGGCAGGGGCTTGTTTTTTTCTGCTGGCTTTGGTGGGGCTTTTGCATTTGCCTTACTTTGCGGTGGAGCCAACGGCGGAGGCTTCCGGCTTGGCGCAAGCCTGGCAGGCTGGTTTGCAGGGCTTGGGCGGCAGTGTGTGCGGCTTTTTGGTGGCTTTGCTGGTTTGCTGGCTGCCAGGGCAAGCCGCGCCTTACATAGTTTTGTTAGCCTTTTTGCTGCTGGGGATTATGTTGGCCACGGATATGCGGATTTTTGGCGCGGCGGCCAAGAGCTGGCATAAATCTCGTTTGGCGGCGCGGGAGAAAAAGCAGGCGGCAGCGGCGGCCAGAGAACAAGCGGCGGCTGAGGCTGCTTTGCAGGGCCCGCCTAAGCGGCCAACCAGAACCAGTTTTGAGGCGGACGACGATACCGGCCAACCTTGGCATACGGAAAAACTGGAGATTACTTTGCCGCCGGTGATTACGGAATACAGCGGCAGCCGTTTTGCCGATGTGCCGCGCGAGGCTTACGACCATGTTACGGTGGGCCAAATGCTGGGTGATGATTTGGATTACGGCTTGCCGGAGACAAATCCAACCGATGAATATGCTAGTATTCACGCTGGTTTTACCACGATTGTGAGAAATCAAGCTGCAAATCAAGTTGTTCAGCCGCGGCCGGCCATTCCCGCGCAGCGGCAACGGCCTCAGCCCACGCCCGCAGCCTCGCCTCTGCGAGAAACCTTTGCTCAGCTGGCGCATGAGCGCTTTTTGGAGGATCAAGCGGAGGAGTTCAGCGAGACTGAATCGGCGGCCTTTCCGTTGGCGGCGGAAACGGAAACTGTTGCGGATAACGGCGTTGAGCTGACGGATAATGTGGCCGCTTTTGACGAGGAATATTTGCCTTACGCGGAGCGGACGGAGCCGGCGTCCTCAGCTTATATGCAGGAGTTGAATGAGGAAATTGCTGATTTGACGCAAACGACGGCGCGGGATAATATCATTGCTTTTCCTGGCACGGCTGCTGTGGATAATGAAGATATTGAGGATAATGAGGATAATGAGGATAATGAGGATAATGCTGCTGAAAGCGCTTTGGAAGTAGATTTAGTTGACGCAGATTTAATTAAAGATAATATTGAAAATAATAGCGAAGAATGGATTGAGGATGAAGCAAATATTGAGAACGGCTTGCCCAAGGGAGATATTGCCGAAGATAATATTGAGGATGAAATTTTTGAAGAAAATAGTGTAGATGAAAATAATATAATAGAAGAAACTGAACGGCAGGAGCCAAAACCGGAGCCTGCGCCGGTCTATCCCAAGGGCGGCGAGGTACATACTAAGCTGGAGCGGGTGGTGGATTATCAGTTGCCGCCGCTTTCCTTGATGAAAGGCGGCATTGTGGTGAAAAACCCGCGCATCAACCAGCGTATTATGGACGATAGTATGCGCCTGGAGCAGGTGCTGGCCAGCTTTGGCGTGAAAACTAAGGTGGTGGAAGTGGTTTGCGGGCCCTCCATTATTCGCTATGAGTTGCAGCCGGCCCCAGGGGTGAAAATTTCCCGCATTGTCAATTTGGCGGACGATATTGCCCTGGCCTTGGCGGCGCGTGGTCTGCGCATTGAGGCCCCGGTGCCCGGCAAACCGGTGGTGGGCATTGAGGTGGCGCGCGAGCAAACCAGCCCGGTTTACTTTAAGGACGTTTTGAGTTCGGAGAATTTCCGCAAGAGCAAGTCCAAAATCAGCATTGCTTTGGGCATTGACATCAACGGCAGCGCTATTGTGGGCAATTTGGCGGAAATGCCCCACCTGCTGATTGCCGGCGCCACTGGTTCTGGTAAAAGCGTTTGTATGAACACCTTGATTTGTAGTATTCTCTACAAAGCGCGGCCGGATGAAGTGAAGATGATTATGATTGACCCGAAAAAGGTGGAGATGACCGGCTACACCGGACTGCCACATTTGGGACGGCCGGTGGTGACTGACGCTAAAAAGGCGGCGCAGGTGCTAAAGGAAATTGTCAACGAGATGGACCGGCGTTATCTGGTGTTTGTGGACGCCGGCGTGAAGAATTTTGTTACTTATAACGAGCTGCCGGACGTGGTGAAGCTGCCGCAGATTGTGGTGCTGATTGACGAGTTGGCCGATTTGATGATGGTGGCCTCCAAAGACGTTGAGGAGTCCATTTGCCGGCTGGCCCAGCTGGCCCGTGCGGCGGGCATTCATCTGGTGATTGCCACGCAGAGGCCCTCGGTGGATGTTATCACCGGGCTTATCAAGGCCAACGTGCCCTCCCGCATTGCTTTTGCGGTGTCCTCGCAGATTGATTCGCGCACGATTTTGGATATGGGCGGCGCGGAAAAACTGTTGGGCAAGGGCGATATGCTTTATTATCCGATTGGCCAGCAAAAACCGTTGCGTGTGCAGGGCGCTTTTTTGACGGAGGAGGAAATTCACGATTTGGTGGCCTACTGCAAGGAGCAGGCCAAACCGGAATATTTGGAACTGCCGGAGGTTCAGGAACCGGCTGCGGAGGAACGCCCTGAGGAGCAGGCCAAGCCCCGCTTTGACGCGCTGTTTATCGACGCTTGCCAGCAGATAATCAGCAGCGGCCAGGCCTCGGCTTCATCCTTGCAACGGCGTTTTAGCATTGGCTACAATCGGGCGGCGCGTCTGATTGATACTATGCAGGAGGAGGGCATTGTCAGCGCTCCTGCCGGCAACAAGCGCACCGTTTTGATGGATATGGCAACATTTGAGGCCTTATATGTCAATCCGCCGGCTGCAACGGCGGAAGAGGCTGAGCCAGAGGAGGCAGAAGCCTGATAAATTGGGATAGATTAATAATGTGATTTGGGAATTGGTTTAGGGAAAGGCGGTTGCTCCATTGTTAGAGGAAAATGGCAAATTGATGCGAATAACCAGGGAGACCCTGGGTTACACCTACGCCCAGGTGGAGGAGGCCACCAAGGTGCGGGAGTTTTATCTGCAACTTTTGGAAAACGGCGATTTGGCTCAAATGCCGGGACGGATTTACGCCATTGGCTTTGCGGATACTTACGCCCGTTTTTTGGGGATGGATCCAGCCCCCATTTTGGCTGACGTTAAATCTTACTATGAGGTGAACACCAAGCAGAACAGCTTTGAGGCCTATGTGTCCGGCAAAAAGGTGGTGCAGGCTATGGCGGAGGGCAAAAGCTACGACCCAAGCCTGCATGATGTGAAAAACAAGGCGCAGAGCCGCTTGCAGGACCAAAACAGCAAGGCGGACGCGGCTAATCAGTTGCGGGCGCAGGGGGTTTCCAACGGCGCTTTGGGCCACCCAATCCGCACGCGCAGCAAACGTTTTGGCCGGCGTTTTATCTGGCTGGTGCTGGGCAGCGTGATGGTGCTGCTGATGTTGATGTTGTATCTTTTGCAGGACAATCCGGCGATGCCGGGCGGCGTTGACGACCCGCAGCCGCCTAGCCTGAATAATGAGGCTCCTATTGTGCTGATTGTGCGGGCGGTTGGTGAGGACGTTTGGATGGGCGTGCGCATTGACGGCAGCGAAACCAGCACGCATCACACCATTCCGGCCGGCTCTTCGGAGGTGTTCTCGGCCAATGAGTCCATTTATATTCGCACCAACAATGCCTTGCATTTGGAGCTGGAATATAACGGCCAAACGATTACTAATTTCAGCGGTGGTTTTGACGTATATAATTTGGACTTTACAACCACTGGATATAGCGGCTATGACGACAATCACCGGCCGCCCAGCGAATTGTTGGGCACGGCGGGCAATCAGCCGCAATAAAAGCGATGAGTTAAAAGAGGCGGAAAATTGAGCTTTACAAATAAGATAAACATTTACTTTGATACGATGGGTTGCGCCAAAAACCTGGTGGACAGCGAATATGCCCTGGGCGGCCTGCGCGCGGCTGGTTTCGGCCTGACGGAGGATCCATTTGCCGCCCAAGTTGTGGTGGTGAACACCTGCGGCTTTATTAACGACGCTAAGCAGGAATCTATTGAGCGCTTGCTGGAGCTGGCCGCTCTGAAACAGGAGGGGGAATGTCTGCTGTTGGCGGCCACCGGCTGCCTGGTGCAGCGTTATCGCCAGGAGCTGCCGGCCGAATTGCCGGAGGTGGATCTCTGGCTGGGTACGGATGAATATGACCAGTTGCCGGAGCGGCTTTGGCAGGCTTTGGCGGAGCATAGCGGCCAAAAGCTGGCCAAGTTACAAAAGCAGGCTGGGGCAAAGCCAAGCGGCGAATGTGCTGAACTGCCGGAGCGGGTTTTGCTAACCCCGCCCTACACAGCGTATCTGAAAATTGCCGAGGGGTGCAGCAATCGTTGTTCCTTTTGCGCGATACCCAACATTCGCGGGCCTTTGCGCAGCCAGCCTTTGGAGCAGTTGTTGGCGGAGGCGGCTCGCTTGAAAGCGGCCGGCGTGCAGGAGCTTTGTTTGATTGCTCAGGACACCACGGCTTACGGTCGGGATTTGCCGGAGCATAAGCCGCTGCTGCCACAGCTTTTGCGGGAGCTGGACAAGCTGGGCTTTGGTATGTTGCGCCTGCTTTACGTTTACCCGGAGGGCATTGATGAGGAGCTGTTGGCGGCTATGCGCGATTGCCGCACAGTTTGCCATTATTTGGATTTGCCGCTGCAACACGTGAGCGCGGCGGTGCTGCGCCGAATGAACCGCCGGCTTGACCGGGAAAGCATTGAGCAGCTTTTGACCAAAATCCGGGAATATCTGCCGGATGCGGCTTTGCGCACCACTTTTATGGTGGGTTTTCCGGGTGAAACAGAGGCGGATTTTGAGGAGCTGCTGGATTTTGCCACAGCGGCGCAGTTGGATTGGGCCGGGGTTTTTCAGTATTCCCCGGAGGAGGATACGCCGGCGGCCACAATGCCGGAGCAGGTGCCCGACGAAATTAAGGCTCGGCGTTACAATCAGCTGACGGCCGTGCTGGCCGACGCTGGGGCGGCCCGGCGGGAGGCGCAGGTGGGCGAAAGCTTGAATGTGTTGCTGGAACAGCCCTCTCTGGACGTGCCGGGTTACTTTGAGGCGCGTTCGCAGTTTCAGGCCCCGGAGGTGGACGGTCTGATTTATGTGCAAAATGTGGATGGCCGCCTGACGGAGCGGCAAATTGGCAGCTGGCTGAAGGTGGAGGCGGCCGCGGCGGAGGGCTACGACTTGCTGGCGACGCCTTGTGAGGGCGCTCAGCCACAAAAGCATAATAAACAGGCCTAAGGCGTATATTTAATAGTAAAAAAAGTGGGGATTGCAAAAATGAACCTTTGGCATAAGATGAATTTGCCCAACAAAGTGACGATGGTGCGCTTTTTAATGGTGCCGGTGTTTGTGCTGGTGGTGTCCTTGTGGCACGGTTGGGCGGCAGATTTGCTGGCCGGGCTGCTGTTCATTGTGGCGGCCTGCACAGATTTTGTGGACGGCCACCTGGCCCGCAGCCGCAATTTGGTGACCACCTTTGGCAAGTTTATGGACCCGCTGGTGGATAAAATTTTGGTGACGGCGGCTCTGGTGGCTTTGGTGGCAATGGAGCGCACCCCGGCTTGGGTTGTGGTGTTGATTTTGGCACGGGAATTTGCCATCACCGGCCTGCGCACGGTGGCTGTTAGTGAGAACGTGGTAATTGCAGCTTCGCCCCTTGGCAAGCTAAAAACGGCCTGCCAGATGACGGCCATTGCTTTTTTGTTGCTTTACACAATGCCGTTTTTTGCGCCGGCCTTTGGCGTGACGGTTTACTTTGTGGGGCAAGCGTTGATGTATCTGGCCCTGATTTTAACCCTGATTTCCGGCTGGGATTATCTGGTGAAGTGCAAGGATTTACTTTCTGATATGTAAATCTTTAATATCTGACGGAGGTTTGGGGCTATGCAAAAGCAGATTGAGCGGGCGGCCGGGCGGCTGCTGACCTTGCTGCTGGCTGAGGGTCTGCGGGTGAGCTTTGCGGAATCATGCACCGGCGGTTTGGCGGCGGCGGCTTTCACGGCTTGCCCGGGGGCTTCGGCAGCATTGGAGATGTCTTTTGTGACCTACTGCGATCGGGCTAAGGCGCAGCTTTTGGCGGTGCCGCCGGCTATGCTGGCGCGGCACACTGCGGTTTCGGCTCCGGTGGCGCGGGCGATGGCTTTGGGCGCGCAAAAGGCGGCCGGGGCGGATTTGGCTCTGGCTGTTACCGGTTTGGCCGGGCCGGGAGCCGATGAGCTGGGTCGGCAGCCGGGGCTGGTGTATCTGGCGGCGGCTTTTCGGGATAATGTCTGGGTGTTTCGCCATCATTTTCCGGGAGATCGGCGGCTGGTGCGTCAGCAGGCGGCTTTGGCGGTTTTGCAGCTGGGTGGCCGGGCATTGACTGGCCGGCTTTAGTTAATTTGTAAAAATAGAGGTGTTATATTTGCCTAAAGATAGAATGAATAGGCGGCCGGCGCGTTTGCTTCTGGCCCTGGCTGGAGCGTTGCTGCTGTTTGCCCTGCTCGGTTTAACCGGCTGCAAGCAGGATAACAGGCAGCTTTCGCTTTACGATAATGAAACGCGGGCTTATACGCATCCGTGTATTGGTGCGGCTATGACGGTGCCGGCGGCCTGGAAAACGCTTTTCGAAACGGAGGACAGCGTGGTTTTTTGCACGCCGGAAACGGATTTGACGCTGACCTTAACTTGGGAGCTGGGCGGCTACACTTATTATTCCGATGCGGATTTGTTTGAGATGGCGGCGGCTGTGGCCGGTCAGGTTTTGGTGGAGCCGGAGCTGTTGCGGCAGTTGGCCCGCAGCCTGCCTGGTAATAATCAGCTGGTGACGGCGGCCGGGCCGCTGCTTGGCGACGAGGATGGCGCTAACGCCATTTGTGAGGTTATGTTGTTTAGTCCTCTGCCGGCGGTGCGTTATTATCTGATAACGGTGGCTGAGGTGGACGCCTACGAGACCAACGCCAAGCTTTTGAATGAGATTTACGCCAGCTTTTATCTAAGCGAGGACGAGGATACGATCTACGCCGGGCTTTCTCAGGATGCTTCGGATGAGAAGCCAGCGGACGAGGCGGAAACGGATACGGAGGTTGACAATTCTGCTGAATCCGACCAGGATTCGGAAACAAAGCTGGAGCCGAACCCGGAGGTTTAAATCATAAAAAAAGGACGTTGCTTTTAAGCAACGTCCTTTTTTTATGATTGGAGCTGGAAACGTGACTTGAACACGCGACCTGCTGATTACGAATCAGCTGCTCTACCAACTGAGCTATTCCAGCATAGAGATGTGGTTAGAAAAAAACTAGCTATTAAATTCTATCACAAATTGCGGCGTTCTGCAATAGTTTAGCCATATTTTTTGGAAAAATTTTTTGTTAGCCCTGACTGAGCCTTGGCAGGTAATCTAAAGAGAGTGTAGAATTTTATATAGATTAAGTTGTTTTTTTAGATTATTAGCGAAGCAGAGGAGCAAATGCGTATTTTGGGCATCGACCCCGGCACTGGTATTACCGGCTG
>Ga0073906_1004871_pt1 | contig 12836 bp, 10 predicted proteins | sample Inofromicrocosms_FD_65485 | JGI IMG/M metagenome (GOLD analysis project Ga0073906, IMG submission 65485) | Mouse cecum microbial communities from Vienna, Austria - Inoculum for glucosamine and mucus D2O microcosms | ecosystem: Host-associated > Mammals > Digestive system > Large intestine >... | reverse complement strand
TCTGATGGTAATTCTGCTAAACTATTCATTAGGAACAGTCCTTTCTTGTAATTAGGTTGTTATTTGCTAACTACATTTTACAGTATGACTGTTCCTTTTTGTTACAGTAAACCCAGAAAATTTTATGGATATTTTAAAAATCCCCCAGCCGAAGCTGAGGGAAATCTTTTAGGATCGTGACGGTCGTCTGTCAAACAAATGTGCCGCCTGCATCAAAGCTCGGTAGCCAACGATTTGCAAATCTGGCGCCTCCCCGCGCGTGAGTGGACAAACCGGTATCAGTAAGTCACCCATCTCGCGACCTAACTGCCACGCCGCCAGTGCCACATTACGACCTACAATATAAAACGTGCTTGCTAGAAATTGCCGTTCTGGCAAACCCCGAATATCAAGCGCTCTATCGTCCACCAAGCTGACCTCGGAGTTTATCATTCCTGTGCAAGTTTCTTGCCGGTCGATAATGATAATGTCTTTGCTCTTCCGATACGTCCGTAGCACCCGTCCATACTCATTTACGAGGTGAATATCTTTGCCAGTCAAATTTACGACCGTACCACGCAGAGCCATCACTTTACCTCACCCCCCTTATTATTGAAAAATAAAGTATGCTGGCACCAAGGAGTGATAGGAGTAGCAATTACTGGTATCGCACAAGGATGCAGGCTCAGCCGGCACCAGCAACCGCGTTAAATCAACCGTTCGCTCACACAACCCTAGCAGCCTCGCTAAGACTGCCACGCCACGCGTCACCACATAGTAGGGCTGCGAATAGACACGCAGAACTGCGTCCTGAGCGCCCAACAGGTCAGCATTGTGCAAAGCAACTACTGACATGAGTAAGTTCTTCCTATCATCATCGTCACGCGGCCGCCAAGCGTCAAGCCAAGCCGCATCGACAGCTTCACCGAATTTTGGAAAGTCTTCCAGATGCGCCCCGCGTTCGGCAATCTGCCTCTCCCAAAATCCGATCAAACTCTGCATATCCTCCGTCGGCGATGACAAAGGAATACAACCATTCAGCAAGCTAACCCTCTCGACCTTCTCGATAAAGATACAGTACTCACGAATCACAGTCGGCTCCACTTCATCGATCTGGTCGCGCGGAATGTCATCGCTGACCTTCTTCAGCTTGACAGGATTCTGGGTGGCCGGAAACACCGCAACTGAACGCCCGTCCTCATTGACGATGGTAATATCCATCATCGTCAGGTTGACGATCTCGCCGGTCAAACCAGTAGTTGACTTTTCTGTCATAAGTTTTACCCCCATTCTGACAGTATTCATGATCCAAAGTTACTAGAGATAATATTACGAAAATAATATTCTTATCTCCACTATTTCATTCTAGCATCTGTTCCCATTACAGACAAGCATAGATAAAGTTTTAAATCAACTTTTCTTAAAATAACCTTAAAAACTATCCAATAATCGACGGAATTCAGTGTCATCTTTTGTCGAAAAAGTCACACTACGTCCACGAATCTTCACTTCCGCATTATATTCCCGGCTAAGACGTGCTTCATCTTTTAGATAATTATTTGCCTTCACAGCTTTGAGAGAACTTTTCTTCTTGTTCTCAGCTACGTATTGCTCAACTTTACGACTCGACCAATCATTTTCAATAATCTTTGGCAAAATCTCATGAATAGTTTCTGGATCAAGCGAGATTAACGGTCGCATCGGCCCCTCCATGATATTATGCTCCTGCATAGCTTTCTTAGCTTCTTCCGGAAGTTTCAACAATCGCATTGTGTTGATGATGGTAGCGGCACTCTTACCGACGCGCTTACCGATTTCTTCATTAGTTAGATTGAATTGTTCTTTCAGCTTCGCATAAGCCGTCGCCAGCTCAATCGGGTTTAGGTCTTCACGCTGCGCGTTTTCGATAATAGATAATTCCAGCTTATTCTGAGCATCTAGGGTTCGTACAATCGCAGGAATAGTTTTACGTTCGGCTAGCTTAGAGGCACGCCAACGCCTTTCACCCGCTACGATCTGGTATTTATCATCTTTGCGTACTACGACGATTGGCTGTAATACACCATGTTCCTTAATCGACGCCGCTAGTTCTTGCAGGGCTTCCTCATTAAAATCTTTGCGCGGCTGATCTTCATCACGCACTACATCTTCGATATTAAGTTCAACAAGCTGACTCAGCTTCGCATCTTCATTACTGGTTGGGTCAAACTCCGCTTCCACTAAATCAGTCGGAATTAAGCTAGCAAAACCTCGCCCTAAACCTTTTTTTCCTAAAGCCATTATTTTTGTGTCCTTTCCTCAACTTCACGCGCAAACTCTTTATACGCCTTCGCACCTTTACTAAATTTATCATATGAACCTACTGGCACGCCATGGCTCGGAGCTTCAGCCACACGCACATTGCGTGGTATCATCGTTCGGAAAACTTTATCTTTGAAGTATTTACGTACTTCTTCTAGAACTTCCATTGAAAGTGAAGTGCGCTTGTCATACATGGTAGCCAAGACGCCAAGAAGTTTTAAGTTTGGATTCAAAGCTTTCTTCACCATCGCCATGCTTTCGAGTAGCTGCGCTACACCCTCCAGAGCGTAGAACTCCGTCTGCACTGGCAGGATCAAGTAATCTGCCGCAATCATGCCATTTACCGTCAAAAGTGACAAACTTGGTGGCGAATCAATAATTACATAGTCATAATTACCTTTTACACTATCAATGGCTTTTTTCATCACAGTAAACTTCTGCTTGAGATTGGTCATTTCGACCTCGGCGTTCGCAAGCTGTGGAGTCGTAGGAGCAAGATCGAAGTTCTTAAATGCTGTCGGCTGAATAATATCAGCAAACGGTACTGCCTCCAACATCACCTCGGTCATACTAGCGTCAAGGACCGATTTATCGAGCCCTAGACCGCTAGAAGCATTTCCCTGTGGATCTGCATCAACCAGCAAAACCCTATTTTTGTCTTTTGCTAAGAAATATGATAGATTCACGGACGTTGTCGTCTTACCAACACCACCCTTTTGATTTGTGATACATATTACCTTCGCCATAATTATTCTAATTATAGCATACAATCGAGCTTTTACTAAATTAAAACACTGTCTTTTACCGTTTCAAATAGTAAACATCTGCCGAATTAGTGCGGGCAATATAAGTCTGGTCTGATAGACCGGTAGCTTCACGCAATACTTTAAGATAGAGCTCATTCGTATCACCATAGTTAGCAAAAACAATTAAACCATCCGACAAATCCTTACCTGATAAAATCCGCTTAAAGTTACTTTCGGTACACTCTTGATGGTGCATAATGTAGGATTCGTTCACTTCCGTAAATACAAATAAATCATCTAAGAAACGCTCGTTGCCCGGATTATATAGATAGATTGCTGGGCTGGACTTTTTCGCCTCTACGAAAACCGTTAGATCTTTTAGTCTTGAATACTCAACATTCGGTTCAATTTGCAAAGGCAGTGGCAAAATCAGCATAACTGCACATAAACTGAGCATAATCCGGCTCATTACCTTCTCGGAAGTCGCCATACGCACCAGCCAAGCCAAGCCAATCAAGACCACTACTATCATCAGACCACAGATTGGAGAGATATAGCGCAAGTCAGTATACGGCGATGCGATTGCAGCGATCAGAAAATAAACTAAAACTGGCCACAAAACAAAACGATAGTTCTCTTCTAGCTCAGGCTTGATTTTTAGCTTCTGACCAAGCTTCAGGCCACGAATCGCCAAGATAAACATTATTGCTAATAAAATCGGCAGAATAAAACTAAATCCACAGTACGCAAGAATACCAGCAAAGGTACCAAGCTGTTCCCCAAGGTGAAGGAAATTCAACAAGTTTCCTAACACACCTACACCACGATAACCAAAGAACATATGCTGTATTGAATATGGCCAAACGACTAGCGATACAACTGCGGCGACCGCCAGTGTTCCCGTATAAATCCAAAGATCCCGCATCCGCTCGGCTTTAATGTATTTTATGGCAAACATGATAAACAGTGGCAAAAGGAAAAAGATATAATAATACTGCGTCAATACACCCAAAAAAGCCGTGACACCTATTGCAACATACAGACCTGGGCGCAAAGACTTTTGCTCCAATAATTTTAGGTGTAGCCACAGCGTGATCGTGACAAACATCGTCAACATGGCATACATACGAATATACATCGTCGTACTAACCACTGCTATCGATAAGGCAGCTACCGTCGTAATAATAAAAGTTCTTAGCTCACGATTAGATGATTTGCCTAATAATTTCTCAACTACTAAATATAAGAAGATTGTATTCACGCCCATCACTATAATATTCAGAATAATACCTGGCCATTTTGAGAACTCACCAGGAATTACCTCCATCCCCAAACGCAGCATCAAATAGTATAAGGGCGGGTGCACATCATCGCGCTGATTAGTATAAACTGGTGCAAAATTTCCCCGTTCGTCTTCATTAATGACTAAATAATCTTTATAATACGCGGCATCATGCCACTGGTTATAAAAATCTTCATTATCATAGATATTTACCCGATCATAGTTCGTTAAACCATAGGAGTACATCTCATCCATATGATAATAAGTCTTATTAATCCCAGCAAAAGTATAAATAACCGTCTGGATGATAACCAGTAAGCTAATCCAAAACAGCTTTGTATGTTTTAATTTATCCCAAAATCTTCTTTTTCCCATTACTCATAGTATATCATACTTCTACGCAATGAAACTCTTGCAATTTTTACTAAGGTATGATAAGATGATACACAGATATTAATAACTAAGGGATTATTATGAAAAAAGCAGTTGTACTCATCGGCGGTAAGCAATATCTTGTCGAAGAGAAAGAGACCCTCCGGGTGGACCTCCTACCGGCAGGTACGAAAGAGCTCGAAACTAGTGCTTTACTTGTAATTGACGGCGACAAGATTTCGGTTGGTGCGCCAGAAGTTAAAGGCGTGAAAGTTTCGGCAAAAGTTGTGGAAGAAAAAGTGGCCGGAGAAAAAATCCGCGTTATTCGTTACCACTCCAAGAAACGCGTTCACAAAGAGATTGGTCATCGCCAGAAATATTCTCTTATCGAGATTACTTCTATCAAATAAAGCTTAATTCCCTCTAGTATAAAACTAGGGGAATTTTTTGATCCGCTCTGCTCCCTACAACTTCCCTTATGCCGGGAGCGTCGACAATGGCTCACTGAACAATGTCGGCTCCTACGGTAGGTATTGGTCGCGTACTGCCTACTCTACTAAACTCGCATACCACCTGTACTTCGTTAGTACCGATGTTTACCCGGCCAGCAGCCTTAGCCGTTACCTCGGTTACTCTATACGCTGCGTCGCTACTGCCTAAATAGTATATGGGTTAAGGGTGGTGAGTGCCGTGTTCTATTCCAACTCCTATTACTTCCGATAGACTAGAAGAGCATTGAAAGCTTCAATGCGAGGAATGAACGACCCTGTGAAGACAGGCGTCGGAATGGGTCTATCCGGAAGAATAGGAGTTGGGAAAACACAAAGCCCACAATCATACCGCAAGCTTTAGGGATATGGCTGGTGTGATATTAAACGAACTTTTATTTGGCAGTTTCTAACGTTTTTTACCTTTAGCCTTTTTAGTAGCTTTCTTTACCGCCTTATGAGTACGATTCCAATAGACAATCCCAGCAATAACCAAACATACAATTACGATTGCAAAGACGATTTCGACAGGACCAGTTTTTGGCAATTCGGTTGGTATTTCTGGCTCTACTGGCTTCGGATCTGGAGTTGGATCTGGGGTCGGCTCTGGCCCGTCGGTTGCTACAGTCTGTAAAGTATAGACAACATGCCCAGAATACTCATCGCATCCAAGGATGATACCATTTAACTTTGCTAGACCCAGGAATGTGCCTTGCTCACTAAATAAGTTGGTCGATAGTACCGTACCAGACGCGTTGTACTTGTTATAAATCTTTGCCGAACCCTCCACGTAGTGTAACGTCATCGCTTCTTTAGCTGTTACGAAAGCCTCGTCCCAAACCACTAATGGATCTGTATTGATCGAACTAATTTTACCGCTTACCTGACCTTCCTCACCCTTAGCAAGCTCATGAGGAAAGTACGATGATAAACGTACATCGCGTGCCACACCGACATTATTATGTGCGCTATCATTGTAAGTCGCAGATGCGTCATTGTGATAGTAAATATAGACTTCATACTGTCTGCCAGCCTCAAGCTCAAGATCACTAGTATACGTATTGCCAGTATTCTTCTCGACGATACGTACAAAATCGCGTTCATCACCAACTCCAGCGTTGTCAGTAATTGAGTTAAATGTAGCATGATTAGCTGGTTGATTCATAGTGTAGGTCGGACGCTCTGGCCCCCACGCCATCACATTTGACGCAAGCGCCAGTGGCGCTAAAATCGCTGCCACTAACGCTGCTAAACTAACTTTTCTAGACTTCATTAGTTGTTCCTCTATTCTCTTTTTATTTTATTAATTACCGCCACCATTAAGTAGTGAGTTAATATAATCATCTAACGCATCGCCAGTTGGACCTTCGGTTATCTCCTGGTCGTTAGCGTCTTCTTGCTCTTGATGGGCTTGATCTTGTTCTTCTTGTGTTAAGGTATTATCTGGTTGCATTTCAGTTTCGGTCTTATCTTTATTATCCTCAGGTGTTTCCACTGGTGCTGGAGACTGTGGCGGTTTTTCTTGTTCGACAGCACCCGTTTCGCCTACTTCACCATTAGCCCCAAGCTCAGAATTCTCTTCCAATTCCTCTGGATTCTTGACCTCTTCAGTTTCTGGTGGAGGAGTTGGTTCTGGTTCAGGTGGAATTGGCCCTGGTTCAGGCGGAATTGGCGGATCAATTGGTTCTGGTTCAGGTTCTGGTAATGGTCCAGGAGGGGTGACAGGTTCTTCTGGAGGAGTTACTGGAGGTTCCTCTGGCTCTTCAGGTTCTTCAGGTTCTTCTGGCGGGGTGCCAGGTTCTTCTGGCGGGGTGCCAGGTTCTTCTGGAGGAGTTACTGGAGGTTCCTCTGGCTCTTCAGGTTCTTCAGGTTCTTCTGGCGGGGTGCCAGGTTCTTCTGGAGGAGTTACTGGAGGTTCCTCTGGCTCTTCAGGTGTCGGCGTCTGATCTGGGGTTGGGATTTCATTTGTGTAAGTGATAGCAGTTGGCTCACCCTCGTTGTAGTTATTTGGTTGGAATCCACAGCGCAAGTTATAATGTGCCGTATATTCATTGATCGTCCCATCATCACTGCGGACAGAGTATGTCAAAACTACTTGCGGCTCGTCTTCACGTGTTTTCTCATCCATTGCGAGATAATGTCCAGCTGGCGTTTCATCCTCAGCTACCGTCATGTATGGCGTACCCACCGTACCTTGCGCTAAAGTATACTCGAATTTTACATTATCACTCTCTAGCATACGCTTGAACGCTGCCAAAAGTTTTTTCTGAATTTCACCACCATCTTCACGATTACTGATGATATCATCAATCTCATAAGCGGTCAGATCAGCGGACAAACCGCACTCTTCTAGCAAAATTGGAAAATCCGCTACAAAGCTCGCTAAAACCTCTGGCTGTGCATAAGCAATTTTATACATTTCGTTTGCAGTCAGGTTATCATCTTTTGCGTCATAAAGCTCTTCTCGGCTCATACCAAAGGCATTCCAGCTCACCTTATTATTGCGATCACCATAACCATAATACTCATCATAATTATAAGTCACGCCATTCCAAGCTACCTCGTAATTACTGTCAATTTCTAGGTCTTCGATCTTGACGCCTAGTTGTTCAGCTAGCTCTTCCAAGGCTTTCTCTTGGGAAGCACCACCACCGTTCTCAGACGCCTGTCGCTCCTGATCTGCAGTTAGGTCTACTAATTCAACCGCTGCATTATTGCTTGCCATAGTATCTTGGGCGGAATCGGCAGCATAAGCTGTTTGGCTCATCATTGTCGCCACACCGCCGAGCATCGTTGCAGTAGCGATAATCGCAAATACGGCAGCCTTCGCACGACGCACAATCTTTTTGAAAGCGTTGCGATCTTTCAGCTTCTCCCAAATATTAATCCTTGTAGCCTCTTTTTCTCCTGCCGGAATAGCCTCTTCAGTAGTCTCAAGATCGGCAAATTCTTTAGCGTACTCCAAGCGTTTACGGAATCCCTCGACTTGCTTTTTCTGATCCTCCAAAGCTGCTTCAAACCAAGCACGAATAGGATCATTTGGGTCAAGCTGACTGAGTCGGTGTTCGTATTCATCCCGCAAAGCCTCAGCATTCTCCAAAAGTTCGCTTACGCTCGCAACAGTGTCATCATCACGAACACCCTCTGGACGAGGCTTTGGCGTAACTACATAGTCTGGGTCTGCCTCTTCATCATTATCACCCTCGAGACCATGTTCATCACCACTAGCACGCCTTCGAAAACGATCCAAAGCTTCTTGGCGTTGCACCTCCGCGTCTGCTGCAGCTTCTTGACGGGCGCGCTCAGCACTTGCCCGACCAACGATCTGATTGAACATCTGATCTCTACCGACAAAATCAGTATTCTCAACAAGGTCCAACAGTCTCTGATCATCTTCGGACAAGAATGGTCGTAGCTCATCTGGAAACGGATTTAAGTCATCTATAACACCACCAGCCGCTTGCTCTAGCAGCGGCTCTCCGTCCTGTTGTTCTAGCTCAGTATTCGCTTCATCTGTAGGTTCATAATTAGACACTAGCCCCCTGCGACGTTCCATTGAAGCAAGGTCCGCTTGCGCCTCAGCAATCCAACGACCAAGTCGCCGTTTCTCATCACCTTTACTATACTGAAGCTTGCGCTCCAAATCAGCGATCTCTTGCTTGACGTGCTCGATATTCCTATCGAAATACTCTAGAGTTTCTTCTTTGGACCGTCCGTCAAGAATGTTTTCGACTTCAATCCCTATGGCACGCTGAGCCTTCTCTTGCTCATCGTCGTTAAACTCTTCATCAATACGTAACGCCTCGTCTCGCTTACCAACTTGGTTTTTTTCGTCATCAAGTTCTGGCGATTCTTCGCTGCCAGACTCTTCACCACCAGGTTCCTCACCCCGAGTCTCCTTACTGCCAGACTCTTCATTGCTAGGTTTATTGTTATCAGGCTCATCCACAACTTCTTCACTTGAACGAGTTTTTACATCTGGCTTTTCCATATCTGATGCTGGCTCACTAGCCGATGCCTCTTTTTCTTCTGCTGGCGTTTCTTCGCTTTTACCAGCTTGCCCTGACATGATACGTATAATTTCTTCCGTAGTGAGCTTTGGTGTCGGTGCCGCTTCGGGCATAGCCCCCCCGGAAGCCACTTCTGGTGCCTTGCCGCCAACTGGTCTTTTTGCAGCTTCCATCGCCTTTCTGCCTTGCTTAAGATAATACTCGCGAACTACTTCTGGATTCTCGCCCGCCTCAACCCTTCGCAACATATCTTTTTTCATGGATGACGGCGCTCCTTTATATCCGTCTCCAAACGTTCTCTCAAACTTATTCATCAGATTTCTCCTTCATTACCGCCATAAGTAGGTTGCGCCACACCCTCAACGTTAGATGCGCCTGGGACCTCAGAAACCGTACCCTGCATTGGCATGCCATTTGGCATTTGTCCAGTATTATTTAAGTTATTTGGTTCATTTGTAGTAGTATTGATACCTAGATAGTCTTCGCGAAATTCCCGCATCGCCCGACCAACAGTTTCGCGATAGTCGATCCCAGAGTTATCAAAGAAGCTTTCTAACTCCGCATCGCTAATATCATTATCCAGCATCCCGCTGAGCTTTTGTAGTTGCTCGTCCGACAAAGCATTAATTACCGCCTTTTGAATCGCTTCATCTAGCTGCATGCTCAGCTCATGTTGAATTTTTCCATTTTGTTGTCTATCAGTTTCGGCCAAACCTTTGTCTACGATCATCTTATGGATGAAGGCTTCAAAGACCTGTTCCTCCTGAAAGTTTATTTTTGGCATCTTTTAAGTACCTTTCTACTACATGACTTTTTTCCAGTTTAGCACGAGTGGTTTGAGGTGTCAAATTATTTATGGCTTCAAAAAAACCGAACATTAAGTTCGGTTTTTATCCTAGACCTCCAGACCGCAATCTAAAGGCTAGCTATTCTATCTTATAGACAACTCTCCGTTTAAGTAATAATTTCGGTTATATAATTGCATCATGTTCTTGAGTTTAATCAACTCATCTAACTTATATAACTTCTCCTTTCGTTAATGTTAATTGCTTCGCAGAATCAATAAATCCTGCATATCATAGATTCTTCATTTACTCTTTGCTTGAAGCCTGCTCGGAGTTTTATTCTAAGCTTACTCCAAACCGCCTCAACTTTTTGTCAATTCTTTATCGCGGATTTTACCCTAAGCCGTCTGAGCTTCAAGGACCATACGAATCTTACGTCCGACGCGGAAAGCACGAGCTCGATCAAGAACTTTTTCCACTTCTTTTTCCGAGCTATTCGGGGTAGAAACGTACTCCATCTCTTCAGTGTTAGTATCACCGACCAGTTGGAACGCATCCCACTTGCTCTCGTCACGGATCACATCAGCAGTTGCTGAGTCAAAAATCTGATCTTCATTCCCTGCCATATTGGCAGTAGATTTTACATTGGTATCTCCTTTCGTATTAAATTTTTCGTTTTTCATAGTGTGTTTTCCTTTACTTTTTAGAATCTGTTGTACACTTTACCAACATCTTCCGAGTTTTTATTTTCTGTAGCTTTACTTTTTGCTACGGTTATTTTATTTTATTGTTTGTTAGATGTGTTTGTTTGTTATCTAACTGTCCTTATATTAGCACACCTTGTTCAAAAAGTCAATACTTTTTATGCTTAATTTTTGTGGAATGTGCAACTTTATGCTTCACTACCCCTGTTGCAGAGGTGCTATTATTTGTGCGATATAATGGGAGATGATGGGAAATTATAACTAAAAATTTCTTGGAACAAAAACAGAAAGGCACCTACTTATGTAGATGCCTTTTTCATAATTAATAGTTTGTTAATTCCCTTTGTTTAGCTAAGCTTTTTGCAATGAAATCGTAACATTCTCACCATTCACCTTCGCAATCTCATCATAAGCATAATTCCCCTCTTGGTTCAGCTCAACAGCAAGTACTTCGTTTTGCAAAGTTTCACGCCATTCCTCTGGAATATCGCAGCTCAGACTGAGCTTAATGCGATCATCCACCTGCAAATCCGCTTTCTTGCGCGCCGACTGTACTGCTCGGATTAGCTCGCGCACAAAGCCTTCGCGTTCTAGCTCGTCCGTAATATTTTTGTCAATCCAAGTCGTATCCCCATGTTCAACCGTTTTGACATTGACTTCATCCCGTATAATGTCCTCGCACCAAGTCGGCAATTGCTCACCAGTGTAGATGTATTTAGCTAGTGGCTGCCGCACTTTAATCTGCAACTCTGTATCTGACTTCTGCATACGCAGAGCCAGACCCTCAGCAATCACCTTGCGCGTAGCCGCCATCTGGTCAAGCACTTCCTGGTCTACTTCGACATTTATTGGATAATCTAGGAGATGTACTGACTGACCGCTACCAGTCATATTCTGGTATAGTTCTTCCGCTAAGAATGGTGTAAACGGCGCCAGGATCGTAGCCAACTTCGTTAGAACTGTATATAGAGTCCAGTACGCTTCTGCCTTATCGCTATCATCTTCAGATTTCCAGAAACGTCGACGGCTGCGTCGTACAAACCAGTTGCTTAGATCATCTACAAAAGGCAGTACCCCCGCTACGGCTTTCGGTATATTATACTCATCCATACCTGTAATAATTTCGGCTTTCAACTCGTGCAAACGTGAAATAATCCAACGGTCAAGCGGATTTTCCAAAGCTGAAAGCGTCTTATCTTTCGGATGCCATCCCGTCTCAGAGTCATAGCCATCAACTTCGGCATAGGTGACGAAGAAATCATAAACATTCCAAATCATCGCCAGCTTTCTTGCCACATCAGAAACATCTTTATCGGTCAAGGCAAAGTCCTCACCTGACAAAACTGGCGAACTGAGCAACAGAAAACGCAAAGCATCCGCTGAGAACTTGTTCATCAACTCATTTGGATCGGTATAATTACCTAGCGACTTAGACATCTTCCTGCCATCATTACCTGCTAGCGTACCCGTAGTGATGACGTTCTTGAACGCGTTTTTCTTGGAATTCTCTTGAGCCTTTTGACCAAAACCACCTACTTCTGCCAAAGTGGTATTCACACAATGCACATAATAAAACCATGCTCGCACCTGACCAACATATTCGACAATAAAGTCCGCTGGATAGTTACGCTCAAACTTTTCCTTATTCTCGAAAGGATAGTGCAACTGTGCAAACGGCATCGAACCTGACTCAAACCAGCAGTCCAAAACCTTTTCAATACGTGTAAAATGTTCTTTTTCTAACCATACACCAGTATCGTGACGCTCTTCTAGTAGTAAGTCAGATTCTGTCTTGCAGCGCTCTTGCCATTCTTGCCATCTCTTTTCATCATAAGGCGAGACTGTTTTGCTCGGATATTCCACGATGGCATCAAATTCAATCTCATCCACCCATGGCCGGTGATAGTCTTCCAGTTTCACCCCTGATAAGTCATAAAGTTCTTCATAACTTCCTATAACTTTCACAGTACCTTTGTCACTCTTCCAGACCGGCATCGCCGTCGCCCAGAAACGATCGCGACTCAAGTTCCAATCTGGAGCCTGTTCAATATTCTTTGCAAAGCGACCATGTTTCAGATACTCTGGGAACCAATTGATGTTCTCATTCTGCGCCAGCATCAGCGGTTTCTGACCTTGCACATCAAAGAACCAGCTCGGGAAGGCACGATA
>Ga0073906_1004867_pt1 | contig 12847 bp, 9 predicted proteins | sample Inofromicrocosms_FD_65485 | JGI IMG/M metagenome (GOLD analysis project Ga0073906, IMG submission 65485) | Mouse cecum microbial communities from Vienna, Austria - Inoculum for glucosamine and mucus D2O microcosms | ecosystem: Host-associated > Mammals > Digestive system > Large intestine > Cecum... | reverse complement strand
CGGCGGCTGCGGAGATGGACAAGGCCAGGGACAGGACACGTTTTCTCATAAAAAATTGCACCCCTTTTCTGCTGTAAGATTGCCGGTTTGTGACAGAGTCGAGTATAACACGAAGGGCGTGGGAGCGCAGTCCAGGAAAAGGAAAAGCCGCCGTACAGAAAGACAGCGGCAGGAAAACAAGCGAAAGAAAAATTGTAAGAATGCCCAAGGCTGTCTGCGGGAAAGGGGGCAGGCGGCGGGAGAAATGGGCGCGAGGAAAGGAAACAGGCGGAAAACTTGTGCAGGCAGCCAAAAACCGCCAATTTCCTGACCAAGAAGGGAATACGGGTCACTCAGCGTTGTTCCGGAGCTGCTCCCAGAATTCGACGAGCTTGCTTTTGATAATATAGCCGTCGGACTCGGTAATCAAGCCCACCTGTTCCTCGGAAAGCCCTGCTGCGAGAGCGGAAGCGGGCACGTCGGCAGAAGCGGCTGCGCAGAGGGGCGGGAAGACGACGCACCACCAATTCCTGCCCGCGCCCTCGCCGATCACGACACGAAGGGCGAGATATTTCCCGGCGGGCAGGGTAAAGGAGTCATATTCTCTGGTAGGAAAGTCCATTTCGGTCAAGCGCACAACAGCGTCGTAATCAAAGCCATTGTCACGGATTTCCTCCAGGGCGATGCGCCGCAGCTCAAAAAGACGGCTTTCCAGGAGTTTTTCCGCGTCCTGACGGCTTTCGCATTGCCGCAGAAGCGCCTCCGCCCGTTCCAGCACCCGGTCCCGGACCTGGAGCTTGAGGGCCTGGTCCGCGTCGCTGTCGGAGTTGGCAATGACATGGAGCCGCACGACCTTTTCCGCGAGCTGGTCGCCGGTTTGCAGGGCCAGCGCGCCGGAGGTCAGGAAGAGGGCGGCCCCCAGCATCAGGGCGATTTCAAGGAGCTTGAGTTTCCGGCAGTCGAGACGTTTCATAGCAATCGTTCCTTTCCGGCCAAAAAAGCCTATAGGAACAGCATGGACAATCCCGGCGGGTTTTATACCGGAAAAAGGAAATCAGGACGCCTCGTTGGAAGGATTGGATTTAGGGGCCTTCACCATTTCCGGTTCCGTCTCGGCGAAGAGGTCGTAGTAATCCTCATCCTGAAGCACGGGTCTGCGATGCCGCGCCAGGGTGGTGATGGTGGGAAAGAGCACGATGGCAATGAGTCCGGCGGAGAATCCGTTATTGTAAAGATTCAGTCCCGCCACAGGCCCGCCGGTCTGGAGCACAAGACAGGAATGGATGAACCCGGCCAGAATCCCGAAGGGCCAGCCGAAGTAGCCGGAAATGGGAGCAAGTGCGGTACCGAACAGGCCGGCAAGCTGTAGGGAGGGATAGTCGGGGGTATAGTGCATTCCGTAGGCTCCCAGATAAATGCCGAACATCACAGGCGTAATATTCCCCGCGTGCTTCCCGAAGGCGGAGAATCCCATAATGGTCAGCACCCCGCCCATGGTAGGCCCGTTCAGATCCCCGCCGACAATCAGGATATAGGCAATGCCGATCAGTCCGTTCACGCCGATATTGAGCAGGACCGGCCCGTAACCGAACATCCGCAGGTAATCGCTGGGCGCTCTTCCGGAGGTGGTCAGCAGGCCCCGGTAACCGGCCCAGATTGCCCAGGCAGGCTCCCCGGTGCCGAAGAGACCCACCAGGATGGATACGGCGCATAGGGCGGCCAGCATGGAAGCGAAGAGGGTATTATGACCGGAGGCCCAATAGAGCGCGGAATCAGGGGAATCACCGAAGGCCGTCAGGACAGGGACGATCATCATAGCGAAGAGGCCGCAGGCGAAGCCCATATTATAGAGATTCATCCCGTTTTGGATCTTGTAGGTATAGGAGGACAGACAGGGCAGGATAAACCCCACCAGCACGCCGGAGAGCACCCCCAGGGACAGGCTTGCCCAGACGCTGCCCAGGGCCATATAACTGACCAGCGGCGCCAATGAGGTAGAAAGCAGGGCCACGGAGACGTGCTTGGAAAATGGTTCCCGCTGATATTTCGCGTAAAGCCAGGTGCCTAGGATAATGGGCCAGATATTCAGCAGATTTTTCCCGAACAGGCTGAATCCGGACATCAGGCCCAGCTCGACGATGGAAAAGCCGTTGAACCCGTCGCCGGAGAAGTGAATCAGCAGGACGGAGAGCAGGGTAACGAGGCCCGCGTTGACCAGAGCCGCGCCGGGGCCGCCGATCATCACATAATCGGTAATCAGAAGGTCCTGCATGGTAAGAATCCGCCCCAGACCCCGCAGAATCGTCAAAGGCGGGTCCAGCAGAAGCCCCAGGCCGGTCAGACTTGCGGAGAATACGAGGGCAGCGGGAAAGATAATCTTGCTGTGCCGCTCCATAGGTCACATCCTTTCAGGCGCATTGTGCAGAGTTCGGGTCTATTATACCGTCCGCCGGAAGAAAAGGCAACGGAAAATACAGCAAGATTTACAGATTTTTGAAGAACAGCGGGAACAGGACAAGGAGTGCGGCGGGAGAGCGAACCATGCAGAAAGCGTCCGGCGCGGAATGGGCAGGCAAAATGGACAAGCAAAGAGAAGGTCTTCAGAAAATGGGAAAAAACGGGAAGCGGGCACAACAAAAAGGGAGAAACAGGCAGAAAAGGGGTCCGGCGGCGAAAGACAAAATCGGGAAATCTGTCTGGAAAAAGGGGCTTAAAAGATACGGAAGGCGGAAGACGGCAGCGCGTCGGACAGCGCAACAAGGCAAGGGTCAAAGCCGCCGCCGTACTCCCGCTGCACATCGGAGAAACGTCCTGTATTGACGCGCCGGTCAGGGAAGGAGAAGACGAAGCGGCAGCCCTTGTCATAGGACTCGTCCAGCGTCAGGGCCCCGTCATGCTGCCGCGCCACGCCCTGACAGATTGCCAGTCCAAGTCCCGCGCCGTGTGGGGGAAGGACGTCTCTGCCGGGCTGCCAGCGCTGAAAAAGGCCCGCCCGTTCTTCCGGAGGAATCCCCGGACCGGTATCGGCCACGGAGAGCAGGACCTGTCCATGGGCCCGGGCCAGCTCCAGAAGGACGGTCCCGCCGGGGGGAGTAAACTTGAAGGCATTAGAGAGAAGCTGCCAGAGGACCTGCTGAACGCCCTCCTGGGAGAACGCGCAGACATAATGCTCCATGGGACAGATCAGCCGCGCGGTCAGATTCCGGTAATGGGCGTAACCCTCAAGCTGGTCAAAGACCTCAGTCACCAAGGCGGCGATATCCTGATTCAGCAGCAGGGCAGGTTCGTGCAGAGACTGAAACGCGGCCAGGTTATTGGTCAGCCGAAGGACCTGATAATAGCTCTGGTCCAGGGCTGCGGCGCGGGCGTCGAGTTCAGGGTTTTGCTGGCGTTCCTCGGCGGGGGCGAGGCGGCTGGCGGCGAGATAGAGGCTGCTCATAGGCCCGCGGAACTGTGCGGAGAGGCGTGCGAGCAGGGCAGAGAAAAAATCCGGTTCCATAAGGCTCCTTTCCGGCGTCTCAGGGGCAAGATGCGCCACAACAGGGATAGGATGAACGGCAAAGGGGTAAGAAAGCCCAGGAAAAGCCTGCCTTTCATGGTAACATCATAACAAATCCCGCGTCGGAATACAAGAACGTATGTCGAAATATGTCGGTTCATGTCGTTTTGCAAAAAAGAAGGGCAGAACCAGCCGCCCGTGTCCGGAAATTACCAATTCTGATCAGGCGAAAAAGAAACCGCCGCGCCAAAAAACGACACAGCGGAGAGAGACAGAAAATGGAATCAATACACGCGCCGGGAAAGGGAATGGGGCAAAGCCATCAGGATGCGTAAAAGCACTGTGCTGGAGTGCGGGCAAAAAATTACCGTGCCAACAAAAGAGCGGCACGGCAAAAAGAGAGAACAGGATTATTTTTTAGGAGTCCCTGGTTTTCTGCCGCCGTAATGGGGACGGGCGACCTTCAGGGCTTTTTCAACGACGTTTGGCTCGGGGGCCTGAAAGATTTTCTTCAGATGGTTATAGAGCGTGCCGCCCTGAGCCGAGCCGTACTCTTTCACGAGGGCGTTGCAAAGCTCCTGCCGGTCCCGGGCCTGGAGGATAAAGGGCAGGTGCAGGCAGCTTTCGATAGAGGGCCGGAGGGCGACTTCCTGAAAAGCGTTGGCGTAGCGGACCCGGAGTGCCTGTATGGAGGCGGCGTAGCCCTTGTCCTGACTGATGACATAAGCATAATCGGCCTCCCGTTTGCCCACCAGGACGCCCAGCTCGGTAATGATCTGGAAATCAATGGAGTTTTTCCCGCCCCGCACGCTTTCGATATACTGGATATTGGCCTTGGACCCTGCGCAGAGCTTCTGGAGTTTGGACAGGGGGTGGCCCTTCTGGTAAAAGATCAGCACGGTATCCTGGTTGGAGAGCATATCAACGCCTTTGAGGCCGGTGCCGATATTATTATCGCCGTCCACAAGAAAAATCATTTTCATAAACTTTTCAACAATCCTTATTTGAATAAATTTCCGCATAATGACAATATAGAACCCACGCCGTCAAATTTACAGGCAAAGCGGCCCATAAGAGGCGTAAGTAAAGTATAACAGCATTCAGAAGGAGCCGCAAGGGGAAACAAGGCGATTCAGAAGGACTCCACAGGCAGGCCGGTCAGCCAGCGGCGCACAACGTCGAAGACATGATTTGCGGCAAGGCCCTGGATTCTGTCTCTGCGCCGCCGTCCGAAATCCAGCTTCCGGCAGAACTGGCCGTTGGGAGTGGATAGGCCCACGAAGACGATTCCCACCGGCACGCCCCGCTCGTCAGGGTCAGGGCCAGCCGCGCCGGTGACGGAAACGCCGATCTCCGCGCCGGTAGCCTTTCGTACGCCGGCCGCCATTGCCCTTGCGCATTCCTCGGAGACGGGACCGTATGCGTCAAGGATTTCCTGGGGCACATGGAGCGCGTTGGCTTTGACGGAGGTCCAATAGCTGACTACACCGCCCCGGTAGACCTTGGACGCGCCGGGGATGGCGGTTATTTTTTCCGCTGCCATACCGCCGGTGCAGCTTTCCGCGGTGGCCAGGGTCAGACCGGCTTTCAGGAGTTCCTTTATGCAGCATTCCGCCAGGTCCGCCACATCCACGCCATAGACCACATCCCCCAGAAGCCTCCTCACATCCGCCAGCACAGGGACCAGCATGGCCTCCGCCTCTTCCGCCGTGGGAGCCTTGGCGGTTGCCCGGAGCCGGACCTCCGCGGGCTTTGCGTAGGTTGCCAGGGTAGGATTGGTCATATGGGACATTTTCTCATGAAGAAGCTGGTCGATGGAGCTTTCCCCCATGCCGAAGGTCATAATATCATGGGAGACAATGGCGTCATGGGAGAGTTTCCGAAGATAGGGTTCCACGTGCCGCCGGAGCATGGTGGACATTTCGTGAGGCGGTCCGGGGAGCATAAGGACATGGACGCCGCCGGATTCAAACGCGCAGCCGGGAGCGGTGCCCACGGGGTTATCAAAAATGACGCAGTCCTCGGGCAGTTCGGCCTGCTGGGTATTGTTTTCGGGCATAGGGACATGGAGGGCGGATTCATAGAAAAGGCGGATGTTCTCCAGAATATCGGGATGGAGGACGAGCCGTTTCCCAAAGGTCTGGCAGATGGTCTGTTTGGTGAGGTCGTCGTAAGTAGGCCCCAGCCCGCCGGTGGTCAGGATGATATCCGCCCGGCCTCTGGCGATTTGCAGGGCTTCCCGGAGGCGTTCAGGGTTATCGCCCACGACGGTATGCCAAAAGACGTTGACGCCCAGGGTGGACAGGCTCTGGGAGAGGTCCTGGGCGTTGGTATTGGCGATATTGCCCAGAAGCAGCTCTGTACCCACGGCAATGATTTCTGCGGTATGAGACATGGTATCCCTTCTTTGCTTTACATAATTTACGGCGTGCTGGTTCTTTCAGGACTTGACCCAGGACCAGGTTTCCCCCTCCAGGGCCCGTGCCATGAGCGCTTCCACATCCAGAACGCTTTCCGCCTTCCGGACCTCCTCCACGCTGGGCCGGGTGGCGGGATGCCGGGGAGTAAAGACGGTGCAGCAGTCCTCATAGGGGAGGATTGAGGTGTCATAGGTGCCGATTCTCTGGGCGGTATGAATGATCTCCACTTTATCCATGCCGATCAGGGGCCGGAGGACGGGAAGGCTGGTCACGTCTTCGGTCACACCCAGGGCGGCCATGGTCTGACTGGCAACCTGACCCAAGGACTCGCCGGTAACGAGGGCTTTTGCGTTGGCGCGCCGTGCAATAGCCTCCGCGAGACGCATCATAAAACGCCGCATGATAAGCGTGAAGAATTCTTCGGGACAGTTCCGGCGGATCTCCTCCTGGATTTCGGTAAAGGGGATGATATGGACCCGCAGCCGGCCGCACCAGACCGTCAGGAGTCTTGCCAGTTCCATGACCTTATCCTGCGCCTGCTGGGAGGTATAAGGAGGCGAGACGAAATGGACCATCTCCAGTTCCGCGCCGCGCCTTGCCATCATCCAGGAGGAAACGGGGCTGTCGAGACCGCCGGAAAGCAGGCTGACAGCATGACCGCCGGTGCCCACGGGAAGCCCTCCCGCGCCCGGTACAGCAGGCGTATGGACGTAAGCATATTTTTCCCGGATTTCCACAAAGACGGTCAGCTCGGGGTGATGCACGTCCACGGCGACGCTGGGGAAGGCTTCAGCCAGCAGCGCGCCCACGGCCTGGGAAATCTGGATAGAATTCATGGGAAACTGCTTGTCTGCCCGTTTGCTCTCCACCTTGAAGCTCTTCGCGCTGGCAAAGGCCCCTGCCAGGTAAGTAATGGCGGCTTTTGCGATCTCCTCCACATTTTTCCCGCAAGGCACGGCCCGGGCAACGCTGACCACGCCGAATACCTGCTGCGCGGCCCGGAAAGCGTCCTCCATCCCGCCGGTATGATGCGCGGTAGGTTCCACGTAAATGGTGCTCTGCCGCAGGGAAATCTCAAAGCTGCCGCAGGATTTCAGACGCCGGCGGACGTTGGCTGTCAGACGGTCTTCAAAGGAACGCCGGTTCTGGCCCTTCAGCACGACCTCCCCCAGTTTCAGAAGGAGCAGTTCGTTCTCGTTCATGTAATAAGCCTCCAATTCCTCGAAATTCAGAATACACAAAGGCATTATACTCCAAACCCGGCCTGATTGGAAGTAAAAAATTGCAGGAATCGGACAGAACGCGGAAAAACGGCGCTGTGAAAATCCCCGGAATCCTTTTGAGAATCGCGGAAAAGCAGCGCCGTCCTGAAAAAAGAAGACTGCGGCCCTGAACGGGACTTCCGTTGAGAGCCGCAGATTTTTTGTCCTCCGCGCGAGATCGATTTCACTCAGGGAAGCCGCCGGCAGGAGACAAGAAGCGACACGGGTCCCCTGAAAGCAAGCGCCTCTTTTCTCCAATGGAATCTGAGGGCAGAAAAGAAGCGTCCTCGGGCAGAGCGGGCGTGTCAGAGATCGCTGCGAAGGAGGAAGAGCTTGAGGACCTGTTCGGCGAGATGGAGTTCACGGGGGGAGCAGCCGTCGAGGAGGAGCTGGAGGGTGGTGCGGTCAGGCGGCGGCTCGTCAAGGCCCAGGAGGATATATTCAAACGAGAGCCGGGAGGTGCGGGCAATTTTGATAAGGGTATCAATGGACATCTGGGAAGTACCCGACTCAATCTGGCCATAGTAACCGGCTCCGATATCGGCCAGCTCCGCAAACTGCCAGCGGGTGAGCTGCAGGCGTCCGCGCTGCTGCCGGAGGCGTTGGCCAAGGGCGGCGCGTTCTTGTTTCGTCATTGTAATCAGACTCCTTTCAAAGACAAAGATATCTTTCAGTCTATCCTGCGGAGGGGCTGTGGAAAATATGCCAAAAGATATTGATTTTTGTGACTTTTTCGCGTATCCTACAAACAGGGAAAACCCATGAAACCGTTGTGCCGCAAGGGTTTGAGGATTTTTTAGGACAAAATGAAAAGCACATAAAGGTAACAAAGACCGGAGAGGGCAAAGAGTCTGGAAAAGAAGCGCGGCAAGGGTCTTGAGCGGCGGGCGAAAAAGAGAAAAACGACATGGAATGAGATACATGGTGGTAACGGGAAAGCAGGTGAAAAGATGCAGGAATATGTAGTGAACCGGCCGGACGAGGGGGCCATGCGCCGGGCTTTGACGGCCAACGGACTGAACGCGGCGGGGGCGATACTGCGGCTGGCGTGGCAGGCTGGGCTGCAGCGGGAGGAAATTGAGGGGCTGACATGGGAACAGGTAGACTTTCTGGACCAGAAGCTGGTGCTGCCGGACCGGAGCGTACCCATACCAGAGGACTTTGCGGCATGGCTGCGGGCGCTTCGGGAGGACCGGGACCGGCGTCAGGAGCGGGTGGTGCTGTCGGACCGGGACCGCAAGCCGCTGAAACCCCAATCCATCTCCCGTCTGGCCCGTACTGCGCTGGACAGGGAAGGACAGAATCAGGTCCGGCTGATAGACCTTCGGAATGATTTTATTATCCGCCAGCTTGGGGAACACGATTGGCAGTATGTCTCGCGGATCAGCGGCGTGGAGGCGGCGGGCCTGAACGTGCATTTTGGCAGTTATCTGGAGGAGAAGCGCGTCTCGACCCGAATCTGCCGCGAGGAACCGGTAGAGATCGACGAGTTTGCGCTCTGGAAGCTCCTGAGGGCGGAGGGGAGCAGTCCGGCGGCGGTGACGCTCTGGCTGACGTGGCAGACGGGACTCCAGCTGGAGGAAATCACCTCTCTGCGATGGGAACAGGTGGATCTGGAGAAAGAACGGCTGTATCTGGAAGACCGGACGATGCCGCTGAGCGGAGGGGCATTGGGAGCGCTGCGGGCCTTGCGGGGGGCGGAGCAGGAAACGGAGTACGTGCTGACATCGCCCCGGAGCCGTCAGCCCTTTGACCGCACGCGGCTTTCAAAATTGGCTCGCGCGGCGCTGATACGGGCCGGGCTGGACGACGTGACCCTGCGGGATCTGCGGGTAGACTGCGGCATCCGTTCCGGGGGCGAGGGGAAGATTCTGGCCCTGGTACGGCGAAAGCGCTCCATCACCCGGAACGACGTGATGATGCTGCTGGAGGTGTCCCGGACCACGGCGTATAACCGGCTGAAGCAGATGGTGCGCCGGGGCAAGCTGGTGCAGGTGGGGGCGCGGTACTATCTGCCGGAGGAAGTGGTTGCGCCGGAGCGTCAGAGCGAGGTGATCCTGGAGTACATCGGGAAGGAGGGCTTTGCCTACCGGCAGGATGTAGCGCGTCTGCTGGGGATAGAAGCAGGGCAGTGCCGGCCCATTTTGCAGCGGATGATAACGGCCGGGCAGTTGGAGCAGGTCCGTCAGAAGTACATCCTCTCCCGGGTGAAGGAAGAGTAAGCGCGGCGGAACAGGGGAGATGGATTCAGAAAAGTTATCCAAAGCCGGAATGCAGGCAGTCCCGCCAAACAGCCTGCGGCGGCGCTGATGAATCGTAAAAGTCAAGCCGGCGTGAGAGAATAAAGCAGGCAGTCCGTCCTAGCTGCCTGTTTTTGATGACGGTTTTATCTGTGCCGTCTGGAATCGCAGCTGGCCCGAAGAGAGTTCTTCCGGCAATCGCGGCAGTTCGCTCCGAATGCGGGAATTGGCTGTCTCAACGGAAATAGCAGGAAAGTAAAGCCAAGGGTTTTCTGAAAAGCGCAGGAACACAGTTCAAAGACAAGATTTTGCCGGACAGACCTCCAGAAACTTGTGTCTGACAGGTTTCGCAGAGAACGGCCCTCCGGAGGTTTCCCCCTGAAAGAGAATGCACTGCTCCAAGGGCAAGGTGATATCAGCCAGGCCCTTGGAGCAGTGTGTTCTGACAGGGGTTACAGAAAAAACGCGGCTGAAGACATTCCTTTTACAGCAATCCTGCCCCGAACAGAGCGGTTTGTGCGGCGGAATCCAACAGATTGAAGCAATATCAATGCTGTGCGGATTTGACGGAATCGATGTCTTGAATAAAATTGCTGTAGAAAAAATATGACCGCAAATTTACGGGACAAGGTTCAGCGGACAATGCGTTTGCAGCAACATACCCTGATGCGCCCAGAAAAAAGCCGGACAGAAATCTTCCCTTGCAGAAAGAGCGTGATGGCAGATTTCCGGGGCAAGGTTCCGGTGGACATACCCTATAAATATTGCAAAAGAATCCATACCAGCTTCCCTGATCAAGACGGCTGCCTTATATTCAAGGAACGATTGACCGTGCCGTCCGATGAGCGAAGCCGGGGGACAGGACAATGGAACGGCGGCGGAGATGGGGAGGAGCGGACATGGGAAAAACGGAACTTTGTTACAGGTATTTTACCCAACTGCATGATAAAAACAGGCCGTTTATCAAACAAATTACAAGTAAGCCGAATTCGTAGACAAGGGAAAGAAAGCCTGCTACATTGGGTTTTGCGGAGGGCGAGGAGCCAGCGGGCCAGTTCCAGGATTGATGTGGGATCGGCTAGCCCCGACACGAACCCTGGAAGGGGACGCCGGTAAATTGACCGCTTCGCAAATCTTATAAGGAGGAATGTCTCATGAAGAAATTCCTGTCCCTGGTGTTGGCAGTTATCATGACCATGTCTCTGGTCACGATCAGCGCCAGCGCCGCCGAGTACAAAGATTTCACCGACAAAGATGAAATCCAGTACGAGGAAGCCGTGGCGGTCCTGAACCGTCTGGGAATCATCACCGGTTACTCCGAGGGTGATTTCCGTCCGGAAGGCGAACTGACTCGTGGCGCTGCCGCGAAGATCATCGTCTCCCTGCTGATTGGTCCTGAAGCGGCCAATAACGTTTCCCCCACCACCGCGCCCTATAAGGACGTGCCCCTGGATCACGCTTTTGCTGGTGTGATTGCTTACTGCAAGACTGCTGGCATCATCAGCGGCTACAAAGACGGCAGCTTCCAGCCCGGCGGCACCCTGACCGGCTACGCGTTCAGCAAGATGCTCCTCGGCGCCCTGGGTTATAAGAGCGATGTTGAGCACTTCACCGGCTCCGGCTGGAACATGAACGTCAACGCCCGCGCTGCTGAGGCCGGCCTGTTTGACCGCCTGAGCTTCAAGGGCAATGATCCTGTCAACCGTGAAGAGGCCGCTCAGCTTGCTCTGAACACCCTGAAGGCCACTCTGGTTGAGTACACTGGCGGCATGACCGTAACGACTGGCGACGCTACCGTAGTTGGCGCGCAGACCCGTACTTACAAGATCAGCAACCAGGAGTACGCCACTCACATCAGAAACCGCAAGGCTTCTCAGGTGGGTAACGCCACTGGTGACACTCACTACACCGTAGAGTTCGGCGAAGAGCACTTTGTCGACCTGCGCATGACCCACGACCGCAATGCTCTGGACGATTTCGGCCGTCCCTCCAACGAGTGGAGCTACAAGAAGGTCACCATCGGCACCTTCCCCATTGAGGCCGACAAGACCTACACCGAGCAGGTCGCCCACAACGTCACCACCGTGACCAACGCCAGCAAGGCCCGCGCGCTGGAACTGACCGGCTTCAAGGTGAACAGCAACACCACCGTTACCATCAATGGTAAGACCATGGACGCCAGCAACCTGAAGGACGTTGGCCAGATTGCCGATTACACCGACAACGGCACTCGTGTTGAGGTCTACATTGACGAAGACGTTGCCGACTGGGTCCGCAACATTGTTGTTGTCAAGACTCAGCTGATGGAAGTCAAGCGTCTGGGCAAGGAGTCCGTCTCTCTTGACCTGTACGACGGCGGCTCTGCCAACAAGGGCAAGAACGTTTACGGCTTCAACGAGAAGGCTCTCGATGTGAAGGTTGACAACGTTGAAATCGACGACGCTTACTACACCCTGCTCTCCGGCCTGAAGGTTGGCGATCTTGTGGCAGTTGTGCCCGTGACCACCGACGGCGGCAGCAGCTACACCGTGGCCAAGGCTTATGTGCCCGAGACCGTTTCTGGTTCTCTGAAGAAGGTCACCACTTATGGCAACAGCGCCACCAACGTGAACACCATCGGCGTGACCGTAGGCGATACCGCTTATGATGTTGCTCTGTGGAACAAGGACCTGGTTGACATCGACGGCCAGAAGCTGGATGTTACCACCAAGGACGTGACCCTGGTTCTGGATGAGTATGGCAACGCTCTGCTCGCTAAGGACGTGGGCGCTACCTCTGATTTCATGGTCGTTGGCAGCTACTATCAGAACCTCGTCAACGGCAAGCTCATGACCTATGCCAAGGGCTGGGATATCTCCGGCGAAGAGCTGGACCTGAACCTGGGCAGCAAGCACAAGGGTTATGGCAGCGCGATCCAGCCCGGCGACCTGGTATTCTACACCAACGCCACCTCCGGCGACGCTGACTGGACACTCAGCGACAGCTCTGAAAAGGGCGTGTTTGATGTCTACACTGGTAAGGACAGTGCTGCCAATAATGCTCCTTACAGCATCAAGGCCAGCAACAGCCGTATCCGCACTGAACAGACTTTTGGCACCGATGACAATCCCTGGATCGACAAGGGCATCAAGTTCATCTATGTGACCTTCAACGACGACGGCGATGTTGACTCCATCAATATCAAGAACGGCGTTCAGGCTGCTTCCAACAGTGAACTGGCTCGCTGCTACAATAAGGTTCACAATGATTCCTGCGCGTACAATGCCGCTCAGCTGGCTCTGAAGCTGAAGGACAACAAGGTAACTACGGACTCCACCGTAAAGGCCGTTGTCATTAAGAACGAGTCCAACGACGCGGTAGCCAGCAATATGCTGTATGTTGTCAACTACATCGGCGGCGCGGGCAAGACCGAGAACGGCGATATTGTGTATGAGTACACTGTTGCTA
>Ga0073906_1004862_pt1 | contig 12858 bp, 9 predicted proteins | sample Inofromicrocosms_FD_65485 | JGI IMG/M metagenome (GOLD analysis project Ga0073906, IMG submission 65485) | Mouse cecum microbial communities from Vienna, Austria - Inoculum for glucosamine and mucus D2O microcosms | ecosystem: Host-associated > Mammals > Digestive system > Large intestine > Cecum... | reverse complement strand
TATAATAATTTGTTGAACATGTAGAAGTGTGGTTATTAAACCATATTAAATCAGGTGCCCAGTGAAGTGCAGTAAGGTTTCCAAATAGTGGCGCATATGCTGCCATCCTTACAATATCACCATTTCTTTCAAGCCCTGTCATATAAGCTGCTTCTGCAAGCGCTGCCTCAAGCCTGTTAGACCTTGCGGCATATTCACCTAAAAATACATCTATACCGCCGCCAAACTTTGTATCTGTGATTGACTGGACATCCCTGCTGTAATTTTTTTCATCATAATAATCTGCATGTTCTAAGAACCAGCCAGGGTCATTATAATAATGGTGGTCTGTTGCACCTGCAAAATCCTTAATGGTTTTGCCAGGATGCTCTTTTAACCAGTTAGCAATAAGTTCAATACCGCCATACATTGCAGGGCTTTCTTTTCTGGCAGCGTCAAATGCATCAACAAACGCCTCATATTTCTTATAGAAGTTATTGCCCCACTGTTCATTTCCAATTCCTATATATTTTAATTCAAATGGTTTTTCATGTCCCATTGCAATCCTTACAGCACCCCATTTTGTAGAAGCATCACCACGGCAGAATTCAACAAGGTCAAGTGCATCCTGTATATACTGGTTAAACTCTGGTGTGCCAATTTCTGGTCCTGGGTCACCGCCATGTGCTATCATGCAGCGTATACCACAGTTTACGACAGGCACGCCAATAGCACCTATATCCTCTGCAAGCTGGAAATACTCATAAAAACCAAGCCCGTATGACATATATGAAGGGTTTTTGTCGTTAGTTGCACGTTCATCTGTCCAGATATTCTGTCCCTGTTTCCTTGCTGCAACATCACCATATGTATTATTAAACTCCAGTGGCTCACCATCTGGCCCTGTGCCTATGGAGTCTTTCCAGTTATAAGCAAACTCAAGTGAATCACCTTCTACTACACATCCTCCTGGAAAACGTAAAAAGGAAGGCTTTAATGCTTCAAGTTTTTCTGCAAGGTCTTTCCTTAACCCGTTTTCACGCCCTTTAAATGTGTCTTCTGGGAAAAGTGACACCATATCAAGTGCAACCTTTCCTTTAGGGATTGTAAGCTGCAGGGAAATATCTGTATATTTTGTAACAGAAGATTTTAAAACAAGGCTGTACTTCTGCCATTCCCCTGTAACCGCATTAACCATCCCGTCTGCTACAGATTTGTTTCCATCCATAATATTTACATTTATGCTTCCAGTATAACCATCAAGCCCTTTTGCATAAACTGAAAACTTATAAGATGCCCCCTCATTAACAGACATGCCGTCAAGAAAACCTGTGTTCGCAATTCCTGCATTGCTGGCAGACTTGTTATCTACTACAATATAGTTTGGGTTATTGGCATTAAGGCATCCTGCCTTGTCATCTTTTACAACTTCTGCTGTAACATTACCAACATTATTCCAGGCATGTTTTTCATCACCATCTGCAAGCTTTGTAAATTCAAATGAACGGTTCTGCACCATTTCCGCATATAAGCCGCCATCTGCTGCAAAATTAATATCTTCAATAAATATTCCATAAAGCAGGTCACTTATATCATGTACTTTTTCAGAAGTATCAATATAAAGACTGTGGTTGCTTTTCTCTTTGTCATAGGCAGAAACTTCCCCTCCTGTCCCATAAATAACAGGTTCTGCTGTAGGTGCAGGCGTTTCTGTATCTACATATGGCTGCCCCTTTACTGTTACTTTACATGAAAGCTTCTTAGATGTAAACTTTGAAGCACCCTTTGCCTTGTACTTTACAGTTGCATTTACAACAGTGCTGCCCTTTTTAATTCCTTTAACAATACCTTTGGCACTGACTGTTGCAACTTTCTTGTCTTTAGATGTCCATTGGATTTTCTTTACACTGGCAACATTCTTTTTAACTACTTTTAAAGCTGCTGTTTCACCCATTATAACAGAAACAGAACTTTTATTTAGTTTTACAGTTGTTTTTGCCGCTGCATCTGCCACAGGACATGCAATGCCGCCTTGGACAATTATAAGTGCAATGGCAGTACAGGCTGCCAGGAATTTTTTAAAATATTTACCCATAAAAATACCTATGCCTTTCCAGTACCCGCAGGCTTTAAAACCACAGGTACAAATTTTCTCTTGGCTTCTTTGACCTATTCTGCTATAATATAAAATAGTACAGGCAGTTATGCCTAAACAACGCTAGCGTATGCTGTTACTAAATATTTTAGCAGATTAATACTATATGGTCTATGATATTAGCCGTTTAATTTTTGATATTTTCCGCTTTTATATTTTTAAGAAAGGATTGCTGGTATATTATGATAACAGTCAGGGCAATAGGCTACCAGTTCCATAATTACTTTGGAATAGATATTAACAGGACAAATGGTTCTGGTGATTTTCTTTTATTGTATTTAAGGACGCCAACAGAAGTAATGTTAAACAACCAGTTCCAGAATGTGCCTGCTGGCAATTTTATCCTGTATAAAAAGGGCAGCCCGCAGATTTACAGGAAAACAGATGGCAGTTTTATAAATGACTGGATTCACTTTGAAGCAGAACCATATGACAATTTTTTTGAAAAACTGGAAATACCTTTTAGCACACCTGTTTCATTTGTTAATAATAAAATAATTACCGACCTTATAGCTGATTTATATATAGAATTTTTTAATGAAGGCAGCCAGCATGAATATATTATGGACAGCAAAATGCGTGTACTTTTCCACAAATTCAGTGATATGTATAAATCTTTACGGGCAGGCGGCACATCTTATGGCAAATATTTTGATGAACTTTCCAGAATACGCCAGAATATACATAATTACCAGTATGTCCCGGATGGCGCAGATGAAATTGCAAAAGAATTAAATATAAGCACATCTTATTTCCAGCATATATATAAGAAACTGTTTGGAGTGCCAGTAAACCAGGACATTATAAAAGGCAGGATAGAACATGCCGCACGCCTGCTTATGGAAACTGATGCCTCTGTTTCTGAAATTGCAGTACAATGCGGATATGAAAACCTGGAACATTTTTCCAGGCAGTTTAAAAAAATAAAAAAGGTATCACCCCAGAAATACAGGAGGTGATACCTGTAATATCTGGTTTATAAGCCTGCACCATCCTGTTATTTCTCCATTTCTTCAAGCCTGCATACAACCTTGCATGACTTCCTGTAAAAGGATATTCCATATAAATATATAGTTCCTGCACCATCCTGTTTTAAAATATCTGCATATTTTTTATTTTTAATTTGCTGCATGGCTTCTTTACATGCTTCATCAAACCTGCCATTTTCCGCATACTTTATTTCAAATATACAGCCTGTGCCATCTCCAGCAGTTTTGACAAGGATATCAGGATATCCTTCACCAGATTCCTGTTCTGATTTAACTACCCATTCATCATTACATGACATAAGCCCTATTAAAAGCCCATGATAAAAGTTTTCTTTCATGTCTTTTCTTGCATAAGTATCTCTTATACTGATACATTTTGGCATAATGTTATTTAAAGCTTCTTCAGCCCCTGCTGCATTACCATTTTCAATTGCACTGCAGAACTGTTTCCACTGGCTTCCATGCCCTGCACTTATATTAAACCAGGATAAAATCTGTTCCTTATAAATTTCTAAAATTTCTTTATTTGGGATTACAAGTGTATGGATTTTCCCTGAAGGTTTTGCCGCATCTGTCAGATACCCTGTAATATAAAGTATACTCCACAGGTATGTTTCTTTCTGGATTTTATCTGCATTTTTTAAATCTGCATATGTTAAATCAATATTTACAACACGCTTTATGCTCTCCTCTGAAACAAGACATTCAATCTGCTCTCTGGTATTTGCTGAAGCCCCATTTAAAATATCCTTTACTATATCATTACCACTGCTGTTAATCCAATATGATTTCATAGGGGCTTCATTCTCTCCACACAACAGCTTACACTGGTTTATGACATCCCATGGACAATAAATTCCTGTATTGCCAAATTTGTAACCATCATACCATTCTTTAAAAAGCATATATTTACTTCCCAGCCCATAATATCCCAGCATATCCCTTACTTCACAATCAGTAAATCCAAAATACCCCGAAAAATTTGTATCAGAAATTCCCATGACTTCAAAATTGTTTAAACCTGTAAATATACTTTCTTTAGAAATCCTTAAACAACCTGTAAGGACAGCAAAACTAAGGTATTCATTGGTCTTAAGCAGGCTTCCAAAAAAAAGACGGATAAATTTTACCATTTCATCATAACATCCACTCTGGTACGCTTTATCTAAGGGCACATCATACTCATCAATTAATACAATAACCTTTTTTCCATAGTGTTTATACAAAAGCTTTGCCAGAAACTTTAAACTGCTTTGCAAGTCAACAGCCCCATCAAATCTGCCAAGTAATAACTGGTTTAATTGAAGTTTATTATACTCTGTTAATTCCCCGCTATCCATAAGCCAGTCATAACATGCAATTTCCTCAGATATTACCACTCTTAGCCTGTTAATGAAATCTTCAAATACAATCCCATCTATATCCTTTAAAGTGAGGGAGATTACAGGAAATTTACCCTGGTACTTTTCACAAAGCTTTTTTTCCTTTGCAATATCTAAACCATCAAAAAGTGAAATAGCTGTACCAATTTTAAAAAAAGCCTTTAACATATCCATAGTTAAACTTTTGCCAAAACGCCGTGGACGGGTAAATAAAGTTACCTTACTTCCTGAATCCAGTAAATCTTTTATAATATTTGTTTTATCAACATAATAATATCCATCCTGGATAATCTGGCTAAATTCTTCTATTCCAACAGGTAATTGCTTCATTATCTGCTCCTTCCTGGCTGTCCAGTTTTTTATACTCATCTTTTGAAATTTCCTGTTTTATATTTTCAAATATATTCAATCATAATAATTTAAAAGCTGTTTTAAATCTGCAATATAATTTATAATATTTTTACCATTATCAGTGTCCCTTACAAGTATACGCGACTTTTCAGTTTCTACAAGCTGGGACTCAGACTGTATATCCTTATTCTTTGTAAGTGCATGGTATACGCTTTCAAAAGGCTGGTGTGCCTTAAGCCTCAGCCCGTGCGAATTATAAATAAGTGTATATCCTGCAATGCCTGTTGTTTCATGGTAGTTTTTACAGAAGCCGCCGTCTATTACCATAAGCTTGCCATTTGCCCTGATTGGCTGTTCACCTTCAATAGTTTTTACAGGTGTATGCCCGTTAATTATATGTGACATATCAGAATAAAGCCCGAATTCACGCAAAATCATATTGCATGTTCTTTCTTCTTTATAATATTTATAGTAAGGGTCTGTTTCTTCTTTCCATGTGCTTTTATCATCTACAAATGTACGTTCAAATGTTTTTAAATTCCTGCCACATAACGGTGATTTCCTGCCTGCCCACAAATACCACATAAAATCCTTTGCGTCAGTGCTGTGTGTGCTGTAATATGCCCTTCTTGCCATCTTGTCAGCATAATCCAGGTAGGATTTGCCTTTGTAAATCTCATCACCCATCTGCACACCTTCAAAATTGCCCGCATCATCCATAGGAATACAGCCATGGTATAAAAGGTTGCCATTATAAATGCGGTACATGCTGCCTTTTTCATATAAAAACTTTATATGTGACTGTAAACGCACGCTGTTTAAAAATGCTGCTTTAAGTTCTTCCATAACAGTACTTTCCTCATCTGACAAATCATATGGATTTTCACTGTCAATAGTAGGAAATTCTATATCATTTATTTTATAATTAACGCCATCTATTAAAACTTCCCCAGTTTCAAAATTTATTTTATGTAAAAATATCCTGTCGTCCATCCCATATTCACTATGGCGTCTTATTATGCTTCCTTCAAGCTTAAATAAAATAACAGATATTGCCTTTAATGCTGCTTCCATAGGGTTCTTGCATGTATATTGCTGCACAGCAAACAAAGCAAGTGAACGCAGGCTTATGCCATATCCGCTTTCAAGTATTTCTGTGTTCTGGTATTTTAAATTATTACGGATTACATTTGCAATACATGCAAGGCTTCCTGATGCTGCACCCATCCAGAGGATATCATGGTTGCCCCATTCAATATCAAGTGAATGGTATCCCTTTAGCAAATCAAGTATTTTATCAGCATAAGGCCCTCTGTCAAATATATCACCAACAATATGCAGATGGTCTACAGCAAGCTGTTTAATTAAGCCCGCCAGTGCTACAATAAATTCATCTGCATTTTCAATATCCAGTATTGTATCTATTATTTTGCTATGGTAAAGTACCTGGTTATCATCTTCATCTTTCTGTACATGTAAGAGCTCATCAATTATATAAGAAAAATCAGCAGGCATGGCTTTCCTTACTTTTGACCTTGTATATTTGGAAGACAGCAGCTTTGCAATTTCTATAAGCTGGTTTAAAACCATCCTGTACCAGTCCCCGGTTAAAACATCCTTTTTGCGGAGCATTGCAAGCTTTTCCCTTGGATAATAAATTAATGTACATATCTCCTGCTCTTCAAAATCCGTAAGGATACCACCAAATAGCAGATGTACTTTCTCCCTTACAACTCCTGAACAGTTATTTAAAATATGGTAAAATGCTTCATATTCACCATGCAGGTCACTCATAAAATGCTCTGTGCCCTTTGGAAGGTTTAAGATTGCATTAAGGTTAATAATTTCCCTGCATACAGCCTGCTTGGTTGGAAATTTTTCTGCAAGCAGTTTTATATATTTCTTATCTTTTAATTCCATAAAAATCCCCCTGCCGCCTCCTGGCGGCATAAATAGCAAAACGGGTTTTCAATCTAACCCCTTAATTCTTTCCATTTAAAAATAATAATGCCTGCTGCCATTAATACAACACCTGCAAGTTTTGTCCAGTGGAACTGGCTTTTTTCTACACCAAACATTCCAAAAAGTTCAATAAGATACGCCGATATTATCTGGGCAGATATTATAAAAAGGACTGCCTGTGCAGGGCCAAGTGTATTCATGCCAAAAATAACAGTATACGTTATAAATGCACCTATTATGCCTCCTGACAACAGGTAAACAGGCCTTGTTGATATAACTGCCCCAAAGCTGCTTTCCCTGCCTGTTACAAGCCATGCTGCCATACATACTGCAAATGCTGTAGCATGTACAAATGCGGCAGCAATCCATACACCAGTCTGTTTGGTTACTTCTGAGTTAAATACGCCTTGTACACTCATTAATATTCCTGATATTACTGAAACCAACATTCCCCACATAAGAAGACCTCTTTTCTGTAATAATAATTATAGCATCATCATTACAGAATATCTCCAAAACAGGTTTAATTATTCAACTTTTTATAAACATAATATGCCTTGTTAAAAATTCCGTCAAGTATATTATACATAGTATCAATATGTTCTTTTTCTATTACAAGGGGAGGCACAAACCTTATTATAGTGCTTCCTGCTGATATTAGAATTAATTTGTTTTTGAGGGCTTCTGTAACAATATGGCTTGCCGGCACAGCAAGTTCCATTCCAAGCATAAGCCCCATTCCACGTATATCTTTTATAATTTTATTATGTTTATTTTTAAGTGCTTCAAGTTTTTCCCTGAGATAAGGGGCAGTTTCATTAACATGCTGTAATATCCCCTTTTCTTTAAATATCTCAAAAACTTTGCACACAGCCGCTGTTGCAAGCGGGTTTCCGCCATAAGTAGTGCCATGGTCGCCTGGGCACATTGCGTCTGCCACTTCGCTGCTTGCTGCAAATGCACCTACAGGCACGCCACAGCCAAGCGCTTTTGCTGTTGTAAGGATATCTGGTTTTACACCATAGTGCTGGTAAGTAAACATCTTTCCAGTACGTCCCATGCCGCACTGTATTTCATCCAGTATTAATAAAATACCATTTTCATCACAAAGCTTCCTTATGCCTGTTATAAACTCCTCTGTTGCAGGGTAAATCCCGCCTTCCCCCTGCAGCGTTTCCATTATTAAAGCGCATGTACCACTGTTAATAAGTGCTTTTACACTTTCCAGGTTATTGTATTCCGCAAATGACACCCCGCCTATTAATGGTTCAAAAGGTTCTCTGTAATGTTTAGTACCTGTAACAGACAGTGCGCCCATGCTCCTTCCGTGGAAAGAGTGCTCCATTGCAATTATGCCGCCTTGGCTGTCTTTATTCTTTAAATATGCATATTTCCTTGCCAGCTTTATAGCGCCCTCTATTGCTTCTGTGCCACTGTTTGTAAAGAAAACTCTGTCAAGCCCTGTTGCTTCTGTAATATAACCTGCCGCTTTAATTGCAGGCTCATTAAAATAAAGGTTTGAAGTATGTATAATCTTGTTTATCTGTTCTTTAAGTGCCTGTTTATACTCTTCATTACTGTAACCAAGTGCACAGACAGCAATGCCCGCACCCATATCAAGGTATTTGCTGCCCTGGCTGTCATAAAGGTAAACATCTTCGCCTTTTGTAAAAACAATGTTTCTGTTGTATACATGTATAAAATGTTTTGAAATCTCTTCTATATCCACAATAATCCCCCGTTCCTGCCAAAGTCTTGAAATTAATGCTCATTAAAATAACGCCCGCTGTCATCACCTATTATAGCTGTACCAATACCTTTCTTTGTAAAGAATTCCAGCAGCAGGCAGTGTTCCCTTCTGCCATCAAGGATATGCACCCTGTTTACACCTGAATTAACAGCATTTATGCAGTTAGTTACTTTAGGAAGCATCCCGCCAGTTATAACCCCGCCTTCTATAAGCTTGTTAGCTTCATTAAGGTCAAGTACAGATATAAGTGAGCTCTTATCACCAGGGTTAATATATACACCCTCAACATCTGTAAGAAATGCAAGCTTTTCAGCGTATATCGCGCCTGCTATGGCACAGGCGGCATCATCAGCATTTATATTGTAAGTATCGCCATTATCATCCATGCCAATTGGTGCAATAACTGGTATAAAATCATTTTCAATAAGTGTATCAATAATTTCTGTATTTACTGACTGGATATCACCCACATAACCAATATCCTTGCCATCTGGCATTTTCTTTACTGCCTTTAACATGCCGCCATCCTTACCGCATATCCCGGCAGCTTTCACACCAAGTTTCTCTACCATCTGCACAAGGTTTTTATTAACGCGGTTAAGTACCATTTCTGCAATTTCCATTGTATCTTTATCTGTTACACGCAGCCCGTTTTCAAAACCTGTTTCTTTGCCTGTCTTGTCAAGCCACCTGCTTATTTCCTTGCCGCCGCCATGTACAATAACCGGCTTCATCCCAACAAGCTTTAATAAAGCAACATCCTTAATTACACTCTCTTCAAGGTTCTTGTCAAGCATTGCACTTCCGCCATATTTAACAACAACTTTTTTATTATTAAAATCACGTATATATGGAAGTGCCTCTATAAGAGTTTCTGCCTTCTCTGTAATTATATCAAAATATTCCTTTTTTTCTTCTTCATTCATAGCTTTTCCCTGTCTTTCTTTATTCTTCAGAATTTTTAAGATATTTATTTAAGGAAACATTGGTATTGTTTCCAGTCCCTTATTTTCTTCAAAACCAAACATTATATTCATATTTTGGACTGCCTGTCCTGCTGCACCTTTTACAACATTATCAATAGCACCCATCATAATAATACGCCCTGTACGTTCATCTATTTTAAAATTTACATCTACAAAATTGCTTCCCTCTGTCCACCTTGTTTCTGGAAATACATTTTCATCAAGTACACGTACAAAATATTCTTTATTATAATATTTGTCATATACAGCCTTAATCTCACTATATGAAAACTTTCCAGCCAGTTTTGCATATGATGTGGCAAGTATACCCCTGTTCATAGGTACAAGATGAGGGGTAAAGTTTATAATAACATCCTTTCCAGACGCATAAGAAAGCTGGTCTTCAATTTCTGGTGTATGCCTGTGTACTGCAACACCATATGGCTTAATACTCTCATTAACTTCACAGTAAAGGTTTGCGGTTTTTGCTCCACGTCCTGCACCAGATACCCCTGATTTAGCATCAACAATAACAGTATCCATGTCAACCAGCCCTTCTTTAGCCAGGGGATAGATTGAAAGAACTGTACATGTAGGGAAACAGCCAGGGTTTGCAATAAGCCTTGCATTTTTTATCTCTTCCCTGTTAGTTTCACAAAGCCCATATACAGCCTCTTCTATAAAGCCAGGGCTCTGGTGTTTAATCCCGTACCATTCTTCATACTTTGCAACATCTTTAATCCTGAAATCAGCACTAAGGTCAATTATCTTCGTCTTTTTTAATACTTCCTCACTGACAAGTGAACTGCAGAGCCCCTGTGGCGTAGCTGTAAAAATAACATCCGCCTTGTCTGCAAGCTCTTCTATATCCTCACCCATACAGGTACTGTCTGTAATCTGGAACATATTACCAAATATACTGCTGTATTTCTTATCTATATATGACCTTGAGCCATACCATACAATCTCCACATCCGGGTGCTGTAAAAGTATACGCACAAGTTCCTGTCCTGCATAACCAGTAGAACCTATAATCCCTGCTTTAACCATTAATTACACCATGCCTTTCATATGCTTATTTAACATCACCAGACAAACCTGGCGGATGCCCGGTAACGCAATGCCTATTATACAGCTAAATTTATATTTATGCAATAGAATTTTTATATTTATCTAAAAATATACATTATTTCTGTATAAAACGGAAAAAATATTAATAAATATTCATAAAAATGTATATTTATTAATGTGTAAAAACCAGAAAACCTGTAACACAGAAATATTTCCATGTTACAGGTTTTTATAATAAATAACCATCATCTATAAGATGCATTAAAACATCTTATTATTTCAAAATATATTCAGTTTCATTTACTGTAACTGATTGTATATTATCCGTATCCACTAAACGGTTAAATACTAATGTAAGATTACCATCTATATCCCCACATACATAACTGGCATTATCTATCTCAGTACCACACTTGTGTATGCCATCCATTTCGTGCTCATGTACAATATACTTCTTACCATTTTTATAATTTATTGAAACATAGTATGCACTATATGGGTCATACGCCTCTTCCTTAGAAAGTCCAAGGCCTTTTTCCATATCAATTTTAACTGAAAGTGGTGAAACTTCTGCAATACCATTCTTACTATTGGTAAATATTGTTTTTTCTGCCTTATCGCTAACAGGAACAGGAACAGAGTTGTATTTAATTTCACTAATATATTTTTCATACTGGATACCCTCTGCCGCATAAAGCTTATCCTTTGTACAAGGATATTCTTCTATATTAAGGGTAACACTGTCTGTATTCTCCTGGTACTGGCATGTCATATAATAGTAACAATAAACCTTATCTTTTGAGGATTTGTCTATATCTACAAATATTTTACCATCATATTCATCAAAATTAAAATAAAATTTTGCATTGCCAGAAAAGTCTGCCCCTTTGCTTCTGTTATAGGATTTATTATATTCCAGTACATCAACGCCGCCTTTTTTCTCAAGGGTAAATTCTGCAACAGCAGCATTTCCATCATGTACAAATGACAGTACAGACAGCTTTGTATCACCAATTTTTACATCAACTGGGTTATAAGATATATTATCCCCAATTAACTCCTCAGCCTTTTCTGGGTCAGTATTTTCATACTCAGATTTAGGGTATGTTATCTTGCATGATGTACCTTTTTCATCATCATATAAATATTCACTATATGGCTCACCATACTCCACACCTTTGCCTTCATTTCCCCATATCCTGTTAAAGAATTCCCCTCCTGTTGCGGCATTAGTTATAACTGGTACAGATATAATTAACAAAACGGCAGCGGCAGCAGCAGCTTTCTTATATTTACCCAGTAAAGGTTTACAAATATTTTTGCGGTACTCTTTAAGCAGCTTCCTTTTATTATTTTTATACTTGTCCGAAAACTCATGCACACCATCTAATGCATCAAAATCTTCAATAGAAATGTCAAATAATTCCTGATTTACGTAATTGTCCTTTTTCTCCATATCCATTACTTCCTTTCACTATAGTTTTAAGCATTAACTTAGCCCGTTCAAATCTTTTCCTTACATTTGCTTCAGTAATTCCAAGTTCACTGGCAGTTTCTTTTACTGATAAATTCTTTACAGCAAGGCAGTTTACTACTGAATAATATTTTTCTGGCAGCACAGAAACAAGTTCTTCCATATTAATCTGTGTTTCCTCATTATCTTCACAAGAGATATTATTTATATCTGCATCCTGTCCTGGAAAATATATAATTTCCTGTTCCCTTTTCTTCTTGTTATACATATTTATAGAAGAATTTTTAATAACAGTAATTATATATCTTTTACAGTCATCAGAGCCTGGTTCTGCAAAATATGCATTATGCTTCATCAGCTTAATAAAAGCTTCCTGTACTGCATCTTCTGCCAGTCCTTCATCATGCAGCACACTATATGCCACATGGTACATCTTCTGCTCATATAATTCATAGCATTTTTCAATAAACCTTACTGATGCCTTTCTGCTTTGCATTACTGCACCTCCCTTTTATATTCTGCTGGCATCAAAGCCTTATGTATTGTGCTTACACTATATATAACCATTCTGGAAGTGGATTTGTGACAAATAAAAAATAAAAATGCAGGAAATAATAAGCAAAAAGACGGATTAAATTCCGTCTTTACATTAGCAAATATTTAAGCCAGAATGATTTTCCAGCCTATTCTTCTGGAACATCATCATAATATGGCCCGGTTAATTCAGCATAACCAAAAAAATCTTCATCTTCAAGTTCCAGTGTCCTGTCTGCATAGTAT
>Ga0073906_1004843_pt1 | contig 12917 bp, 6 predicted proteins | sample Inofromicrocosms_FD_65485 | JGI IMG/M metagenome (GOLD analysis project Ga0073906, IMG submission 65485) | Mouse cecum microbial communities from Vienna, Austria - Inoculum for glucosamine and mucus D2O microcosms | ecosystem: Host-associated > Mammals > Digestive system > Large intestine > Cecum... | reverse complement strand
CTTGCCCCAGGCGCCATACCAGGCCACCGCCGGCCCGTTATAAGGGAGCGGCGAGAGATAATTGCAATTTATGCTTGCGGCGCCGGCCTCCAGCCCATATAGGGAAGTAATAGGCCTGGCGGCCTCCGGCTCTGAGGCGGCGGAGGCCTCCGCTTGGATTTCAGCGGCGGCTGGCTGGATTTCAGCGGCTTCCGCCGCTGACACGGCCGCCGCCGTGACGGCAGCGGAAGCAGCCGTTAAAATCAGGGCTGCTATTAGCCTAAGCTTCTTCATCAAGGAAATCAAATAATGAAGGCTGCCGCTTCGCTTTCTCTGCTTGCTCGGCTCCCGCCTCCGGCTCAGCTTGCTCTGCTCCCGCCTCCGGCTCGGCTTGCTCTTCTTCTGCTTCCGGCGCTTCTGCTTTCTCTTCTGCCTCCGGCTCGGCTTGCTCTGCTGCCGGCTCGGCTTGCGCTTCTGCCTTCTCTCCTTCTGCCTTCTTTCCTTCTTCGGCTTCCGGCTCGGCTTCGGCTTCGGCTTCCGGCTGAGGTATTTCTTCCACGGTGGCTATCGCCGATAGGGAGAGGCGCTTACCTTTGGCCTTGAAGCTCTTGATGCCGATGAAGTCAGAGGCATCGACAATCGTGTCGGGGCGGTCGGCATCCTCGTAATGCATGATGAGCTGCGGCGCCGGAGTGTCGGTGAGGAAGATGATGCGGCTTTCCGGCTCGCTGCCGACAAACCGCTGCGGCTTGGCCGTGGCCTCGAATGTGAAGCGCTTAAGGTAGGGGGCGCCAAGCGCCGAATCATAAAGCACAAGTGTCCATACCTTCCCCGCGTCGAATTTCTCTATGCGAAGGATATTGTCTTCGTAATGGTTGCTGTCGGAATAGGAGGAGGTGAAATATTCGCCGTTTTTCTGAATGATGAGCACCTTGTCGTCGCCCTTGAAGATACCGAGGCTCTCGCCGCGGCGGTCATAGTTGAGGCGGATCACGTCGTGGTCGAACCATACCTCGCGCCCCCCGAGCGTGCTGGTACCCTTCTTCTCGAGGGTGATGGACTTCACCTTGAATTTGGTGACCAGATTTCCCAGCGACTCCTTACCCTTGATGAGCAGGTCGGCGAAATTGACGATAACCTCGGTATTTCTTGGCCGACGACCGCCCGGCTCCACCGGCTCGTCGACAAGCGACACCTTCACGGTCTCCGCCTCTCCGTTGGGATTGGCCGTGATCCATTCCACGCGGCTTCCCGGCAAACCCTTTGTAACGTCATATTCCTTATCGCGGGTAAGGCCCGTAACGAAGAAGCGCTTCATATATGTGTTGCCACCCTTGCCGTTGCGATAAATCACGTTATAGATGGTGCGCCGGTCGTTCTTCTTGAAAAGGCCTATGTGTATCACCTTCTTGCCGATATAAAGCTTGTCGGCCACCTTTACAGTCTTGTACTTGCCGTCGCGGTAGAAGATGATTATGTCGTCGAGGTCTGAGCAGTTGAAGAGGAACTCGCCCTCCTTGAGGCCAGTGCCGACGAAACCGCCTTCGGCGTCATAATTGAGGCGGCGGTTAGCCTCGGCGACTTTCGCTGCCTCGATGCTGTCGAAACCGCGGACGGTGGTGCGTCGCGGGAAACGGGCGCCATACTTCTCCTTCATATGGAGGTACCAGTGCTCCGTGGTCTCGTCGATGAATTCTATATCATGCCTTAGCCTGTCGGCTTCGGCAGCGAGCTGGGCAATTTTCTCCTCGGCCTTGTCGAGGTTGAACTTCAGAATCCTTCCCATGCGTATTTCCCAGAGACGGAGGAGGTCGTCGCGCAGAATCTCTCTGACGAAAGAGGGCTTGAAAGGCTCCATAAGCGCATCCACACGCGCTATCGCAGCCTCCATGTCGAGGGCCTGCTCCACAGCCTTGTCCTTGTACATGCGCTCGCTGATGAAAATCTTCTCCAGGGAAGCGGCCATCTGCTGCTCAAGCGTCTCGGAGAGCTTGAGCTCCAGCTCTTTGCGGAGGATGTCGCGGGTGCGGTGCACGGAATCGCGCAACAGCTCCGTGACCGACAGGAACTCGGGACGGTTGTCGCGGATCACGCAGCAGTTGGGACTTACCGACACCTCGCAGTCGGTGAAGGCATATAGGGCGTCGATGGTCTTGTCGCTGCTGACGCCGGGTTGCAGATGCACCACGATACGCGCCTCACGCGCCGTGTTGTCGTCGACCTTCCGCACCTTGATCTTCCCTTTCTCCATGGCCGAGAGTATGGAGCTGATGAGCGTCGAGGTTGTCTTGCCGTAAGGGAGCTCGGTGATGACGAGCGTCTTCTGGTCGATTTTCTCAATCTTGGCCCTGACCTTGACCTGGCCGCCTCGGGCGCCGTCATTGTAGCGCGACGCATCCATGAGGCCGCCCGTCTGGAAGTCGGGCAGCAGCCGGAAGGGTCTGTCGTGCAGCACGTCGATGGCCGCGTCGATAATCTCGTTGAAATTATGCGGCAGAATCTTGGAGCTGAGACCCACGGCGATACCCTCCACACCCTGCGCGAGCAGAAGAGGGAATTTCATGGGGAGCGTCACAGGCTCTTTCTTACGGCCGTCATAACTGAGGGTCCACTCGGTGATTTTCGGGGAGAATGCGGCTTCCGTGGCCAGTTCGGAGAGGCGAGCCTCGATGTAACGAGGTGCGGCGGCCGAGTCGCCGGTGAGGATGTTGCCCCAGTTACCCTGGGTGTCGATGAGGAGGTCCTTCTGGCCGAGCTGCACGAGGGCGTCGCCGATGCTGGCGTCGCCATGGGGATGGTACTGCATGGTGTTGCCCACGATGTTGGCCACCTTGTTGAAGCGGCCGTCGTCGATGGTCTGCATGGCATGGAGGATACGCCGCTGCACCGGCTTAAGACCATCCTCGATATGCGGCACCGCCCGCTCCAGGATCACATAGCTGGCATACTCCAGATACCACTCCCGGAACATCCCGGCAAGAACCGTCTTTCGCTGTGTAGGTATATCGTTATGTTGTTCTTTGTCCATTATGATACAAAAATAGTGAAAAATGTCAAGATTTCAAAAATGGACTTGGAAAAGTTGGGCAATGGTATTAAATTTGCATAAGAAAGCAATAGCAAAGCCGTGACATCCAAAGGAAACGAGAGAGAGGACGTGAAGCGCCGCATAAGCGTGTTCGACTTCGACGGGACGCTGACACGTCGCGACACGCTGCTGCTGTTTGCGCGCCACGCCCTCGGGCGACATGCCGCGCATCTCGCCATCCTGCGCACCTTGCCCCACATCCTGGCCTGGAAGTTAGGACTCATCACCAATTCAAAAGCCAAGGAGAAACTTTTCGGCCATATGTTCGGCGGCATGCCGTATGCCGATTTCAAGGCCTATGGGGAGAGCTTCGCCGATATTGTGGACCGAAACATGCGGAAGCAGGGTTGCGGGGCGCTGGAGATGGCCATCATGCGTGGCGAGGAGACGGTTATCGACTCGGCGAGCGTTGAGGAATGGATACTGCCGTGGGCACGTCGGCACGGGGTGTCGCGGGTGCTGGCCACACGCCCCGAAGTAGCCGACGGACGGCTGACAGGCCGCTTTGCCACTCCCAACTGCGTAGGCGCGGAGAAGGTGAACCGTCTGCGCCGTATCATCGCCGACCGCGACAGCATATATATCAGCGCCTATGGCGACAGCGGCGGCGACGCCCAGCTCCTCGAATATGCCGACGAACCCCACCTGCTCAAACGCCGCCCGCGCAAGGACATACGGGTGGCGATATGGTTTCTGGCCGTGACGCTGCTGCTGGCGATAGCCGCGATGACTGCCTGGAACAAATACATCACCTCGCCGCCATACGTGGACCCGGCACGCTTCCCCGTCAGGGGCATCGATGTGTCGGCGCACAACGGCATGATGAACCTTGACGCCGCCGCCGCGGCTGGCATAGAATTCATCTTTCTGAAAGCCACGGAGGGCACCGACTTCCGCGACCCCAACTTCGCCCTCAATTACCTCAAGGCGGGCCATGCCGGCATGAAGAGGGGCGCCTACCACTTCTTCCGCTTCGACAGCGACGGCACCTCCCAGGCCCAGAATCTGCTGAAGGCACTGCGGGGACGCCCTCTCGAGTTAGGCATAGCCATCGACGTGGAAGACCACGGCAACCCCTCCGGCATCCCCTTCGACTCCATAACGACACGCCTCCAGGACATGACCGATTACCTCAACCTGAAGGGATACCGCGTGACCTTCTACTCCAACGAGGCCGGCTACAGCAAGTACATCTACCCTGCGTTCCGCGGATTCCCGATATGGATATGTTCCTTCAGCGAAGACACGGCCTCGGAACCCTTCACCTACTGGCAGTACAACCACCGCGGACAGGTGCCCGGCATCATCGGCGACGTGGACCTCAACGTTTTCGGCGGCGACCGGGAAGCCTGGCAGAACCATCTCCGCGAAACAGCAAAATAAACGCCTGTCATTTATCGTTTAGTGATAGGAGAAATGGCGCCTTCCCGTCAGGACAGACATACAAAACGCCATTGACAAACCATACTGATGAAACAAGCAGCCAATACAAAGACCATCATAAGGCTCGTCGCTGTCATGGCGGCGATAATGCTATATCCGGCGGTGCTGAGGGCATTGCCGCTGAAACATTACGCAGAACATTCTGTGCTGTCGGAAGGGCGTTGGGCCACGGTGACCTGCACGGAGGAGGGTATGCACATCGTCACCGACGCAGTGCTCCGCAATCTGGGCTTCAGCGACCCGTCGAAGGTACGTGTCTACGGCACGGGCGGCGCTCCGGTATCCGAAGGCCTCACCCTCGACATGGCCGACGACCTCACCCTGCAACCCTCCGTGAAAACCGACAAGGGTATAGCCTTCTATGCACATGGCAACGTGACATGGAATTTAACCGGCGCCAACAGCACCCCCACCCATCAGCAGCATGCCTACAGCGAGGATATAGTATATTTTCTGAGCGACAGGGATACAGGCCTGACGGTACCCGAGACCGACATGAGCGGCGCGGGCACCGGCAACCGCATCACCACCTTTCAGGCCGCACTGCTCCATGAGGATGAACGCGAGCATTACGGCGAGTCGGGAAGGATATATGTCGGCGAGGACTTCCGCGCCACAAAGAGCCGCAGCTTCAAGTTCAAGCTCCCCGGCAAGACCGACGACAACGTGACCATAGAGACGCGCTTCGCCGCCAAGACGGTTGGGGGCGGATCTGCTATCCGTCTGAAAGCCAACGGCACCTCCCTTCCCCGTCTATACAGCGATTCCCTCAGTTCCACGAACAACAACAACTACGGGCTCTTCGGCATGTCGACGCGCACCGTGCCCGTGAGCGGCAACGACCTCGACCTAAACATAGAATATAATTACAACGGCGTGCTCTACCTGGCATGTCTCGACTACATCCGGGTATTCTACACGCGCGATATGGTTCTCGACAAGGAGCTGCTGATACGAGGCAAGTTCGGCAGCGACGATGTGCTGGAGATCACGGGGTGCAGCGCCGGCACGCAGATATGGGACGTGACCAACCCCGGGCGCCCCTCGATCGTGAAATACCGTCTCGAAGGCAACAAGGCCCTGCTGGCCTCTCCCCATAACGACTACCGCGAATATGTGGTGTTCAACCCCGGGGATGTCACGGCGGCAGCCAAGGGGGGCCGTAAGGTAGCCAATCAGGACCTCCACGGCATGGAAGCCCCCGACATGCTGATAATCACGCAGCATGATTACCGCGATGCCGCCAACATGATAGCCGACATGCATATCAAGGATGACGGCATGACCGTAACGGTGCTCGAACCACAGGAAATATACAACGAGTTTTCTGGGGGCAAGAAGGATGTCAGCGCCTTCCGCAAGCTGCTGAAGATGTGGCACGACCGCAGCAAGGGCCGCACCCAGTTCTGTCTGCTGATGGGCAAGCCCACCTTCGACAACAAGCTCAAGGGCGACATACGCAACGCGGGCTACGACCCGCTGCCCATATGGCAGTCGCCCGAAGGCAACAACGAGACCTCCTCCTATTCCAACGACGACTACATAGGCATGCTCCGCGACGTGGAGGCCGAGAATTTCTACCTCTACCGCGAGAATATCCATGTGGCCGTGGGACGCATACCTGTCACGAGCGCCACCGAGGCCATGGCCATGGCCAAGAAGATCGTGAACCACACCCGCAATGCCGACTTGGGGTCGTGGCGCAACAAGATCATGATCATCGCCGACGACGGCGACTCCAGCGCCCATTTCAACCAGGCCCAGGACTGCTACAACAGCTACCGCCGTCACGGCAACGGCGACGACTACCTCTACGACCGCGTGTACCTCGACTCGTACACGCTGGTCAACTCCGCCACCGGCAAGAGCTATCCCGCCGCCACGGAAAGGATGATGTCGAACTACAACAGCGGCGTGATCTTCACCAACTACATAGGCCATGCTTCGGCCACCTCCTGGGGTCATGAGAATCTGTTCACATGGCAGCAGATCCAGAACATGACCAACAAGAATCTGACGTTCATCTATGCGGCGACATGCCGATTCCTGCCATGGGATGAGGCCGGGAAGTCGGGCGGCGAGGTGCTGATGCTCAACCCCGACGCGGGCGTCTGCGGAATGATAGCCGCCACACGTACCGTATACATCGACTCCAACGGCCCCCTCAACCGCTACACATGCGACGAGATGTTCAAGCTCGGCGAGGATGGCCGTCCGCGTCCCTTGGGTCTCGTATACCGCGACGGCAAAAATGCCTACGCCAACGACGGCAACAAGCTCCGCTATGCTTTCATGGGCGACCCGGCGATGCGCCTCAACAACATCAAATACCGGGTGAACATCGACAGAATCAACGACATAAGCCTCCGAGACTCGCTGCCCGAGGTGCCGGGAGGGTCGGTGATGCGCGTGTCGGGAGAGCTCCTCGACCCCGACGGCAACCCCTTCGACTTCAACGGCGACCTCTTCCTGCAGCTCTATGACGCCGAGTCGGTGATCGAGACCTACGGCAACGGCAACAACGGCCAGAAGGAAATCTACAACGACCGCAAGAACCGGCTGGCCACGTGCACGGCCAAGGTGCAGGGCGGCAAATGGAACGCCAGCATAAAGGTGCCGATGGAAATCAGCAACAACTATTCGCCGGCGCTGCTGTCGGCCTACGCCTGCGACAGCACTCGCCGCGAGGCTAACGGCTCCTCTTCTCGCTTCTACGTCTACGGCTTCAACTCCGAAGTATCCACCGACACCGTGGGCCCATCCATAGAATATTTCCGTCTCAACGGCGAGGACTTCGAGCCTGGCGGGATGGTCAACGCCAGCCCGGTGGTGTTCGCACGGTTCACCGACCCGTCGGGAATCAACATCTCCGATGCGGGCGTGGGACACAAGATATCTCTGCGTCTCGACGGCGCCACTCCCTACGATGATGTGGCCCAGTGCTTCACGCAGGATGCCGACGGCCAGGGAGGCACCCTGATGTACGGGCTGACCGACGTGACTCCCGGTCCCCATACCCTTACCCTCGAGGTCTGGGACAATCTCAACAACTCCACGCGCAGCTCGATAGACTTCAACGTCAACGCCACCGCCGAGCCGTATATCGTGAGTCTGAGCACCGATTGCAATCCGGCAACTTCGGGCGTGAACTTCAACATACGCATCGACATGCCCAACACGGAGATGAACAGCGAACTGTGGGTCTACGACCTCAACGGCCGTGTGGTATGGGAATCGTCGGCGAAAACGAGCACGTCGAGCGACGGCTCGCTGAAAACATACTGGAATCTCTGCGACAAGAGCGGCAACAGGGTGCCCCGGGGCATATACCTCTACAAGGCACTGGTGCGTACCGCCCGTGGCCAATGGACCTCGCAGACTAATCGTCTTGCAGTGACAGCGCAATGATACTACCCGAACCCACATTGCGGCGGCTGCCATGGTATCTGGCATATGTCGAGATACTTCGGGCTCGTGGCGAGAGCCATGTGTCGTCGACGCGCATAGCACGCGCCCTCAACGTCGACGCCTCGCAGATCGCCAAGGACCTGTCGTTTCTCAACCTGCGCGGCAAGACGCGCATAGGCTATGAGGTGCCGGTGCTTGCCGACGCCCTCACCGACCTGTTGGGCTTCCACAAGAGCCACAAGGCTTACGTGGTGGGCGTGGGGAGCCTCGGCGGTGCTCTGCTGCGCGACAACGGCCTCTCGAACTATGGCCTGCAGACCGTGGCCGGGTTCGACATAAACCCCGACGTAGTGGGCAGCAGCGAGATGCCCGTGCCGGTATATCTTCTCGATGACATCGAGGAGGTGATGGGCCGCGAGCCGGCCGACATATGCATACTCACGGTGCCGGCGGAAGCCGCCCAGGAGGCCGCCGACGCTGCCATCGCCGCTGGTGTCAAGGCTATCTGGAACTTCACCCCTTACCGTGTGAAGGTGGCCGAGGGGGTGGTGATGGCCAACACCTCCATATACGCCCACCTCGCCATCATATACAACAGGCTTCAGAACCCATGAAGATTTTTGCAGTAGCCCGCAATTACGGCGGTATTTGTGACGTTTCCCCTTACGGAGAAGGTGAGGAGCCGGTATGGTACGAGCTTCCCGACTCGAGTCAGCTACATACGTGCCAGCCCTTTTTCGTGCCCGACTTCGGCGATGATTTCCGCATCATGCCGTCGCTGGCGGTGCGTGTTGGCAGGCTCGGCAAAGGAATCGCTCCGCGCTACGCGGCGCGATACATCGACGCCGTGGGCTTGGGATGCAACGTGATCAGCGCCGGACTTCTGGCAAGCCGTCGCCGCGACGGTCTCCCCTGGGCTGCGGCAACGGCCTTCGACAAGAGCTGCTTCCTCTCCCCATGGCGTGAAGCTCAAGACATCGCCGATACTATCGCCGACACCATATTCACCCTCGAATGCGGCGGCAACAGGCTCACTTACCACGCGGCAATGATGCGCCGCGACATCGGCGAAATCCTACAGCTCCTCAGCCGCGACATCACCCTCAAGAACGGCGACGTGATTCTCGCCGCTCTTCATCCCTCGGGATTACCCGCCTCTATTGGCGACAAACTTATAGCAACTGACAACAATCCGGAACATTCCGCAATATTGGACATAAACATACGATGAGCAGAAAGATAGTGAACAGAATACTCCTGACGCTGGCACTGGCGCTGGCCTTCCCCACGGGACTGGCGGCACAGCGCACCTATACATTCCAGTCGCAGTCGGTGCTGGCCAAGGGGAAATGGGTAAAGGTAAAGACAGCCAAGAGCGGCATCCACGAGATAAGCTACGAGAAGCTGCGCGAGATGGGCTTCAGCAATCCCGCGCAGGTGTCGGTATATGGCGAAGGTGGCCGTTTCCGCCCGCTGCATCTCAAGGATGATGGCAAGAAAACACAGCCTGACGACCCGGAACAGGTGGCCGTGCTCCATAAGGACAACAAGCTATACTTCTACGCCATAGGCCTCAACGACCCCAAGCTTACCGATGAAGGATACGTGGCCGGCGAGATGAACATCTACAACACCCGCGGCCATTATTACCTGACCGACTACGGCACTCCCCTGCTCATGGCTACATCCGGCGATGTCGCCGACAATCCCGTGGATGCATCCGTAGGCTACGGCTATTCCCTTCATGAAAATGATGTGCTCTACGGCAACCACAATTCAGGACAATATTTCTGGGAATACAGCATCATCGACGAGCCTCTGAAATCATGGACGGTGCGTCCGGCGCTGATGGCCGACAACTGCATGGGCAGTCTTGGCGCCGACATCATGGTGTGGGTCACGGAGAAGACCCTGACACCTCCGGGCAGCTTCTCAGTAGCCCTGAACGGCAAAAAGGAGTCATGGGTGCCCGGCACCGAGAATGTGTCGCAACTCAGCACTTATCGCGTCGACAACGTGTCGCTCCCCTCGGGGAATGTGGACATAACCATATCGAGCAATGAGCCGTGGGTCGACGACGCATGGCTCGACAAATGGATCCTTACCTACGACAAGGACATGCGCAAGGCCACCTCGACAATGCGTCAGGAACGTCTCGGAATACTTGGCAACAAACCTGGTGGCTTCGTCGCCATTCCTCAGGGTTGTATGGGCTTCGACGTTACCGACCCCGTACGTCCTACGGTAATGGCCGCTACCGACTCACGCGCATGGCTGCAGCAGGACAAAGACTTACAGGAACTGGTCTTCATCAATCCCGAGAAGACCCAGTATGGCGTGACAAATCCGCAGGAAATAGCCAACCAGAACATCCATGCCCTCAAATACGAGCCTTACGAGTTCATCATCTACACCACGCCGGAGTTCCGTCAGCAGGCCGACAAGATTGCCGAGCTGCACAAGAAATATGACGGCACGCTCACCCTGGTGCTCGAAGTAAATGATGTATACAACGAATTTTCCAGCGGCAACGTCGACCCGATGGCACTGCGCCTGTGCACCAAGATGTTCTATGAGAACGGCGACCGGGTTCTAAAGAATGTGATGCTTTTCGGGCCCATACGCAGTGATGTCCGCGACATACTGCGCAACGGGAATCCCGACAATTTCATCATCGGCTTCCAGGAGGGAGGCACCCAAGCCGGACGCGCCCTCTCCATAGCACTCGACTTCTACGGCATGACCGCAGATAATGTTGCCCCATCGCTCTACAACTCCACCATGGACGTAGGCGTAGGCACTCTCCCCGTCAACAGCGCCGAGGAGGCCGACCTGGCCGTCAGCAAGATTGACAGCTATCTCGCCCATCTCAACAATGGCGACATGGCTAATATAGTCAATGAGACGATGGCCGTGTCGTGTACGGGCGACACCCACACCCATGACCACGCCGCCCAGTCCATCGACACCACTTTCCATAAGTATGTCCGCGACGCCGGTATTCCCAAAATACCCCACTCCACGGTGATGTACGACTATTACGTGACACCGGGTGCCACCACCGCTTTCCGCGACAAACTCAACGACGGCAAACTTATGTCGATATACATAGGCCATTCCACTCAATCGGGCCTCGGCGGATTCATATCGACGGGCGACATCACATCGCTCAACAACACTATACCGTCGTTCATGTTCTTTGCGGGTTGCGATATAGCCTACCCTGACTTCGGCGGAGGCGGCATCGGCATCGACGCGGTGCTTCGCGCGCCCCGAGGCCTGATAGGAAGCGTCAGCTCCACTCGTACCGCCTACTCCAACGCCAACCTGACGCTGTGCCAGATCTTCATCAAGAATCTCTATTACAGCAGCGGGTCGGCACAGAAAACGCGCACGCGCCCTGCCACCGCCGGTGAAATTTATAGCCGTTCCAAATCGGAGATGGCACAGCCCAACGAACTTCCATTCATATATATCGGCGATCCGGCGCTCACCATCCCCGTGACACTTCTGGAGGTGCGGGCCGACGCTCTCGCCAAGTCGGAATACCGTGGCGGCGACATCCTCGAAATCAAGGGTACCGTGCGCGATACCCGCGGATACCTCTACACCAGCTACAACGGCACCATCGTGGTGAAGGTATGCGCCCCCTCCCAGCAGCGACGACAGCTCACCGACCCGAAGTTCATAAACACGTTCTACGACGACAAGATGACCACGGTCACCGCCAACGTGCGCAGCGGCAAATTCACCGTGCGCATTCCGTTGCCGAAGGAGTGCGACAGGTTCCTGAGCTTCCCGGGCGAGAACCGCAACAATCTCAATGTCTACCTGAGCAGCTACAATCCCTTCTCGCACATGGCGGGCGGCGGCTATGTGGAAGTACCCATGGCCTATGAGAACAGCCAGACGACCGCCACACCCGACACCGACGCGCCGTCGGTATCGCTGAGCTACAACGACGACACCCGCAACCTCGACATAGAAATCGCCGACAACACGGCCATCATGACAGGTGTGGGCAATGGCGGCGGCATCTCGGTGACCATCGACGGCAAACCGGTGACAATCACCTCCGACAAGCCTGGTGCCGTGATGCTCTCTTACGCAACATCCGTGCCTCTCGATACCTACGCCACAGGTCGCCACAGCGCCGTCGTCACTGCCAAAGACATGGGCGGCAACGTATCCAAAGGCGCTACACTCGAATTCAACATCTCCGAGAATGGACCTGCCGTAAACTTCCGCGCCAACAGCGAGTACGCCGTGGATCATATGACCTTCACCCTCGCTTCGACGCTCAACACCCTCGAGATGATTATTTACGACCCCGACGGCAAACAGGTTTACAATTCCTACGTAAGCCCCGGCAACCTCTCCTGGGAATGCGCCGACGCTAAAAGGGGAACCTACCGCGCGGCCGTCAGGAGCTCCCGTGCCGGCAGAGCCTCGTCGGGTTGGGTGTCGTTCACCCTCATCGACTGACACGCCTTAAACACCTATCGATATTGCACCGCAGTCTGTCAGGCTGCGGTGCAATATTCTATCATAATTGCAGTTAAATAATTGATGAATAAAACGAAGTATATCATAGCCACGGGACTCATTGCCGCGATATGCGGCAGTGCATATGGCGAGGACGACCTCAAGTCGGAGATGTTCAACCCGGTCAACACGGGTGTCACCACTCTGAGCATAGCGCCGGATGCACGCGGCTCGTCGATGGGTAACCTGGGAGCGGCCACCGACCCCGACATGAACTCGCAGTTCTGGAACCCGTCGAAATATGCCTTCGGATGGAGCCGCGGCGGTCTCAGCCTCAGCTACACCCCATGGCTCCGTAAGATTGTCAACGACATATTCCTCGCCGACCTTTCGGGATATTACAAGATAGGCAGCGGCGACAACCAGGCCATCTCGGCATCCTTCCGCTACTTCTCCCTCGGCGAGGTGACCACCGGCTATACCGAAGGCAGCGAGAACATCAACGCGCAGGTGA
>Ga0073906_1004842_pt1 | contig 12922 bp, 9 predicted proteins | sample Inofromicrocosms_FD_65485 | JGI IMG/M metagenome (GOLD analysis project Ga0073906, IMG submission 65485) | Mouse cecum microbial communities from Vienna, Austria - Inoculum for glucosamine and mucus D2O microcosms | ecosystem: Host-associated > Mammals > Digestive system > Large intestine > Cecum... | reverse complement strand
AGCAGGCGGCCGAAGTTGTCGATCACGGGGAAGATGTTGCGGCGTGCCGACGAGATGATGTGCACCAGGTCGCCCAGGGTCATCCGTTCGCGGATGCGCACGAAGTCGGTCTCCATCAGCTCGTCGAGCTTCAGGAAGACGAAGACCGACTGGTCCTTGTCGTGCGTGAGCAGCTCGCCACGCTGCCGCAGCTGTTTGGTGTAGATCGAGTCGGGGTCGAGCCAGTAGCCCACGGCGAACGAGATGCAGGCCGTGATCATCAGCGGGATGAAGAGCCCGTAGCCGTTCGACAGCTCGGCGATGAGGAAGATCGAGGTGAGCGGCGCATTCATCACTCCGGCCATGACGCCCGCCATGCCCACGAGCGTGAACGAGACGACGGGCACCTGCCAGTCGAAGGCGAAGTTGCAGATCAGGGCCAGCGTGGCGCCCGTGAAGGCCCCCACGAAGAGCGACGGGGCGAACGTACCGCCCACGCCCCCCGCGGCGTTGGTCGAGGCCATGGCGATCACCTTGAAGAACATGGTGGCCACGACGAAGAGGATGACCACCCAGTCTATGTCGCGGAAGCGGTAGAAGAGCGAGTTGTCGAACAGCTCGTAGGCGCGGCCGTGCATGAGCGACGTGAAGCCCTCGTAGCCCTCGCCGTAGAGGGGCGGGAAGACGAAGATAAGTACGCCGAGGACGACGCCTCCGGCGATCCATTTCTTGTATTGGCGGTCGAATCGCTTGAACCAGGCACCCACGCGGGCGTTCATCGAGGTGAAGTACCACGCCATCAGGCCGCACATGCCGCCCAGGAGGATATAGAGCGGGATCTGCCACAGGTGGAAGGCGTCCTCCGGTGCGAGCGTCACGGCCAGCACGGGATCGAAGCCGCGCAGCATGAAAGCCATGGTCGTGGCGGTGATCGAGGCGATCAGCAGCGGGATGACCGACCCGGCGGTGATGTCGAGCATGAGGATTTCGAGCACGAAGACCACGCCCGTGATCGGCGCCTTGAAGATCGCTGCCAGCGCCGCGCCCGCGCCGCAGCACAGCAGCAGGGTGGTGTACTTGTAGTTGAGGCGCGCCAGGCGGCCGACGTTGGAGCCGATGGCGGCGCCCGTCAGCACGATCGGCGCCTCGGGACCCACCGAGCCGCCGAAGCCGATGGTCGTGGCGCCGCCCACGATCGAGGTCCAGCAGTTGTGGCGCGCGATGCGCGAGTCGCGCCGCGACATGGCGTAGAGCACGCGCGTGACCCCTTCGGAGATGTTGTCGCGCACGACGTAGCGCACGAAGAGCGTCGCGAGGATGATGCCCACGGCCGGGTAGACCAGGAAGAGAAAGTGGGCGCTGTCGACCGGAAACCAGCGCGTGAGGCCCCCCTTGATCGTGTAGAGGAGTACCTCGAAGAGCCACGTGCCCAGGCCGGCGAGCACGCCGACCACGACGGCCAGCAGCATGAGCATCTGACTATTCGAAAGCCGCCGCGCGAGGCGGTAGAAGAGGGCGTAGAGCCGTTCGGCACGGAGGTTCATCTTCCTCGGAATTGAAAGTTGAAAATGGAGGGTTGAAAATTAACAATCGGGCCGGAGCGACGGGGCGTGTCCTATGTCCCCCTCCGTCGCCCGAAAGCTCCGTTTTTAATTCCTAATTATTCATTTTTAATTATCGATTGGCGTAAGCCTTGGCCTGCTGCTCGATCAGCTCCGTATCGTCGAAGTAGTTGATGCGCATGGCGCGGCGCACCTCGTCGAGCGTCGCCGCGGCGGTCGCGCGGGCTGCGGCCGAGCCCTCCTCGAGGATGCGGTAGACCTCCTCGATGCGCCCCTCGAACTCCTTGCGGCGGGCGCGGATCGGGTCGAGCGTCTCGTTGAGCACGGCGATGAGCAGCCGCTTGACCTTCACGTCGCCCAGACCGCCGCGGCGGTAGTGGGCCTTCAGCTCGTCGAGCGAGGCGTAGTCGGGCAGGTATTTGGCCATGTGCTCGGGGCGGCAGAAGGCGTCGAGGTAGGTGAAGACCGTGTTGCCCTCGACCTTGCCCGGGTCCTCCACACGCAGGTGGTCGGGGTCGGTGTACATGCCCATGACCTTCTTCTTCACCTCGTCGGCCGTGTCCGACAGATAGATGCAGTTGCCCAGCGACTTGGACATCTTGGCCTTGCCGTCGGTGCCCGGCAGGCGCATGCAGGCGGCGTTGTCGGGCAGCAGGATCTCGGGCTCGACCAGCGTGGGGCCGTAGACCGAGTTGAACTTGTGGACGATCTCGCGCGTCTGCTCGACCATCGGCTCCTGATCATCGCCCGCCGGCACGGTCGTCGCCTTGAAGGCGGTGATGTCCGACGCCTGGCTGATGGGGTAGGTGAAGAAGCCCACGGGGATGCCCGCGCGCTGCGCGGTGTCGCCCTCCACGGCGTTCTCCGAGAAGCCGCGCAGCTGGATCTCGGCCTTGACGGTCGGGTTGCGCTGGAGGCGCTGCACCGTCACCAGGTTCATATAGTAGAAGGCCAGCTCGCACAGCTCCGGCACCTGCGACTGGATGAAGAGCGTCGAGCGCGCGGGGTCGAGGCCCGCCGAGAGGTAGTCGAGCGCCACCTCGATGACGTTCTGCCGCACCTTCTCGGGGTTGTCGGCGTTGTCGGTGAGCGCCTGCGCGTCGGCGATCATGATGAAGATGCGGTCGAACTCGCCCGAGTTCTGCAACTCGACGCGGCGGCGCAGCGAGCCTACGTAGTGGCCCAGGTGGAGGCGGCCCGTGGGACGGTCGCCCGTGAGGATGATTTTCTTTGCCATGTTATCTTTTGTCGTTTTCGATTCGGAGGATTTGCAAAGATACGAAAAGTCGAGCGCAGAAGCAAACCGCAAGGTTTGTTTCTGCCGAGACTGAGTATCTTCGGCGAAGCCAAAGATACGATTAGCCGAGCGAAAAAAGCAAGCTCGCTTGCATTTTGCCTTGCCCGGGTGCCTGCGCGGCGCGCGTCAGCGGCGCGTGCAGAGCTTCACGCGCCAGAGCAGCCCCACGCTCACATAGCGCATGGGGCGGTCGAGGCCGTCGACGGTGCCGTTGGCGTCGGCGCAGAGGGCGTGCAGGCGCAGGTCGCGGCTGCCGCGCCGGGGGAAGAGCTCGACCCCGCCGCCGTAGAAGAAGCGGTCGGTGCCCGGGGCCACGCAGCGATCGGCGGCCGGCGCCTGGGAGGGCGCCTCTCCGTTGCGGTCGTAGCCGCACTTGAAGAGCAGCCGCACCCGCTCGTGGAGCGTGCAGCAGACGCGGCCGATGCAGGTGATGTCGCGCAGGCGGCGCAGGCGGCGCGGGAGGGCGCGCTCCATCAGGTCGAACTCCAGGCGCAGCAGCCCCCGCTCGAAGGCGGTGCCCAGCGAGAGGATGGCCAGGTGGCGCCCCCGCTCGTATTCGAGCAGGTTGGCCGACCAGAGGGTCGTGAAGCTGCCCATGCGCCCCGACCACATCAGATTGTAGGCGAACAGCCCGTCGCCCATACGGCCGAAAGGGGAGTTGCACCACTGCGCCGTGAGGGTGTGGTCGCCCGAGGCGGAGGTGCGCGACGCCGAGAGGGCGAACTGGTAGCAGGCCAGGTGCTGCACGAAGACCGAGTAGAAGTAGTCGTCGACGGGCGTGCAGTCGACCTCGTAGCCGCCCATCGCCACGGGCTGCTTGCCCGCCGAGAGGGCCGTGCGCAGCGTCGGGCGCCAGGTGAGGTAGACCCAGTCGGTGGCGTTGAACAGATCGCCGTCCGCGTTGTCGAACTTGTTGATCCGCAGGCGGAAGTGGTAGGTGACGGCCGGGCCGATGCTCCCTTCGAGACGGAGGTTGAGGTACTCGCCCCGCAGTCCCGTGAAGGGATCGCCGCCCTCGGGCGCCTCGTGCGTGAACGAGGTGCGCACCTCGAGCGAGAGGTCGGGCCGCTCGAGGCGCGCGTGGGGCACTCCGTCGGAGTCCGGGTCGGGTCGGTCGTCGGGTGCGGCGGCCGCGAGGGGCAGCGCCGGGCAGAGCAGCAGGGCGAGCAGCAGTCGTTTCATCGGTCGGTGGGTTCGGAGCGCGCGTCGCGATTCCGAAGCGTAAATCGGGGTTTCGTTTCGAAAGTGGAAGCGAAATTAGGTCGAATAATTCAAAATCGAAAGTCGTGGGGCGGGAAGTTGGCGGATGATAGAATAATTTTATATTTTTGCATCAAACGATATGCGCACATGACGATCATCCAGCTCGAATACCTGTTGGCGGTGGCCAACTGCGGCAGCTTCTCGCAGGCGGCCGAACACTGTTTCGTGACGCAGCCCTCGCTGAGCATGCAGGTCAAGGCCCTGGAGGAGGAGCTGGGCGTGGTGCTGCTCGACCGCTCGAAGAAGCCCGTGATCCCCACCGAGGCGGGCGAGGTGGTGCTCGACCGGGCGCGCGAGGCGCTCCGGGCCTACAACAACATCCGCGAGGCGGTGGCCGAGCTCAAGGGCGAGACGGCGGGCCGTCTGCGTCTGGGCGTCATCCCCACCGTCGCCCCCTACCTGCTCCACCGCTTCATCCCGGCCTTCGTGCAGGGTTATCCCAAGGTGGAGCTGGAGGTCTCGGAGATGAAGACCGCCGAGATCGTCGAGGCGCTCAAGCGCGACCGCATCGACGCGGCGCTGGTGGCCAGCGGCACCTGCGGCGAGGGGATTCTGGAGCAGGAGCTCTTCAACGACCGCTTCTACGCCTATGTCTCGCCCGAGAATCCGCTCTACGAGCGCCACAACGTGCGCATAGAGGATATAGACCTGAAGGATCTGGTGATCCTGAGCCCCGGCAACTGCATGCGCGACCAGATCATCGAGCTCTGCCAGGCCAAGCGCGAGATGCCGTCGCACTACACCTTTGAGTCGGGGTCGCTCGAGACGCTCATGCGCATCGTCGACTGCACGGCCTCGCTGACCATCGTGCCCGAGATGGCCGTCGACTGCCTGCCGGCCGAGCGGCGCGACCGCCTCAAGCCCCTGGCCAAGGGGGCCATGTCGCGCAAGATCGCCGTGGCCGTGCGCCGCACCTACGTCAAGAGCTCGATTATCCGCGCCCTGACCGCCACGATCCTCCGCGAGACGGGGCACGAGGAGGAGAAGTAATAAGTGAAAAGGGAGAAGTTGAAAATGGAAAGTTGAAAATGAGGGAGGGGGGCGCCGGAAATGACGGCCGAAGGCCGGTGGGCCGCAGCCTCCGGCGGCGGAGGCCCGCAACTCGCCCGAGGCTCGTGGCGGCACTCCGCAGGCTGCGGCCTGCCGGAGAGGTAAAAAGTGAGAAGTGGGTGGCTACGGGCTGCGCAGCTGGCGCTGCAAGGCTGTAATGAACAATGGATAATGAATAATGGGCTGCGTGTCGCCGCCTTCCATTTTCAACTTTCCACTTTCAATTTGCCGTCGGCCCTCCGCGCCGGGTGGCTGCGGGCTGCCGGGTGGCTGCGAGCCGCCTTTTCGCCCGCAAGTTCCCTTTGCCGGCTGGGGCGGTCGCGCCGGAGGCGCGAGCCGGCAAAGGGACGAAGCCGGAGGATTCGATAGCTCCCTCCGAATCGCGCAGCGTCGGCTGCGCGGGCCGCAGCCTCCGGGGCGGAGGCCCGCAACTCGCCAGAGCCCCCTCCTCCGCAGGCCGCGACCCGTCGCCCGTCCGCCCTCCCGTTTTCGGTTTTTCTCTCCCCGTTTTGCATTTTCCGCCCGTTCGGCGCGAGGTTTGCAGTCCTCATTTTTGCGCGCGGATTTTTGATTGTCGATTCTATTTTGTACCTTTGCAAGGTTATAGATACGCAGAAAAAAGAGTATGGATAAATTGATAGAGACGATCGTCGAGGCGATCGAGGAGAAAAAGGGGCAGAACATCGTATCGCTCGACCTGAGGGGCTTCGACGGAGCGATCAGCTCCCACTTCGTGGTGTGCAACGCCAATTCGACCACGCAGGTGGCCGCCATCGCCGCCGGCATCGAGGAGCGGGTGCTCGAGCGGCTGGGCGAGAAGGTGTGGCGCGTCGAGGGGCAGCAGAATGCCGTGTGGATCGCCATGGACTATGTCGACGTGGTGGTGCACATCTTCCAGACCGAGCTGCGCGACTTCTACCGCCTGGAGGAGCTGTGGGCCGACGCGCCGGCGAAACATTACGAATACGAGGCGTAGGGTATGGCAACGCAGAACCGCAACGGCAACAGAATGAACGTCAACGTGCCGCGGCCTACCTATTGGATATACGGCATGATCGCCGCCCTGATCCTCGGCTGGTGGATCTTCGGCGAGCGGACCGACGCCCCCGTCACGGGCGACTGGACCGTCGTCGAGCGGATGGTCGAGGCGGGCGACGTGGAGAAGATTCAGGTCATCAACCGCACCGAGGCGCAGGTCTATCTGCGCCGCGAGGCCGTGGAGCGCTACCGCCGCGACACGGTCGACAAGCGCCTCGCGCACCTGCCCGAGCGGGGCGTGCAGATGACCTTCACCATCGGTTCGGTCGACGCCCTGCGCGAGGACCTGCGGGCCGCCGAGCAGCGCTCGGGCCACGCCGTGCCCGTCGTCTACGAGAACCGCGCCAACGACTGGACCAACGTGCTGGTGAGCTTCCTGCCGTGGCTGGTCATCATCGGCGTCTGGTTCTTCCTCATGCGCTCCATGTCGCGCGGCGGCGGTGCGGGCGGCGGAGGCATCATGAACGTGGGCAAGGCCCGCGCGCAGGTCTTCGACAAGGACAACGCCCGCCGCGTGACCTTCAAGGACGTGGCCGGACTGGAGGAGGCCAAGGTCGAGATCATGGAGATCGTCGACTTCCTCCGCAAGGCCGACAAATACAGGGAGCTGGGGGCCAAGATCCCCAAGGGGGCGCTGCTGGTGGGCCCTCCGGGTACGGGCAAGACGCTGCTGGCCAAGGCCGTGGCGGGCGAGGCCAACGTGCCGTTCCTCTCGATCTCGGGCTCCGATTTCGTGGAGATGTTCGTGGGCGTGGGCGCTTCGCGCGTGCGTGACCTCTTCGAGCAGGCCAAGCAGAAGGCCCCCTGCATCGTCTTCATCGACGAGATCGACGCCATCGGCCGCGCGCGCGGCAAGAACGCCGGATTCTCGGGTAACGACGAGCGCGAAAACACGCTCAACCAGCTGCTCACCGAGATGGACGGCTTCCAGACCAACACGGGCGTGATCGTGCTGGCGGCCACCAACCGCGCCGACATCCTCGACAAGGCCCTCATGCGTGCCGGCCGCTTCGACCGGCAGATCGAGGTGGGGCTGCCCGACGTGAAGGAGCGCGAGGAGATCTTCGAGGTGCACCTGCGCGCATTGAAGCTCGACCCGGCGCTCGACCGCTCGTTCCTGGCGCGCCAGACCCCCGGATTCTCGGGCGCCGACATCGCCAACGTCTGCAACGAGGCGGCCCTCATCGCCGCGCGCCACGACAAGAAAGAGATTTCGAAGGAGGACTTCCTGGCGGCCATCGACCGCATCGTGGGGGGCCTCGAGCGCCGCAACAAGATCATCACCGACGAGGAGAAGCGCGTGATCGCCTACCACGAGGCGGGCCACGCCACCGTGAGCTGGATCCTCGAGAACGCCAATCCGCTCATCAAGGTCACGATCATCCCGCGCGGCAAGGCGCTCGGCGCGGCGTGGTACCTGCCCGAGGAGCGGCAGATCACCACGCGCGAGCAGATGATGGACCAGCTGGCCGCGACGCTGGGCGGCCGCGTGTCGGAGCAGATCCACTTCGGCCACATCTCGACCGGGGCACTCAACGATCTGGAGCGCACGACGCGTCAGGCCTACGCCATGGTCGCCTACTACGGCATGAGCGATGCCGTGGGCGCCCTCTCGTTCTACGACTCGACGGGCCAGAGCGATATGGCCCTCACCAAACCCTACTCCGAGCGGACGGCCGAGCGCATCGACGCCGAGGCGCGCCGCCTGGTGGACGAGGCGCTGGCGATGGCCGAGCGCGTGCTGCGCGACCACGCCGCAGGGGTGAAGGAGCTGGCCGAGCTGCTGCTCGCGCGCGAAGTGGTCTTCACCGAGGACGTGGAGCGCATCTTCGGCCGCCGCCGGAAGGATGTCGAGCGCGAACGCCGCGAGGCCGAAGCCGCCGCCCTGCGCCGTGAGGCCGGGGCGGAAGCGGAGCGCGAGGCGGCCCGGCGCGACGATGCCGGACCCTCGGGCGACGGCAGCCCGGCGTCGCAGCCCGAATAACCCCGGCCGCGCCCCGGGCACCCCGGATCCGCGCGATCCGACCCGAACCAAGTACGTTAAACCGGAAAAAACCGATTCCGATGAACGACAAAATGAAGAACCTCGTGATCCGCTCCCTGAGCGGCGCCGTGCTGGGCGTCGTCGTGCTGGGCGCGATCCTCTGGTCGCAGTGGAGCTTCGGCGCCCTGCTCCTCGTGCTCTCGCTCGCGGGCATGCACGAATTTTACGCCCTGTGCGAACGGCGGGGCGAGGCGCCGCAGCGCGTGCTGGGCCTCCTCTCCGGCGCGCTGCTCTTCGCGCTCAACTTCGCCTTCGTCAGCGACGACATCCGCATCCTCGGACCGGCCGGCCACGCCTTCGGCAGCGGCATGGCCTTCCTGCTGCTGCTCATGCCGCTGCTGTTCGTCTGCGAGCTCTACCGCAAGCGCGAGAACCCCGCTGCCAACATCGCCGTGACGCTGCTGGGCGTGGTCTACGTAGCCCTGCCCTTCTCGCTGCTGCTCTACCTCCCGATCCTCTCGACCGACGCATGGACGCCGTGGGTGGTCGTGGCCTACGTAGCCATCATCTGGGTCAACGACGTCTGCGCCTATCTGGTGGGCATGACCGTCGGCCGCCGCAAGCTCTTCGAGCGCCTCTCGCCCAAGAAGTCGTGGGAGGGGTTCTTCGGCGGGCTGGCCGGCGCCGTCGGTGCGGGCCTCGCGGCCGGGCACCTGCTGGGCGCCTCGCTTGCGGCGTGGGCCGGACTGGCGCTCGTCGCGGCCGTCGTGGCCGTCGCGGGCGATCTGGCCGAGTCGATGTTCAAGCGTGCGGCCGGAGTCAAGGACTCGGGGTCGCTCATCCCCGGCCACGGGGGCGTGCTCGACCGCTTCGACGCCATGCTGCTCTCGGCGCCCTTCGTCTTCGTCTACATGATCTTCGTGATGTAACCCCTGCTAACCCAAACCGTTATGAGAATTAACAAGGAAGGCTATACGATTATCGGCATCTCGGGTGTCGTCTGCCTTTTGATCTGGTGGGTCTTCTACCAGCTGCTCGCCTCGCCTCATGCCCTGCTATGGGGCGGTTCGCTGTTTCTGCTGTTTTTCTGGTTCTTCATCGTGGCCTTCTTCCGCGAGCCGCGGCGCGTGCGCATCCACGACGCCGATCTGGTCTTCTCGCCCTGCGACGGCCGCGTGGTGGTGACCGAGGCGGTCAAGGAGACCGAGTACCTCGGCGAGGAGATGATGCAGATCTCGATCTTCATGTCGGTCACGAACGTCCACATGAACTGGGTTCCCGTGGGCGGCGAGGTGGAGTACTACAAGTACCACCCGGGCCGTTTCCTGGTGGCCTGGCACCCCAAGTCGTCGACCGAGAACGAGCGCACGACCACCGTCATCCGCATGGCCTCGGGCCGCAAGGTGCTCTTCCGCCAGATCGCGGGCATCCTCGCGCGCCGCATCGTATCCTATATGAAGGTGGGCCAGACGGTCGAGCAGAACAGCGTGTCGGGCTTCATCAAGTTCGGCTCGCGCATCGACGTGCTGATTCCCAAGGAGAGCGAACTGCTGGTGGAGCTCGGCGACCCGGTGGTCGGCTCGCAGACCCCCATCGCCCGCCTGCCCAAGGCGTAACGCTGCGCGGCGATGGAGCGCAACTCAATCAACGTGTGGCGATTCGCGGCGGGCGCGGCGGCCGCTGCGGTGGCGCTGTTCCTCGTGTGGTACTTCTCGTCGATCGTCGTCTATATCCTCGTCGCGGCGGTGCTGGCCGTCGTGGGCGCTCCGCTCGTCGGGCATCTGGAACGTCTGGAGGTGCGCGGGAGGCGCATGCCCCGCTCGCTGGCGGCGCTGGCGACGCTCGCGGTGATCTGGGTGGTCGTCGCCTCGCTCTGCTCGCTCTTCCTGCCGCTGGTCTTCCACAAGGTCCACCAGGCGGCCACGCTCGACTTCGCCCTCGTCACGCAGGGCATCGCCGAGCCGCTGGAGGGGATGCAGCGCTACATGGGGGACCTGCTGGCGCTGCCCGACAGCTTCTCGCTCTCCGACTCGATCGCCGAGTCGCTGCATGGGTTGGTAAGCATCGACTCGCTCAACCTGCTGCTCTCGTCGATCGTGGGGATCACGCTCTCGACCGTCGTGGCGGTCTTCTCCATATCGTTCATCACCTTCTTCTTCCTGAAGGACGACCGCCTCTTCTACCGCATGGTCGCCTCGGCCTTCCCCGAGCGCTACCACTCGGGCATCACGCGCGCGCTGGACGAGGTGACCGTGCTGCTGTCGCGCTACTTCACGGGCATTCTGGCCGAGAGCCTGCTGCTGACGGTCGCCGCCATGCTGGCGATGATGGCCTTCGGGATGCCGGCCGCCGACGCCTCGTTCATCGGACTGGTGATGGGGGTGATGAACGTGGTGCCCTACGCCGGGCCGCTCATCGGCGGCGTGGTGTCGGTGGCGGTGGGCATCGTCACCCCCATCGAGGGGATGACGGCCGGTCGCACGGCCCTGGTCATCGCCTGCACGCTGCTCGTGCTCAAGGGGCTCGACGACTTCGTGCTGCAACCCACGCTCTACTCCGAGCGGGTGAAGGCACACCCGCTGGAGATCTTTCTGGTGATCCTCATCGCCGGATCGGTGGCCGGCATCCTCGGGATGCTGCTGGCGATCCCCTCCTATACCGTGCTGCGCGTCTTCGCCAAGGAGTTCTTCTCGCAGTTCCGCCTCGTGCGTCAGCTCACCGACAAGATATGAGGACGGGGAGGGTGATCGAAGGGGTGGTCCGCAGCGGCCGCCGGCTGGGGCGCGAGCTGGGCTTCCCGACAGCCAACCTCGACGTGCCGCGCGACCTGGAGCTCGAGGACGGGGTCTACCGCTCGCGCGTGCGGGTCGGCGGCCGCACCTACGAGGCCATGTCGAACCTGGGCTGCAACCCTTCGGTGGGCGGGGCCGAGCGGCGGCTGGAGACACACCTGTTCGACTTCGCGGGCGACCTCTACGGCCGGAGGCTGCGCGTGGAGCTGCTCGATCGCATCCGCGGCGAGCGGCGCTTCGCCTCCGTGGAGGAGCTGCGTGCGCAGATCGCCCGCGACAAAACGCATATTCAAAACCTCAATACCATGTTTTTAGACCTGAACATTCCCTACAAGGTGGCCGATATGTCGCTCGCCGAGTGGGGCCGCAAAGAGATCGAAATCGCCGAGCACGAGATGCCCGGACTGATGGCCGTGCGACGCAAGTACGGCGCCGCCAAGCCGCTCGCCGGCGTGCGCATCATGGGCTCGCTGCACATGACCATCCAGACCGCCGTGCTCATCGAGACGCTCGTCGAGCTGGGCGCCGACGTGCGCTGGTGCTCGTGCAACATCTTCTCGACGCAGGACCATGCGGCGGCCGCCGTGGCCGAGCGCGGCGTGGCCGTCTTCGCCTGGAAGGGCGAGACGCTGCCCGAGTACTGGTGGTGCACGGCCATGGCGCTCTCGTTCCCCGGCGGCAAGGGGCCGCAGCTGATCGTCGACGACGGCGGCGACGCCACGCTCCTGATCCACAAAGGATACAAGGCCGAGAACGACGCTTCGACGCTCGATTACGCCCCCTCGTCCTACGAGGAGGAGGTGATTCTCGAGACGCTGCGGCGGCTCCTGGCCGAGGACGGCGACAAGTGGCACCGCACGGTGGCCGAGTGGCGCGGCGTGAGCGAGGAGACCACCACGGGCGTGCACCGCCTCTACCAGATGCAGGCGGCGGGCGAGCTGCTCGTGCCGGCCATCAACGTCAACGACTCCTGCACCAAGTCGAAGTTCGACAACCTCTACGGCTGCCGCGAGTCGCTTGCCGACGGCATCAAGCGCGCCACCGACGTGATGATCGCCGGCAAGGTGGTCGTCGTGTGCGGCTACGGCGACGTGGGCAAGGGGTGCGCCCGCTCGATGCGCTCCTACGGCGCCCGCGTGATCGTCACCGAGATCGACCCCATCTGCGCCCTGCAGGCCGCCATGGAGGGCTTCGAGGTGAAGACCGTGGAGAGCGCGCTCGCCGAGGGCAACATCTTCGTGACCTGCACGGGCAACTGCGACATCATCACGCTCGAACACATGGAGCGCATGCGCGACCAGGCCATCGTCTGCAACATCGGCCACTTCGACAACGAGATCCAGATGGCTCGTCTCGACGCTTCGGGTGCCGTGAAGAGCACCATCAAGCCCCAGGTCGACAAGTATACCTTCGCCGACGGGCACGCGATCTTCGTGCTGGCCGAGGGGCGTCTGGTCAACCTCGGCTGCGCCACGGGACACCCCTCGTTCGTCATGTCCAACTCCTTCACCAATCAGTGCCTCGCCCAGCTCGAGCTGTGGCAGCAGCCCCTCGAGGTCGGCGTCTACCGCCTGCCGAAGCACCTCGACGAGGAGGTCGCGCGGCTCCACCTCGCGAGCCTCGGCGTCGAGCTGACGACGCTCACACCCAAGCAGGCCGACTACATCGGCGTGAGGGCCGAAGGGCCCTATAAGGCGGATCACTACCGCTACTGATTTTCGATTTCAGGCGGATATTTCCGCACTTCCCTCGAACGGGGCGAATGGGACGTACCTTTGTACTACCCATCCGCCCCGTTCTTCACGAAGCACGAAACTCTCTCGCCTGAAACCGAAAACGGGGGGGCTGGGCCGGACTGCTTTATGACGAAATCTGCTCCGCGATAATCGAAAATCGTGTGGGGGCGGGGCTTCGCAATTCACAATCGAGTTGTGCGGCTGCGGTTCGTATCTGTTTT
>Ga0073906_1004841_pt1 | contig 12925 bp, 12 predicted proteins | sample Inofromicrocosms_FD_65485 | JGI IMG/M metagenome (GOLD analysis project Ga0073906, IMG submission 65485) | Mouse cecum microbial communities from Vienna, Austria - Inoculum for glucosamine and mucus D2O microcosms | ecosystem: Host-associated > Mammals > Digestive system > Large intestine >... | reverse complement strand
TATAAATATTTCTTTTCTGCTTGTAGTATTGTTAAATATAAACTTCCACATCTTCCTGCCATCAGTGCTGTACCTGTATGTTATTTCAATACCTGGTGGAAGTCCGTCTATATACTGTATACCTGCCTTACCTGCTATTACTTTTGCAAGTGAAATATATGACTGCCTGTCCATTACTGTTCCTAAATAGTATACATCACCTTTTCCATAACAGTTATGGGTCACAGCCGCAGTCCCTTTATAAAATTTCCCTCCATATACTGCAAGAGGGACTGCGCTTGTGCATTCCAGCAAGTCACACCACTGTGTACAATAAGGTTCTTCACCATCCTGTTTATTATACTTCTGTTTCCATTCTTTATTAACAATATCAAGTTTTAATTTACTGTTCCCGGCAGGGTCATATTCTGCCACATGTACCCCTGCCAGTTCTGAATATACTGTTGGAAGCTGCTGCATTACACATTTATTATATTCATCTTTAACACCTGTACGGTTAGTAATTATAACAACAGCACCATTTCTGGCTGCTTTATACAGGTTTTCTTCTACTTTATGGTTTGTTATAAATAATGTCGGGGCAGCTATTATTTTATATGCGGATAAATCTTCCTTTTCACTAATTATATCCACTCCAAGCCCTATTGAAGCAAATGCATCATGTAATGACTTTAACTGACCAAAGTAATGCAGTCCTTCTGTTTGTGGCTGCAGTTTCAGTGCATATTCATGTTCAGCTGAATATAACAATGCTACGCTGTTTTTAGCCTGGCTGCCTGTTACACTGCTATACTTTACAATATCAGCACAAAGCTGCTTAAACTCTTTAAAACGTCTTCCTGGCACATTACTATGGTCTATAATTCCATGCCAGAACATTTCTGCACCTGATACAGCACTCCTCCACCTGAAATGCAATACTGCATCTGCACCATGTGCAACAGCCTGCATTGCATATCCCCTAAGCATACCAGGTTCTGGTGTCTGTGACATAGGAGACCATCCACCCGTTGCCCCGCTTAACTGTTCCATTATCCAGAAATTTTTCTTTTTTATTCCTCTCATTAAATCCAGATGGAATGAATGGGAATATAAAGTTTCATTATCTTCTGGAAGTTTCAAGGCAGGATAATTATCATATGATACAAAATCAAGTTTCTTGAATAATTTATAAAAATCTGGCATATTTTCACATAACCAGCAGTTAGTTGTAACCAGGGCGTTTTTATCAATAGATTTAACCAGGCTGTACTGGAATTCTACATAATCTGCTGTGCTGTCAGATGCAAACCTGTTAAAGTCCAGCGTATGCGACGGGTTGAGCCATTGCTGGTGCTCACCATAAGGAGGTTTTACCTGGCTGAAAGAAGAAAACTCCCCGCTCCACACATTATTGCCATATGCTTTGTTTAGATTTTCTGTTGTTCCGTATTTGCCAATTATCCATTGGCGGAATTTGTCTTCACAGACAGGACAAAAACAATGGTTTGCTTCAAGTTCATTATCAATCTGGTATCCTGTTACACACTTGTTGTCCTTGTAGCGCTCCACCATTTTTGTAATAATTTTTTCTGCCAGTTTGCGGTAAACAGGGCTGTTAAGGCATCTGTGCCCACGTATTCCTGTTGGTATGCGGTTTTTATTCCTGTCCACCTGTATTACTTCAGGATATTTTTCAAAAAGCCATTGTGGTGGGGTAGAAGTTGGTGTACATAAAAACACTTCAATACCTGCTTCTGCAAAAAGGCTTATTATTTCATCAAGCCATCCAAAGGAATATACACCCTCTGATGGTTCAAGCCTGCTCCATGCAAACTCTGCCATGCGCACAATATTTACGCCTGCTTCTTTCATAAGTTTTACATCATTTTTCCATAAACCTTTATCCCAGTGTTCTGGATAATAGTCAACACCAATTTTCAGCCTGTCCGCCATAATCCCCTCCAAATACAGATACCATATCCAAGAACATTTTATCTGTCCACAATACTTTTCTTTATTTCAATAATCTGGTCACGTAATTGTGCTGCAAGCTCAAAGTTTAATTCTGCTGCTGCAATATTCATCTTCTTAGAAAGTTTTGCCGCAAGTTTTTCCAGTTCCTTTATACTCATTGACTCAATATCTTTCTTAATTTCATCTGTGGAACTTTCCACCTTTTTAGATATACTTATAATATCACGTACTGCCTTTTTAATAGTCTGTGGTGTTATTCCATGTTCATCATTATACTGTTGCTGTATTGCACGCCTTCTTTCTGTTTCATTTATAGCATAGCGCATTGAGTCTGTAATCTTATCAGCATACATAATTACACGGCCTTCTGAATTACGCGCGGCACGCCCTATAATCTGTACAAGTGATATTTCTGAACGCAGAAATCCTTCTTTATCTGCATCCAGAATGGCAACCAGTGCAATTTCAGGAATATCCAGCCCTTCTCTTAAAAGGTTAATCCCGACCAGGACATCAAACACATCCATGCGCATATCCCTTATAATCTCTGAACGCTCAAGTGTATCTATATCTGAATGAAGATATTTAACCCTTACACCAACTTCCTTAAGATAATCTGTTAAATCCTCTGCCATACGTTTTGTAAGGGTATTTACCATGACCTTATTGCCATCACCAACGGTTTTCCTTATTTCAGCCAGCAAATCATCAATCTGCCCTTCAACTGGCCTTACAAATATTTCTGGGTCTAAAAGCCCTGTCGGCCTTATAATCTGCTCCACCCTCGCAAGTTCATGTTCCTTCTCATAGACATTAGGAGTTGCAGATACAAACAGCATCTGGTTGATATGCTCCTCAAATTCTCCAAAGTTTAATGGTCTGTTATCAAGTGCAGACGGAAGCCTGAAACCATAATCCACAAGTGTTGTTTTCCTTGACCTGTCACCTGCAAACATTCCTCTTACCTGTGGTATTGTAATATGCGACTCATCAACTATAATCAGGAAATCATCTGGGAAATAATCCATAAGTGTATGTGGGGTTTCCCCTTCTTTTAAACCTGTCAGATGCCTTGAATAATTTTCTATTCCTGAACAGAAACCTGTTTCCCTCATCATTTCTATATCAAAATTAGTTCTTTCTGCAATTCTTTGTGCCTCTAACAGCTTGTCTGAACTTTTAAAGAAACGCACCCTTTCTTCGAGTTCTGTCTCAATTTCATGTATTGCCCTTTCCATGGCTTCATGGTCTACCACATAGTGTGATGCAGGAAATACAACCATATGCCCAAGCTCTGCCTTAACCTCTCCTGTAAGCACATCTATTTCTGTAATCCTCTCAACTTCATCACCAAAGAACTCAACCCTTAATGCCTTATCAGACTCTGAAACAGGAAATATCTCCAATACATCCCCATGAGCCCGGAAAGTACCACGCTGGAAATCCATTTCATTCCGGTCATACTGTATATCAACAAGCCTGCGCATAACCTCATCCCTGTCCTTTACCATCCCTGGTCTTAATGAAACAGTCATATTCTGGTAATCAACAGGGCTTCCAAGCCCATATATGCATGAAACACTTGCAACTATTATTACATCATTTCTTTCTGTAAGGGCGGCTGTAGCGGAATGTCTTAGTTTATCTATCTCATCATTAATAGATGAGTCTTTTTCTATATAGGTGTCAGAAGAAGGAACATATGCTTCCGGCTGGTAATAATCATAATAGGAAACAAAGTATTCAACGGCATTATCCGGAAAAAATTCTTTAAATTCACCATATAATTGAGCCGCTAACGTTTTATTATGTGCTATAACAAGCGTTGGTTTATTTAATTGCTGGATGACATTCGCCATAGTGAAAGTTTTACCGGAGCCTGTGACACCAAGAAGTGTCTGGAACTGGTTGCCTTCTTTAAACCCTTTTACTAATTCTTCGATTGCATGGGGCTGGTCACCAGTTGGAACATATTGTGATACTAGTTCAAAATGGTCCATAAAGTTTCCTCCTTATAAATTATCTTTTAAGTTCTTTCGTCCAGCCTTTAGCACTTTCTGAAAGAACACCTATCTGCTCTATTATTTCATATTTAATATCTGCCATATCTGTAAATCCTCCTTGTCAGAACCAGCAATACCAAACTTATTCACAAAGTCATCATAACCATTTATCCAGTCAAACTTTGTATCATTTGATACTACCTGGAAATGAAGTTCTCCGCAATGAATATTGCAGGTTTGCAAGCAATTCATCTTTATTTTATATCAAATTAACACCAGGCTTTACAAACCTACACAGGCTGTTTTCCATACTTCTCTAAATAAGCCGTTGCCTGTTCCACAGCTTCCGCAATCCTGATTGCCATAGAGCCGTCATCATAACTCTGGCACTCTAGCAGATAAATTTCATTTCCAAAAATGTCATTGATTACGGATATAAACAGTCTTTTGTGTTTACTTTTCATGGTTTTAAACACATTATCGTAATCAGATGTCTTTTTGGGCATTTTCTTTTGTCCTTTCACAATATTTCTCCAGCCTGGCAATAATAAAACCAGCCAATGCAATATAAGATATATAGCCGCTTAATTCTAAAATTATTGTCTTTATAGTATAACACCATATATAAAAAAAGTACAGAACAAGTGTTTAACTTGCTGTACTTTTTTATTATATAATTTCCAGTTATCCTTTTCCATCCCCACACAAACACAAAACAACTGTAATTATCTTATTTTTTATAATGAAATATCCACTGGTTTATATGCAACAGGCGGCGGAGTTATGCCATCCTGTACACCACCGTTTACACTCCCTGCATTTTCTACATTATTATCTGTCCCTTTTGTTCTTTCTTCTTTTCCTTCCTCTTTCTTTTCTTCTGCTCCTTGCACATCTTTACCGCCTGGCTCTGCCTTTCCAGCTTCTTTCATTTCCTGGTTTGCATCTGCCAGTATACTTATCTGTGCAGAAGAGGCTTCTGTAGCTTTATTTTCAAGTTCTGCAATTGCTGCCTGCTTTGCTTCTATATTCCCTCCCTTGTCAAGTTTTATCTCTGTTTTCAGTATATTTGCCATGTCTTTCATTTTTCCAGCAACATTTCCCTGTACTTTTGCATGCTTTATAGAAAAATCTGCTGAAAGCATTGCCTGCATGCCTGGCTGTGAGAAACCGTTTCTCTTTTCCTGTGGCTTTGGTTTCTGGTTCTGCTGCATGGTTAAATCCGCTTTCTGCGCCTGCTGTTTCCTCTGTTCAATCTGATGCTGCATTAACTGTTGCTGCAGCCTTGAAATTTCCTGTTGTATTTCCTGCCTTTTCTTCATTTTTTCTTCTAACGGCATTTTGTCATTAGAAGAAAGTTCCTGAAGCTGTTTCTGTGCATTTGCTATCTGTTTCTGGATACTTTTGCCTGTGGCATCCATCTGTATGCCTCCACCCTGGTATCCTTGTATACTATTGTTTGCATTTGTAGCATTTCCAACTGTCATCATAACTTTTCTCTCCTTCCGTTATCAATATATTGTCATTACAAATCTTTAAATATGGCAGCCCTGTGCCATTATTTACTTTTTCGGAAGATGGTTCTGCAAACTAAAGCATCATTACGTGAAACGTCCTTTTTATGTTGTAAATTGTAAACCAGTCCTTTTATTCCGCCATTAACATAATACAAAGACAGAATTCCCCATCACTTAATACAATATCTATATCACCAGAATATTTTCCTGCAATCCTGCGTATATTAGGCAGCCCATAACCATGACATTCTTTTTCATCTTTAGATGTAAGCGGAAGCCCGTTTTCCTCATTCCAGTCCAGATTACCTTTAAAACTGTTTTTTATCTCTATCATATAGGCATTATTCCTGCGGTATGAAATAACAGATATACTTCCTGTACTTCCTATACTATCCCTATTATCCCTGTCTGTATTTTCTAAAGCGTTTTGTAAAGCATTATTTAATATTATGCTTATATCAAATACATCAATCCCAGCCCCTTCAGGATAATAAAATTCTGAGCAGAAGCTAACCCCGGCTTTCCCTGCCTCTTCTTTTACCTCCTGTAAAATCACATCTGTTACAGGGTTTCCGCTTTTTATCCCTCCTGCTTCCATGTTAAGGTTATCTTTTAATTTTGCGCTGTAAGCTGCTGCCTCATGCGCTTTATTTCCAGCATAAAGCCTTTCAAGTACAAGTATATGGTTTGCCATATCATGCCTTATACTACGTATATCATTATAAAGGCTTTCCACATGTTTAATATGTTTCCTTATATTGCCTGCCTGGGCAGCAAGCAGCCCCGCCTGCATGTTTTCCTCCTGTTTTGTTTTAATATCATGGTATAATACAATAACCACTATAATTGTAATAACAGATGCAATACAATATAATAATACCATTGCATCATAAATATCCAGCTGCCTTCCAGCTTCAGCTATGGAAAAAATGCGGTAATAATATATAATCTGGTATCCTGTTATTCCCATAAATAAAGGCATTGCCAGCATAAACAGTTCCTTTTTTGACATATCTGCATGTTTCTTCTTATAAACTTTTAAAATACATAAACTTCCAGCCACTGTAAATAAAAGTTCCATAAAAATGTAAAATATACAGACTAAAATATATAAAAGCCCTGTATATTCTGTATGCCTTGCCATATAATTAGTTTTTAAAATTAACTCATATAAATTATCATATAAAATTTCTGCTATTGCAGCAGCAAAACAGTTTAATGTAAAAAACACTTCCACAATAAATAATTTCTGGTTATAATTTTGTTTTTCCTTAAAACAAATAAAAATAAAAACAGCCACAATGCCAGTAATATACGCTGCACCAGCTTTAATAACCAAAGGCATAAAATAAAGCACAGACATAATAAAACAATATAACATACTGGCATATAATGCTGTTTTTTTCTTTCTTAAATAGCGCCTGGCAAACCATCCAAAGCAGCATCCTCTTATAAATATTTCCGCACAAACTACTACATCCTGCATTTTACCTGTTTCCTTTTCTATGGTTATGCCTTAAATAACACTGGACAAAATCTTTGTATTTCTGTTTTGCCATAAGCGCCTGTCCCCTTTTTAAGTAAATTACAGAAGAATTATATTTACTGATATAATCAAAATTTATAAGATATGCCCTGTGCGGACGGTAAAAACCATCTCCTGCCATCTTCTCTAAATCCTTCATCTTCCCATAATACTCTATATCTGACTCCATTGTATGCAGCAATATTTTGCGGTCAAATACTTCTGCATATACAATATCTTCAAAATTAACTGGAATATGCCCGCCATTAGTAGTAATTATAAGAGGAGGCAGTTCCCTTTTAATGTCTGTACCTGGTATTTCCATTTCCCTGTACTGCTTTTCAGCATTTTGCAATACTTCCCTGAATTTTAAATCATCAAACGGTTTAACCAGGTAATGGAATGCACCTACATCAAAAGACTGGAATACATAATCCCCTGTTACAGTCACAAAGATTATAATTACCTTACTGCTTATCCTGCGCAATTCCCTGGCAGTCTGCATGCCATCTATACCCGGCATCTGTATATCAAGAAACAGGATGTCTGGAAGCATTAATGCATCCAGTACCTCCTGCCCTGATTTGTATAATATAATATTTGCTTCCGGGCAGGCAATTTTTACTTTATCTGCGATTAATTCCCTGGTTTCTTCCTGGTCATCACATATACCAACCTGCAAAACTACCCCTCATTTCTGTATTAGTTACTGCATATATTCAATTTGCAGTTTTTTCCTGGCTTCCATTAGTGCAAAGCCCAATAAATTCTGCCCTTTCCATTTATTAATATCAAACCTGTTTTCATCCTTCATGCTAATTCCAATTCCCCATATCTTGTCCCTTACTGCACACTCTGCAAGTATGTGTTCTCCTGTTTCCAGAAGTAAATCCCTGATTTCCTTATTCTGCCTGAACTTTTCTAACAATCCGTTATAGACTATAATCTGCCTTGCACCATTCCATATGGTATCATTATATCCCTGGACTTCTCTTCCAAATGCCTTAATCTTTCCTGCATTATCTGTCTGTAATATCTTGTCTGCTATAACATTATCCCCAAATAAAACTGCTTTCTGGTACATCATATACTGTTCCATTGAAGAAAAATTTACACCATCTGCCTTAAAACCTGACAAATACCAGTTACTTAAATATCCATTGTTTTCATCTGGGTTATGGAAACAAACAATTTTCTTATCCATAAATATACACCCCCTGCTATTATTCTCTATTTCTGGTTATCTTTTATCCATTTATTATACATCCTGACAAGATGTGGCTGTATTTCTGGATAAGTCCACTTATCTGCCAGGCTGTCCATTAAAAATATCTTCTCAATTTCACTATGTAATTCACTTTCAAACTCTTTAATATCTGCAAAGTATAACATTCCAAACGTTTCTACACCATCAAAATTATAATCTGATGTAACGGAGTAAACGCAAATTGGCTCAATATCATAAACAGTTGCACCCGTTTCTTCATAAAGTTCCCTTTTTGCCGTTTCTGCTATTTCTTCCCCTGCCTCCCTGTGCCCTCCTGGCAATTCATATGTATCCCTTTCCCTATGTTTGCAAAATACCCATTTGCCGCCTGACTTTGCTATTATAACCGCAAACTTCAGCAGGCTGTCATCAACACTTTCATAAAATTTTACTTCTGTCATGTTATCACTCCATTCTAAATTATATTACTAAATCTTTTTAACCAGGAACATTTCCATCGGCTGTTTATATCCAGGAATATCCAGCACAAGGCAGCCTGCATCCTGGTATCCCAGCTTCCTGTAAAAATGCTGTGCACTTTCATCTGTCTGTGTTGAAGTCATCACCATTCCGTGCCCTTTAGATTTCATTTCCTGTTCCCAGTATAATAAAAGTTCTTTTCCAAATCCCTTTCCTTGCATATGCCAGTCTATAAACAACATTGTGCAGAAAGGCAGGTTATCCCAGAAAAAATTATACCGCAGCAGCCCGGCAGGAATTTCTCCGTCTGACAGTATATAACCCATATGCCTGTTTACCTTTTCTGTAAAACCTTCTTCTGGCAAATGCTTATCAAGGCTGTACCAGAACTGCCTGTCACTATTTACAACATATCTTATATCTGCCATAACACACATCCCCTCCAATACATAATACAGTCTGTATGTATTATTCTTTTGCTTTCCTGTTAATATATTCTGTTTTATATTTTGAATAAACTATTGTCTGGTCATGGTAAAGCCCGTAATATCCAGACATAAGGTAACTTACACTTATAGCAAGCAGGAAATATGGTACAGCCTCATACCCAAATAACTCAAAAGCAATAAGCATTGATGTTATTGGACAGTTTGTCACACCACAGAATACAGCCGCCATTCCAGTTGCTGCACACATTGACGGGGAAATTCCTGCAATCTGCCCAAAAAGACAGCCAAATGTTGCACCTACAAAGAATGAAGGTACAATTTCACCACCTTTAAAACCAGCTTCAAGTGTTAATGCTGTAAAAACTATTTTCCATATAAATGCAGCAGGGTCTGTATTTCCTTTAACTGCTTCCTCTATTACAGGAACGCCTGCACCCATATAATCTGAGGTATGCAATATAATTGTAAGAATTATAATTACCAGGCTTGACACAACCACTCTGGCATAAGAGTTCTTTAACTTTTCCCTGTAAAAATCACCCAGGGAATGTAATGCTATACAGAATATTACACTTAGCCCTGCACAAAAAACCGCAAGAATAATTATTTTTATGCTTGAAACTACATGAAACCCAGGTACATCAAGTATTTTAAACACATCTGGTCCAATACCCATATGTACAGCAACTTTTGAAGCCACAAGCGATGCAAATACACATGGCACAAGTGCAGCATAATACATAACCCCTACGCTTACTACTTCCATTGAAAATATTGCCGCTGCTACAGGAGTACCAAACATTGCCGAAAATGCAGCACTCATGCCACACATAACAACTATCCTTTTATCCTTTTCATCGAATTTAAACCACCTGCCAAGCTGGTTTCCTATACTTCCGCCAAGCTGGAGCGCAGCCCCTTCCCTTCCTGCTGAACCGCCAAAAAGGTGTGTTATTATCGTAGACATAAATATAAGAGGCGCCATTTTAAATGGAAGTTCTGTTTCTGCATGTATTGTAGAAAGAACCATATTTGTCCCTTTATCATTCTTGTATTTAAAAATACTGTATAAAAATACAACCAGTATGCCAGCCAATGGCAATAACAGTATTATTTCAGGGTTTTCTGTCCTGAAGTCTGTTACCTGGCGGAGGCAGAACGCAAAGAATGTACTAGAACCGCCTACCACAAAACCAATAAAGACTGAAAAAACAGCCCATTTTGCAAATAATGTAAAATTCCTTGTAATCCTCCTTGCATAAAATTTATACATCTCCAAATATCTCATAACTGCCTCCATATCTTATAATGCCTTTAATTTGCAATGTATTATTTTATATAACTAAATGCTGCCCACAAATAATCCCCCATAATTCTGGTAAAATATTTTCTACAGGCATCACATGCTTTTAAAGCAAACAAGCCCTGTATCTGCAAACCATATATATGTTTTATTATACATTAATAACAAAATCTCTGCAAATAATTAATTCCTGTATGCCATAAACATTTCACACTTTTTTATATAATATGGATAAATTTCATTTATGTGGTAAAAAATTATATACTATAGACAATTATTGGAATAATTTTCCGTTGACTTTAAATAAATATATATTTATAATAGTAACAATTACTGATAAGGAGGTGTATAATGCAAGCAGTACGATACAGCAGACAAAGGGAAGCAATAAAAAATTATCTTTTATCTACAACATCCCACCCTACTGCGGAAATGGTATATAATAATATAAGAAAAGAATTACCTAATATCAGCCTTGGCACAGTTTACCGTAATTTAAACTTTCTTGCTGATAATAATGAAGTGCTAAGGCTTAACTGCGGTGACGGATATGTACACTTTGACGGATGCACATACCCCCATAACCACTTTTTCTGCCGCCAGTGCAGGTCATTATCAGATATAGAAATGGATTCAATTGAGCATATCGACAAAATTGCCAATGCCGGATTTAATGGAGTTATAGAAGGTCATACTGTTATATTTTATGGCATGTGCCATAACTGTTTAAAAACGCAGTAAAAAATTCCAGATAAAAAAATTTAAAAACATATTGACAAGCAATGTGTTTGATGATATTATAAGCAAGAAATCAGTAATCATTACTATTAATAAAAATTAATCAAGTATTTTCATCTACTTGAAATCATATAATAAAAAGGAGATACTATTATGGCAAAATATGTATGTACAGTATGCGGTTATGTTTATGAAGGAGATGCAGCTCCAGAAAAATGTCCTCAGTGTGGCGTTGGTGCGGATAAGTTCAAAAAGCAGGAAGGTGAGATGAGCTGGGCTGCTGAACATGTAGTAGGTGTTGCACAGGGTGTTGACGAAGAAATCCTCCAGGGACTCCGTGACAACTTTAACGGTGAATGTTCAGAAGTTGGAATGTATCTTGCAATGGCAAGAGTTGCACACCGTGAAGGTTATCCTGAGATTGGTCTTTACTGGGAAAAAGCAGCTTATGAAGAGGCTGAACATGCAGCTAAATTTGCTGAATTACTTGGTGAAGTTATTACAGACAGCACAAAGAAAAACCTTGAAATGCGTGTAGAAGCAGAATGTGGCGCAACAGCAGGTAAAATGGCTATCGCTAAGAAAGCTAAAGAACTTGGCTTAGATGCAATCCATGATACTGTACATGAAATGGCAAGGGACGAAGCAAGACATGGAAAAGCATTCAAAGGACTTCTTGAGAGATACTTTGGTTAATAGGAACTCTTGTTTTTAAAGAATTTTTAAGATTACGGGAACAAACCATTTCTGGTTTGTTCCCGTTTTTTACATCCTTATTCCACTATATTTCTTTGTTATAATATAATGCCTCTGCCTGTTTTATTTTCTACCGGAATGGTGTATAATATCTGTAAATAATGGAAAAGGAAGTGCAGCTATGGACATTAAACAGCTTCAAAGACTATATAATGCTCCTGGTTCTAACATAAAATGGGCAAAACATTGTTTAGAAAGAATAGTTGCCTTATTTTTGGATATACTGAAATAAATAAAATATTGCATATTGTTGCCGGTTCAGACGAATTATGTGTATGTATTGTAAATGCAAAACCACTATTTCATCTTTTACGACTCATGTAGTCAATTATAAAATTGTATTATCATCATTAAAAATGTTCCTTGCGAAGAATGTGAACAATGTGGAGAAAAATATTATTCCAACGAAGTTGCAAAACAGCTTGAAAATCTTGTTAATATTGCCAAACAGCTTATGCAGGAAATAGCCATTATTGATTATTCAAAAGCCACATAACCACACCATATAACAACAGGCAGCAGCATTGTAAAATGCAGCTGCCTGTTGTTATTAGTCTTTAAATAGTTTATGTATTAACTATTACTATATCCTTCTAATATTTAATAATGCATTAATACCTATTGTATACACTACTTTCAATATTAATTTTATATTAAAATAACAACTATATTGCTTCTATTACATATTAAATATGTCCAATATAGCTTCACAATTTCTCAATGACACAATTAACATGGAAGCAATATATAATTTAAGCACAATAATAAATAGTAGTAAGATATATTTATTCTTTATTAAATTCTGCCAGGTTTTATAGCTATATTCCAGATGCAATTAATAAATTAAACAAATCTTAAACTAATAAATCTAAATTAATAACAATTTCCCATGATATTATAAAACCCATTAAACGCTTCCAAAAATTTGTTTATTCACTTTATTTAACTATAGGTGCATAACGTATTCTTATTTCAGGCAATGATTTAAGTT
>Ga0073906_1004840_pt1 | contig 12926 bp, 11 predicted proteins | sample Inofromicrocosms_FD_65485 | JGI IMG/M metagenome (GOLD analysis project Ga0073906, IMG submission 65485) | Mouse cecum microbial communities from Vienna, Austria - Inoculum for glucosamine and mucus D2O microcosms | ecosystem: Host-associated > Mammals > Digestive system > Large intestine >... | reverse complement strand
CCCGAGCGCGGGCGCGCCGTCGGGCGCAAACACCGAATAGACGGGATCGGGAGCGTTATCCCCTCCCTCCCCTTTTTGTTCTCCGCACCCCGCGGCAAACGCCGCCATGCAAACACACGCCGCCAAGGCGCATACAAGTTGCTTCTTCATATGAATACCTCCGATTTGTTTTCGATTTGCCGATACGCGTTTAACTTCCCCTTAGGGGAAACGGCGCGCATCATATTTTGCTGAACAGCGTTTTTGCGGTAACGCCCGCGAGCTTGCCGAGCTTTCCCGTGAGCGCGTTTACGACGGGCACGGGCGCGTCCAGCACCACGGAGAGCACCGATACGTTCTTCTCCCTGTAAGGAATACCCATTCTCGCCACGATATATTCCCCGTATTCGGAAAGATAGCCGTTGAGCGCGGCGACCTCTCCCTTGTTTTCCACCAAAACGGAAAGCACCGCGATTCTTTTTTCTTCCATAAAAAAATCCCTCCGCCCTAAACGCGGGCGAAAGGAAAGCACGCGGAAAAACCGCGCAAACGTTCTTTTCAGCCCTTTGCAGTCAGTAAAACTTTCCGTTTAGGGTACATTGTAATTTTATTCTATCAAACTTTTGCAAAAAAAGCAACCAAATTAATCATAAGTTTGCGATTGCGGAAGGAATACAGTCGATAACGTCCGTCGCGTCCGAGCAATATTCCCCCAAACGCTCCGCAGAAATTTCTCCTGCTCTCCCCAACAAATAAGACCCCGCACAGCACGCCTCGAATACGGGAATGCGCGCCGCAAGAGCCGCGACGATCCCCGAGAGCACGTCGCCGCTCCCGCCCTTTGCAAGCGCGGGCGAACCCGTGACGTTGATCGCCGTCCGCTCGCCGTTCGTTACGATGCTTCTATTGTTTTTGAGAAGTACGGTTACGGCGTACTTTTGCGCATACGCCGTCGCCGCTCCCACGGGCGCGTTTTGCAAGCTCTCCACACTCTCGCCCGAAAGCTTGGAAAACTCCCCGAGGTGAGGCGTAAGCACGACGCGGCATTTTTTTTGTTTGAGAATTTCCGCACCGTAGATTGCCAGAGCGCCGAGCGCGTCGGCGTCGAGGATCAGCGTCCCGCGATAGGAAAGTAAAAGTTGCTTTATCAAGCCATAAAGCTCTTTGCTCACCCCCATGCCCATACCGACGGCAATGCTGTCCGCCCGCAAAATCTCCTCTTCCAAGCCGTTAAACGGACGCACGATACACGCAGGATACCGCTCCACAGCCGCCGAAGCGTAACGCTCGGGCAAGTACAGTCGGGTATAGCCCGCGCCCGATTTTAAACACGCGCCCGCAGAAAGCAGAGCCGCCCCGCCCATCTTTTCGCCCGCTATCATACAGGCGTTGCCGTATTTGCCCTTGTGGGAATTGGAAAGCCGTTTGGGGAAAAACGTTTTTACGTCGGTATTCTCCCAAATCTCCGCACCTTTGACGGCGGAAGCGATGCCGATGTCGGCAACGGTGATTTTTCCCGCATGATCGGCCCCGTCCGCAAGCAACAGAGAATTTTTATAGTAACCGAGCGTAAGCGTTTCGTCGGCGCGCACGCAATGAGTGAAAGCAACACCCCCCTCTTTGAGCCCGCTGGGCAAATCGCAGGCGACGACGTACGCCCCGCTGTCGTTGATAAAATCGATGAGCAGCCGCTCCGTCCCCGCAGGCGCGCGGGAAAGCCCCGTTCCGAAAATACAGTCTACGATGAGCGCATACCTCCTGCGGGGAATGCGCCCGACGACGTCGCCGCGGAAACGCTTTTTTACCGCCGCACAGTCGTCGGAAAACTTTTCGGCAATGCACAAAACCTGCACGTCCACACCGCTGTCGTGCAGAATACGCGCCGCGACGAACCCGTCGCCGCCGTTGTTCCCTCCCCCGCATACAAAGAGCACGTCGCCGATCCCGAGCCTTTCCATTGCGCTCCGCACCGCCTTCGCGAGCGCCTCTCCCGCCCGTTCCATCAGCTTTAACGAGGGCGTTCCGCTTCCGATCGTCCGCGCGTCCGCCTCCCTCATCTGAATGTTTGTAAAAGAAAATTTCACAATAGCACCTCTTTACAGCTTGATTCCGATTTCCGCCGCAGACAGCGCGCGCAAAGCTCCGTTCTCTTCGATGAGCAAACGCCCGTCGCCGAGTATTTCTTTCGCCGTGGCGAAATATTGCCGTTCGCCCTCCGTGACCTGCACCGTCCGCCCCAAAAAGCGCACGCGGGAAAGATAGTCTTCGAACGTGCTCTCCCGCAAATACTCTTTTATGAGCGTTTCCCGCGCCTCGTCTGCGGAAATTTTTCTGCCCGCGAGCTCGGAAAGGCTTACGGCGATCCCGCCCAGCGCGGACACGTCGTTTTCCGCGTTCAAGCCGATGCCCACGATGCTCGCATACAAAAGCGCGCCGCGAAACACGTTTTCGATGAGAATGCCCGCAAGCTTTCTGCCTCCCGCAAAAACGTCGTTCGCCCACTTGATTTCGGGGAAGACGCCGAAAGATTCCGCCGTACGGCAAACGGCAACGGCGGCATGCGTCATCACGCGGAACGCGTCGCAGGCGGGCACGTTTTTATAAAAGGTGAGCGCGGAAAAATATACTCCGCCCTCGTCCGATAAAAAACTGCGCCCCTTGGTGCCCTTTCCTCCCGTCTGCCGTTTTGCGGAAACGATCGTATCCTCTTCGCGCTCCAAATAGCGTTTGATATAGTCGTTCGTGGAGGAGATTTCCTCCAAAAGTTCAATCTTCATCTTCCTCCCCGAGCGCGCGCAGAACGCTCTGCACGGTGTCGTAATCGAACCCCTTGGAAATCAAATGTCCGTACGCCTTGCGCAAAGTATCGCGGTTGATCTCTTTACCTCTGAGATATCGTTCAAGCACCCGCTTGGCGGAGTCCGTGCCGTCTTCCATTTGCGAAACGGCTTCCCGAATGCTCTCGTCGCTCACGCCCTTGCGTTTGAGTTCTGCCGCGATAAGCCGCGCGCCCTTTTTCTTTCCCGCGCTCTCCGCATAACGCTGTGCGTATTGCAGATCGTCCACTAAGGCGTACCCGCGCATTTTTTCGAGCACGAAGTCGCAAACGTCCTCCAAATACCCCTTTTTTTTGAGATAATCCCGCACTTGTCGCTCCGTCTTCATGCTTACGGAAATGTGGGTGAGCGCCTTATCGAGCGCGGTCTGCTTTTCGCTTTGCAATTGCATGGCGGAAAGCGATTCGGGCGTGACGCTCATACCCGCCTTTAAGCGGTTTTGCATCACCGTTTCGAGCTTCATACCGCAATAAAATCTGCCGTCCACCTCGATATTACAGCGGGTTTTGTCCTTTTTCTGCGGGGTGATCGCCGTAATTTCCGCCATATTTACCCCGCCGTGCCCCAAGTACGGTTTTTTTGAAACCAATCCGTATCCTTTAAAACCGTCGTATTATTACTGCACCAAAGTTTGAGCCGTTTTTCCGTTTCCTCCGCGCCTTTTCCGTAATAAAATACGATATCGCCGTTCATGGAAACAAATTCCTTGGTGGAATAGTCATCGTTTAAGATCCCGAGCGTTGTAACGTAAATTTTTTCCGTATGCTTGCTCATTCTGTCTATCGCTTCCTGCGTAGGGAACGTATTAAGCGCATTTTCGGGTTTGAGATTGTCGGGGTCTTTGTTCGGTTTGTCGGCATATTCGTAGGTACCGGCACAGGTGCAAATAGCGATATTTTCGGGCGTAATCTTGTTCAACAGCACGTCGTTCGAAGATGTAGACGAACCGTGATGCCCTCCCTTATACAAAACGCAATGCGGGAGATCCGGATTGCTTTCTACGAGCGATTTCTCGCCCGCACCCTCTAAATCCCCCGTGAAAAGATAGTTGTTTTGCCGAGCGCCGAGCTGTTGCGTCAGAAGCATACAAACCGAATAGTTATTCTCGCTCGACGATTTTTGCTCGTAATACTTTTGGTAAAGAATATTCATGGATATCGTTTGCGCTTCGTCGAGATAGTAAGTCGCTTTTGCACCGTTTTCGCCCTTCGTGCATTCGAGCGCGCTGTAAACTTTCGTCCCCTTATCCTTACAAGCCGTTACCGCCGTTACGTAGTCGTTATAAATCCCGCTGTTCGTGTTGTGCCCCGAAAATTCAATGATCGTGCCGATTTTATATTGATATAAAAAGCCCGTACGGGACTCGTCCTTTACCTGCCCGACAAGTCCCGCGATATGATCTTCATGGGCGTGCGTGGCGATCACGTACTCCAACACGCCGTCCGTACAGTAATCCGCAACGTAATCGATCATTTTTTGGGTGGGCGCAGTGCTTTTCTTTGCACCCGCGTCGATCAAAACTTCCGTATTTCCGCACTTGATGAGAACGCAGTCCCCCGCATTATGTACACCGAGTTCCAAAAAATGTATGGATAGATCCGCCGAGGAGATCTCCTTAATATCGCCTGCTTCGGGCGTTTGGGTCTTATCACCCGTATCGCCCGCGGGAACGTCCTGCTGTTTTTTATAGACGAAAAAGTAATAAAAAGCCAACGCCGCGATTGCGACGACCAAAATGAGGGCGATAAACCCCAAAGAAAGTTTTTTCGCTTTTTTTCTCTTCTTTGCCATAAGTTACACCAAGCCGAACACGGTTGCGATATTCACGACCGCCTCGTTAATATTGTGCAAAAATTTGCCGATCGCTTTTCGCGCTCCGTCGTCTATAACGCCGTTATCCGTAGTGCGCAAAACCGCCGTCGTCATGTCCACGTTTTTATAGAGCACCTCGCAATCGGGTGCAATGAGCTTCATAACGTCCTCGTTGCTGTCCCGCTGAACGTGATACATTTGCTTCACCGTTTTATTGAGCTTGCCGATGAGCTCCCCGTTCCCGCTCTCGAACATCTCTTTGAGCGTGCCTGCAAGTTCGTACAACAGCGCTACGAATTCCGCTTGATTTGCAGAGATCTCTCCCGTTTTTTCCGTCATAAATCCACTCCGTTTTTTTGAAGGAGGACGCGCGCCGTATCCACGCTATCCACCCCGTTTAAATTTTTCACGGGCGCAAACTCCCGCTCCCGCTCCACCTCGAAGGGTAAACAACTCCCCGATAGACGCACCATATCCAAAATGAGCGTTTCGAATTTGTAGGCGTTCTCGCTCTGCGGAATCACTTTGTTCCCCGCTTTGTCGAGATGCGCCGCCTTCTTTTTTACCACGTGTACGGGAATCTTCTCGCCCGACAGCGTTTTCAGTGTTTTGGCACGGAACAAATAATTGAGGATCACACCGTAGGAATAAAGCAAATTTCCCGCTTTATCTTTGAGATAAGCAAGCTCCTTAGGAAGTTCGTAATATTCGATGACGTCGGGAAGCCCGCCGCGCAGACACAACACGCCCACCCGTTCCTCGGGGCAAGCTTTGCGCACCACCTTCGCGCCGCATTGTTTTCCGCTCAAAATCGCCGCGCCGACAACAACGGGATCGGCGATCCTCTGCAACACGTTGTCTACCGCGAACACGTTGAACCACTCCACGCCCTTTAACAGCCCGTCCTCCAAAAGTCCCGCTTTGACGAGGGAGGAGTACCACCCTCCGTTGCCGTTCGGCGAGAGCGCAAGCGCACCCTTTTCCTCCAAAAGGATTTTTTGATCGAACCCCACGCAAATCGCCATTTCCTGCGGAAAAAAGCGCACGAGCGAAGCGGGATAACCGAAATAACCGTGCTTCTCGAAAAAGGCGCGGGTTTCGGCGTCGTTCCTCTCGCTTGTCATGATAAGAAGCGGGATTCCCGCGCCGCACGCTTTTACGCTATCCTGCAAATTGCGGACGAGTTGTTCGAAAATATACAGCTCGCGGGTGAGCCCGATATTATAGCACCCTTTGGGCGCGGACGAGCCGAGCCGCGTGCCCATGCCGCCCGCGAGCAACACCGCGCAAACCTTGCCCGCACGGATCGCCGCTTTTCCCGCCTCTTCCAACTCATCCTTTCGGGCTTGGATATCGGCGACGCTCATTCCCTCGATCGGTTCGATTTTGCCCAAATTCTTGCGTTCGGGCTTATCGATTTCCTCTAAGAGCGACCAATCGATATTTTTTAACTGCGCCGTAAAACGCGCTCTTTGTTCTTCGTTTAACTCTTCGTAAAAGCGCAACAAGTCCCCCTGACCGTGCGCCTGCAACATTTCCAAAATTTCCATATCCGTACCCTTTGTAAAAATTTCTCCCCTATATAGTATTATATCACGTACGCAAAAAAAGTCAACCTTCCGCAACAAGAAAAGCGCCCGCGTGTAATGCTTTTCCCGTTATGACGAGCTCGCCCCCTTGCACGGAGTACTTTAAATCGGTAAACGCCTCCGCAAGCCTTCCGCGCACGGGTATGCGGACTTCTCCGTCGCTTGCAAAGTGAACGATAACGAGCCGACGGCTTTCCAAACGTTTTTCGTATATTTGCCGTCCCTTGGCGCGGCGGTAATAACGCACCGTGTTGTCGATCGTTACGATTTCTCCCCAGCGTACGATATCGCGGATAGTTTCGTAAAATTTTAAGCCTTCGGCAAGGATCTTGCGGTGCTCCCCGTTCAGTCCCGTAACGTCGCCCGAAAGGCAGATACGCCCCATAAAGCCCGCGCACAGAAGATAGACCGTACGCGAAACATCCTTTCTCAGCACCACCCAAATTTGCATTTGGCGGGCCGGCAAAACGCGCGAAACGTTTGCCGCCACGTAAGGGATCTCGTCGCACTCGTGCGCGTCGGAAAAGGAGCACATGGAAACGAGGGAGGAACGGAGCGGCTCGATACGGCTTCCGCCCGAAGCGCAGTTCTCCACCGTGAGCCCCGAATCGCGCAGTTTTCGGGTGAGCAAAACGCTCTCCTCCGCCACCTCTCTGCCCTCTTCTCCGAGCGCGTAGGCGTCGTTATAGTCGATTTTCAAATAGGAAAACCCCTTCTCCTTTAAAAAGGAAAAGAGCTTATCGTTTAAATAGTCTTTTACGGCAGGCAAACGCAAATCCAAAAAACGGTGATTGCGCGTCGTTACGGGTTTACCGTTTTCCGAAAGCAACAGCTCCTCTTTTCGGTACAGCTTGCTGTCGCGGCAGGCGTTTTCAAACTCGAACCAAATGCCCGCCCGCATTCCAGACCCGTTGATGGCGGAAACCGCTTCCGAAATGCCGTTCGGGAAGAGTTCCCCGCTCTCCTCCCAATCTCCTACGGCAAGCCCCCACTCCGCGCCCTGCGGTTTGTACCATCCGCAGTCGATGACGAACGTCTTTACGGGAAGCCCTTCGAGCGCAACAAGAATGTTACGGATATTGGAAACGGACGGACAGCCCCAAGTCGTGCAGTATTCGTTGAAGAGCACGGGCAGTTCCTCCTCGCTTGCGGGCACTTCCAACCGTGCGTCGGCGTGCTTTACGAGGGCGTTGCATACGGCGTTGAAATCGCGCTTTACGCACAAAAAAGCACGATGGGTACGGAAAACTTCGCCGTTTTGCACCGTTTTTTGAATGCGGGCAAAATGGAAATCCCCCAACCCGCCCGAAAGCGCATACAAATCGCCCTCGGCATACGCCTCTGCTTGCCAGGAATAGGGCGCTTCGATGCTCACCCCCATACAGTGTTCTCCCTCGACGGCAACGAAGGGATAATATCCGCGGTTGGGCATACTTCCTACTTGCCCCCAACGTTCGCACTTTACGCCGTACTGCCCCGCCCAACTCCCGTCGAGCCCCAATTCGGAAAAGCTTTCCCGCTTTAAACGGCATTCCCGCGACCATGCGCTCGTCATGCGGACAAGGCTTAAATCTTCCGCATTTCCCCAAAGAGTATGCACTCCGCTTACCGAAAAGGAGGAAAGCATCCGCAAAACCTGAGGTTTTCCCGTACGGTTTTCGTATTCCGTGTACAGCGTGAACACGCCCGTGTTGTCGTCTCGCGAAAGGCTATGCGTATAAAAATTACCGTTGCCGTCCGTTAAACGGGTAAGTATCTCCCCCTTGTGCTCGGTCTGTTCTACAAGCTTTAACAGCGTGGAGGTACGGTTTCGAAGGGTGACGCCTTCGCTGTATGAAACGAGCGGTTCGTCCCCCGCGAAGGCAACCTGCACAAGGCTGTCGAGCGGTATATTTTCCGCATTGATCGCGCACGGCAAAACGGCAAGCCCGATCGTCGTCTTGCCCTCATGACCCGAAACGGGTACTTCGCGATATACGACTTGCGTATCGCCGAATGTATATCGACGGTGAAACAAAATAGCCCTCCTTACGGTTCGTTATTACAAAACGAAATTCGGGGCGTTTCCGCCCCGATTCAAATTGATTCGTTTAAAGCCTGCTCTTCCAAATCTGATCGGACCACATGAGTTTTTGCTTGAACTCGTTGATGTCCGTCTTTTCGTCGATGACGACAACCTCCGCGCCCCACATATTACCGAGGTCGACCATTTCCTGCAAAGTGACTTTGGAGGAAACGACGGTGTGGTGCGCGCCGCCCGCATAAATCCATGCCGCAACGCCGTCTTTAAAGTTGGGCTTGTACTTCCACATGAGCCCGCCCACGGGCAAGTTGGGCATCTTCTGAGGATATTTCACAAGCTCGATTTTCTGCACGATAAGGCGCATTCTATCCCCCATATCGACCATGGAAACTGCGATCGCCTCGGGAGCGGAAATGCCCTCGAACACCAAACGCGCGGGATCGGACTTCCCGCCGATACCGAGCGGATGCACCTGAATTTCGGGCTTGCTTGCCGCAAACTGCGGGGAAACCTCCAACATATGCGCGCCGAGGCAGAGCCCGTCCTTCAAATCGTAGGTATAGTCCTCCATAAGACCGGTGCCCTGCTGACCCGCCATATACTGCATGACCGCGCCGAGAGCCGCAATCTTCCAATCGCCCTCCGCGCCGAAACCGTAGCCCTTGCTCTGCAAATCCTGAATGGCAAGTCCGGGAAGCTGATTGAGCCCGTGAAGCGCGCCGAAGTGATCGACGATTCCGATATAACCGCCCTTTTCCTTGCAGAATTTATCCATAGCGATTTCGTATTTCGCCTGCTCCCGCACCACGTCCACGCGCTTGGTCGCCATGGTGTATTTTTCCGCATATTCCGCCATGAGCGCATCTACCTCGGCTTCCGTAACGGCGTTTACGTACTCTACCAAATCGCCGATCGGATAGTAGTCCACCTGCCAGCCCAAGTTGATATGAGCGTCCACCTTGTCGCCCTCGGTAACGGCAACGTCGCGCATATTATCCGAAAAACGGCAGACCTTGACCGTTTTAGAGTAGGCGTAACCCGCGGCAACGACGCACCAAGAGGCGAGCTCTTTAAGCGCTTCCGCGTCTTTATAATACCCCACGATCACTTTATTGTCCATGCGAAGACGGGTGACGATATAGCCGAACTCCCGATCGCCGTGCGCCGCTTGGTTTTCGTTCATGAAATCCATATCGATGGTCGCATAGGGCAACTTTTCGTTGTACTGCGTTGCAAAGTGGCACATGGGTTTTTGCAGCATTTTCAAGCCCTTGATCCACATCTTCGCGGGCGAGAAGGTATGGCACCAAGTGATGATGCCGATACAGTCGTCGTCGGCATTGACCTGCTTGACCGCCGCAACCACTTCGTCCGAGCTCTTGCAGGTGGTGAGATACTTCACCGTAACGGGCACGTGCTGATTGACGTAATCCGCCATTTCCTGCGAGTGCTGAGCTACGTGCGCAAGCACGTCGTCGCCGTAAAGGGTCTGAGAACCCGTAAGCCAATAAACTACCTTTTCCTTCATATCAAAACCCCCGGTTTTGTTTTTATTTTTTTTGCCCGTAGTAGGCATTCTTGCCGTGCTTGCGCTGATAGTGCTTTTCCATCATAAACGCGTCCGCGCGCGGTACGTCTGGATTGACGAACTCGGTAACGGTCGCCATTTTCGCAACCTCCTCGATGACCGTTGCGTTGTAAACCGAACCGTCCGAATCCTTGCCGAACGCGAACACGCCGTGGCTTTTAATGAGAACGCCGGGCACTTCCAACGGCTTGATTTGCTCGGATTGAAACTTTTCGATAATGGCAAGCCCCGTGTTCTTCTCGTATTCCCCCTCGATCTCCTCTTTCGTGAGCGAGCGCGCGCAGGGAATGTCGCCGTAGAAATAGTCGGCGTGCGTCGTCCCGTAAAACGGAATGGCGCGCCCCGCTTGCGCCCATGCGGTTGCAAACGTGGAATGGGTGTGCGTGACTCCGCCCACGTCGGGAAACGCCTTGTAAAACTCGATATGCGTAGGCGTATCGGAGGACGGACGCAATTTGCCTTCCACCACGTTGCCGTTTAAGTCTACCACGACCATGTCGTCCGCAGTCATGTCGTCGTAGCTCACGCCCGACGGCTTGATGACGACAAGCCCGCTTTTCCTGTCGATTTCGGAAACGTTACCCCAGGTAAAGAGCACGAGCCCGTGCTTGACCAAATCGAGATTTGCCTTTAATACCTTTTTCTTTAATTCCTCTAACATGACCTCTCCCCTTTGTTTACGAAATATGTTCGACCGCCGCGCGCACGACGGGAAGCCCGTTTACGTACCGCTTGGTAAATTCGTCGAAGCCCGCAACGTCCTCGGGATTTGGTGCAAGCGTAACGCCTTCCTGCCCCTTGAACACCTTCTCGTCGAGATAGGCTTCGAGCGTTTCGCCCTTCTCTTTGGAAACGAGATAATTTGCAAGGATCGCCATACCCCAAGCTCCGCCCTCGCCCGCCGTTTTCATCACGGTGACGGGTGCGTTGATCGCCGCCGCCAAAATGCTCTGTCCCACACGCTCCGTCTTGAAGATACCGCCGTGACCCGTGATACGGTCGAGCTTGACGCCCTCCTCTTTGAGCATGATGTCGCACCCCACTTTCAGTGCGCCGAACGCCGAATACAGGTGGGTGCGCATGGTATTTGCAAGGCTGAATTTACTCTCGGGCGTGCGCACGAAAAGCGGTCTGCCCGCGTCCACCTCAGTGATGTTTTCGCCCGAAACGTAATTATACGCCGTGAGCCCGCCGCAATCTTTATCTCCCTTTTCCGCTTCGAAATAGAGCATATCGTACAGCTTCCACTTAGGAATATCCACGCCCGCGAGCGCGGCGAATTCCCCGAACAAATTTACCCAACCGTTGATGTCCGAAGTGCAGTTGTTGCAGTGAACCATGCCCACCAAATCGCCGACGGGGGTCGTAACAAGATCGATTTCGGGATACGCCTTGGAAAGCTCCTTTTCGAGCACGATCATCGCAAACACGCTTGTTCCCGCCGAAACGTTCCCCGTGCGCCTGCGAATGCTGTTGGTTGCAACCATGCCCGTGCCCGCGTCGCCCTCAGGCGGACAAAACGGCACGCCGCACTCCAAGTTGCCCGTGGGATCGAGAATGCGCGCGCCCTCCTCGGTGAGCCGTCCCGCGTCCTCGCCTGCAACCATAATGTTGGGCAAAATATCTTCAAGGCGGAAGGAATACCCCTTTTCCTTTAAGATTGCGTTAAAGCTGTCGAGCATATGCGCATGATACATTTTCGTTTCGGGGTCTACGGGGAACATGCCGGAAGCCTCGCCGATCCCGATGACCTTTCTGCCCGTCAACAGCCAATGCACGAAGCCTTCGAGCGTGGTCTGATATGCGACGTCCTTGACGTGCTCCTCCCCGTTTAAAATAGCTTGGTAAAAGTGCGCGATCGACCAGCGTGCGGGAATGTGATAGCCGAAAAGCTCGGTAAGCTTATCCGCCGCCTCCTGCGCGTTGTTGTTGCGCCAAGTGCGGAAGGGAACGAGCAGGTTTCCCCCTTTGTCGAACACCATATAGCCGTGCATCATGGCGGAAATACCGATCGCGCCCACCTTTTTCAGCGTTACGCCGTACTTTTGCTTGACGTCCGCCGCCGTCTTTGCAAAGCAGTCCTGCATTCCCGTGACGACGTCTTCGAGCGTGTACGTCCAAATGCCGTTGTCGTAACGGTTTTCCCATTCGTGACTGCCCGAAGCGATGGGACGGTTTTGGCTGTCCACCAGCACGCCCTTGATGCGGGTAGAGCCGAATTCGATGCCCAAAGCACACGCACCGCTCGTAATGATTTCCGCTATCCGTTGTTCCATGCATCCCCCTTTGTAAACGGTTTTATTATATTTTTATCCAAACCATTTTACTTTGACTCTATTATAAAACATAATACGGAAAATTTCAATAGTATTTTGCATTTTTATTGGAAAAATTTTCAAAGAAAATATGTGTAATTTCTCTTCGTTATAACACACGACACACTCTTCCGCCGCACGAAAATAAAAAACGCGGCTTTCGCCGCGTTTTTCCACGATTTTATTTTCTTACTCGTCGCGTTTGCGATATACCGTACCGCCGGCGAGAATGATCATTTTGATTGCGTCGAGCGAGAAATCGTCCGCTTCCACAACGAGCGCTTTCGAAAGCCTTCCTCGCGCCAATACCTTTACGTAAGTCGCGCTCTTGTTCAGGAAGGGAATACGCTCTCTCATGTCGTCAAGCGTAACCGTTTCCCCTTCGTTGAAGTACTCGCCGAGCGTATCGACGTTGACGATGGTCTGTTTGCCTCGCACGCTCACGTTTCCGCTCTCGCGCACAAGCCTTTTCGCAACCTCGTCCTTCATCTCTACGACCGCTTCCGCGGCAGTTACCTCGTGTGCTTCGGGAATGACGATCTCCTCTTCCGCGGGCGCGATTTCTTCCATCACGTCCTCCGAAACGTCCTCCTCCGTGCCGTCGTCGCGTACGCGAACCAACTTGATGAGCTCGCGCTCGATGAGTGGCTGCGTTTCTTCATAAGGGAATTCGACGGCGTAATTTACGGGCTCGGTTTCTTTGTATACGGCGTCCGTTCCCTCGAACACCATAGCGATAAGCTCTTTTGCATAGCGTAAACGGCGGTCGTTTTTAATGCGGTA
>Ga0073906_1004839_pt1 | contig 12930 bp, 8 predicted proteins | sample Inofromicrocosms_FD_65485 | JGI IMG/M metagenome (GOLD analysis project Ga0073906, IMG submission 65485) | Mouse cecum microbial communities from Vienna, Austria - Inoculum for glucosamine and mucus D2O microcosms | ecosystem: Host-associated > Mammals > Digestive system > Large intestine > Cecum... | reverse complement strand
GACACCCAGCAGGAGATCGCCCGCCGCCTCCGGGAGCTGGTGGAGGACACCTGGGGCAGCCGCCCCATCGGGGACCAGATCCGGCTGGACGAGATCTGGCGCACGGTGCGGGATACCCCCAATGTGGGGCTCATCCACCAGCTCCAGGTGGAGGGCGCCTTTGACCAGGAGGGGCAGCCCCGCCTGGTGCCCATTGAGAGCGAGACTAGACTGGCCTACGCCGTGGTAGAGAGCGGCGTCCATCTGGTGCAGATACGATAGCAGAAGGAGGGGTGCAGTATGCTGGCATCCAGAGAGCTGGACGATCAGCGCTACGCGGATATTGTCCAGGAGGCAAAGGGGCGTCTGCCCTGGCTGTGCCCCGCCTGGACGGACCACAACGCCCACGATCCGGGCATTACCATCATCGAGCTGATGGCCTGGTATAAGGAGATGCAGCAGTACCATATGGACCAGGTGACCCCGGCCATTCAGAGCCGTTTGCTGGCGCTGGCCGGCGGACGGGCCCGTCCGGCCCAGCCGGCCCGGTGCGCGGTGGAGGTGGGCGCGGACTGCCCGGCCCAGCGGGAGCTGGCCCGGCTCACCAACCGGCAGGGGGTGGCCTTTGAGCTGACCGAGCCCATCCCGGCAATCCGGGCCGCGCTGGACCGGGTGCTGGTGGAGTCCCACGGGGAGCGGCGGGATGTGACAAACATGCTGGGGCAGTCCTTCCGGCCCTTCTCCTTCGGGGACGGGGAGTCCAGCGCGCTGCTGCTGGGCTTTGGGGCGCTGCCGGAGGGGGAGCTGCGGCTGTGGTTTGCGGTGGAGGAGCCGGCGGGCAGCCGGCGCTTCCCCGCCGACAGCCAGACGCCGCCCCCCCGCGTGCTGGCCTGGGAGCGGGTGGGCCTGGGGCCGGCGGAGCCGGTCCGGGACGACACCTGGGCCCTCAGCCGCAGCGGCTATGTGGTCTTTGCGCCGGAGGACGGCTGGTCCCCCGGCGAGGACGCGCTCTATTGGCTGCGGGTGCGGCTGGTGGAGAGGGGCTGCGAGGAGCGGGTGCGGCTGAGCGGCGTCAGCGCCGGGCGGTACGAGGCCGTCCAGCAGGAGACCCGGTCCCGGTGCCGGTACTACCGGCTGGAGGATAGGGCGGACCGGCGGGTCCTGCTGACCAGCGCCCTGGCCCAGTGGGGAGATCTGGCGGTCTTCCTGCGGGAGGACGCCGGGTGGCGGCAGGTGGTCCCGGAGGGGGACGAGGCCGCCGGCGGGGGCCGGACCCTGACCATCGACGGCCGGGGCAGCGCCCAGGACGGCGGGGACAACCTGCTGGTGGTGTGTCTGGATCCGCTGTATCTGCCCAGCCTGCTCTTTGACTTTCAGGGCCGGCCCGGCGAGTCCCTCTATCTGGATTTGCGGGGCCAGCGGGCCCTGGAGGGGGAGCTGCTGCTGCTGTGCGACACCCTGGAGCGGGACGGACAGGTCCGGCCCGCCCTGTGGCGGTGTGTGGAGGATTTGACGGTGTGCGGCCCCCGGGACCGTGTGTTTACCTATGACCCCATCCGGGAGACCGTGACCTTTGGGGACGGCCTGCGGGGCGCGGTGCCTGCGGCGGGCGAGGGCGCGGTGCTGGCGGCCAATCTGGTGCTGAGCCGGTGCGGCGGGGGGAATATCCCCGCCAACGCCCACCTGACCTTTGTGCAGGGGGGGATCCCGGTGGAGAACACCGCCGCCGCCGGCGGCCGGGACCGGGAGACGGTGCAGGAGGTCCGCGGCCGCCTGCTGCGGGAGCTGGGAACCACGAAAAAGTGCCTCTCCGCCCAGGACTTTGAGGACCGGGCGATGGAGACGCCGGGCCTGCGTCTGGCGGCGGCCAGGGCCCTGCCCGGCTGCTCGGAGCAGGCGGCGGCCAGCAGGCCGGCGGTGGTCACTGTGGTGGTGCTGCCGGCCAGCGACGAGCCCCGGCCCCAGCCGGACCGGCGGTTTCTGGCGGCGGTCCGGCGGCAGCTGGAGCGGTGCCGCCCCATCTGCGTGCAGGTCCATGTGACCGGCCCCCGGTATGTGCCGCTGTCCCTGGCGGCCCAGCTGTGGGTGGAAAACGGCGGGGCCAGGCCGGCGGCGGAGCAGGCGCTGGCGGAATTTCTGGCCGTGAGCCGGGAGCGCATCGGCGAGACCGTGCGGCGGGACGGCGCGGCGGCCTGTCTCCAGGCCGTGCCGGGAGTGCTGGCGGTGCGGCGGCTGGAGGTGCGCAGCATGGGCGCGGGGGGCTACCGGACCGCCGGCGGCGACATCCAGCTGCCGCCGGACGCCATCCCCTACTGGGGCGAGGTGGAGCTGGAGCTGGTCCGGTCCTGAGCGGCGCCGGCGTACATACTTTTTCTTGAAAGAAAAAGTATCAAAAAGAACGTTGATGCCCGATGAAATTTGTTGCAGGTCTCAACTTTCTGCCCGCTGACGGATGAAAGTTTCAATGGAGAGACGGGATAGGGGGGCGATGGTATGAGTGCCACACAGGAATATTTGACCCTGTGCTGTGAGGAGCAGTGGAGAAAGGGCCGGTTTTTCCATACGCGCTGCCAGGGAGACGGGGTCTGTCTGGAGCCGGGGGCGCACCTGGGCCGGTATGAGCTGTTCCCGGTGGACAGCCGGGAGCCCGGATTCGTCTGGAGCCGCCTGAAGATCGGGGCGCAGCTGCCTCGGGACGCGGCGGTGCGGGTATTTGCTCTGGCCGGCGACAGCCTGGAGCGGACGGAGGACTTCGGCCCGCCCTGCGGCGCGGGGACCGATGTTTATCTGGGCGTCACCGGGCGCTATCTGTGGCTGGCCCTGGAGCTGACCGGCGCCGGCGGGGAGAGCCCCCTGGTCCGGCAGGTGTCCATCCGCATGGCCGGGGACCATATGGTGGACTATCTGCCCGCGATTTATCAGGAGCAGGATTTTACTTACCGGTTCCTGTCTATTTTCAACAGCCTGTTTCAGGATATGGAGGACGCCATCGACACCCTGCCCCGGCTGCTGGATTTGGACAGCGCACCGCCGGAGCTGCTGGCCATGCTGGCCCGGTGGCTGTGCGTGGACCCCTGGGACGTCCGGGAGGGGCTGCGGGAGAGGCTGAAGCATATCCTGGAGGAATATGAGAACATGTACACGGTGGAGGGGGTCAAGTCCAGCGCCCGCTGGCTGACCGGACGGGAGGCGCGGGTTATCGAGCACTTTGCCGTGGACCCCAACGACCCGTCCTGCCGGAACCCGGAGCTGTACCGGCGGCTCTACGGGGAGGACCCCTACCGCTTTTTCCTCCTGCTGGAGGAGGATACCTTTGCGGACCGGGACAGCATGGAGCGGTTTCTGGAGCGGATGGAGGACCGCATCCCCGCCGGGACGGAGCTGGAGCTGGTGCTGCTGAAGAACCGGGTCCAATTGGATTGGCACACCTATCTGGGCATCAACTCCCGGGTAGGCGGCTATATCCCGGCCGCCATCGACGAGAGGGTGACCATCCACTACGATACGACGATCGGAGGAGCAGAGCATGAGTAACGCGGACTTTTTTCCCATTGAGCGCAACCGGTATTTTTATGGCAAGCTGCTGACTGTCCGGGATTTTGAGGTGGAACAGCGCTACGCGCGGCAGAAGAGCCAGCTGCTCAACCGGCTGAGTTTCGGCGCGGGGGTGGTGTGCGGTTTGGGCGTGACCGCCGTGGACGACACCACGCTGCTCATTGAGAGCGGCATGGCCCTGGACTACCAGGGCCGGATGGTGGTGATGGAGGAGCCGGTGCTGCGCAAGCTGCAGATGCTGGAGGGCCAGGAGGAGCTCCAGGGCCAGCCGGCGGCCTATCTGTGCCTGCGCTATGATGAGAACGATTTGGAGCCGGTGAACGCCGTGGGCGTGGACGCCGGGGAGAGCCGGCAGTTCAATATGACCCGGGAGGGCTGCCGGGTGTACCTGACCGCCCAGCCGCCGGAATTCCGCAGCCTGCTGGAGGCCCAGGGGCAGGCCAATATCTGCCAGCTGTACGCCAGCCAGGAGCTGACGCTGGTGCTGTCCGTGCCGGAGGCCGTGTGCGCCGGGGAGGAGTTCCAGCTCCAGGTGCTGGTGGTGAAAAACGAGAAGACGCCGCCGGTACACTTCCGGCTGGAGGGGGAGTGCCCCTTTGCCGAGAGCGAGAACGGGCGGCTGAGCCTGGAGTTCCGGGAGAGCGGGGAGGAGAAGCGGCGGGTATACACCGCCTCCTTCCAGGTGAAGGCCCGGCAGCTGAGCGAGATGGACAGCCCCCTGTTCCCCGCCAGCGGCGAGCTGGACCTGGAGCTGGGCAGCCACCACTACAAAAATTACATCGAGGTGGACGCGAAGTGCCGCCTGTGCCGGGACCAGGAGCAGCTGAGCGCCTATATCCGCTCCCTGGACAGCCTGGAGCGCCGCCTGCGGGGGCGGGACCTGCCGGTGTATCTGGCGAAGCTGGAGCTCATCAGCTCCTCCGGCAGCATGTTTCTGGCCTCGGTGACCAACCTGCCCTTCCGGCAGACCATGGGCCGGGAGAGCGGCGGAGGCCGGAATGGCGGTCTGGAGGGCGTGACCACCTCGGTGCGGAGTCTGGAGTACTGGCAGAAGCCGGACGTGAAGACGGTGTACCAGCCCTCCACCGGCAGCCTGCACTTTGACTTCGGCATCCCGGCCCCGGAGCAGTACGACTACGCCGTGGCCCACGGCACGGTGGAGATGACCATGCCCGGCGGCTTGCGGGTCAACAGCCGCATCTACTCCGAGGAGATCGCCCACGGCCTGGGGCCCGGCGCGGTGGACATCCGGCTGAGCCTGGAGTTCGCGGACCGGGAGCGGGACGGGGAGACGGCCCTCATCTACGGCAACAGCGAGATCTTCAAGGGCAAGAAGGCCCCGGCCACTCCCCCCTGGGCGGAGGCGGCGGCGCTGGTCTACCCCCAGCGGGGGACCATGCGCATCGGATTGTGGCTCCACGACATGGTGGAGGGCAACCGGCTGACGGTCCACTACTTCGCCCAGAAGCCGGAGCGGGACACCAGCCGCATCCTGGCCCAGCGGAAGATCGGCCTGACAGTGACGCCGGAGTTCGCCCGTGTCAGCTGCGGCGGCAGCCTGCAGTTCCAGGGTGAGGTGACGGGCAGCGAGGACCGGCAGATCCACTGGAGCATCCGGGAGGAGAACGGCGGCGCCATCGACCGCAACGGCGTGTACCGGGCCCCGGAGCTGCCGGGCACCTATGAGATCATCGCCACAGCCAACGTGGACGAGACCGTAAACGCCAGCGCGTTCGTCATCGTAGAGTAACTCACCATCGCCAGCGGGCAGAAACCTGAGACCGGCACAGCACCGTGCCGGGCGCTAAAGTTCTTTTTGATACTTTTTCTTTCAAGAAAAAGTATGACACCGGCACAAGGAGGGGACTTCCATGGACGGCATTCTGATCCGCGAGCGCTATAAGGTGGTACAGGTGCTGTGGCGCGCCGAAAACTATGCCGCCGTGGAGGTGGTGGACATCCAGGAGCGGGAAAACCCGTCGCTGCTGGTCAACCTGTACGGCGGCGAGCTGCTCCACCGCTACGGCGAAATCTACGCCGGGATGAAGGACTGCCCCGCGTTCCGGGGCATGTTCCTGGAGGACGGAGCCCTGGCGGCGGTGTTCCAGCCCCCCGGACAGGGGGCCCCCATCGACTGGCTGTTCTTCCGGGGGGACCGGTGGAGCTGGTCCGACCGGCTGAACGCGGCAGGCGTGGTGATGCACCTGGCCCTGTCCCTGGCGGCCCTGCCGCCGGAGGTCAGCTGCGCCGCCCTGTGCTCCGACAACCTGCTGCTGGACCCGGACGAGGGGTCCGCCAGCGCCCGGTTTCTCATCCGTCCCATGGAGGAGATGACGGCCCGGGAGCTGACGCTGCTGGCAGGGGACCAGCTGAAAAAGCTGCTGCCCCGGCGGTGGGACTCCTGTGACCGGCAGCTGGAGATGCTGGAGCGGCTGGAGCTGGGGGACTTCCCCTCCATCGTGCCCATGTACGCCTGGTGGCGCCGGGAGGAGGAGGAGATCCGGGCGGACGCGGAGGCCCTTGCCCAAAAAAATTTCGTCTCCCGCTTCTTCATCCTCTTGTGGAAGAACAGCAAGCGGGCTTGCAGAGCGGTCAGGAGGGGTACATAACCATGAGACTGAGAAAAGCACTGTCATTTCTTGTGCTGCTGATCTACGCTTTCTGCGCGGGGCTGGTGCTGTTCCGCCCGGCGGCGGACAGCCTGTCCGTCCTGCGAAACGGCTATGGAACCGCCCGTTACGAGGCGGTGGGCGTAGGCGAGAGCGGGGAGGTGGCGGCAGCCGGGCGGGACGGCGACAAGCTCCGGCTAACCTTCGGCACCCTGGCGGGGGAGCGGACGGAGGGCTGGAGCGCCCAGCTCCCGCCCAACGCCGCCGGAGGGGCCCTGGCCCGGCTGTACCCTGTGGGGGAAAATACGGTGTTCCTGGCGGTGTATGAGGACGGGGAGGCGAACTGGAGCGATCTGGTGGTGTACCGGATCGTCCGGTCCAAGGGGGCGGAGGCCCTGCTGCGCATCCCCTGCACCGGGGACAGCGCCGCCCAGCGCCGGGACAGCGTCCGGATTTCCACCTTCTCCCGTGAGAACGGGGAGGTGCGCTTCGCCGTCCTCAGCCCCGACGGCATCCAGGGCTACGCCTGCCGGGAAAGCAGCGGCGGCGTGGAGGAGCGGGAGCGGCAGCCGGCCCAGCCGGCCCTGTCCGCCGCAGTGCTGCCCGACGGCTCCCTGGCCGCAGGCGGCGCGGGGTTCCTGACCCTGGACGGCGAGGCCGCCGCCGGGGACCTGTCAAAACAGAATATCACCTATCTGACCCAGGCCGGAGCAGGTCTATTTTACTTAGACAGTGCCGGTCTTGCCGTGTTTTACAGCGACCTGACCGGGACCGGCGTGCGGGAGGCCCTGCAGCTGGGGGTGAACCAGGCGCTGGACGATGTGACGGACCTGGCCCTCACCAGCCAGGGCGGCGCGCTGCTGCTGCTGGGGGGCCGGCGGCTGGTGCTGGACCAGGGCAGGGCCTGCACGGAGCTGACCGGAATGCTCCACCGGAGCGCCGGGGCCAGCTGGGGCCTGCTGCTGGGCGCGGGGCTGGGCCTGCTGCTGCTGACAGCGCTGCTCTGGTACGGCCTGGAGGGCCGGGGGACGGGGCAGGTGTCCGTGGCGGTGCGCTGGGGCGGCATCCTGCTGGCCGGGGCGCTGACCATCGGCACGGTGCTGCTGCTGTTTGTGATCCGGCCCGCCCAGGAGGAGAACCACCGGACAGTGGCGGAAAACGCCCTGTCCGGCGCGGTGAGCCTGGCGGCCCCCCAGTGGGAGGGGGACGCCCGGCGGCTGACCCGCGCCCTGGAGCGCGCCATGGAGAAGACCGCCTCCGGCCATTACCGGGACGTGACGGTCCGGGCCTACCTGCCCGACGGGGACGGCTGGGTGCTGGAGGCCCCCGCCGGCGGCATGTGCGCCGGCAGCCGGGGGGAGGTGACCGGCAGCTTTTCCACCGCCCTGGCCAACAAGGCACGGGAGGAGGGCATGGCCTCCCGGCTGGCGGGAGGGCGCTTTGAGCTGTACCTGCGGGGGAACCTGGGGCTGGTGGTGCTGACAGCGGACGACAGCACGCTGATGGGCTGGATGAACCGGCAGGAGACCATCCTGGAGGCGGCGCTGCTGGCGGGGATCGCCCTGCTGGTGCTGCTGGGCGTGGTGAATCTCGTGGTGGTGGCCCTGGGCATGCGCGCTCTGGCCAGGGGGATGGAGCGGCTGGCGGAGGGCGATTACAGGACAAGGGTCAACATCCACTCCGGCGACGAGCTGGAGGGGCTGTCCTCCTCCCTGAACAGCCTGGCCGGGGCCATGGAGACGCAGGAGCGGAAGCGGGAGGACCTGACACGGGCGTATCGGCGGTTCGTGCCGGAGCGGGTGCTGGCCCTGCTGGGCAAGCAGTCCATCCTGGAGGTGGACAAGAGCACCCTGGCCACCCGCCGGATGGCGGTGATGATGGTGGCCTTCAGTTTCCCTGACCAGGTGTACGACAGCCGGATGCGGGAATTTTTCGACAGCGTCAACCAGGTCATTGAGCGCACCGCCGGCGTGGTGTCCCGGATGGGGGGCACGGTGTTCAACTTCGCCTACAACGGCTACGATGTGGTGCTGGAGGGGGACGAGGCCCTGGCGGTGAGCACGGCGGTGGCGGTGCGGCAGGAGGTGCTGGCCCTCAATGAGGCCAGGGATTTGGCCGGGCTGCCCATGGTAAGGCTCTCCATCGCATTGGACGTGGGGGACGTGATGGTGGGCGTCGTGGGCGACGAGAGCCAGATGGAGCCCACCACCCTCTCCACCAGCTTTACCACGGTCAAGCGGCTCATCCAGCTGTGCGCGCGGCTGGAGGCGGGCATTCTGTGTACCGAGAGCATGATTGCCGGGGCCAGGGACTACGGCAGCCGCTATATGGGCCGCAGCGGCCAGGGGGAGCAGAGCGTGCGGGTGTATGAGATCTTCGAGGGCGACCCCTACGACGTCCGGCGGCTGAAGGAGTCCACGGTGGGGGAATTCACCCAGGCCGTGTACGCCCTGTACAGCCAGGACTATGCCGCCGCCAAGCGCACCTTCCTGGAGCTGGTCCACAACGGCCAGGCCGACGGCGGGGCCCGCTACTACCTCTATCTGTCCGACAAGCTGGAGAAGGGCGGCAGCGGCAGCATCAGCCTGGATTAACCGGGCGTACTGGCAGAATTTCCAAAGGAGGCAGAGGATATGGGTCTGCTGCAGCAGGTGGAGCGGATGACCACAGAGGAATTTCCCGACACGCTGTCGGAGGAGCGGGAGGAGGTCCGGTGCGCGGACGGCTATGTGCGCCGCTCGCCGGTGCAGCCCTACTATACGCCGCCGGGCTACAGGCGGCGCAGGCTCATCCGGTGGGGAGCGGCCGCGCTGGCGGCGCTGATCGCGGCCCTGGCGGCCTGGGGACTGTATCAGAGCGGATTACTGCGCTTTTAGGAGGAATCAGCCTTGTTCGAGCATGTATTCACACAATTGATCCGGTCCTTCGGCATATTCTTCCGGACGATCCGGGCCTTCTTTACCCGCAGGCTGGTGGGACTGACCGCCCGTGTGCGGCGGCTGTTCAATTTCTCCCGCAACGCCACCAAGATCGCCGCGTCCTCCCTGCAGGGGGCGGCCTCCCTGGCGAAGAAGCCCACCCGGCGGGAGGACTATATCGAGACCAGCCGCCTGTTTATCTCCAAATCCCTGCTGGTGGGCCTGGCGATTGGCCTGGTGACATTGGCGGTGGCGGTCTATTTCGTCATCTGGCCCTTTATCCTCAGCCATTTTCTCACCGCCCGCTTCTATGTGGAGGACCGGCGGGTGGAGAACTGGACGGGCCGGGTGATCGTGTACCGGGACAAAGAGAAGACCATCCCCCTCCGCTCCGGCAGGCTGACAGAGGGCCTGCTGGAGGGGGAGGGGAAGGAATATGACGAGGCGGGCCTGCTGTGCTACGAGGGCGCTTTCCGCTCCGGACTGCGGGACGGGACCGGGTCGGCCTACGTTGACGGCGTGCTGGTCTACACCGGCGGCTACGCGGAGGGCCTCCGCTCCGGCGAGGGCAAGCTCTATGAGGGCGGGAAGCTGTCCTATGAGGGCCAGTTCCAGGCGGACGCGGCCTCCGGCGAGGGGACCAGCTACTACCCCAACGGGCAGATCGCCTACCGGGGGCAGTTCGCGGACGGCGTCAGCGAGGGCCAGGGCACGGCCTACAGCCGCCAGGGCAGCCGCGTCTATGAGGGCGGCTTCTCCCAGGGAGTGTACAGCGGCCAGGGCAGGTTGTACCTCTCCCGCAGCCAGCGGCTCGACGCGGCTTTTGCCGAGGGCGCGCCGGAGGGCACGGTGCAGTGGCTGAAAAACGGCGTCCTCTACTACGAGGGCGAGTGGAGCGGCGTCCAGGCGGAGGGCTTCGGCAGGATCTACAGCCAGTCGGGAAAGGTCCTCTATGAGGGCCGGGTCACCGGCGGGACCCTGGATCTGCCGTGGCTGACGGAGCTGGGCCTGGAGGATTTCCGGGCCGCCCTGGGAGAGGGAAAGCTCCAGCAGGAGGCGGACAGCGCCGCCGGCGGATTTACGATAACCAGCGCCGCCCTGGGCCTGACCGCCCGGTGCCGGTTCCAGCAGGAGGGGGCGGAGGCCGGCGTGGAATCCGTCAGCCTCTTCCAGCCCCAGGGCGAGGGAAAGGACTGGGTGGAGCTGCTGCCCAGCCGTTTGACCGGCAGCGGTATCCAGCGCGGAGAGATGGCGTACGCCGCCGCCCAGGGCGTGCCCCTGTGGGGCGGGGACTATGACGGTCAGACGGCGGACAGTGAGGACGGCGCTTACCGGATGCTGCTGCTGTTCGACCCCGCCGGAGCCCCTGTGCTGTATCAGTGCAGCCGGATGGGGGAGGAGACGCCGCTGATTCCGGAGGAGGAGAATACGGGCATGACGGAGGAGGAGGCCGGTGAGAGCCGGATGGACGCCCTGCTGGCCTCCCTGAACATGATGGGCGACGCCGGCGCGGCGTCGGCGGACGGCGGAGCTGCGCCCAGCCCCTTCTTCGGCGGCGGGGATGTGAGCGGCGCGCTGGCAGCCTGCGCGGACGGAAAGGCCGGGACGGAGCTGATGGACGCCCTGCTGCTCTACTGGGAGAACGCGGAGCGGCGGTCGGCGGCGGAGGCCAACCTGGAGCGGACCCGGCAGCTGCTGGAGGAGACCAGAGCCCTGGGCGGCGAGACCGCCGGGCTGGAGGCGGAGGCCGCGGCCCTGGAGAGCGCCATTGAGGACTGCACCGGCGAGATGGGCAAGGCGTCGCTGACGGCCCAGGAGGCGGCGGGGGCGGACCCGGCGGCCTTCGACGTGGCGGACGCGGCGGTGATGTTCGACCCCTCGCAGCTGGATGTGGAGGACCTGGCGCTGATGACGGCGGCCTACGTCCAGGGCAGGGGGGAGACGGTGGATACCAGCGCCATGGCCCTGCATCTGAAGACGGCCCTGGTGGATTTGACAACCGCATACAAGGGCGTACAAACGGCGCTGCAGGACTATGAGGACGCGGGGACCGCGTCCCGGCAGGCGGCCACGGCCTATGCCATGGAGACCGGCAGCAAGACGGCCTGGTTCTCCGCCCTGTCCGCCAAGGAGGACGCCCGGGCGGCGCTGGTGTCGGCCATCGCCGGCTTCAGCCGGCAGGCCAACAGCCTCAATGGGGACAGCGGCGGCTGGATCGCCAGAAACTGCGGCTGGTTCGCCGGGGAATTTACCCAGCTGTTCCAGCAGGACAGCCAGGATGAAACCAGGGAAGAGGAGACGCCCAAACCCCTGGAGGACCGCCTGGAGGAGATCATCCAGGGGGCTCTGCAGGACCCGGAGGCCGGGGAGGAGCCGGGAACGGAGGCCGGGGAGGATGCGGAGCAGCCGCCGGAGGAAAGCGAGAAGCCGGAAACGGACGAGCCGGGGGCAGACGAGAAACCGGAAGCAGGCGAGAAGCCTGCGACAGACGAGACGGACAAACAGCCGCAGGATAAGGAGCAGCCGGGGGAGACCCCGAAAGAGCAGCCGGAAGAAGGGACGTGAACAAATATGGCAGACTATACCGCGCTGGTGGAGGCGGGAAACGCGCTGGTGGAGATGCTGCGGGACAATCTGACGCCGGAGCCTTTGGGCAACCGGGAGCTGATCGCCCTGTGCTCTCCCCACGAGAGTGAAAATAACCAGCTGACCCTCTATCTCTATCAAATTGAGGAGGAGAACCCCAATATGACCTCCGGGTACTACCAGGTGGACCGGGACACCCAGCGCATCCGGCCCGCCCAGTTCGCCCTGCGCTATCTGGTGACCGCCCACTCCAAGGCCCCCGTTCAGCTGCGGGAGGCGGACCAGCACCGGATCGTGGGCGCGGCGGTCCAGGCCCTGCGGGACAACCCGGTGATTCCCCAGAAGTACCTCACCGGCTCCATGGCCGAGGAGGGGGCCCAGCTGCGGGTCATGGTGGAGAAGACGCCCATGGAACAGCTGCTGAAAATCTGGAACAACACGTCCAAGGAGTACAAGCTGTCCTTTGTGGTCCTGCTGACCGGCATCACCATCCGCTCCAGACGGGAGCGCCGGGTGTCCAGAGTGACCGATGTGGCTATTGACACAAATCAGACGGGAGGCCGGACATGATCCGCCGCCATGTCAGTGCCGCGCTGCTGGTGCGGGACGCCTTTACAGGCCGCGCCCTTCCTGCGGACAGCGCTACGCTGTGTACAGTGGATGGACAGCGCTGTGCGCCGGTGTGGAAGGACGGCGGGTATCTGGTGCTGACAGACCTGCCCGCCGGAGCGCACACCATCACCCTGCGGCGCCGCGGCTATCTGGAGGAGACGCTGACGGCGCCTGTGGCGGACGGACGGACCTGGGAGGGGTGGACGAGCCTGCGCCCGGGGCCGGGGTATGCCTTTCCGGCGGGGACGGCCTGGGTCACCCTGCGGCTGCTGGAGAAGAAGAAGCCTCTGGCGGGCGCGGCGGTCTGGCTGGCCCCTGACGGGGGCGGACGGCTGAAGCTGGCCCAGGACCGGGCCGAGGCCGGCAACAGGGAATTGCGGCTGTTTTACTCCGGCCCGGAGAGCCGCCTGCCGGTTCCGGGGGATTTCCTCATTGCGGACCGGAAGGCCCCGGAGACAGCGGCCCTGGAATTCGTGCAGGCCGGGCGGGCTGAGCTGGCGCGCCCGCTGGAATACGGCCATGTCCGGGGGAAGGAGCTGATGTTTGCCCGGCAGTACAGGACCGATGGGGACGGACAGCTCAGCTGCGTGCTGCGGCAGAGCGGGAAGCTGTGGGTCCTGTGGGCGGGCAGGCTGTCCGAGCTGGACATCCAGCCGGGGGAGAACCGGCTG
>Ga0073906_1004838_pt1 | contig 12936 bp, 15 predicted proteins | sample Inofromicrocosms_FD_65485 | JGI IMG/M metagenome (GOLD analysis project Ga0073906, IMG submission 65485) | Mouse cecum microbial communities from Vienna, Austria - Inoculum for glucosamine and mucus D2O microcosms | ecosystem: Host-associated > Mammals > Digestive system > Large intestine >... | reverse complement strand
AAGGAACTGATTTCCCGTTCGTTCCGTTACTTCTCCGGAAACGAAACGATAGTTTTCAATGGAGGTGATAGGAATGGCAACACACGTCCTCCGATCCAGGGTATTCCCCACCATATTGCGGATACCATCCTTATAATAAGTGGCTCGCAGACACTGAGCCTTTCCGCTGGCGGTAACGTTGACCGGCTCCGGCGTTATAGCAGCGGGTACGCCCGCATCACCGGATTTCTTTCCCTGGAGAAGGAAATTTGTCTCCAGAATATCCCGAAGGATAATCCCTCGGTCTTTCGGCTGTTCAACACCAGGAATGTTTGTCCAGTACAGGCGCTGCCGGTTCTGGGCGGACACCAGAGAGGAGTTGATGAGAATAGGCTCTACTCCCAGCTCACGGGTGATCTGCTCCCGAATCGACGCTGCCATACTTTTATTGTTTTCGTAAAGGAAATAGTCTGGACTGAATTTTTCCCTGGCAACGAGATAGTTCTCGAAGAGTTCCCAACCAATTCCCTCCGGTTTTGTCTCTCTGTTTTTGGTACGAGCAATACTCCAGTGGGTGCAGGGGCTTCCGCCGATAAAGAGTTTCATACCGCCACCCCCTCGGGGACCTCGTTCCCCCATGCATCCCAGCCGTTGGCCCGCTGACGAGCAAACAGCTCGATACGAGGAATGTCACCCAGCAGCGCCACAATCCTCTCCCGGGTCTCATCCGGTTTCTTGCTGTGCCCGTCGTAGGGAGCCTCGATAATCTGGTGAACGGCATGGCTGACGATTTTCTCTCCAGCTTTAAAGTTGGGAGTAACGCCCAGGAGACAGACCTCAGCGTTCGCCCGGGTGTAGGCGCCCATGCCCCAGAAATTCTTGCCGCTCTTGGCATACTTCTTCACCCAGACAAAAGCCGCCGTCTTGTACTCAAACCCCCACCTCTCCATTACCCGGATGGCTTCCCCATATTGGGGGAACGTGGCCCACATGAAGCAAGCTGCTCCATCTGCGGCGGTGATGTCAGGGAGAGGCAGGTTGCAGATATCCTCAATCGTCATAGTGGGATAGTGCTTCTTTGCTGTACCCCGGCTCTTGTCTGAAGTCCCGCACTGACGATAAGACCATGGGGGATCGGCATAGATGATGTTATATTTCTTCTCCGGAAACGGAATCATTCTCTCCATATTTTTTCCTTCCTTTTTGAATCGCAATTTGCATAAATCCAGGCGCTTGTCCGCCGGTTTGCTTGTGTGTGATACTATGCGATTCGAGGAAAAAATATCGAATTTATACAAGAGAGGTTTGCGGATTTTGAATAGCTTTATGAAAACCTATGGCGAAAAATTTTTACGAGCAACAAAATATGCGCTCTTTTTCCCCTGCGGTTGTCTTATACTGAAAAAACCTAATATTTTCGGATTATCTTGCAATACACCGCTCCTCGTGATATGATGAAGACAAATCCATGGGAGGAATGAAATATGTCAGAAGAAAGCCAAAAGAAAAACTCAAGCCACTATCCCAAGAGCCGAATTATTGAGGCTGAGCAAAAGAGCTATGCCTCCATCACAGCGTTCTGTGAATATTACGGACTCCGGTATACCAGCGTCATGTACTATTTGCGTAAGGGGAAGACTGGAGACGAAGTCCTCTCCATTATGAGGCAAAAACCGGCCTCATCCCGATACTCAAAAGCACCAGGCCGGAGCGTTCCGGTAAAAATTGGAGATGACACATTTCAGTCGATTTCTGAAGCAGCGATGGCCTATGGGGTCTCATCGGCTCAAATTGAAAAAGCGATAGAAGAGGGCGACGCAAACCCTGCGTTTCCCGATATGAACATTCCGGATGTACCAGAAGAGCAGACAAAAAGAATGAAGCCGTGTGTCGTTGCGGGGGTCCCTTATCCATCCCAGGCGGCAGCAGCTCGTAAATATGGAGTTCCTTTGGTCACGGTATATTCCCGTATGCAGAGGGAGCACATTTCCTTTGAAGAAGCCGTTCGCCGGGGCCACATTGAGAGACGTCAGATTCTCCCTGAAAAAACAAAATGGAATGTGCAGGGGTTTGAGCCTTTCGATGGTGTGCTGGAGGAAATGAAAATCACGAAGGACATCTTCACCCTGTTGGACAAAAATGCTTATCATCCTCAGTTGCTTATAAATCAGGAAAAGGAACTCTTCGCTATCCGCATTCAGGAATCTCTGGAGGCAATCACCCCTCCCTTGGATGTGTATATTGTTTTCAGTGAAAAGGACGCTTCTCAAGATATTGAATTCATCATCCCCGTTCTTGGAAAGCTCCGAATCCTGTCTAATGTAAAACAAACCCTTCTCCATCAGCAGATAAACGAAGCAAATGGGAATTACACAGGATCAAAAATCTTCCTGCAGGACGGCATATTTTCCGCCGCATGGTCATTTGCCCAAACATCAAGATCCTTGCAAATAACTTTTTTTATGCGTACGTTGTATCGGTTTATCGGCTCGACTTCTGCCATGTGGGACACCTTGAAATGGGCGGAAAAAGAGGTTGCTCTGGTATGACAGACGGGTTGAATGTCTGGAAAGAAAATGAAAATACCCGATCAGGTTCCATCTGGAATCTGGTCGGGTATTTTACACCTTATGCGATGGCAGCCTTAAGCTCCCTACGTCCTTCTGTGACGTGGTAGCTGACGCCGGCCTGACACCTTCCCAGTATCTCCGCTATCTCTGTTTGGGTATATCCCTCGGCGAGCAGTGAAAAGATTTCCCTTTTTTCTTCCGCAAGGGCGGCTACTGCTGCACTCAGCTCGTATCTCAGCGCCAAATCGGACTCAGATTGATCCTGTCTGGTGGTAGAACTCCAGGTAACAGAACCGCAGGAATGCTCGAAGTCGGAATGGGCAAGGACAACGGCATCTATGGATTCCGTCGCCGAGAAATTCCGCTTCTGGGTGAGGGCTTTTCTGCAAAGTCCCCTCATTTTGTTATACACAATGTACCAGCAGAAAGAATCCCTCGAACCAGTGGCAGGGTCGTATGCATTCCAGCCGCTGAAAATTGCCAGGTTTGCCTCCTGAATCAGGTCGTCCAGTTCGTAGCCGGACCCCTTCAAATACTTTGCAAAGGTCTTCACATGGGAGGCTACGGACCTCTGGCGCATCTGCAGCCATTCGGCGCAATCTTCTCCTGCCGGCTCATAGCTTCTCATACTGGGCGATTTCTGATATTCCTCCACAGGAGGAAGGTTTGTTGGGTCGTATTCGCTCAGCATGCGCAGAGACTGCGCTGCTTGAGCCAAAATGGCGTTGTCATCATTCTCAAAAAGAAAGATGTCCTTCTCGTCCTCGTCGGTGAGGAGTGAGACCGGGACTGAATCAATCATGTCCGCAACGGACAAATCCTGTTCCATCTCCAGGGCAGTAAGCCATTCTTCCATCTGGGCGGCTCTCATCAAGGTCAGTTCTGTCGAAATCTCCTCGTTGACTTCTTTGAATCCATAATTTTTCTTCATGATATTCATCACTCCTTCTTATTTTTTGGACTCAGCAAGGCGTAGCACACACAGCGAAATCGGACTCCATATCAGAGGCAGGAACCCACTCCGCAGGCTCGTCTTCCAATCCCATTGCCAGATTCATCAATTCGAGTAACATTTTCATTTCTCCTTTTCATTTTTGTCCGAGCGGTCAGACTCCTTGATGAAACAACCCGACAGATTGCTTGCCCTACATTACGCGAAAGCACCAAAAATTATAAAATATCCAAGGCGGGCAATGTTTTCTTGCCAGCAAAAGCAGAATGCGTCAGTTGAGCCAAAAAAAAGAAGATCTTGCCCTCTTCGGACAAGATCTTCTTGATATGGGAGGAGAATCAGTTTTTTCCGTATAGAAGGAAATCGATGGCAACAGCAATGACCCGTCCAGCCGAATTTTTCAACACGTACCCATCATACAGACCCTCTCCCTCCCCGGAGCAGGAGATGGCACCATGGGGGAAGACGCAAGCATACGGATACTCCAGAACAAGTTCATTGCACGCTCTCTTCCAGCGTTCGTCCGCCCCAGAGACAGGAGGGATGCCGAAGGATGTGGGGTCCTGGTAGTATTTCTCGTCGAAAATGCCCATGACTCCCGTGTCTGTAAAGACATTCTCCTTTTTAGGCCACAGGAACGCTTGCTCCAGCATTTGCTGGAAAGAAAACGGGCAGGAGCTGGATTTTGCAAGCAGGAACGCCGGAACCGGCCCACCCGTCTCCCCGTTCTCTTCCCTCTCCACCACCTGGGCCGCCGCCCGCCACATGCCCAGTTCTACGCCGGACAGCCGGACAATCATCTCAGGCTCGCTCCTGGTGACGGAGGGATCGCAAATCAGCATTTCGTCACTCACTTGGGTGAAGAAGCCCAGCTGGATGCAGCGAGTGGGGATTTCCCGGGCAAAGGACTGGGTTTTTTTATCCTGGAACAGGACGAGGAACCCCTCTTTTTCCGGAACTCCGGCGTACCCCTCGTCCAACTCATATGTCTGTGCAAGAGAGGACAGGAAAAGGTATACCTGATCTGGGGCGTTTATCAATTCTTCAACAGAGGATTCGTTGGCTTTCACCAGGGACTCGAATGGGATATGATAGGTGTCGTAAAAGTCCAAGAGTTTCGCCTTGTATTCCTGATTTGGGAGGTTCATTGTCAGGGGGATGCCGTGGTATTCCGCCAGATAGGAGATGATCCTGTGCATGAGACACAGGTGCTTCCATTCCTCCGCCGCCGCCTGCAGTTCCTGGGGTGTAAGAGTATAGGCATTTTGATCTCTGATGATTTCCATATTGAGATACCACCTTTCTTTAGTCAGTATATGAAAAAGCCCTCCCTAAGCAGCAAGGGCCTGGTTTGTCCAAGTCCATGGTATGCAAAGGGAGGGCAAAATATCAGAGGTTAAGCGGGGGTGAATTCGGGGGCGGGCGCTTTGTTCTCTGGGAAGCCAGTGTCATCCTCAGAATCCTCCTGAACGTTTCCTAAGAAACCTTTCAGAATGTCAGGAAACTTCTCCTCCGCAAGTTTCATAGCTGGCTTGTCAAGGCGTTCGTCCTCAGTATACAAAGCGTCCTCCATGTATTCTGCCGCCTTTTCCATGTCACCGGCGTTAAGATAGTAGTTTGCCAGGAAAAAGGCGGAATCGAAATCGTCCTCAATGGCTGCACAGTCCAGCATATCGAGAGCCTGCTCCTTCGTGATTCCGGAGACATTGGGATTACCGGACAAATACTCGCGGCATAGACGCCCGGTTGCCGCAGCGGAGGTCCCTCTTTGGGCGGCAAGACCGTAAAGGGAAGCAGCAATCCCGGAATCCTGCGTCACCCCGATTCCGTCCCGGTACATATCACCCAAATCAATGAGTGCGGTCCTTGGAAGTGACGTTTTACTGAGGTCTCCGTCAATGTCGATAAAATCAGAGAGCATGAGGTAGGCCATACCAGGGTTCTTCTCCACACCAAGGCCGTACAGGTAGCAGTGGGCGGCTCCGGCGGTGCAGCTGACGTCTTGTCCCTGCCCCCTCCGGTAATACTTGAACGCCTGCTCGAAATCCTGTGGAATGATAATACCGCCCCGGCTGAAGTTGCCCAGAACGCAGGCGGCGGAAGTTTCGCCGCGCTCCATGGCTTCGTTCAGCATTTGAACGATTTCTTCGCCCTCTTCCTTATCTTCGACGTCCAGTCCTAATTTGCTGGTTGTCTTATGCCAGATGGTGGCATATTGGGCGGCGGCGCCATTAACTTCGTTGTCCACAGCCCGGCCCAGCCAATACAGTGATTGATCGATATCCTGCAAGGGTGAATCCTGCCCCAGAATGGAGCCAAGCGCCGCCTGCGCCTCGCCGCACTCGGCCCGTGCGGACCTCCACAGCCAGGACAGTCCCAGCTCCGCCTGCTTCTCGTCCTTTGCGGCGTGGAACAGCCGCAGTCCATATTCAGACATACCCATCTCAGATCCCATTTCGGCGGCATGCTTGAAGAGCTTCATAGCCTTCTTCTTGTCCTGGGCCACGTAGCTGCCGGAGTCATACATCACAGCCAGCGCCCACGCAGCCTCGGGATATTTCATGTCGCGGGCTTGCCACAACATAGAAAGCCCCTTCATGGGGTCCGCCGGAACGTTATCGCCCGCAAGATAGCAACAACCCAGAAGAAATATCGCTTCCCGATCCTTCTTCTCTGCCAGATGGGCTATATCCTCAATGGCGCGTTTTGCGTCCGCTTCACAGCCAGCTCCATTCTTCAACATCATCGCCCGCATCCGGATAGCCTCCGGATTCCCAGTCTCCGCCCATGCGTTTGCAATCTGAAACTCCTCTTCCGGCGTCTCCGCAAACTCATACATCATCTTCCAGTCACCGGGAGACAATAGCTGCGCGTCCACAGGCTTCCAATCCTTGCAATCGCAGATATGACAGGGTTCCTGGTCCGTCATGCTGTAGATCCCGTCGTTTTTGCACATGTAAACTTCCATAAAAGCCCTCCTTTGTATTCCAAAAAAATCAGGCAAACGCCTACATTTTTGATAATATGCGCTTGCGATGGAAAATATCGAGTTTTTCAAAATCTTCTTCTCCCCTTTTTGGATATTTTTTCGGAGCATCGCATAGTATACTACAGATTCTCCCAAATCGGAAGGGAAAGGATGAAATTGTTGATGATTTTTAATGAGAATTTTGTTGTTGGAGAGCGTTACAGGGCAGACACAGGGGAGATATTTCGGGTGATGGATGTTGAAAGCACTTCCGACGCCTGGTTTTCCATCGGGAAACGCAGTAGTATCGTATTTCGCCGGGAATCTACTGGGGAGATTCTGCGAGTCAGGCTTTCCACTGGCCAGCGGCTGTCCCTAAAAAGAGCGGAAGGCTGAGTCTTGCCCTTGATATTTTTCGGAGTTTGTACATATGTGGTACATCCACTTTGAGGATGGTTTTCAAATGGGAGCTTATCCCGACGAGATTGTCCTCTCCGTCATGGAAGACAACGGCTGCCCCAAGGAATACCTGGTGCCCGTAGCCGCAAAATAAGAAAAGAAGAGCGGGAGATTCGGTTGAATCCCTCGCTCTCTTTACCCTCAAAAGAATGTGTTTTCGTCAAAAATTTGAATATATTGGGGTGGAATTGCAACGCTGCAGGTTATTTCGTACTCGTTCCGGACCAAGAATTGCTTGTACCCCAATGGCAGTTGGATTTCCAGAATGACAAGATCCTCGTCCTCAAATATCTCGCCTAGCCAGCTCAACAGCGCCTGCTCCAAATCATCCTTGTTGGCAAAAAGAAATACGGCAGGGCTTTTCTCGCCGGCAGCGAGTGAACGTTCTCCGATCCTTGGTTGAAGTCCGTTTTTCCTGATGGAGTCCACATTGGATGATGGCGTGACATGGTATCGTGTCATAGTCAATCACCTGGTATTGTTGGCAATCTCTCGATCTACCTTGACCTTGTGGATGGCATGGTCCATATGAAGGCCGCGCTTCATCCAACGGAGGACTGCAATGACGTCTCTCTCATCCACTGCGCCCTTAATCCGCTCCATTTCTTCCTCAGATACGATGTCCTTAAGGACATCCATCTTCATAGAAGAAACCTTGTCTCTGCCGTAGGTTTTCAGTGCCGCAAAATCCCGGAATTTCAGTTTTTCGGACTTCGAGGCATTGACCCTCTGGATGGCTTTTGCACATAGCGGATTGACCAAATCCTTTGATTTTGGCAGTTCGGCGATAATGGGGTCCCCGTGTGTCTGGTACTGCTGCCGGTACTTGCTGTCCTGGAGGAACTTGTTGATGAAAGCGTAGGCGTGGGCGGAGTTCAGATGCCCCTCCCAAACACGCTCGTACTCAGCAACAACTGTTCCTTTTTCATCGACAGCGTGGATGAACAGGATAAGACAGGGATTCATCCCATCCTTGAGCGCATTGCAATACGCCCAATCCTGGGCTTCCCGGACCTGGAAGGTATATTCCCCTACTTTGACATTCCGGGAAAAATCCCGACTTTTATATTTGCTCATCTTTTACTCCCTTCTTTTTTGAAATCCTTTGATTTTGCATTGACAAATACTATGTAGTTCTTTCGAAAAGTATCAGAATTTCCGTAGAAAATACCAGTCCCTCCCCCGCTTCATGCGGAGGAGGGACTTTTCCATTTCTTTTTACTTGACAGTTGCCAGCTCCTGCTGGGCAGCGATGCCGCAGGTCACTGCATACCGCATAGCAGCCAGCATATCCCACTGGTCCAGCTCAGAGATGTCCTCGTTGATATAGAACTCGATTACAGCATTCGCAACGTCAACGTTGACCATCTGCTCGCCGTCCTCGGCCTTAACGGCCTTGTATGTCCAGTTCCTGGAGAAGAACATATCCTGATAGGGGCTCTTGTTCATCGCCCAGTCCTCCAGCCGGCGCATCAATCCGCCCAGAGTAGTGCCTTCCTCCGTAACGAAGGTGTAACCGCCAAGATAAGTAATCTGATTTCCGTCCTCGTCCACACCAGCAGCGATTGCCATGCCGATCTGGTGCGTAACCTCATCCACAACGGCAACGTCCTCATCGGACAAACAGCTGACGGAGAGGTATTCGGTTTCGTTGTCGATCATGAAACTCTTTGCCTCGGAAGCGCAGCCCAGCGCCGCATACTCATCGGCATCCCAGTACAGGCCACCATAGGAATACCCCACGATTTCGCCTTCCACAGTGGAAATGGGGCCGTCGGCGGTGTCCGCCATGAATCCGGTATTGAGGCTGCTGAGAGCCAGGGCAACGACCAGGGACAAAACGATAGTCGCAATTTTCTTCATTTTATTCTCCTTTTAATCTTCTATCCCGCTATTTTGCGGGAATCCTGTTTTGATTTTTCCTACTATATATTAAAGTCCTTTACCCGGGACTGTCTTCGGGGTGCCTAGCCTTTATGTAAACAGCCTTTTGAAAAACTGGTTGTCTTCTTGTATGCAAAACCGAAAAAAAATATAAATTCTTTTTTGTTCTAATACTGCCACAAATTTGTTTTCAATGAACTCTAAATGAGCAAATCTGAAAAATAAACAAAGGCAGACCTCTCAGGAGGTGGTAAGATGTGGGATGAGGAGTCACCACAAGACCACCAGCAAAAGAGGAATGCCTTATGGTAGAGATTATAGCAGCCCGGACGCAGATCGGCAAGTTTTTTTACGAATATGGGTTCCACGAAATATTAAGCAGTGTTCCGCAAAACCGCCTGGAGGAAATCATATTCGGACTTGCGATGAAAGGGAATCAGAGCAAAACGACTGATTTTGCAGAGCTGAACCAGCGGGTTCGGACCACTTACGGGCATTTTCTGTCCAAAGGCAAGTGGGATGAGGAGAAGGTATCCCAAAAGCAGCAGGAAGGAGCATTTCGTAAGCTGGCCGAATTGGCGCTGGCGCGACAGAAGCCGCTTTATCTGAGTATAGACGACACTGTGATAGAGAAGAAGAAACCATCCTCACAGGCCAAGCGTCCTATGGAAGGAACGGGCTGGCATTATTCTCATCTGGAAGGCAAGCAGGTATTCGGCTACCAGGTATTTGGAGCCAATATTAACGTGGACGATGTTTCCTTGTGCTATTGTCTACGCCGCTGCTGTTCGGAAAACGGTTCCAAAATTGATATGGCGGTTCAGCTTCTGGATACTTTACCCGAGACAGATGCCCGTGTCATCCTCCAAATGGACAGTTGGTACACCTGCAAAGCCCTGTGGGACAAGGCTCTTGAGAAACATATCACCCTCATTGGTGCGATGAAGACCAATCGCATCCTCTATCCTGACGGTCACCGCCGCAGCGCCCAGGATTACGCTGCCATGCTCCCAAACGGCCAATACCACCTTGCTACAGTGGGCGGTCACGAGTATTGGATTCATCGCTATGAAGGGGCGCTCAACGGGATTGACAAGGCGGTCGTTCTGCTTTCCTACCCCAAGAACGCTTTTGGCAATCATTATGCGCTCCGTGTGTTCATCTGCTCGGATTTGACCCTTTCCGATGAGGAAATCCTTGCCCATTACACCCACCGCTGGAACATTGAAGTCATGTTCAAACAGCAAAAAATGTATATGGGCCTCAAGACCTTTATGCTTCGCTCTGCAAAGGCCATTGACCGGCTGTTCATCATCCTTCCTCTGGCTCACTTCTTTTTCGCTGTCCTTTATGATACCTTGCTGCCTTTGTCTGCTGCCATTCGTTGTTTCAGGGGCGCTTTGTGCATTTTTTGATTTTGCTCATTTAGAGATTCAAAAAAAAGATACCTCCTATCAATGTGATGGAGGTATCTTAGCACTCTAATGTGGAGCTATTATGGGTGGTATGTGGATCTAATATGGAATTTGCAGGTCAGAAGGAAATTTGAAAGGACATACCATCTATATTTTCAGACGGTGTAAACGAGTAGGAAATATCCAGAGATTTCAAAATCGTGGAAACAAGATACAGCCCCAATCCGTTTCCGCCCGCTGCCCGGTCGCGGCCATAGTCGGGCCGGTAGAACGGCTCGAAAATATGGGCAAGGTGTTCCGGGGGGATGGGGGTACACTCATTCTCTATGACAAGCTGCCGTCCCTTGCAGGAAACATAGATTGTGCCGTCCGGCTTTGTGTAGGAAACCGCGTTTGCCAGAATATTCGATATGGCCTTTTCAATCATCCCCTGCGGAAGATGTACGGTGAACGGCTCTCCTACGTCAACAGAGAACGCAATGCCTTTAGCTTTTGCGATGATCTGATACGGCTCCATGACAGCTTTGAGCGCATCCGCAATCAGAAAATCAGTCTGTTCCTGCTCACCAGCAAACTCCGCCCTTGATGCGTCCAGAATTTCCTTTATCATTTGGGCCAGCCGGTCAGTCAACGCTTTGCATTTGGCGAGGTAGGTGTCCCTGTCCTTATATTTCCCGACGCCGAGGATCATATTTTCCAGCATAGCGTTGACGGCGGTGACAGGCGTTTTAAGTTCGTGGGACGCTGCCCGCAGAAAATTCGACTTTTGAATATCAGCAGCTTGTACCTTTTCTATTTCCTGCTCCAAGGTCTGAATAGTGGATAACAGCGTTTGATATAGGCTGTTCACATTGTCAGCCAACATCCCCAATTCATCCTGTGTATCGTTTGGACAACGGGCATCAGGCTCCGATTCCCGCATTTTTTCTGTTGCGGCGCTAATCTGCTGAATGGGCCGGGTGAACATCCGGGAATAGGTCAAGGCAAACAGAACGGAGATCACCATACAGAGGATGGCGGTGAAAGGAAGTATCATCAATATCGCGCTGACAGCATCCTCGATGTGCTGACGGGAAACGATAGCCGTAATGCTCCCAGCCCCATTAGCGAAACCCTGCTCTACTTTGAAAAAATCCGCACCGCCCAGCGGGTTCTCTGCCAGGGAGATTTTCAAACCGTCCTCTGTGGTGGTCGCAATAACCGTCACTTCCACTTTGCCGTTTGGAGAGGATGCGGCGGCTTCTTCCTTGAGTAGATCGACGTGATAGGAAAAATCATCATAGACAACATTAGCATTTGCGCTCCACTTAGCTGCAAAGCTGGTCACATAGTTTACCCGTTCCTCGGACGGAGCGTTGATGATCTGCTCAACCAATCGGGCAGCGTCCGCCTCCAAAGCCTTTTCCTGCTGGTAGTTATAGGCCAACGGCATTAGGAAGTAGATTAGTGTATGGGAGAGCAGGACGATAATCAGCATCAGGCTCAAAGTGTAAAGGAATGTTTTCGGGAAAATCTTTAATTTTTTCATTGGCTGACCTCAAGTTTATATCCAATCCCTTTGACCGTTTTAATACACTCCAAGTGCAATTTCTTCCGCAGATTCTTGATGTAGGTATCAACCAGCCGGTCAAGCACATAGGAGTTATCGCCCCATACGCCATCCAGAATTTGTGCACGGGACAACACCAGCCCTTGATGCTCAACCAGCAATTTGAGCAAATCAAGTTCCTTTGCGGTAACTTCCAGTTCCCCGTTGGCGTCACAGGCGGAGTAGCCGGAAAAATTGACGGTCAGATCGCCGCACGTCCAAATATCTACCTTTTCAGCCGGATTGCTCCGACGCAGCAGAGCGGTGATCCGCTTTCCCAGGATGACCATAGAGAACGGCTTTGTCATGTAGTCATCGGCCTGCCCGTCAAAGCTGTCGATTTGGGTTTGTTCGTCCTCCATAGCTGTGAGCATGAGTACCGGGACTTGGCTCGTTTTGCGGATGGAATTTAGGACAGCCAGCCCCGTGATGGTGGGAAGCATAATATCCAGAACAACCAGGTCAATTTTGTTTTCAGAGAAAAGGGTAATCGCTTCGTCGCCGTCAAACGCTGGAATTGTGGTGTGTCCAGCGTCTTGCAGATATTCGCAGACGGCCTCGTTGGTATCAAGATCATCCTCAACAATCAGTAAAGTTGCCATTGGCGCACCTCCTTCGGCATAGTGTAACACGGCAATGTGGAGAGAGTATGGAATTTTCTATCTTTTTCAAATTATCGGCATCAAAATATTGGCGGTTAAGCCAACAGCGGCCCAGGCATTATCCCCAGGCCGCTGCCGATTTTTATTGCAGCTTCTCCAAAAGCGCCTGCCGCTGTGTGGTGATCCGCTCCTGTTCAGCCTTGGTGATTTCCCCACTGGCGGTGAGCCCTTTATATTCCAGATACCCGGTGAAGCAGTCCAGCAGCACATCCCGCATGATCTCCGGTGTGGCGCATAGTTCCTCACCTGCCCAGGTGTTGGCCCTGGAATCCCATTCCAGCACTGTGTAGCCGTGGGAGGTCATGATAATCTCATATCGAGCATCCTCGGCAAGATAGTCCTTAGAGCCTGTTTAAAATCTTCTAATAAGGATGGCAATGAGGGCAAAGGTGAGGATTTGAGCAGAAATAAGGAGTTTACGCTCACAGTTTTTCCAGAGCCTGCGGAATTTGTCGAGCC
>Ga0073906_1004834_pt1 | contig 12946 bp, 12 predicted proteins | sample Inofromicrocosms_FD_65485 | JGI IMG/M metagenome (GOLD analysis project Ga0073906, IMG submission 65485) | Mouse cecum microbial communities from Vienna, Austria - Inoculum for glucosamine and mucus D2O microcosms | ecosystem: Host-associated > Mammals > Digestive system > Large intestine >... | reverse complement strand
CCGGTAGGATGCTCCCGCTCTCTTTTTTCAATCACCTCCAAAATATGAAAAATAGCGTCTACATCACTGTTCTCGTCCGACTCAAAATCTGCACGAAGCAATTCTTCTAATTGATCGGTACTCAAGCGGTCTAAGTAGCCGTACTTTTCACAAGCGCTTTTCTTAGCCATCCTGCGAACCTCCTTCACTTATATATGGCCGGTCAAGGCCATTCCTGACACACAATTTGAAAATTATTTTTTCTTGTGATACTTTCTTTCGGGAAACACCTTATACAGTTTCTGCCTCACTCGTTCCAGACGTTTTTCACTGGCATATACAGTAATGCCAAATTCCTTTGCCACCTGCAAATGCCCCGCCTTATCAAAAACCAATCGTTTCAGCAGTTTATTTTCTTCTGGCGTCAGTGCTTCTTCCACCAGTTGCAGCACAAGAGTTTCGTCCTGCTCCAGATGACCATCCAATGCTTCAGAAGATGGAATAGCTTCTTCTGCGATATCTGTATTCAGGGATAAAAAGCGGCGCATGTAACGGCGCCGCGCACGTTCACTATCTCTGATTTTGTTCTTTAATGTCTCCATTAGCCATCCACCGGGGTTTTCACGGGCAGCAATGATATCATAGTGTCGAATCGCCTCATGAAATGTATCCTGAACAACATCTTGCGCCCGATATGTATCATTTAATACCGATGTAGCATATATCATAAGTTTAGGGAAATATTCTGCATACAACTCCGTAATGAACTGATTTTGTTCGGTCAACATATTTACCGACCTCCCAAGTTTTTCATTATATCACAAGTCTGTGAAATTTTTTTGCTTTGGACAAAAATCTTCTGCACAGACTCGTATCAATTTTTCAATGCCCGGCAAGTACTCTGTTGGTATACTATCCACTATAAATCGAATGTTCTCAAAGTTGGAAACATATGAATCCTGACAAAAAAGTGCATCACAACTCACATTGAGTACTTGTGCTGTAGTATACAAACGTTCGACCTTCATCATTTTTGAGCCACGCTCAACTCTGGAGATAAACGCGATACTAACCCCAATCTTCTCGGCCAGCTCCGCCTGTGTTAAACCCGCTTCTTGCCTATATCGTGCAATATTTCGGCCAATAGTTGCCTGCAAGCCATCTTTATCCATAGTTCCAACCTCCTTATAATTAAAAAATTATATACCGTTGGAAATGTTTTATTGAAGCACCAATGGTGCTATTTTTATTAACCAATTTGGATTTTTGAAGAATCATGTCAGGATTTACATTTTCTGGCAATATATAAGTAAAGGACTAATTTGCCGGAAAAGGCGGACAAATTTGAAAATGGGGTGGAAAATGGATAAAACGTGTCTCACTAATAAATTGATAGAAGAAATATACGAAAGTCTATATAATGAGTTGTATATTTATGCAAAAAATGTATTAAAAGATTCTTTGTTAGCTGAAGAGGCAGTGCAAGATACATTTTGTATTGCCTGTGCAAAACGAAGTCAGATATTTTCCAGTACAAATCCACAGGGTTGGGTAGTTAATACCTTGAAAAATGTGCTACGGAATATGATACGCACACAAAGAAGAATGAGTAAAACATTCGTTCAGCTATTAACTTCTGGAGAAATTGGGCAAATATATACAAATGTTGATTGGAATGTTGATATATTGTATGAAGATATTGCAGAAAGCAGTGATTTCAAACTTCTCAAAATGATTAGTTTAGACAAATATTCAATCAAAGAAGTGGCAGAAAAATTGGGAATTTCTGTCCCAGCTTGCAAAAAGCGCGTACAGCGCGCACGAAATTATCTCAGGCAACAATTATATCCAGGAGGTAACCGGGCGTAGGAATATCTTGAATACATTTCCCCGAAAGGCTGTAAAAAAAACGGTTGCTTGCGGGGATGCTTTTGCATACTTTGAAACTCCATAGTGGCCGTTAAGGAGTGCTTCTATGGTATTTCAGGGATGCCTTTCTTTTTTTCAGTACAAAAGAGAACTAACAGCATTTCATTTTTTTCTAAAGGAAAATGCATTTTCAACAATTCAATATATTTTGACACAACAAGACGCCGGGTGCTTATATCGAGTACCCGGCGTCTTGTTGTGTCGAAATATGGCGAATCATGTCGTTTTCTATAAGTGCCGAGGGCCACCTGGTTTCCAATTCATCCTGTGAAATTCATCACATTTTGCAAATGAATTGGAGGCAAGAATATGTTCGATTCCAAAAGTGACTATGCACTGAACAAATTGGACAAAGACGCTATCGTCTGTCCCAGTGTCACCGGCGTACATATCCGGCTGACCCGTGAGGACTTCGCCAGTGAAGCCGAATTTCGGCGGTGGAAACATTGGTCCGATAAAAATTATCACCAAGCAGATCTTACGGAGCACATTTATGCGGTCAATACACTTTCTATGACTGGTATGCCTGAGGCAGCGACTGCTACAGTTTCTGCGGAATCTGTGCTGATTTGCCAGCAGGAGCAACAGGAACGGGAACAACTCCGGCAAGTGCTTTTGGAGGGCCTTGATGTTTGCCTGACAGAAAAGCAGCATCGCCGCCTCTGGCAGTATATTGTGGATGGACAAACTGTTCGCCAAATTGCCGATGCAGAGGCTGTCAAGCACCCCACCGTTGTTGAGAGCATAGCTGCCGCGCAGAAAAAAACTCGGGAATTTTTGAAAAAGTACCCTACCAAAACTGCTATATAGCGACGTTGGGTAGAAGGACGCATTATCCTAACATCCTTTCACAGCACCTTGAAAATTGAAGAAACGGTATTACAGGCAAAAACTCGCCAAAGAGAACGCCGCCGAGACGGACAAGCCAGGAGGTGATGAAGCGGCTTGTCCCAGCGATCAACGTTCTCTGGTCCCCGATGTGGCAGTCGGGCGCTACGGCGGGGAATAATGATACCTCCTCACGGCCTCCTAAAGACTAGGGGGGAACCCTGCGGCGCACGCCAGGCACGGTGCTGTGGAGTTGGGAACGGCTGCGCCAGCAGCGGCCTCGTAATATCCCCTCTTACCGGGGCGCGTGGCAAATACGGTAAGCCAATCAACAGTGACTAGCCAACAATTCTCTCCAGCCGCACCGGAGCGTGCCTTTGCTATGTTATTGCAAAACCGCCGATCTTCCGGCGCGGCTGGATTGTTTATTTCTGCGGCAATTAAATTTCTATTGGAAGTTTGATTGCCAGAGAGATAAACAACAAATTATTCTGAAACGAGGTATCTACTATGGATATGCAAAAAAAAATGGTAACATCCTACAAGGAAGTTATGATCGGAAAAACCTTGTACCGTGTAACCAGTATATTCACTGGAGAGAAAGACTTGGGTAAAACGCTGGAACAGCTTGCCATCCGTCGTGCGATGGTGGAACTGACCCACCAGCCCTCAGAAAGCTGATTCCATAACCGGTATCTGTGCGGCCTGCCGCATCCTTGCATGGCCTTTGAATCTGCTGTAGAATCGTGCCATCGGAACAATCCGATGGGAGCCATTTGCCGCACAGCGTATGAATAAGTTGAGCCAGGAGGTAAAAGAAATGGCGGAAAAAACATACAATGTCGGCATCTATTGCAGATTAAGCAACGATGATGAGCGGGACGGGGAATCCGTCAGCATTGAAAACCAGAAACTGCTTCTCCAGAGATATGTCCGCGAGCAAGGCTGGAATGAGTATGGGGTCTATATCGACGATGGCTTTTCCGGAACAAATTTCCAGCGTCCGGGTGTTCAGCGTCTGATTGCTGACGCGAAAGCGGGGAAAATCAATGTGATTCTTGTCAAAGACCTTTCTCGGTTTGGCAGAAACTACATCGAGTTTGGACAGTATACCGATTACCTGTTTCCGTCTATTGGGTGCCGGTTTATTGCGCTGAACAACGGTATTGACACAGAGCGTCAGGATGGCAGCACCGATGTCATGTGCTTTTTGAATCTATTTAATGAGTTCTACAGCCGTGATACCAGCAAAAAGGTCAAAGCCGTCAAGAAAGCCTGTGCCGAGAACGGAAAATTCATGGGGACATATCCGCCTTATGGCTACAAACGGGACCCAGAGGACAAGCATCACTTTGTAGTGGACGAAGATACCGCTCCAATTGTCCGCCGCATTTTTGCTATGCGGGCCTCCGGTATGGGGTATTACTCCATTGCCGCGGCACTCAATGATGAGGGTATCCAATCCCCTAGAGAGTCGTATTACCAGAAGCGGGGCCAAAACAATCCGCAGCGGTCTATCAATATGTGGTCGAACACAACCGTCAAAACACTCCTGCAAAATGAGGCGTATATCGGGAACCTTGTACAAGGGAAATTCGGCAATATGTCCTATAAATCCCACAAACTTATACGAAAGCCTGAGAGTGAATGGATTCGTGCGGAAGGAACCCATGAGCCAATCATTTCCCGTGAAATATGGGATACGGTCATGAGTATTCGAGAAAAGCAGGTGCGCAAATCCGATACTATGGACGGCATCAAAAGCATCTTTACAGGGCTGGTTTACTGTGCCGACTGCGGTTTTAAGATGCGCAACAAAGTTGACAGGATGTCTTTGAAGGGCGGCAGGATCAAGCGCTATAGCCGCTTCATTTGCAGCAGCTACGCCAAGAGCGGAAAAACGGCCTGTACCATTCACAGCATCAGTGAGGAAGTTCTATATCAGCTTGTCCTCGCGGATATCCGTGAGAAAGCCCAGTACGCCGATCATGACTGTGAGCAGTTGCTGGCACAAATCGTCCGTATGAAGGATAAGGAACAGCACAGCCGCCTGATTTCCTATGAGCAGGAATGGAAATCTTCTTCCGCCCGTGTTGTGGAACTGGAGCGGTTGATGAAGAATCTTTACGAGGACAAGTGCAGTGGAGTAGTCCCGCAGACGGTCTTTCAGACACTGATTCAAAAATATGAGACAGAGCGGGCACAAAAAGCCGCCGCTCTGCCAGGATTAGAGCAGAAGGTCAAGGCACAGATGGGAAACCGCCATGATGCCAGCCGCTGGGCGGAAATTATCCGGCGATACACAGAAATTGAGAGCCTGGACGAAACTATACTGTTTGAATTGGTAGACCGCATTGAAATCGGGGAAATGGAGAAACGGGAAGAAGTCCGTCTTTGCAAAATCAAGGTGTTTTACCGGTATGTAGGGAATGTGGACGGGGTGCTGGCACAGGAGGGGGCGGCAGTATGAGTACAATCTATCATGTTGGTATCTATTGCCGTTTGAGTGTAGATGATGCCTCTAATTCCGCAAAAGCCAATCACTACATCCCCGCAGATGAATCCACCAGTATAGAAAATCAACGGGATCTGCTGTCCAAGTTCGCTATGCTCAATGGGTGGGTTGAAACAAAAACATATTGTGACGATGGCTATTCCGGTGGAAATTTCCAACGGCCCGGATTTTTGGAAATGCTGGAAGATGCACGGAAGGGCATTATCAATCTGATTCTGGTTAAAGACCTCTCACGTCTGGGGCGCGACTATGTGGAGGTGGGGCGGTATACGGATGTTATTTTTCCCAGCTTGGGATGCCGCTTTGTTTCCGTGCTGGACTGCTTGGACAGCGAGGGGGACAGTACGGAAATGCTGCACTTCCGCAGTTTGATGAACGACTATCACCTGCGTGATCTGAGCGGCAAAATCAAGAGCGTCCTGCTCAGCAAGAAGAAAAATGGCCAGTGCCTGTCTTTCAAAGCGCCATATGGCTATTGCAAAAGCGCTGAGGATAAACACAAGCTGGTCATAGACGACTATGCTGCTGGTGTTGTACGGAGGATATTTCATCTGCGGGAATCCGGGGTGTCCGTTCATAAAATTACTGCGATGCTGAATAAAGAGGGTATCCTTCCGCCGCTGGTGTATTGGTATCAGCAGAACGGAAAAGAGGGCTGTAAAGCGTCCTCCGCATGGACTACAGTTGTCGTAATGGGTATCCTGCGGAACGAAGTTTATTTAGGCAATCTGGTTATGAACTATACCGGATCACGTTCCTACAAGGATAACACGCTGGTGAGGAAACCTGCCTCCGAATGGGTACGCTGCGAAGGGACACACGAGGCAATTATTTCCCAATCAGTATGGGATGCCGTGCAGAAAATCAATCAAGCGGCAGCACAACGTTGTGCGGGGAGGTCCACGGCACCACATTACCTATTTTCGGGGAAGCTGATATGTGCGGATTGCAGAAGTCCGATGGTTGCCAATAAAGAAAGGAAACGCTTCAAAAATGGCAGCAGGAAAGAGTATATATCCTACCATTGTGGACGGCATAAAAGTTCCGGGCAGAGCGTATGTTCGTGGCACACAATTTATGAAGAACCGTTGATACGGATTGTTACGGCAGAGATCAGGAACCGTGCTGCGGAGGTAGAGGTAGACGAGGCGGCTGTAATTGAGAAATTGAGACGCAGAGTTTCAAACTATGATGAGCAGCGTTTAACTGCCGTCAAAAAGGAAATCAGCAAATTACGCCGCAGGGTACAAGAACTGGAAAATATGACTGCAAAACTCTATGAGGATAAGTACAGTGGGACAATCAGTGAAAACATATTTATTGTTTTGGCAAAGAAAAATGAGCAAGAGCGGCTTTCTAAAGCGGAACGGTTGGAGATTCTTTTATCCGAGGTTGAAAAAGCGGAAATGGAGACTACCGCCATTCATAATTGGACAGCAATCATCCGAAAGCATTTGAATCTGCATGAGCTTGATAGGGCTACCATCGACGAATTGATAGAGCATATTGAAATTGGTGAAAGGTCTGTCGTAAATGGACAGCGCAGGCAGGATATCCAAGTGTTTTACCGTTTTGTTGGCTCTATTGATTAGGAATAGGATATATCCAAATTCTGGAAATATTCGTCCTCAATGATGTATGTTCTTCAACACGCAACCGGCTAAAATCAATCATGTAAATTGACAGTACCTAAAACAGGTGGCAAATAGCTCTATCGAAAGTCTGCTCAGTCAAGAGCAGACTTTTTATATTTGGTGAAAAACAATTATTTTATTGAGGTAAAAAATATGTATACACTAAATTTAACCCAAATTTTGGAGAAGGAGCATATGCACTTTCTCGATTCGCTGCAGATCAATGGCATCAATGTACCTGTTCATAAGTGGGATATCAATGTGGTTGACCGCAATGCTCAAGCTGGTGCTACATCAATCATACTTTTTATGTTACAAAAAAGCAAATATTCCGAACTGCGAGATGCCTTTTTGCAGATCACTTTAGATCTGTTGGATGAGGGAGAATATTTCTCTGCCATGGCTTGGATTTACGCTGCCTATGTATGCCTTGGCCGTTTTCCCCCTTACGGAATTGTCCAACACGCAGTAGATGAAACCCTCCTCAAACAGTATTGTGTTCTTTTGAGAAAGTGGCTGCAAAAATATCGCAAAACCGGCAAGATATGAACAATGCCTTGCATCTATCCTGAATTTCTGGTATAGTATGGACAATCATTTTAGTTGTGAGGACGCCATGAGAAATAAGCAGCCGCCGTTTGAAATTACGAATACAATGATTACCGATGTCGCAGAAATTGCGGAGCTTGTAGGGAGACTGACTTCCACGGAACGTCTGTCCTCCAACCCTGCACTGCGCCGCAGCAATCGCATTCGCACAATTTACAGTTCCCTTGCCATTGAGCAGAATACGCTGACATTGGAGCAGACAACAGCTGTCCTCAACGGGAAGCGGGTGCTTGCACCTCCAAAGGACATTGCTGAGGTTCAAAACGCCTATGAAATATACGAACATATGGAGACGCTTAACCCATATTCCATGGATGACCTTCTCGCCGCCCATAGCGTTATGATGCGCGGCCTGATGGAAGAATCCGGAGAATTTCGTTCCAGACCGGTGGGCGTAGTAGGACAGGACGGTCAAATTCTTCATTTTGGAACGCTGCCGCAGTATGTTCCGGATTTAATGGCAGAGCTTTTGAACTGGGTACGGGATTGCGATATTCATATGCTGATCCGAAGCTGTGTTTTTCACTATGAATTTGAACTGATTCATCCCTTTGCCGATGGAAATGGCCGCATGGGACGGCTGTGGCACACGCTGCTGCTCTCTAAATGGAACCCCATGTTCGCCTGGCTGCCGGTGGAATCCATTATCCATGACAGGCAGAAGGAATATTATGCGGCAATCAATATGTCAAATGATATGGCGGAATCAACCGTGTTTATTGAATTTATGCTATCAGCAATCAAGGCATCACTCATCGAGGCGGTTAATGTGAGTGATGAAGTGATGGATCAAACTGCCTGGCGCTGGAAACAAATTGAGCGGTTTTTATCAGACCATGCGTATATCACAAATACAGATGTCAGAGAAATCTGTCAGGTATCTCCTGCCACTGCAAATCGAATTCTCAGAAACCTTGCAGACACAGGGAGAGTAATGAAAGTCCGCAAAGGCAGGGTCTGGGCCTACCAACTTGTAAAATGAATCACGGCAAATCGACCGGATGTGTTAGCATCCGGTTTTTTCATACCCTTTTGTCCCGGAACATAGATTGCTATGGAGGTGACTTCATGAAAATAATCAATATCGTTATCAGCGAAACTTCGCCGCCTGCCAGCGCGTCAGGGCAAAGGATCCTGCAACAGGTAGTTACTCAATGGCTCATCAAGGAGCTTTCCCTAAAATAGCAAAGCGGCATCCTTGCAGCGTAACGCTCTCAGTTGTAGTATTGTATCGAGCAGTTACGCCTTGAAGGAGGTGTAACAAATTCTCTGCGCAATCTATACCCGCCTCAGCAAAGAGGACGAAGACAAACAACAAAACGAATCCGAAAGCATCCAGAACCAGAAATCCCTGCTGACCCACTACGCCATTGACCACGGCTGGGACATTTACTCCATCTACTGTGATGAAGATTACTCCGGCGCAGACAGCCTCCGTCCGGACTTCAACCGCATGATCGAAGCGGCGAAGCACAGGAAGTTCCAGATTGTCCTCTGCAAAACACAGTCCCGGTTTACCCGTGATATGGAGCTGGTCGAAAAGTATATTCATGGCCTATTCCCGATCTGGGGGATCCGTTTTATTGCGGTAGCCGACAATGCCGATACAGAGGTAAAAGGCAACAAGAAAGCACGTCAGATCAACGGACTGGTAAACGAATGGTACTTAGAGGACCTGTCAGAAAATGTCCGTATGGTTTTTGACCTGAAGCGCCGGGAGGGGCAGTACATCGGCGGCTTTCCCCTCTATGGCTACAAGAAGGACCCCGTAGATAAAAACAAAATCATCATTGACCCGGAAGCCGCCGCTGTCATCCGGCAGATTTATCAGTGGTCCCTGGAGGGCCACGGCAAGCAGAACATCGCATACATGCTCAATGAACGCGGCGTTGCAAACCCGGCTCGCTATAAGGCAGAACACGGCTGGACGTGCAGCTATCCACACCAGAACGACTTTGGCCTCTGGAATAAAACCACCGTTTATCGAATCCTCCGTAATGAGATGTACACCGGCGTGATGATCCAGGGCCGGCGAAAGAAGGTCAGCTATAAATCGAAAGTTTTGATCGACATGCCGGAGGAAAAATGGTTTCGTGTCGAGGGTACCCACGAGGCCATTATAAGCCCGGAGACCTTCCAGGCTGTTCAGCGCGGCCTGCGGCTGCGCACCAGAACGGACGGCACCGGCGAAACCCATCTGCTCTCTGGTTTGGTCAAGTGCATGGACTGCGGCAGCACCATGAGCAAATGCTCCAACGGCAAGCAATCCTATCTGCGCTGCAGGCTGTACGCCAGCAGCGGTTCCAAGCGATTGTGTACCCGGCACTCCATCCGGCTGGACCAGTTGATTGACGCGGTTTCCGAGCGAATCCGGCACTATGTTCAGACCTATTTTTCTTTAGATGATTTTGAACTGAAACCCCAGAAGGACGTCCGCCGGGAGGCACTGGAGCAGGAGCAAAAGTGCGTAACGACCCAGATGGAAAAACGAAGCCAGGCCCTGAAAACGCTATATCTGGACAAAGTTTCCGGCATTCTCAGTGAAGGTCAGTTCGTAGAACTCAACCAGTCCTTTCTGGAAGAAAAAAGCCGCCTGGAACGGCGGCTGACGGAACTATCGAAAGAACTGGCAGAGTATCAACAGCCCCGGCAGCAGGTGGATCTGATGGCAAAGGCCCGTGAGCTGCTGAAGCTGGAGACTGTCCCGCGGGAACTGGCGGTTATGCTCATTGAGAAGATTGAAGTAGGCGAAAGCGACCCGGTTACGGGACAGCAGGAAGTCCGTATTACCTGGAAATTCTAACCCGAAGCAAAACGTAGTTTTGCGCAAAAAGTTCTTTTTGATACTTTTTCTTTCAAGAAAAAGTATGCCCGCCGAAAGTGTCCTTATGCACCACTGCCCCACGTCGTCGAGCCCCAATACCCGGCGGCGGTGGACCGGTATGTGAACCTGGGGGAATTCTACGATATCACCGCCGCCAAGACCGCCCGCACCGAAGTCATCCGCCACACCAAGGCTGTCTCCGCCGCCTATCAGCGGGCCTACCGCGCCCTCAGCGCCGCCCGGCAGGTGGAGGACAACGCCGCCGCCCTGATGGCCGGCGGACTGGACACGGATAAACTGCTGCGGCGCACGGATGGGATCATTGGCCGGGAGATCCACGGGAAGGGCGCCGGCGGGCCGGACGCCTTCCGCTTCCTGGGCAGCCTGACCTGCAAGGGACCTGTCTGGCGCTTTGACACCGTCGCAGACCTGTGCCCGAAGGTCTATCAGCTGCAGGACAGCTTCGGCTTCGCCGCGCCTATGCTGGAGCAGATCCGCGCCGCGGCCCGCTCCAGAGGCTACCGGGCCATTGTCTGCCCGGACCCGGAGCACATGGACCGGATCCAGCACCTTCTGCTGCCGGACCTGGAGCTGGCGTTCGTCACCTCCCGGGAGGGCATGGTCTACGACGGTCCTACTTACCGCCGGGTGCGGCTGGACGCCATGCTGCCCGGTGCCTACTATAAGCAGTATAAGTCCAGACTGAAGTTTGTGCGCCGTGTCGTGGAGGTGCTGCGGGAGGACGGACTGGAGGCCCTGCGGGAGGCGAAGACCGCCCACGACGCGCTGGAGGCGGTCTATACGCCGTATGTGGATTTCAAGGGGGTAGACGCCTGCACCGCCAGGGAGCTGGAGCGGATCGAAAGCTGCCTGTAATCCCTCCCCATCTTCACCGCAGGCAAAAGCCGCGCCCGGCTGACACAGGCCAACCGGGCGCGGCTCCGCTTGCTCTATTGAATGGAAAACAGCAGGTCCGTATAGGAGGGATAGGGCCAATAGCCGGCGGCGGTGATGGTCTCCAGCTCATCCACCGTTTTCCGCAGCTCCTCCATGGCGGCAAAAATCGTATATTTATAGTAGTGCGCGGCCTCATAGGCGTCCGCGAAGTCCCGCCGGGTCAGGGCGCTCTCCAGCGCCTCCCGCTCCTTGGCCATACGGCCCAGCAGTCCCGCCGCTTTCCGCAGCAGCTCCTCCTCGGCGGAGCAGTCCAGATCCGGCAGCACGGCCTTCTTTGCCGCCACTGCGGAGGCCAGATCGCCGGAGAAGCGGGACACAGCGGGGAAGATATCCCGCCGGACCATATCCGCCATGGTCCGGGCCTCGATGCCCACAACCTCGCAGTAGTTCTCCAGATGGATCTCATTCCGGGCGGTCAGCTCCTCCTTGGTGAAGACGCGGTGCTTGGCGAACAGCTCAATGTGCTTCGGCTGCAGGTAGGTCTTCAGCGCGTCGGCGGTGCAGGCCAGGTTGCTCAGCCCCCGCCGCTCGGCCTCCTCTACCCAGGCGCCCTCATAGCCGTTGCCGTTGAAGATGATCCGTTGGTGGTCGGTGAGGACCCGCTTGATCAGCTCGTGAAGGGCGGTGTTGAAGTCCTCCGCGCCCTCCAGCTCGTCGGCAAACTGGCTCAGCTCCTCCGCCATGATGGTGTTCAGGGCCGTGTTGGGCCCGGAGATGGACTGGCTGGAGCCCAGCATCCGAAACTCGAACTTGTTGCCTGTAAACGCCAGGGGGGAGGTGCGGTTCCGGTCCGTGGTGTCCTGGGGAATGGCGGGCAGCGCGTCCACGCCGATGGACAGGCTCCGCTTGCCCTGCTCCACATAGGCGGTGCCGTGGATGATGGAATCTACAATGGCCGTCAGCTCATCCCCCAGGAAGATGGACAGGATGGCCGGGGGGGCCTCCTGGGCGCCCAGACGGTGGTCGTTGCCGGGGTTGGCCACCGAGCAGCGCAGCAGGTCCTGATAGTCGTCCACGCCCTTGATGAACGCCGTCAGGAACAGCAGGAACCGGGCGTTCTGGCTGGGGGTGGAGCCGGGGCGGAAGAGGTTCATGCCGGTGTCGGTGGAGATGGACCAGTTGTCGTGCTTCCCGGAGCCGTTGACCCCCGCGAAGGGCTTCTCGTGGAGCAGACAGACCATGTTGTGCCGCCCGGCCACCTTCTTCATGATCTCCATGGTCAGCTGGTTGTGGTCGCAGGCGGTGTTGGCGTCGGTGTAGATGGGGGCCAGCTCATGCTGGGCCGGGGCCACCTCGTTGTGCTTGGTCTTGGCCAGGATGCCCAGCTTCCACAGCTCCTCGTCCAGCTCCTGCATGTAGGCCGCCACACGGGGCTTGATGGTGCCGAAGTAGTGGTCCTCCAGCTCCTGCCCCTTGGGGGGCTTGGCGCCGAAGAGGGTGCGGCCTGTGAGGATCAGGTCCTCCCGCTTGTTGTACATATCCTTGTCGATGAGGAAGTACTCCTGCTCAGGTCCCACCTCGCTGGTTACCCGCTTCACGTCCGTATCGCCGAACAGCCGCAGCACCCGCACCGCCTGCCGGGACAGCTCCTCCATGGAGCGCAGCAGGGGGGTCTTCTTATCCAGGGCCTGGCCGCTGTAGGAGCAGAAAATGGTGGGGATGCAGAGGCTG
>Ga0073906_1004829_pt1 | contig 12962 bp, 13 predicted proteins | sample Inofromicrocosms_FD_65485 | JGI IMG/M metagenome (GOLD analysis project Ga0073906, IMG submission 65485) | Mouse cecum microbial communities from Vienna, Austria - Inoculum for glucosamine and mucus D2O microcosms | ecosystem: Host-associated > Mammals > Digestive system > Large intestine >... | reverse complement strand
GGGCATCAAGGGCGAGCCGGTGGCCATCGGCCGCCTGGAGCGCTTTGTAGCCGACTGGTACATGGCCAACGGCATTGCCTCCCCTGTCGCCCCTCCCAAGAACGGCAAGAAGGTCGCCATCATCGGTGCGGGCCCTGCGGGACTTTCCTGCGCGGGGGACCTGGCCAAGGCCGGTTACGACGTGACCATCTTTGAGGCCTTCCACACCGCTGGCGGTGTTCTGGTTTACGGTATTCCCGAATTCCGTCTGCCCAAGTCCATCGTACATAAGGAGATCGACAACCTGCGCGCCCTGGGCGTCAAGGTGATGACCAACATGGTCATCGGCAAGGTCCTCTCCCTGGACGAGGTGTTCGAGATGGGCTTTGACGCCGCTTTCATTGGTTCCGGCGCCGGCCTGCCCAGCTTTATGGGCATTGAGGGCGAGGCCCTCATCGGCGTATACTCCGCCAACGAATACCTGACCCGCACCAACCTGATGCGCGCTTACGACGAAAGCTACGACACCCCCATCATCAAGAGCAAGGCTGTCGCGGTTGTCGGCGGCGGCAACGTGGCAATGGACGCGGCCCGCTGCGCGCAGCGTCTGGGCGCGGAGAAGGTCTACATCGTCTACCGCCGCTCCGAGGAAGAGATGCCCGCCCGTAAGGAAGAGGTGCATCACGCCAAGGAAGAGGGCATTATCTTCAATCTGCTGACCAACCCGGTCAAGATCATCGGCGATGAAAACGGCAAGGTTTCCGGTATGGAATGCGTCAGAATGGAGCTGGGCGAGGCCGACGCTTCCGGGCGCCGCCGTCCCGTTGCCATCAAGGACTCCAACTTTGTGCTGGATGTTGACACCGTTATCATGGCCCTGGGCACCTCCCCCAACCCGCTGATCCGCTCCACCACCCACGGCATCGAGGCCAACAAGCACGGCTGCCTGGTGGTTGACGAATCCATGAAGACCACCCGCGACGGCGTATACGCGGGCGGCGACGCCGTCACCGGCGCTGCCACCGTCATCCTGGCCATGGGCGCGGGAAAGACCGCTGCGGCTTCCATCCGGGAGTATCTGGAGAAATAAGGGATTCTTCTTTGTAGAAACAAATTCTTTAAGGGCGGCCGAAATATCGGTCGCCTTTAATGTTAATGAAAACTTGTAAAAAAGGCATCTGTGAATATTAAATTATAATTCATTAAAAAAAATTATAATTTAATATTGACACAAGTAAAAAAATAGTGTATATTAAAATTACGGTTAAACTTCCTTAACAAAAGAACTGTAGTTGTTATGCCGGTTGCCGCTGATGAAGATTCATCAGGCATTCAAATCAACGACGGTGCTGTTGCGGGGGAAAGAATGTCTCTGGAGGAACAATATCGGCTTATTATGGCGAATGGTTCTGTCAAACAAAAAGAGGAGGCACTATTATTATATCAACAAGCAAAATCGGGATTTAACGGTGCTCCGTATGCAATTGGTCATTGGGAATTAAGCGTTACCCATTGTGAGCAAGAAAAAGGTACATGGTGTGGTCCTGCTACATTACGGCAGACCTTACTATATATTAATGGTACAGCTCGCGATCAATCATATTTAGCTGGAAAATTAGAAACAGATAAAACCATTAAAGGTACTACTGATACAATGATGGTGAAACAAGTTAATGCCCTTCAAAATGAACATGCGTATTATGAATTAGATATACCTGATAAAGATACTTATTTAACCACTGTTTATACCTCTCTGTCAAATGATAAACCTGTCATAGACATTGTTGATACTTCTGCCGCGAGGGAAATTTTTAGTTATGATGCGCTTCATTTTCTTTCCATAAGCGGCATCTCTACCAAAAATGATGAAGTGTTTATCGTTGATCCAGCCATAGAAGACATAAGGGTTGATGGGTATTCCCGTGCGAAGCGTTGGGTAGAGGCAGAGGGAATGTTTAATGCAACATTTGCTCATGATTGTCAAGCGATTATAGGTTAAGAAAGAAAAAGGAACACATTTTACTGTGTTCCTTTTATATATCGAGGTGAAAGAGGTGAAAGCGGATGAAAAAAAAATTATTACTGTTACTTGTAATTTTTGTTGTTACAGGATGTGGCAGTTCTTCTGTTCCGGTCCGCAATTTTGAAGCAAACCTTCTCGGCTTACAGCCGGAGGACTATACAGAACTGCATTTTGACCTTGCCTATCCTGAAACACTGCAAATCGACGGTATGAAGGATGGAAAAATTTATTTTCAATATTTGGACAGCTTGGAAGTGCATACGGGACGGGAACGCTATAATTTTACTGCTGACAATGTATTGCGAAATGCAGCCGGAATTTATGACATTGAAAAAAATTCCTATCAATCGGGAATATATGTAGAGGATGATTTAGCATCAAAAGGAATTTTTGATGTAATCAGTTCATATAAAAATCACCTGATTATGGACAATGAAACAGGATATTTTACTTCAGCACTAGGCACAGAAATATTTTCAGAGGAATATCGCTTATATACCTATGCTATCGACTACGTAAAACATACCAGAAAAATAAAAAAAGACTATGGAACCTATCGCTATGCCACTCCCTATCCCCTTCTATACGATAAAGAACATTTTTTTATCTATTTTGAAGACGAAGGAAAAACGCAGGCCACCATATACCATTACGACACAGTCTCTGACGAAGCTACCCCGGTAATCATCCAACCCGAAGGCGTTCAATTTGTCACGGCGATGGTTGAGAAGAAATGGATTTGGGTTTATGTGCTCGACCTTGAGCATAATAACGATAAAAACAGGCCTTATCATTATCTCTATCAATACCAGGTCGACGGAACTATTCAAAAGATATATCCGATTCCAGATGAGATTGTAAACAACCGGAACAGCTCTACAGACGTCTTTATGCCCAGTACGATGAAACGATTCTCAAACAATATTTTTTATTTGGAGGATTTTGGATTTTTAAACCATTTCTTTTTAAAGTTGGGAAAAGAAGGCTTTGAAGTTCTGCCCTCATTTTACAACAACAAAAGACTTCGGATGCTTCTTCAGACCGGAAATCTTTCAGCGGAAAAAAATTATTTCTATTCTCATTTCCGCGAGGTTACACATATTCTGGAATTTGATGAACGAAAAGAAGAACTCATGGAATTTACCCTGCCCAACCCATATGAAGGGTCAAACATTGACTATCTTTTTCAGTATTATACAGATGAAAAGGGAAATCTTCTTGCCGTTATCAAAAGGCCGCTCCTTTGGAAAGTAGAAGACCTTCCTTTGTCAGAGTATTTATCAGAATATTTAAAGGTCTATTTCATCCCCCAAAAGACAATGAAAAAATATTTTTCAGATTACTCTATTTAATTAAGCGAGGCTGGACGAACCATTCACCGTCATCCTGGCCATGGGCGCAGGAAAGACTGCTGCGGCTTCCATCCGGGAATATCTGGAGAAATAAGATGTTCAACAGGTCGGTTTTCTTTCACTGATTTTATCCTCGGCCCTCCCTGTCCCCATACGGACAAGGAGGGCTTTTAAATGGCGCAGTTTTTGGATATAATAAAATAACCGTTGAATCCGGGGAACAGATGGTATATAATAGAACCAGAACAACAGGAAAGGCAGTGTGACGCCGTGGCGGAGAAGGATATGGCCGAAAAGGTTCTGGAAGCCTATAATGATGTTTTTGCGGATATTGTAAACGGGCTGCTGTTCCAAGGGAAGAAAGTAGTTGCCGAAGAGGAGCTTGAGGAACAGGGTACCCATTCCCATTATAAAGCAGACGGCGCGCTGCGGGAGCAGGAAAGAGATGTTGCAAAAAAGTGGAAAAACGGTAAAATCAAAATCGCCCTGATTGGATTTGAAAATCAGACAGAGATTGACAGAGATATGCCCTTTAGGGTGATTGGATACGACGGGGCAGAATATCGGGCACAGCTGGGCGGCCGGGAAAGGTATCCGGTTATCACACTGGTACTTTATTTTGGATGCAAACGGCGCTGGAAAAGGCCAAGGAGCTTATTGGAGCAGCTAAATGTCCCAAAGGAATTTGAGCCATATGTGAGCGACTACAAAATAAATGTATTTGAAATTGCATTTTTGACAGAGGAACAGGTAAAACTGTTTCACAGTGATTTCCGAATCATAGCGGATTATTTTGTACAGAAGCGCAAAAGCGGAGAATACCATCCGGAGCCGCAGGAGCTGAAGCATGTTCAGGAAACCCTGCAAATACTCAGTGTCATGAGCGGCGACCACAGATTTGAAGAGGTATACAATAAAAATATAGAAAGGGGACCCCACACTATGTGTGAAATGCTGGACAGAATGATAAACAAGGGAAAAATGGAGGGCATTCAGGAAGGCAGACAAGAGGGCATCCGGGAAGGCAGACAGGAGGGCATCCGAGAAGGCAGGAAAGAAGGAAAAGCTCAAATGATTTTAAATATGTATCAACACAATTTCACGCTGGAACAGATTGCAACGGCAGCAGAAAAAACGGTAGAGGAAATCAAATTGATTGTCAAAGAGCAGAACTCTCTTCTTTCATAAGACGCACAAAATTGATACGAACACCTTTAAAAGGGCTGCCGAATCCCGGCGGCCCTTTTGCAGGGCATGGAACGCTTTTGTCAGCCGTCCTTTTGGGGCGGTTTTGATTTTGAACTTTTTCCCGCGGATGAACCGCTGTAAAAGTCCCCTTCCGGGATAAATTCTGCTTCGTTGGTTTTGGGATTATACTGATATACGCCGCTCACCGCGGAACCGGATGACGATTTACTGGAGGATCCAGAGCTGTTCTCTGTCTCTGGAATATCATAGACAAATTCAGCCACCAGGGTGTATTTCCCGACATCCTTCACAATGCGGTAACTCCCTTCTGAAACATCCCCTTTATTCCAATGCACATGAAATTCATCGGTATTCCCAGGGCCTTCGCTCAAAATCATCGCCATAGCAGGAACAGCCACCTTTATTTTCAATCGATACCATTGATCATCCTGTTTCACCTCCAGCCCATATTCACATCCGTATGTAAAAGTATCTGAAGTTTCATTGGTAATGAGCAGGATAAGCCCTGTATCGGTAATGCTTCCCTCTTTAACGGCAAGGGTAATATCGGATGTCGTGCTCAAGCTCGTATTGCTTTCAACAAGCTCTGGTTTCGCTTTTTCTTCCGCCGCCCGACATCCGGCAAAAAGAAAGAGCAGCACGAGTACAAGAAAAATTTTTTTCATCACCGTCTCCCTCTTTTCAACATTTTATGATATCATTATAAACGATGAAAGGAAACTTGTAAATCAATTTTAAACAGGATGGTTTGATTGACATGAAGGAAAACAAGTACGACGATCCCCAGTTTTTTGAACAATACAGCAAAATGTCCCGCTCGGTCCAGGGGCTGGAGGGGGCGGGAGAATGGCATGAGCTGAAAAAACTCCTCCCGGACTTCACAGGAAAAACCGTCCTCGACCTGGGGTGCGGCTTTGGCTGGCACTGCCGGTACGCAGCGGAGCAGGGCGCGGCCCAAGTCACCGGCGTTGACCTGTCCGAAAAGATGCTGAAAAGGGCGAAGGAAATGACCCGTTCCCCCAACATTCAGTATATCCGCAATTCCATTGAGGACTTCCCCTATCCCGAAAATGCCTTTGATGTTGTGATAAGCTCTCTGGCCTTCCACTATGTGGAAAATTACGGCAAGGTGTGCCGGAGGGTTTACAACAGCCTGAAGGACGGCGGGTACTTTGTCTTTTCAGTGGAGCACCCCGTCTTTACCGCCCAGGGAAAGCAGGACTGGTACTATGGACCGGACGGGAAGCCGCTCCATTGGCCGGTGGACAATTACTTTACAGAGGGATGCCGGAATGCCGTCTTTTTAGGAAATAAAGTAAAAAAATACCATTGGACACTGACAACCTACCTTAACGTATTGACAGAAGCTGGATTTTCTCTGTGCCATGTCACAGAGCCCCAGCCCGATCCCTCTATGCTCGATCTCCCCGGAATGAGGGACGAGCTCCGCCGGCCCATGATGCTGATAATAAAGGCGCGGAAAACTTCGCGGTAAAAAAGGAGATTTTAAATGACAGAGCTTCTATGTAAAGGTACAGCAAACGACAGAGAGGATATCCTGGACTTTGCCAATTATGTCTTCAGCTTTGACCACGAGCCCCACAACTTCATAGAGATGGTTCCAAGGCTGTACGGTCCCGAAAGCGCGAGCGAAGCATTTCATTATCTGATTCGGGAAAACGGCAAAATAAAGGCTATGGTGTGCTCCTATCCCATGGAAACCAAGGTTGGAGAAGAAACTTTAAAGCTGGCGTTTATCGGAACCGTTTCGGTACACCCCTATTCCAGGGGAAAGGGATACATGAAACGCCTAATGAACGCCGCCATCGCGGACATGCAAAAGGACGGTACAGACCTTGCGGCTCTGGGGGGACAGCGGCAAAGATACCAATACTTTGGCTTTGAAAACGGCGGGATAGAATACGGCTTTTCCTTTAACCGTTCCAACCTCCGCCACGCCTTTAAGGACGTTGCATCCCCGATAAAGGTCGTCCCTTTGGATGAAATGGGGAAGGAGCAGTGGGACTGCGCCTACTCTCTGTTCCAACGGCAGCATATCCACGGTATACGGAACCGGGAGGAATTCCCTGCCATACTGCACAACTGGAACGGCATCCCCTATGCCCTTCTGGCGGATGGAGAAATGAAGGGCTACTTTTCCGTAGGCGGCAAAACATTTTTTGAGTTCGTTTTGGGGAATGAAGCAGAACTGCTCCCCGCCGTAAAGTCAGCCATGGAATCCCTGCATATGGACCGGGCTGTTCTCAAGGCGGCGGATTACGAAGAAAAGAGGCTTTCTCTTCTCTCCTCTGTGTGCGAGAACAGCTCCATCGTTTGCAGCTCCAACTATCGGATATTCCATTACGACAGGGTGATTTCCGCCTATTTGAAGGTGAAGCAAAGCTACAGCACTTTGCAGGAGGGAAGCATCATTTTGAATATAGACGGAAAGCAAACGGCTGTGGAGGTTCGGGATGGAAAAATCACCGTTGGCCCTGTCTCCCCTCACCTTTCTGCTCCTGTGATTTCTCTGGGAAATCTGGAAGCGGTGGAATTTCTGACCGCTCCCTTCAGCCCGCGTCGGAGGGAGGAGGCAAGGCGGTTCCCCTTCCTTCAAAGCTGGTTCCCAATTCCGCTGTATACCGCTTCCTTGGATGAATGTTAAAAAAACAATCTGTTATAAGGAAAACCGCCTTTTTGACAATGAAAGACGAACTTCCAAGAAATATATACCTGCACTTTGATATATCACCTGATGTCCTGACAGTCCATTTACAGTAACAGGTTGTATTTCAGACAACTGCTGTATTGGGGAGATTTCTACAAAAAGAGCCTGTAATTCACTTTCTGTGCCAGTACAATCTTCCTCTACATCCCATTCTACATAACAGGATTCATCTGGAGACCACGCGCTGATGCCATATTGGTGCACAAATTCTGGCTCCGTTTCCATAAGGAAACCATCTGGCATAGTGAATGAAACCCCATGGGTATAAAATCTCCCATTTTGAAAACGTAACATATTTTTCTCCTTTATTCAGATTTAGGGATAAGGACGCTATTTTCCTCCCTTCTATTTGAACTGTTCTCTAAATGGAACGCCCTCACCAATAAGCAAAAGAAAATACTTCTTGCCTTGATGGAAATTATGTAAAGCTTTCCTGTGAAAATACGGTATCCCTTGCAGTGCTCGACAAAGAAAGACAGCTTAAAGAACAGAAGAACAGAATACCAGTCTTACCAAATGCCGCCTGGAAAGAAAAGGGAGGCGTTTTCTTTTCCGCCTCAGGAAACACTGCCGCCTAATTTTTTCTTGACAAACATACAACAATGTGTTATATTTTAATTATCAACAACATGTTATACATAAAGGAGGAAATTCCATGGTCCAGCAGATATCCGACGCAGAGCTTGAAATCATGAAGATCGTGTGGGGAAACCCATCGAAGGTGACGCTGTTCCCCTATATCATGGACAGACTGGCGTCCAGGGGAAAGCCCTGCCAGAAGAACACACTGATCGTCCTCTTGTCCCGCCTGATGAACAAGGGCTTTTTAAGCGCGAAAAAGATCGGCCGCCGCAACGAGTATACCGCCCTTGTCTCAGAAACGGAATACCAGACAGCCCAGACCAAAAGCTTCCTGAATAAAATCTACGAGGGCAGCGCCAAAGGACTTGTCTCCACCCTGATTTCCGGCGACCTGCTGACCAGTGATGAATATGAAGAATTGAAACGTCTTTTGGAAGAAGGGAAAGGAAAACAATGAACACGGTTTTAAAAGTATTCCTCTCCATGTCCCTTTCCGGCTCCCTGCTGATTCTGGCGCTGTTCGCCGCTGGGCGCCTCTGGAAAGATAAATTCAGCCGTCAATGGCAGTATTACATTTGGCTCGCCGCCCTTCTCCGTCTGCTGCTACCCCTTGGGCCGGAAACAAGCCTGATGGGCAAAACCTATCAGGCAATCGATCGGGCGATAACCCAGTCCTCTCCCCTGCCGGTTTGGCCGAACACGCCTGAGCTTTCAAGTGTTTCCGGCAATCAAAGTCCTCAGATATCTCAAAGCTCTCCTACGGTTGAGTCGGTTCCACAAAACGCGGACAATCCAGCAGAGACTTCAAGTGCTGGCCATTCTTTCCGGGATATTGCTCCGCCGTTGGTCAGCCGTCTTTGGCTCGTCTGGCTGATTGGTGCGCTGATTCTTCTGATACGAAAAATAACAATCTACCAAAGCTTTATCCAGTATATCGCCGCCGGGTCCTCTCCTGTTTCCAACACGAAGCTCTTAGACAGGCTATCCCTGATTGCAGAGCAGATAGGCGTTAAAGGCCCCGTGGAGCTTTGCGTCAATCCCCTGATCTCCTCGCCGTTGCTGACCGGCTTTTTCCGCCCCTGCATTGTGCTGCCAAGCTTGGAAATCCCTGAAAGGGATTTTCAATACATCATACTGCATGAATTAACCCACTATAAGCGGCGGGATATGTTTTACAAATGGCTTGTTCAGGCCGCGGTATGTCTGCACTGGTTCAATCCGTTTGTGCATCTGATGAGTCGGGAAATCACAAAAGCCTGTGAATTTTCCTGCGATGAGGCTGTCCTTGTCAAAATGGGCAGAGACAAAGCGCAAGAATACGGAAAGACTCTGCTAGACGCGATGGCGTCGGTTGGGAAATATAAGGAATTCCTTGGTTCCGTTACATTGGCCGAAAACAAACAGCTTTTGAAAGAAAGGTTAGGCGCGATTATGAAATTTAAAATGACGTCCAAAAAACTTAAAACCTTAACCAGTCTTCTGACATTATGTATCGTTTTAAGCGCTTCCTTTATCGGTATTTACCCAATGAAAAACAGCGTTGACGCGATGGAGACCCTCCGTACAGCTGACATATCCTCCCTTTCCCTAAATATCATCAATGCATCTGTGAATGTTTTATCCGCACCAAAAAATGAAAAGATTCACGCGGAGTTCAGCGAGGCAATTTATAAGGTTGATATTTTTATTGACGCTCAAAAGGACGAGTGGACGGTTTCCGTTTCCAGCAAAGCGAACCCCAAAAACGAAACCGTTACTCTGTACCTCCCCGATATCTCATACGACAATGTAAAGCTGAACGTCAACACCGGATATTTGGACTGCGGCAATTTTAAATCCGGAAATATCACAGGTAATTTCAACATGTCCTATGTACTTTTGACTCTACCGGAAGGATTTGCCGGTTCGGTCGACGCTGCTGCAAGCGGCTGTTTCCAGTTGGTTTCCAAAGACGATTTTAAAAACACCTCTGCATCCATTGCCACCAGCGGGGAGTGTGTGATATCTAAACCACAGAGTTTCAAGAAAAACGGAAATACCTATACCTATACCGAGGGTTCTGCAAGCAATGTGATCAAGATTACCCAGAGCGGTTCCTGTATGATGGGGATTCATACTTCCGATACATCTGATTTCTTAGACTTTTCAGACCAATGGGATTTCGCGAACTTGTGGAAAAACGGAGAACTGAAAGAAGACAGCCAGACAGAACCGCAACCAAAGTCTAATGATTCCGAGCAGGCAGAGAAATACTATCAATCAGGCAGCCTTCCCCTGTTTCAAATCTCCTTCTTCCATCTAGATAAAGAGGCACAGGAAAAATGGATGGACAGGATTTACACCGATGATCAAATTGCGTTTTGGGGAGCCGCTGTCGATTTTCTGGATGAGGATTGCGGCCTGGTTCAGCGTTTTGCAGAAAAAACCTACGGGGACAGCAATATTTCCTATTTCTCCGTCCTGGCCAACCGTATGAGCGAGAAGACGCTGGAGCGGTATCTGGACAAATCGCTGAAGGATGGAAAATGGGCATTCCAGTCCGTTCTGTATAATTTGCTGGACCGGAAGGATGAATTTGACGAGCAGGAGAAAAAGAAGGAAAAGGAATGGGCAGAAGCACTGAAAGCGCAATACCAAGCGGCAGGGGTTACGATGATAGATGAAAAAAATTATTATTACCAGGGGCAGTTAGTCGATATTTTTCTGGATCAGCGTACCAATCAATCCTTTTACACTCTAAATATGAATCCTGCCGGAACAGTCAATATCAAGATTCTCCGCAATGCAAACGATAAAATTACCGGCGTCTCCTATATGACCAAGGCGGAAATTGAGGAGCTCTTTGGCGACATGGAGGATTGATGAGGACAAGCCGCCACACCAGAGGTCCCTGCATTGGTTTGAAACCGTACATGTGGAATCTTGACACTCTTCCGCACAAGTGATAGAATAAGTTTACTTTTGTGTGAGGAGGAAATACAATGACACGAGTACAGCAGGTTATCAACAAAATCAAGTCAGATGTTGCGGACAAACAGGTGATTGAAATTGCCTGCGGACAGGCTGATTTTTCCATCGAAGCCTCCAAAACCGCTGCGACAGTTCACTGCATCGATCTTGACAACTTCCGGCTCAATGACAAAATTCATGAGTGCCCCAACGTTGTTTTTCAGCAGATGGACGCCACTGCCCTGGAGTATGACAACGGGACCTTTGACACTGCTGTTATCTATAACGCTTTTTTTCATCTGGAAACAGTCATGGAAAAGGTTCTGTCTGAAGCTCTCAGAGTGGTAAAAACCGGCGGGAGCGTTTGGGTCATCAGTTCGTTCAGCATGGACAAAACTGCTATGGAGGAAAAGCTATTCCCCCACCTGTCAGCCTCCGGCCTGGAATATGAGGTAAGTATAGATAAAGTCTTTACATATGTACGGATTGGCAAACCAGCCGAAGAGGAAAAGAAGGAAATATCATGAAATTAGAGCACAATCTGCTTGGAGAAAGAATCCTCATCCGAAATTACCGAAAATCCGATTTTTACTTTATGACTGATATGTGGTTTGATCCGGAAAACGGGAAATATATGAGCGACCCGGAGAGAGGATACGTTGATGAAAAATATCAAAGCATTCTCGATACCCTGGAGGAAAGCCAGGATGGCTACTACCTAATCATTGAACTTTTGGACACCGGTGAGCAGATTGGTTCCTGCGGCATCTTCCCCCTTTCCGAAAACGATGCCTATGATATCGGCTATTGCGTCCACAAATCCTACTGGAAAAAGGGCTTTGGCAGCGAGGCCGTCGCACTGCTGCTGGAATGGCTGGAGGAGCACCAGGCCAAAAAGGTAATGGCGGAGGTGGCGGTGAAGAATCTCGCGTCCCGCGCCCTGCTCCATAAATTTGGTTTCAAACCGGAAAAGCCGTCACAATTCAAAAAATATAACATGGATGTGACGTTTGACAGCATTATCTATGCCAAAGCGCTATAAAAAGCGGTCCCAAACCACTCCGGTCTTGGGACCGCTTTTTTGCCTCTTTCCCTCTCACCGATTTTTCACCCCCTGCATATGATGTGTTGAACCCGCAAAACCCCACATTTTAAAGGAGGTCATCACTTATGTGCAACAACAACTGTTTCGGCGGCTCCTGGAGCTGGATCATCCTCATCATCCTGATCCTCATCTTCTGCGGCAATGGCAACGGCATCTGCGGTTCCCTGACCAACGGCTGTGGCTGCGGCTGCAACAACAATGGCTGCGGCAACAACGGCTGCGGATGCTGCGACTAATCTGATCCAACTCGTTAAACACACTGTTTCCTTAGAGCGGCAGGGGCGCTTCGGAGCCTTGAAAAGCTTCCGCGCTCCTCTGCCCTCCCGGAATCCCAAAGTCCATAACTTTAAGAAGCACCGTGCCATATTTAAAGGAGGTTTTTTCCATGTGCAATACCGGCTTTGGCGGCAATAGCTGCTGCATCATCATCCTGATCATCCTCATCCTTCTGTTCTGCTGCGGCGGCGAAGGCAATGGCGGCTGTGGCTGTGGCTGCGGCTGCAACAACTGCTGTGACTGATTGTTCCATAAAAAGGGCATCCAGCTGCACCGGTGCGATGGGATACGGCAGTCTTTGCCGTATCCCATCTTTTTAACTTTATATAAAATTCCTTGACAGCTATTACCTACAGGTGTATAATTAATTTATATAAATAAATTATATAAATTATTTTTATAAGGAGGACAGCCATGCCCAAGCAAAAAATCACAAAGGAAATGGTGGTTGAAGCCGCCTTCACCCTGGCGCGGGAGGAAGGAATGGAGCAGGTGCTGGTCAAAAACATCGCCGACAGACTGGGCTGTTCCGTACAGCCAATCTACAGCTATTGCCAAAGCATGGAAAGCCTGAGAAAGGATGTGGCGGAGCGGGTAGACAGCTTTGTCCGCGAATACGCCGCCGCCCGCATCAATGAGGAGGACCTGTTCCGCAGCACGGGGCGCGCTTATCTCCAGCTGGCAAAGGAAGAACCGAATCTCTTTAAAATATTCACCCTTCACCGGCGGGACGGGATTTCTTCTTTGGAAGAATTCTAC
>Ga0073906_1004827_pt1 | contig 12968 bp, 12 predicted proteins | sample Inofromicrocosms_FD_65485 | JGI IMG/M metagenome (GOLD analysis project Ga0073906, IMG submission 65485) | Mouse cecum microbial communities from Vienna, Austria - Inoculum for glucosamine and mucus D2O microcosms | ecosystem: Host-associated > Mammals > Digestive system > Large intestine >... | reverse complement strand
AATGGGAGTCATGTGCAGCATTTGGCAATGCAACAGCAAGCCTTTGTGTGCAGAAACGTGGTGGTATACCATCAATACCAGTGCGTAGGGATGTGGAAAGTATTTTATACACATACAGCTTTTAATATAATTTATGAACCACTGGTATATTTATTATATGCCATGTGGTTCATTTTTACTTTTATCTAATATTTTACATTAATTTTGCTTTCCAGATAATATCTTTAAAATTTTGTATGTATTCCAGATAACAGTTTACATAGTCCATATTGGTTAAATATCCCCTTCCTGAAGATATAACACCCACACTGGTCTTTTTTCCATTAATTGTTATATAAAAATATACACCATATACATGATTTTTCTTTCTTCCAGCAAAGGAAATTACGGGTTCTATTTCTTCAATACTGTATAAAGAAAAATACTGCACTTTAAATGGATTTAATAAACATAATACAGCCAGTTCTTTATTAACTGTGTCAATCCAGAAATGTACTGTAAGCATTTCATATTCATAATTTATGCAAAATTCATTCCGCAGCCCTCTTTTTTTATTATACTTGTAAAAAATAATCCCTGAAAACAGTATCCATACAAAATATACCATAAGCAAGGCAAATGTCCATAAAAATGTTATATAATTTTCCGCTTTTAGAAAAATTTCCAGCAAGACAGGTAAAAATAACAGTAACACAAAATAGTATTTCCAATTAAACTGCTTCATTTATTTTATTCCTTTCACAATGCATTTTTAGGGCACGCTTTAACACATTCCAGGCATAAGATACATTCCGTTCCATTTTTTCTTTTTCTTGAATTATCAGTTATATCAACATCCATAGGGCAGGCTTTTTTACATTTGCCACAGGAAACACATTTGCTTTCATCACATTTAATACGCATTAAAGAAAAATAAGACATTGGCTTAAGGAATATTGTAACAGGGCATATGTATTTGCAAAAAGCCCGGTTATCCTTTAATGCAAAAGCAAGTATAATTCCAGTTAAATAATATAAAAAATTTCCAATTAAGAATGACCAGAACATAATGCGTTCCATATTGTTTACATTTGCAAGGAATAAACTACAAACAAAAATAAAAGATATTGCAAAAGTAATATACCTTATAAAGCCCCACTTTTTTCTTGGCTGTTGTGGTATTTTATATGGGAGCAAATCAAGTACCATTGCTGTCCAGCAGGCAAACCCGCACCATCCACGTCCGAAAAACAGCGGGCCAAATATCTTTGCTACTGCATAATGGATAGTTGCTGCTTCAAAAACGCCTGTAAATAAATAATACCAGAACCCCTCAATCTGCATATTTTCATTACTGATTAACCCAAGATAGACAAACATATAAGTTCCAACCAGAAATTGTGCAACCCTGCGTGCATGTTTGTATTTAAGCCCAAACAAAAGAAAGCCTGTTGCTATTGAAGTCCCTATGTAACTGAAATTTACCAGATAAAATATATTGTCCATTGTAAGCCATAGAGTAACAGCTATAGTTTCAAAAAGCAGCCACATAATAGCAGGTAATATAAATTTCTTTATTAATTTTGGTTTCTCCATGCAGGTTATACCTCCTTATCCTTAATTCTGTAAATTTTATACTTTTGAACCTGGCATAATTTTATTGTTTTTTTAAGTAATTTTCTGTTTTATGGAATTTATCCATATCGCCGCCTGCTTGTAATAGAAAAGCAGAACATGCATTATGGATTTTTTCTTTTGCATCCTGCCTGTCTGATTTCATAACGCCTGAAACTATTGCAACAAGAAGCCCATGTGAATATAATATAGTGTTGGTAAGGTAGTCCAGGGCTTTATCATTGGAAATATTAAAAAAAGCAGCTATCTCTGAAGACAGGTTCTGGTTATTTATTGCTTCAAGAAGCATTTCAAATGTACCCATACAATAATTGCTGCCCTCATTCAGGTAAAGGTATCTGAATAAATTGGGCATATCAAATGCAATATCAACATAAGCATTGCCTATTTCTGAAAATGCACTAACAGCATTTCTGGAAAGTGGTTTTAATTTTTCGTTGGCATAAGATACAGCATATTCTGCAAGGGCTTTGCGGAATCCATCCATGTTGCCGAAATGCCACGAAACAGGCTGGGTGGAACTATCCAGCCTTTCTGCAACTGTCTTTATTGTTACATTGCTATATCCATTTTCAATTAACAGTTCCAGGGCAGCTTGTAAAATCATATCTTTTGGAATTTTAGGACGGCTTGGCATTGCATTTCCTCCAATACTATAAACTAGTTTACTGTAAACTGATTTATAGTATAATAAAACTGCCTGGGTTTGTCAAGCTTAAATATGCAGATACAAAAGGTATAATTATCTGGTATATGGAATTTCATAAAATATATAGCAGTTATGGCATTTTGGGTTCAAAAAGTTATAAAATGGTGTTATAATAAATACTATAAGTAAATTTTGCTGTATAACAATAATTAATCTTTTATATTGTTAATGTTCAGATATTAATGGAGGGGAAAATGGACAAGTTAGATTTTAAAAACCCGTCATATAACAGGGAGACAGGGGAGACTGCCTGGAGCATGTTATATTTTGGCAGTTATCCACAGACAGAAATTAAAGATAATGAACTGGCTTCTGGGATTACAGAGGCAGTATATAATGAAGATGGCGATGCCCTGGCAGATGGCATAAAATACAGAAGAATAAAGCAGAATGGTGTTTTCCGTTATTTCAGGTGGGATAAAATACAATGGAGGGTGCTGTGGAATGATGGCAAGACCCTTTTTGTAATATCAGATAAAGGGCTTGACTGCAAAGCATATGATAATACAGATAACTTTGTAATATGGGAACAGTCTTCTTTAAGGGAATGGCTTGCAGGCAGCTTTTATAATATGGCATTTGACAGCAGGGAACAGGAAGCCATTTTAATGCATGAAACAGAAACATCATATATTTGTAATGGTGAAAATATTACTGATAGGACAAATGACAAAATTTACCTGCTCTCTATTAAAGAACTCAGGACATCACGTTATGGTTTCTGGGATGAAAAAGTTTACTGGGAACATACAATAGATAAAAAGATTAACAGGAGAATGAGGCCAACCAGTTATGCACAGGCGTGTGGTGCGTGGGTTTATAAACATGACAGCAATAAAAAATGGTATGTTGCAAAACCGGACAGTTCACGTGAGGGATGCTGCTGCTGGTGGACACGTTCACCTTGTGCTGATACAAGATATGGCACAAAAATGAAGAATACGAAAGTAACAGAATCAGGAGCTATTGATAAACATGATTATGGCCATATATTACACCGCATGGGAAATGCAGTTGCAGTTGTGCCGGTAATGCACCTGGATTTAGAAAGCTTAACAGATATACTATAACCAGGAGGGTTTAAGAATGGACGGAAGCATAGAATTAAGGCTTGTACATTTGGCACAGAAAGTTGCCAGTATGTATAAAGATAAAATAGAACAAAAATATTATAAGCAGCTTTGTGATGCCATTGAAACATGCAGGGATTATTATATAAACGTCGGAAAGGACTGGGGATGTATGTATGAAGCTGTACTTTCACACCAGAGGATTTAGAATTACGTGGGGAAAATATACCAGCATTTGTGGAATTACTGGAAAAGCATATTAACCAGACAATTGGCTATGATAAGATATTTCAATTCTGGGGTAGTGGAATTTGTTATTAAAGTTGTTATTAATGGAGGAAGAATAATGGATAAAATGGATTTTGCAAATCCTGTATATGATGATATTACAGGCAAAGCAGTCTGGAGCATGTTGTATTTTGGCAGTTATCCGCAGACTGAAGTAAAAGGATATAAACTTGTCCCTGCTATTACACAGGCAGAATATGATATAAATGGTGATGCATATGTTTCAGGTATAAAATACAGAAGAATAAGCAAGGATGATACAGAAAACAGTAATAATTTTGGGGACAAAACTTTCCGTTATTTTAAGTGGGAAAAGATAAAATGGCGTGTATTATGGAATGACGGGGATACGCTTTTTGTTATGGCAGACAAGGGAATTGACTGCAAGGCATATAATGATATAATTATATCAGTTACATGGGAAGAATGTACATTGCGCCACTGGCTTGCTAATGATTTCTATAATATGGCATTTAACGCTAATGAACAGAAAGCAATTAAAATACATAATGTAAATAACCAGGCAGCACCAGGATATATGAAAGGAAATGGCAGGGATACAGAAGATAAAATATATATTTTATCAATACCTGAAATAAGAAATGAAAATTATGGTTTATGGGATAAAAAGATAGACTGGGAGCATAAAAAGGATAAAAAAGCAAACAGGAGAATGAAGCCAGCAGATTATGCATATGCACGTGGGATAAGCACTGGAAATGTAATGGGGGATTACAAGAAAAACTGTAAATGGTGGCTGCGTTCGGCATGCAGTTATACAAATTATGGTGCAGAAGTCAGCTGGGAAGGCGGTGTTTTTACTGTTGGTTACCATACCCAGGTTTTTTGCACTGCAGTTGTGCCAGTAATGCATATCGGGCTTAAAGAACTGCAAAGCCTGTTATAATTATGCTGCCTTACAGAAAAATATGGAGGATAAAATAAAATGCAGCCAGTCCAGTTAACAGGAAAAAGAGACCATTATATTGACAATTTAAGGAGCATATCAATACTTCTTTTATTTCCAGTACATACATTTATGATATGGAATAATTTTGGTTCTGGTTTTTACGTATGGTTAGAAGAAAATAAAATATACAGCACATTAATTGTATTAATAAATCCCTGGTTTATGCCATTGCTTTTTTTATTAGCAGGCATAAGCGCAAGGCTTTCATTAGAGAAAAGAACAACAAAAGAATTTGTAATACAACGTATAAATAAGCTTTTAATACCATTTATAACTGGCATGGTTTTTCTAGTTCCAATACAGACATTGTATGCGAGAAAGTTTTTTTATAATTACAGTGGCGGATTTATAGAAAACTGGCGGTACTTTTTTACACATTTTACAGATTTAAGCGGTTATGATGGCGCATTTACGCCAGGGCATTTATGGTTTATATTATATTTATTTATAATCTCAATATTATCATTAATTATATTCCGTTACTTACCATACAAAAAAGTTGTACAAGTAACAGGAAAATTACATATATTCTGTATAATCCTTTTATTTATTCCAATATGGCTTATGTATTATATTGGCAATTTTGGAGGTTTCAGCATTGGAAAAAACCTGGCACTTTATCTGGCAGGTTATTATATTATAAGCAATAATGCTGTTATGGAAAAGGCAGAGAAAAATATAAAATGGATAACATTATTATGCCTGGCATCAACATTAATATCAGCAGTTCTATATTACAAATACTTATTTTATGGGGATATATGGGTATGTTATATTGGATGGATTACAATACTTGTATTACTGGTATATGGAAAAAGGTTTTTAAATAAAAAAACAAAGCTTATGGAATTTGCCAGACATGCATCATATCCAGTCTATATATTGCACCAGTCCATACTTGTAGCACTTGCATACTATATTACCAGGGAATTTAATAATATCATTGTGCAGGCAGCAGTAATCTGTGTGGGAAGTTTAATACTAACTATAATGGCATATTATATAATAAATAAAATACCTGTTGCCAGGAAAATAATTGCGCAATAGTTTTACATCTTTCCATACTTATGTTATAATATAACAAATTACCAGTACGGAGGGAATAATATGGATGTAAAATTAATGAAACCGAAAATTGACTTTGCTTTTAAAGAAATAATGATGGATGATGAGGTAAGGAAAGGGTTTTTATCAGCAGTATTAAAAATTAAACCAGAGGATATAAAAGAAACAAAAATATTGAATACATACCTCCGTAAAAAACATAAAAATGATAAATTTGGAATTCTTGATGTAAGGATACTAATGAATGATGATACAGAAATAGATGTGGAAATACAGTTAATGGTGTTTAAGGCATGGACCAGCAGGACTTTGTTTTATGTTTCCAAAATGGTTACAGAACAGATTGAGGAAGGGGAAGACTATTCTGAAATAAAGAAATGTGTCAGTATAAGCATACTGGATTTCAAGTTATTTGATGACACAGAAGAATTTTATTCATGTTTCCATCTCAGGGAGGACACAAGGAACACATTATACAGCGATAAAATAGAATTCCATGTAATAGAACTGCCAAAGTTGCCAGAAGAATTAAAAGAAGAAAACAGTGATTTATTGTTATGGTCTAAATTCCTGGATGCAGAAAGGGAGGAGGAGTTTAAAATGTTAGCAGAAAAGAATGTATATGTTGGCAAAGCTTACAGTAAATTACAGAATATAAGCATGGATAAAGAGAAACAGCTTGAATATACAGCCAGGCAGAAGGAAATCCTTGATTATAACCAGCTGATGAAAGAATTTAGTGATGCTGGAAGAAGAGAGGGAGAGGAAATAGGAGAAAGAAATAACCAGTATAAGACTGCAAGAAAATCTATTAAAGCAGGTCTGCCTGTTGGTTTAATTTCTGAAATAACGGGTCTTACGATAGAGGAAATAGAGAAGCTGTATACAGACATGGAGTAATACAGCATTTTTTGCTTTTTTATTATAAAATTTATAAGGAGTGTTTCTATGGCAAATACTTACCAGGTAATAGATGAAAAAAACTGGGACAGGGCTATGCACTGTATGGTATTCAGAAATAGTGTTGAACCAGCTTTTTGTGTGACTTTTAATGCAGATATAACAAATTTTCTTAAATATACCCGTAAACAGGGTTTTTCTTTTACAATAGCTTTTGTTTATGCTGTATGCAGGTGTGCAAATAAGATTAAAGAGTTCCGTTACCGTTTTTTAGATGGCAATATTGTTTTATTTAATAATATTGATACTGCTTTTACTTATCTTGATAAAGAAACGGAATTATTTAAGGTAATTAATGTTCCTATGAAAAATACAATAGATGAATATGTGGAACTGGCAACGCATACAGCAGAGGAGCAGAAGGAATATTTTACTGGGCCTCTTGGAAATGATGTGTTCCAGTGTTCACCAATGCCCTGGGTTACATATACACATATTTCACATACTAATGCAGGCAAAAAAGATAATGCAACACCATTATTTGACTGGGGCAGATACTATGAAAGGGATGGACGGGTGCTTATGCCAGTGTCAGTACAGGCACACCACTCCTTTGTTGATGGTATACATATTGGTAAATTTACAGATGAATTGCAAAAATACCTGGATGAAATAAAATAGTATATAGAATGGAGTATACCAATGAAATTTTTTCATTTATCAGATTTACATTTTGGAAGGCAGTTACATGGCTATGATTTATATGAGGAACAGCATGGCTTTATAAAACAGCTTGAAATGTATTTAGAGCAGGAAAAGCCTGATGCAGTCCTGGTTTCAGGTGATATATATGATAAGGCTGTTCCAGCGGGACAGGCTGTTACACTTCTTGACGAATTCCTTATATCATTAAATAATACTCCTGCCTTTATTATTGCTGGCAACCATGATTCAGCCGAAAGATTAAAATATGGCAGGACTTTTCTTGAAAAGCACAATATTTATATATCTGTGCTGCCTCCGCAGAAAGAGGATGAAAGGCTGGAAAAGATTGTTTTAGAAGACAGCTATGGAAAAGTAAGTTTTTATCTGCTGCCATTTATAAAACCAGGGATGGTACGCCATTTTATGCCAGATGAAGCGGCAGAGGGTGAACAGGCTGTTATTAAAGCACTGCTTGCAAAAGAAGATATTGATTGGACACAAAGGAATGTTATTCTTACACACCAGTTCTATAAAAATGGTAGTAAAATACCAGAAAGGTGTGATTCAGAACAGAAAACTTCCTCTGTAGGAGGCACTGATGCAGTTGATATTTCAGTGTTAAAAGATTTTGACTATGCCGCGCTTGGGCATATACATGGTGCACAGATGGTTGGCGGAGAGAAATTCCGTTACTGTGGTACACCGCTTAAATATTCAGTAAGTGAAGCAGCACATGAAAAAAGCATTACTATGGTATTAATGGGTGGCAAGGGAAGTAATATAGAGATTAAAACACTTCCAGTTAATCCGGGACGTGATGTATTAAAGTTCCGAGGAAGCCTTAAAGATATTATTGCACTGGCAAATGAACAAAACAGGCAGGATTACATAAGCGTTACCCTTACAGATGATGATATACCAGAAATGGTTAAGGAGCAGTTACAGGGATATTTTGAAAATATACTTGAAATTATAGCAGATAATTCAAGGACAAGGCAGATAATCAGTGAAGAAGTAGCAGACTTTAAGGAATTATCACCTTATGAGGCATTTAGTGCATTTTTTAAGGAAACGGCAGGGCGTGAAATGGATATGCAGGAAAGCAGCCTTATAAAAGAGATTATAGATGAAGCTGCCAGCAGCAGGCAGCCATGATTTTATGGAAGGCGGGTTAGTATATAATGAAACCAGTTAAACTTATTATGTCAGCATTTGGTTCGTATGGTGGTACTGAAATAATTGAATTTAATAAAATAAAGAACGGGCTGTTTCTTATAGCTGGCGATACAGGTTCAGGAAAGACTACTATATTTGATGCCATAATGTTTGCACTTTATGACAGCATGAGCGGCAAGGAAAGAAAAAGTATTATGATGAGAAGCGAGTATGCTTCTGATGAAATGGAAACATATGTGGAGTTTACTTTCAGCTATGGCAGCAGTACATATACAATAAAAAGATTTCCTGCATATGAAAGAAAGAGCAAGCGCAGGAATAAGGATGGGAAATATGCTACTATAAGGCAGCAGGCGAAAGCAGAGCTTATAATGCCTGATGGCACACAGTTTAATGGGAAAATTACGCAGATAAATAAAAAAATAGAAGAAATTACAGGGCTTACAGCAGAGCAGTTTAATAAAATTGCACTTATTGCACAGGGGGAGTTCCAGGAGCTTGTTATGGATAAAACTGGCAGGCGCAAAGAGATATTCAGGCAGATTTTTTCAACACAGGTTTATGGTGATATTGAGGATATTATATTCAGGAAATATAAGGCAGAGGCAACACAGTTAAAGTACAATTCCACAAAACTTGAAGAACTTGCAGGGGGAATAGAATTCCAGGAAGAAAGTCCTTATAAAGAGGAATTTATTACTGCATTTGAAAGAAAAGATACAGAACAGGACGGTGTTACAGATGTACTGGATAAAGAAATCGCAAGGCTTAAGGAAGTGTACAATAATAAAAATATTTTGTATAGTGAAAAGGAAAAGGAGTATAACCGCTTAAATGAATGTATAGCTAAAGGCAGGGAAAAGAATAAGCTTATAGACAGGCTTTTGCAGTTTGAATTACAGAAAGAGGAACTGGATGCGGCAAAAGAAGAAACAGATAATAAAATAATAGTTTTGGAACTTGCAAAGAAAGCAGAAAAAGTATTATTTGCGGAGAAAAATTATAATAACAGGAAGGATGAATATAATAAAGCAGATAAAAAGGCAAAAGATATTCTGCTAAAAGAAGAAACACTGGTTTTAAAATTTAATGAAGTTTCTGGAAAACATAAACAGGCGGAGGAAGAATATAACCGGCTTATGCCTGGATATATAACAAAAAGGGATAATTTAAAACAGGATGTTGAAAAATATAAAATATTATCTGAGAAGGAAACAATTCTTTCCAGCCTTGAAACATCAGTTAAAAATGCTTTGTCAGAAAAAGAAAATAAAACTAATGAACTTGTAAAGATTAAAGAGGAAATAAATACATCAAATGATATTTTAAAATCTTATGAAACGCTGGAAATTGAAACAGGACAGATAGAAACGGAAAAGAAGAAGTATAACGAGGAACAGGGTTTTCTTGTCCAGATTATACAGAAAAAAGAAACATGCAGCCAGTGGCAGGAAAATTTAACTGCACTTGGTAAGAAATTACTTGCATGTGTTAAAAAGTGGGAAGAGAGCCGCAGGAAACATGAGGAGTACACCAGGACATATATTGCCTGCCAGTCCGCTTTTCTTGCAGAAGACCTTAAACCTTCATGTCCATGTCCTGTATGTGGTTCTACAGAACACCCGCATCCTGCAAAAAGACCAGATGACGCAATAACAGAAGAAATGGTTAAAAAGGCAGAAGCAGCAGAGCGCAAATGTGAAACAGAAAAGAATAAAATGCAGAAAGAAATGGAAACAGCCAAAAGTGCATTTTCTGCTGAAATAGCATTATTAAATGAATATATAGAAAGGCTTTCTGGCAAAGAAAAATTACAGGCAGAGGATAACCACACAGAAGTTTATTCAATAGAAAATTATTCTTCTGAAAAGCTGCAGCAGATAATAGAGGAAAAACGCATATGGCTTCTGTCTGAAAATAAAAGGATAAGCAGTAATTTAAAAGAACTTAAGAAGAAAGCGGCTGATAAAAAAAGCAGGCAGGAAGGTCTGGAAAAGCTTGCAGACCTGCAGGAAAAAGCTTTAAAATGGATTGAAAATAAAGAAAAAGAAATACACAGGCTTGAAATGGATTTGGAAGTATTAAAAAATGAAATAAAAACATTTAAGTCTTCACTTGCATATGATACAGAAGAAGAGGCAGGACGCAGGCTTAAGGAATGTGAAGAAAGCTTAAACCTGCTTGATGGGCGGTACAGAAGTGCGGACAAAGAATTAAAGGATACACAGAAAAAACTTGTAAGTGTGCAAGGGGCAAAAGAGGAGCTTGCAAGGCAGTTAAAAGATTTAGAAACCAGCCTTGCAGAATTGTCAGAAACATTCCAGGAAGCACTTAAGGAAAATGGTTTTAAAGATATAGAAGAATACAGGAATTCTATAACGGATGCTGCTGCAATTAAAAGAATGGAAAGGGAAATTACGGCTTATAATGAAACATGTATTAGTAACAGTACAGGAATTAAAACAATAAAAGAACAGCTTGATAATACAGTTAAAGTTAATATTGGCAGCCTGGAACAGCCATTAGAGGAATTAAACCGGCTTATTGCCGGGATTAAAAAAGAACTTGACCAGTACAGCTTTTACATTAAAAGCAACAGCAAATCACTGGAGCGGCTGGCGGCGCTTATGGAAGAAAGAAAGGCAATGTCAGAAAAATTAAGGGTAATTAAATCACTTAATGAAGCAGCCAATGGAAAAATACATTTCCAGACTTATATACAAAGGCAGTATTTTAAGCAGATTATACAGGCAGCCAACCAGAGGCTTTCTAAAATAGCACCAGGGAAATTTCTGCTTGAGTGCCGGGATATAGGCGCAGGCGGCCAGGGCGAAACAGGGCTTGAGCTTGATGTTTATAACCCTTTAACGGGCAAATCCAGGGATGCACATACACTTTCAGGTGGTGAAACATTTATGGCATCACTTTCAATGGCGCTTGGAATGGCAGATATTGTACAAAATACAGTTGGCAAGGCAAGGCTTGATACAATGTTTATAGATGAAGGTTTTGGCTCACTTAGTGATGATGCCAGGGATAAGGCAGTAAATGTGCTTTTAGAGCTTGCAGGCAGCAACAGGCTTGTTGGTGTAATCTCACATGTTTCTGAATTAAAAGAACAGATACCACAGAAGCTTACAGTTACAAAAGGAAACAGGGGAAGCAGCGTAAAATGGGACAGTTAATAAAACATCATTAAAGAAGGGATTATAAAATGCAGTGTAAAGAAGTCCAGAGCAAGTTTATTCCATTTATAAATGATGAATTAAACCATAAAGAATTAAAAGAATTTCTTGCGCATATACGCCAGTGTAAGGACTGCCAGGAAGAGTATGATATTTATTATACTATGATAATGGGGATGCGTTACCTGGAAAGTGATAATAATATAACAGAACTGGAAATTAATTCTGAACAGAGGATAAGGGAAGCAGAAGATTACCTTTTTCAATATAAGATACTACAGGCAGAAAAGATAATTTTGTTTGTTGTACTATGTATAGGACTGGTACTTTTATTATAAATTGGAGGTTAAAAATGAGTGGAAAAATAGTGTTGATAGATGGCCATAGCATAATAAACAGGGCTTTTTACGGGCTGCCTGATTTAACAAATTCAGAGGGTATGCATACAAATGGTGTTTATGGTTTTCTTAATATAATGTTAAAAATACTTGATGAAGAAAAACCAGACTACCTTACAGTTGCATTTGATGTAAGTGAACCAACATTCCGCCATAAGATATATCCTGAATATAAAGGTACAAGAAAGAAAATGCCTGATGAACTGGCAGAGCAAGTCCCTGTCTTACAGGAAGTGCTTAAAGCTATGGGTATTTCTATAGTAATGCAGGGCGGTTATGAAGCAGATGACATCCTTGGGACAATAGCTAAAAAAGCAGAAAATGAAGATATAGAAGTTACGCTCGTATCAGGGGACAGGGATTTGCTCCAGCTTGCATCAGAAACAGTTAAGATAAGCATACCAAAGACAAAGAAAGGTGGTTCAGAGGTTGAGGAATACCATACACAGGATGTAATAGACAAATATGGGGTTACACCTTTGCAGATTATAGATTTAAAAGGGCTTATGGGTGATGCTTCTGATAATATACCAGGTGTGCCAGGTGTAGGCGAAAAGACAGCAGTTAAAATATTAACAGCATTTCCATCTGTAGAAGAAGCATATATCCATATAGACGAAATAACACCAAAAAGGGCACAGACACTTCTGCGTGATAATAAGGAGCTTGCATTTCTTAGTAAAAAACTTGCAACAATTAAAACGGATTGTGACATAAATTATTCATTTGAAAATGCAAAGTTAAATAATATTTTTACAGCAGATGCTTTAGAATGGGTTAAAAGGCTTGAATTAAAAACCCTTATAAAGCGCTTTGACGCTTCTGTTGTATCAAAAGTTTCAGTAAAACCACAGGATTTTATTTATATAAATAATACAAAAGATGCTG
>Ga0073906_1004825_pt1 | contig 12973 bp, 9 predicted proteins | sample Inofromicrocosms_FD_65485 | JGI IMG/M metagenome (GOLD analysis project Ga0073906, IMG submission 65485) | Mouse cecum microbial communities from Vienna, Austria - Inoculum for glucosamine and mucus D2O microcosms | ecosystem: Host-associated > Mammals > Digestive system > Large intestine > Cecum... | reverse complement strand
AATGTATGTCCTGATTTATAATATTTTACTGCTCTTTCTCTTAAATCTTTACTATAACTCATATTTACATTTTAACATATTTTCTTCCTGATTTAAAGTGGAATTAGTATATCAGGAATATTTCAATTAAGAAAAGAATTTAGTAACTAAAGAATTATAAAATTACAACCAGAAGGAATTAGCTGCTTGCCCACTAACAAACCAGCCTTATTGCCACTTTGCGGCAACATTTGCAATATATAATAAATGACCAGCAGCTTGAAGTAGCGGAAGCGTACCACTATCTTGCAATAACAAAGGAAATAATATAAACTATTGTAATGGATAAGTTTCTGCATATTTGCAGTTACCTTGGAGAATACTAAAATGAAACAGGGGATATTATGAAATGACTACGGAAACACAGCTTATGCTGACACCTGACCAGAAGAATATGATTTTTGAAAATATGAGTGACGGAGTTATGACTGTTGATGCAGATGGAATAATTACTTATTTTAATTCTGCCTGTGCAAATATTTTTGAAATCACTGACCCAAGTGATATTATAGGAATGTCTTTTTCCTCCTGTTTTATGGCAAATAAAAAAAACAGGGCTTTTAACAGGCTTTTTGATGGCTGTATAAATAATAACGAACGCCCGGAAAAAATAAATGTAAGATACCGCTCTGGTGATATAACCAAACATTTAAATATTGCAATAAGCCTTATACAGCCTGAAGATACAGCTTTATCCGGTCTGGAAGTTTTTCCTGGAATGATTATCCTGATTGAAGACACTACAGTTAAATTTACGTTAAGGCAGCATGAACATGACTGTGCATATATTTTTGCAGGCTTGATAATCTGCACAAGCCTGTTTCTTTTTGCATGGAGTTTATTGCGTTTTACGCTCCATATATATTTAAGGTCATCTACCTATACGTTTATAATAGAATGTATCGCATTTGCACTATTCCTTGAAATAGTTTTTATGACAAGTTTTTCCATGTGTGATATAGGGCTTGTGCCAAAACTTTCCACTCTGAAAAAAAACTGCCTGGAAACTTTAGTAATTGCCGTTGTAACATGTTCCCTGCTTTTATTAAGCAAAGTCTTCCTGAATTTTATAGGAATACGTATTAAGCCATATTTTATAGGCGGCTCATTTCATGGGGCTTATGTTTATATTTTTACTTCATTTGTACAGGAATTTCTTGCACGCGGGGTTATCCAGACAAGTGTCAAATACCTTATGAAGGTAAAATACCAGAAAACGTTTGGCATTATACTTACTTCACTGCTGTTTTCTCTTATGCATATACCTTTAGGGTTTTATTTTATGTCAAGTGCAATGCTTTTAAGCCTTGCACTTGGTTATATATATGAAAGGCAGGGCAATATATGGGGATGCGTATTCCTGCACTGGTGCTGCGGCTATCTTGGAATGTGCCTTTATTTTTAAAAACCAGGAACAGGCATTTAAAAGCCTGTTCCTGGTTTTTATACTATTAGTACACAAATGCATATATATGTCTGTGTGGATTTATTCCCACGGAATTAATGTGCAAATATAACTTTCTTTGGACACTTTTCTGCGCATTTTCCACAGCCAGTACATTTACTCTGGTCAATATGTGCAATATTATTCTCAACTGTTATTGCCCCTGCTTCACACTGTTTCTGGCATATTCCACAGCCAATACATCCTGTATCACATACTGCCATTACTTTTGGCCCTTTATCTTTATTAGAGCATGATACTGCAAATTTAGCATCATATGGTACAAGTTCTATAAGCCCGTTTGGACACTCCTGTATACATTTGCCACATGCTACGCATTTCTCTTTGTCAACTACGGCAATACCATGTTCTACATGGATTGCATCAAACTGGCAGGCAGCTACACATGAGCCAAACCCAAGACAGCCAAATGCACATGCTTTATCTCCGCGTCCTGGTATTGCTGCTGCCCTTTTACAGTCTGATATTCCATAATAATTTGCCTTTATTCCAGCTTTATCACAAGTACCTGCACATTTTACATATGCAACATTCTTTACTGCACCGCTGCTGTCAACACCCATGACTGCACCGATTTTATCTGCTACGGCAGCACCGCCTACAGGGCAGGCATTAACAGGTGCTTCACCCTGTGCTATAGCCTTTGCAAGTGCATCACAGCCCGCAAAACCACAACCGCCGCAGTTATTACCTGGAAGGAATTCACGTACTGCAATCTCTTTCTCATCTACTGGTACTGCAAATGCCTTTGCTGCAAATCCAAGAAGGAGACCGATAAGAAGCCCTGTCACACCTATTACTCCGGCGGCAACACCAACTCCAGACGCAGAAGCTGCCAAAAATAAACTCTGTATCATTTTTAACTCTCCTCCCCTCTATACTAATCCGGCGAAACCGCAGAATGCGATTGCCATTAAACTTGCTGTAACAAGTACAATAGGTGTACCTTTAAATGACTCAGGTATATCATTAAATTCAATATGTTCACGTATACTTGCAAGTATTACAATTGAAACAAGGAAACCAAGTGCTGTAAATAAACCTGTAAGGACACTTTCAATAAAGCCTAAGCCATTAGTAATATTGTTAATTGCTACACCAAGCACTGCACAGTTTGTAGTAATAAGCGGAAGGAATACACCAAGCGCCTCATATAATGGTGGCATAAATTTCTTAAGTACCATTTCAACAAACTGCACAAGGGCAGCAATTATAAGTATAAATGCTATAGTTTCAAGATATTCAAGCTTAAGCGGTTTCAATATAAAATAATAAATAGGATATGTTATTGCAGATGCAATGGTTATAACAAATGTAACTGCTGCACCCATGCCAGCCGCTGTTTCAACCTTTTTAGATACGCCAAGGAACGGACATATACCAAGGAACTGACTAAGTACAACGTTGCTCACCAGCATGGATGAAATCATAATAACGAAAATATTCACTTAAATCACTCCCCCTTCTCCGCCTTTTTGGCTGCTGCTTCTTTGGCTGCTTTAGCCTTTGCTGCTGCCTCTTTGGCTTTCTGTGCCTGTGCTGCCTTCTGTGCTGCACGTTCTGCTTCAATAATGCCTTTATTAGCTACACAGCTTGCACCTGTACACTGTGCACAGTTTCCGCCACATGCCATGCCAGAATCACCGCCAGGCACATTAGTTGCTGATGGAAGCTTAAGCTTGTTCTGCAATGCTGTAAGACATGCAAGTACAAGGAATGCACCAGGAGCAAGTACAAAAAATGTAATATGGAAATCTGCTGGTATAAACTCGAAGCCAAATATTGCACCGCTTCCAAGCACTTCCCTGCATATACCTATAAGGGTAAGCCCTACTGTAAATCCAAGCCCCATTCCAAGCCCGTCAAATATAGATGGCAGGACTGGGTTCTTAGATGCATATGACTCTGCCCTTCCAAGGATAATACAGTTTACAACGATAAGAGGGATATATACGCCAAGGGCGTTATTTAAATCCTGCAGGAATGCCTGCAAAAGCAGCTGTATAATTGTTACAAATGATGCAACTACTACGATAAAGGCAGGTATACGCACTTTATCAGGAATAACCTTACGCAGCAATGATATAAATGCATTGGAAAGGACAAGCACGGCTGTTGTTGTAAGCCCCATTCCAAGCCCGTTCATTGCAGATGACGTTACAGCAAGTGTAGGACACATACCAAGCATCATAACGAAGGTTGGGTTTTCTGTAATAATACCATTTTTCAAACGTTCTGTATAAGTATTCATTAATTTACCTCCTTACTGCTGGCTTGCTACAAATTTCAATGCCACATTTACTGCCCTTGTCACTGCATTACTTGTAATAGTAGCACCTGAAATTGAATTAATAGTTCCACTGTCCTGGCTTCCGCTTCCGTCTTTTACAACAGATAAAGTTTTATCAGATGTCATGCCAATATACTGGCCATTCCAGCTTTCACTTGTGCTGTTCTGCCCAAGACCAGGTGTTTCATTGCTTGCATCCAGTATCTGTATGCCTAACACCTCACCTTCATTAGTAATGCCAAGTGCTATTGTAACAGCACCGCCATAGCCTTTGCCACTGACCTTCACAACATAGCCAGCCTGTGAACCGCCAGATGTTGCAGTCCTTGCTTCGATAAGTTCTACATCTGTATATGTATAACTTTCATCATCCACCTTGCCAGAAGCAACATCAGCCTGGAAGCTTTCCACCGCCTTTGTAACAGCGTCATCACTTGCAAACTCCGCATCTTTATACACTGCTGCATAAGCATTGTTTGTTGCCTCTTCTTCTGCTTTGGCAATAGGGTCTTTTGTAATCATATATACCGCACCAAGAAGCACACCTGCAACAAGGGTTATTATAAAAAGTGCTATTGCATCATGTATAAGCGTGTTTGCCTGCTTATTTTCATTATTTGCCATCTTTAATACCCTCCTTTCCAAATGGAACAGGAATTGTAACTTTCTCAATAAGTGGCACTAAAAGATTGCAGATAATGATTGCATAAGAAACACCTTCTGCTGACGCACCAAAAATACGGAAAATTCCTGTAAGGACACCAAGAAGCACACCAAAAACAATCTGCCCCCTTGGTGTAATAGGACTTGTAACATAGTCAGTTGCCATAAAGAAAGCACCCAGCATAATACCACCGCCGCAAAGTTCAGCAGCAAGGTATGTAATATCAAAGCCACGTCCGCCAAAAGCTAAAACAAATACTGCAAAAGTACCAAGATAGCATACTGGTATCTTCCAGCTGATTATTTTAAGCGCAATTAACACAATGCCACCTATAAGGATTGCAAGTGCAGAAGTTTCGCCTATAGTACCGCCAATATTTCCAAGGAACATATTAAGTACACTTGTTGGTGCTTGTGTAGTGCCATCACCTGCTGCAAGGATATCTGCCACACTCATGGCTTTGTCACCATTTTTAATAATAGCAAGTGGTGTAGGGCCTGTAACACTATCATATGTAAATGATGTCATCTTGCCCGCAAATGATACCATAAGAAAACATCTTGCACCAAGCGCAGGGTTCATAAAGTTCTGCCCAAGGCCGCCGAATAACTGTTTAACTACTATTATTGCAAATACACTTCCTATAACAGCCATCCACACTGGAAATGTTGATGAAAGGTTAAGTGCAAGAAGCAGGCCTGTAAGTGCCGCACTTCCATCTGTAACAGTAACAGGAAGTTTCATTGCCTTCTGCCATATAAACTCAGTAAGCACACATGTAACCATACATGCTATAATTAGTATTATTGCCTTAAGACCAAAATTGTAAATACCAAAAACAGTAGCAGGCAAAAGACACAGGATTACACACCACATGATTGATTGTGTAGAAGATTTATCACGTACATGTGGAGATGATGAAATGTTTAATAAATTACCCACGTTTTATCCCTCCTAACTCTTTCTTCTCTGCGCAGCTACATACTGCCGTGCCTGTTTAAATGTCTGTGTAAGAGGACGTTTTGCAGGACAGACAAATGTACAGCTTCCGCACTCGTAACACTCCATGCCATTTAACCTGACAAATGCATCATAATCATTATTCATAGCTGCCTGTGCCATTTTCTGAGGTACAAGGTTGCCTGGACATGCACTTACACAGCGTCCGCAGCGTATACATGGTGAAGGCTCATTCTCTGCCACCTCGTCCTTTGTAAGCGCAAGCAGTGAGGAAGATGTCTTAGTTATAGGCACATTAAGGTCAAACATGGCAAATCCCATCATAGGCCCGCCCGAAATAATCTTAGCTGGCTCTGTAGCAAAACCGCCTCCCTCCTCAACAAGTTCTGCATGGCTTGCACCAAGCCTTACATTAACATTTACAGGGGTTTTAAATGCATCTCCTGTAAGTGTCATAACCCTTGTTATAAGAGGTGTCTGCTTGCATACTGCCCTGTAAATTGCTATTACTGTCGCAATATTGTCAACTATGCAGCCTGCATCTGCTGGAAGCTTTGCAGAGTAAATCTTCCTTCCAGTAGCAGCAGAAATAAGGGTACGCTCACCACCCTGTGGGTATTTAGTCTTTAATTCCTTAACCTCAATACGGCTTTCACCGCTAACTGCTTCTTTCATCTTAGCTATTGCATCTGGCTTGTTATCCTCAATGCATATAAGCCCTTTTGCCTTATCAAAAAGCTTAAGCATAACTTTAAGCCCGCCTACAATCTCTTCTGGACATTCAAGCATCTGGCGGTAATCTGATGTAAGGTATGGCTCACACTCCGCACCATTAACTAATATATAGTCAATTTTATCCGGTTCTTTTGGTGAAAGTTTAACATTAGTCGGGAAACCTGCACCTCCCATACCTACTATGCCGGCTTCCTTTACAATCTCACGTATCTCATCATTGGAAAGTTTAGTATAGTCCCTGTTTTCGCCAAGTCCTTTAATACCTGTGTACTCCCCGTCGTTTTCAATAACTACACATGTAACGCTTGAGCCATTTAACATCATTCTTGGCTCAACTGCCTTAACAGTTCCTGAAACAGAGCTGCATATATTGGCAGATATAAAACCGCCAGCTTCGCCTATCTTCTGCCCTACAAGGACTTTATCGCCCTTCTGCACTACAGGCTTTGCAGGCGCGCCAATATGCTGCGCCATTGAAAATACCAGCTCCCCCTTTGGCAGTACGGTTTTGATTGGCAAATCTTTAGACAGCTCTTTTCCCTCGTAAGGATGTACACCCCCACGAAATGTTGCTTCACTCATTCCGTTTCCCCTTTCTAATTTATTTTTTGTTGTACCTTGATTTTCCAGATAACCCCAGGACTGCCATATCTGGTATAACATCCACTGTGCTGGCACAAGAAAACTCCCCGCCAGTTATAGTTTTATACTATAAAAACGGAGGTCTCCTTAATGGGGTTACATTAATACAACGCCACCTACTTATTGTACCATTTTGACGGAAAATGTCAATCAATCCATAGCAGAAACCAGCAGTATTGCCAATAATTGTTATGGCTTTTTATAATTCATAAAACATTCCTTTATATGTCCATAATGCCCTTCCAATGCCATAATAACCAAAGGCTTTATTAATCTCCTCTATCCAGAGTTTTCTTTCTTCCTGCTTTGCATTCTGGATTACACCATATTCTCCACAGTACAATAACTTATTCCTGCTGCCAGCAACAGCTGCTGCCTCTTTTAAAACATGTACAAAATAATCCATGCCAGCACAACTGCCACTATCCCATACACCATCAAAATCAGCCAGAAGCCCAGGGGTAATTTCCTCACATTTGTGTCTAAGTTCCTTCAGTGGTTCTTTAATTGAACACCTGAAATCCCCAGGCATCCCGTTTATCCATTCTGCTCCCTGGTGTGTAAAAATATATGGCTCATAACAATGTATGTTATAAATTATATTTTCATCCATAAAAGCAGGCAAATCTTTAACTGCCTGTACACTGTTATTCCAGTATCCACCTATAATTATTGGTGTACTGCCTTCTATTTTTCTTATTCTTCCTATACACTGTCCTGCTATTCCATTCCACTTTCCACAATATTCCTTTTCAGCTACTTCATTCAGCAGCTCAAATGCAATACTTTTATTACCACCAAAAACCCTGGCAAATTCTTCCCAAAGCTTATAGAACATTTCCTGGTATTCCTGGCTTTCAAAAAAACCATGCTCATTTTCAGCTGCATCAAATGAATAGCCTGCTGTCTTATGCAAATCAAGCACCATATTTAACCCATATCTGCTGCACCATTCTGCCGCTTTTATAATATATGAAAACCCTTCGTCCTTAAAAGCCCCGTCCTTTTCCTGCACCACATTATAATCAACAGGCAGCCTTACATGGTCTGTTGCAGTTCCACATATGCGCATTTCCTTTATTTTCTTAAAATCCTCCTCTGTTATAAAGCTGTTATAGTGTTCCTTTGTATGGACACACTGTGAAAGCCATCCGCCAATATTTATACCATTCTGGTATCCTTCCCATTTCTGCATAATAATTTTCCTTTTTTGCTTTTTATATGTATTTTTTTGTAATAATAATAGAAAATATAATAATAAAATGATATAATATAAACGGCATCTATATCATTATACAGACATAATTATTTAAGGAGGGAACTTGTTATGAACAAAGAACTGCAAAAACTGCTTCTGCAACAGCAGGAACAGCTTTCATTCCACAAGCCAATAAGGGATGAATTCAGTTTTTATAAAGACATACAATCTGGCAATCCCGAAATACTTCTTGGCAAAATGGATATTGCTGCCACCCCTGGAATGGGTGTGCTTTCAAAAAACCATTTACGGAATTTAAAATACCACCTTATAATATTAACCGCAATGATATCACGTTTCTGTATTGAAGGCGGAATGAATATCGAAATTGCCTATACAATGAGTGATATTTTTATCAGGAAGATAGATACTGCTTCTAGCGAAAAAGCTTTATCTAACATTAAAAAACAGGTAATTACAGATTATACCAAATCAATGCATGATATTATAACACATAATTCTATGTCCATGCATGTTTCCAAAGCTATGGATTATATCCAGAAACACCTTACAGAGTTATCCAGTACAAGTGACATAGCAAAAGACCAGGATATTAGTGCTGATTACCTTTCAAAACTCTTCAAAAAAGAAACTGGCATGACACTTACACAATATGTATTGTTCCAGAAATGCGAAATGGCTAAATATATGCTGGTAAACAGTAATGTATCTTGTACCGAAATCAGTTCCTTTCTGGGCTTTGCCTCATGCAGCCACTTTATCAGCCGTTTTAAACTGCTAAATAATATTACACCTGCCCAGTACAGGAAAAAGATGGTATCAAAACTTTTTAGTACAGATACACAACAAGAATAAGATATACAACAAATATAAGGTATACAACAAGAATAAATTCACATTTTATGGAAAATTGTTCACATTTTTTTAACAAGAAGAACATCACAAGTTCATAATTCATGAATATAATAAGTTTATCAAATGAAACAAAACATTTGATAAGTGCTTAAATTTTTTTCATACCTTCTCCTTTAAGAATCGCTTCTCCAGCGGTTCTTTTTTTGTCCTTATATAAAAAATATATCCGTTATGCATTATTTACATAACGGATATATTTTATTAATTATCTGGTTTTAATTCTTCTTACAGATATAGATACATGATTCTTAAGTAAACTTATAGGTATTACTTCCCTTTAATCTTAATTTTTTTGCTTAACCCTGCTTTCCTGAACATTTTCTTATAGGCTTTCTTTTTTGCTTTTGGAACTTCTATTACACATTTTTTATTTATTCCCTTAAATGCATTCTTTCCAATTTTTTTAATAGAAGAAGACTTAATTTTAATCTTCTTTATCTTGGAACAGTTTTTAAATACATTTTTGCCTATTTTCTTAATATTCTTACTTACTGTTACCTGTTTTACCTTTTTATTATTTTTAAAGGCATTATCCTTTATACTTGTAACTTTATATGTAACCTTTTTGCCATTTACAGTAACCTTTATTGTAGCAGGTATCTTTATATTACTGCCATCCTTTGCAGCAGGTTTCTTGTACTCTGCTGTTTTTCCAGCATTACTTGTAACATTATAATTTTTATTATTATATGAAACCTTACTTCCTGGCTCTTTATCTGTACTGTCTGGTTCACCGGTATCTGGTTCTGTAACACCAGGCGCTGGTGTAGCAGTAACAGTATTCCCAGTATTATTATCTGGCTCTTCTGGACTTGGTGTGATTACTGGCATTGGTGTTACTTCTGGAACAGCTGTTGGTACAGCAGTAGTTCCAGGCTTTGGAGTCTGGGCTGGTGAAGAGCTTGGAACTGCGCTTGGTGCAGATGTTGGAGCTTGGACATTTGGAATATATGAACCAATGCCGCCTGTACTTCCACCTGGTTTATTTCCATCGTTCGGCTTATTCCCATCATCTGGTTTATTCCCATCATCCGGTTTGTTTCCGTCATCCGGTTTATTTCCATCATCTGGCTTATCCGTAGATGTATTTCCTACAATAACTTTACATACAGCTGTCTTGCCATCCAGTTCTGCTGTAATATTTGTTGTTCCTTTACTAACACCAGTAACCTTTCCATTAGCATCAACTGTTGCAATACTTGTATCTGCGCTGCTCCAGTTTACTTCCCCTGTTTCTACAAATGCAGGTTTTTTGCTAACAACTAATGTCTGTGAACCACCAACTGCAAGTTCTAATTCTGTATAATTAAGGCTTATTGATTCAAGTACTGCTGGTTCATATACAGCAATATTATCAACTTTAACAAGCCCGTTGCCCCTTCCAATCATTGTGTAAAGACCTTTAAGTACACCTTCACCATTAATTTCCACTTCGCCTGTATACAATTCTGTATCTTTATTAGTTATTGTAACTTCAGCTATGCTATCTGCGCTTTTTACAAAGACCTTAATATGTACCCATTGTGGTTCTTTATTAACAAGAGGCAATGTAACCTTAGTTTCAGTATCATTAATATACCAGTCCTCTGTATTTGCAGTACCCTTGCCAGCGTCACCTTCCAGTGCCTTTGTTGCAAGTTTAAGTATATATCCTGATGTTGCAGACTGTGCACTGTCCTTAACTTCTGCATTGCAGTCCCTGCCTGTTATAACGAATTCTGACATGGAACGCTGTGCAACATTTCCAGAACGCAATGCAACATCCAGTTCAACCATATAATTCTGAAGTACTGCTACTTCTGCCCCAAAATCTGCAGATGCGCTTCCATTAGCTGATATTGATGCATCTGCCGCAATATTGGCATAATTCCTGTAATCATCGCTGTTATTGCCAACTGTCCCGCTTGCTCCCCTGCCAATAACCCATTTGCCATCTAAATCATAAACTTTATTATAATTTTCATAATACGCATAATCACTGGTATCAATATTTTCACCTGGAAGGACATAAAATTTAACATTACTGATTTTAGCCTTTACTGCATCAGCCGTATTAGTCCAGAATGAACCCCATCCAAAGTTTAATTCATCAGCAGTTTCATTCAGCCAGTTTAACATTTTACTGTAATTAACAGTTCCTGTGTCATTAATATTAGTTGAAATATTTCCTGCATTAAAATCTTCTGTATCATAAGCCTTTATACCATCAACATTAAGTGTAAATCCTGTAGGCTCTAATACAAGTTCAATATGTTTTTTGCCTTCACCAATAAAATCTACCATAGTGTCATAATTATTATTGGCATCAAAGAAATTGCCATCCCATCCATTATATCCAAAATATGTGCCATCTGTAAGGAACATTTTTGGATTAGCATTTGACTTTACATTAAACGCAAATATTGCACCAAGTTTAGCTATATCAGTACCTTTTCTTTCATAATCAAATGATATTGATACACCATTATCTATATCAAGTCCTGTTATATTTGCTTTATTAAATGGATTATCATACTGGTATGTACCCTCTGTAATACCTGTTTCCAAATCCGCCGCATTATCTGTAAAATATTCTGCTACAAGTGTTTTGCCAGATTCATCTTTTGGCTTTACTGTAACCTCTTTTTCCATAACACGGAAACATTCACCCTTGCGGATTATTGCTTTTAATATAACAGTTCCAGCTTCACCTATAACACCATCATTCCCAAGAACTGCTGTATTCTCTGACTCCCATGTTATTGTAGTGCCAAACATGCCTTCTGTCTTTAATTCCAAATCAGCATATGCATTTGCAGGAATTGTTATATATGAAGATGCCCATGCAACTGCTGCCCTGTCATCTGGATATTTTGCACCCCAGAAACATATATCATTATTTCCTACAGCAGTAAAGCACAATGTCTTTACATTACTGCCTTCCATATCCTGTTCAACAAAAGTGCCTTCATATGTTACATTATTAATAACAAATGATATAAACGGCTTTCCTGCTTTGCTCTGCCATGTTCCTGTTAAATCACCTGTTACAGAGCCGTCTGCACCTAAAGAGATTGTTTTTGGTTTAACATACTCTAATGCAGCATTATTAGTATTTTGGTGTAAAAGCACTTCATATGTTCCTGCAATTCCATCCGCAGTATACCCGCTTTCTGCCACCTTATCCGATGTATTGTATTCAAATGGTGCTGCCACAAGATAACCATTCTCTGTTGTAAATAACTGGTGCACCCTTACAGAATGGCCTTCTGTACCATCATTAGTCCTTGTATGGTAAATTAAATATGCATTGCCATCATCATCTACAAATGCTGAGTTATGTCCTTGTGCTACATGTGCATAATCCCACCAGCTCCATTTATAATAAGACATCAGCCTTGTACCAATTGTGCCATTTACTGCTCCGCCATCAGTTGCGTTATCTCCAGAAACATCTGTATAAGGCCCGTCAGGATTTTCTGAACGGAACACTCTCATATTATAACCGCCATCAGCGAGAAGCCCGCCATATGAAAGGAACATGTAATAATATCCATTAATATACTCAATATATGATGCTTCTCCTGATGCTGTAGAACCACCAATCTTCTTGCCCATATATGGGTCTGTATAATTTGCCCTGGCTTCTGCCGTATCTGACCTGTACCCTGTAGTCTTGTCAAGCTCAAATATATAGATACCGCCAGACCATGAACCATATGAAAACCATAATTTACCATCTTCATCATAGAAAACACAAGGGTCAATTGCATGTGCGCCATAACGGAAATTCCATGTATTACCTGTCAGATATGCCGCATCTAAATCCGCATTGCCTGTAACTTCTTTGTAATCAGTCAGGGTATAATCATGCACGTCCTTGCCAAATCCAGAATAAACAACCGTTCCACCATAAGTCCAGTCACCATCAAGTCTGTCTGCTGTAAGCATACATATAGAAGAATTCCATGAATTGCCATTAATACTCATATACATACACCATTTACCTAAATCCTCATTCCAGATAACATCCGGTGCCCACAAATTCCCTGAAGGGTCATAGCT
>Ga0073906_1004816_pt1 | contig 12991 bp, 14 predicted proteins | sample Inofromicrocosms_FD_65485 | JGI IMG/M metagenome (GOLD analysis project Ga0073906, IMG submission 65485) | Mouse cecum microbial communities from Vienna, Austria - Inoculum for glucosamine and mucus D2O microcosms | ecosystem: Host-associated > Mammals > Digestive system > Large intestine >... | reverse complement strand
CCTGGAAGCGGAAGACCTATACGAATTACACGGCCAAGCCCCTCCAGCAGCCGGTTTTCCTTGGGGGGAAGCTGGTGTATGAGCGGCCCGGCCTCCGGGAGATTCAGACCTACTGCAAGGAGCAGGTGGCGACCCTGTGGGACGAGGTGAAGCGCTTCGAAAATCCCCACACGTACTATGTGGACCTCAGCCAGCGGCTGTGGGACATCAAGCAGGGCCTTTTGCGCCAGAGCGAGTGAATAAGCGTGCCGGGCGGGAAACCGCCCGGCACGAATTTTATCTTTTTTTAATATTTTGGTGTTGAAGACGGCGGCGGCTTTTTGTATAATAGAAAGGTCAGACGCCGAGACTGCAAACGAGGAGGCGAGGCTTCGTGCATAAAAACATTCCCCATATTCCCCCGGTGGAGGAGCGGATCGAGCGGAAGATTTCTGCCGCGGCCAGTATCTCCATGTGCGCGCTGACGGTCATTGTTCAAATCGCGACCTCTCTGCTGATCTCCCATCTTCTGGCGGAGTACTCCAGCTATATGTACGCTCTGCTGCTCATCGCCGGCGCGGTACTGGCCATCCGGGTGTACCAGCGGCCGGGCAGCCCCACCTATAAGCTGGTGTGGATGTGCCTGCTGCTGGCGATGCCGGTGTCCGGCATGATCCTCTTCTGCCTCTGGGGCGGCACGCACCAGGCCAAGCAGCTCAGCCTCCGGCAGGTGCCCCCCATTCCCCAGAGGGAGAGCCAGCGCATGGCCAGCGAGGCCAATCTGGCCCGGCTCCGGCGGCAGTCCCCGGCCTGGGGGCGGCTGGCGGCGTATCTGGAAAAGCGGGGCTTCCTGCTGTACCGGAACACGGATGCCGTCTATTTCAAAGAGGGCGCGGACTTTTTCGAGGACCTGATCGCCCGTTTGGAGCAGGCGGAGATTTATATTTTCCTGGAATACTATATACTGGCGGAGGGGACGCTTTGGAACCGCATCTTCGATGTGCTGAAGGAGCGGGCCGCCGCCGGGGTGGAGATTCACATCACTTTCGACGATTTCGGCAACCTCACCCGCTTTTCGGACGAGACGCTTCAGGCCCTCCAGAACGCGGGCATTGAGGTGAAGGTCTTCAATCCCGTCCACCGTTATGTGAACCGCATCTACTTCAATTACCGGGACCACCGGAAGATCGCCGTCATCGACGGGCAGTACGCCTATACCGGCGGCATCAACATCGCCGACGAGTACGCCAATCTCATCGTCCGCTTCGGCCACTGGAAGGACACCGCCGTCCGCATCGAGGGGGAGGGCGTCTGGGGCTTCGCCACCCAATTTATGCAGATGTGGAAGATGATGGGGGGCACATTTCACAACGAGGACGACTACTACCGCCCCCGTCACGATGTGGAGAAGGCGCAGGGCTGGTGCCAACCCTTCACCGACGGGCCGCTGAACAACCCTGATAACCCCATTGAGGAGGTTTATCTCCAGCTCATTGCCTCGGCCCAGAAGATGCTGTACCTCACCACCCCCTACTACGCCGTGGAGGAATCCATGCAGAAGGCCCTGTGCATCGCCGCCGACGCGGGAGTGGACGTGCGGCTGTTCATCCCCGGCATTCCGGACCACCACAAGTTTACCTATATGGTGGCGGAGACCTATTGGGGTGAGCTTTTGAGCCATGGCGTGAAGATTTACAAGTACACCCCCGGGTTCCTCCACGCCAAAAGCGTCATGGCGGACCGGGAGGTAGCCCTGGTGGGCAGCACCAATATGGATTACCGGACCTTTCAGCTTCATTATGAGTGCGGCGTGCTGCTGTACCATATGCCGGTGGTGGAGGAGCTGCTGGAGGACCTGGACGGCATTCTGGCCGAGAGCCGGCCCTATACGCTGGAGGACTGGAGCCAGCGGTCCTGGTTCCGAAAGGTATGCGCGTCCATTTTCAAGCTGGGCGCGATCTGGCTGTAAACGATGTGTGGGAGGATGCCCATGTCCCGTGACCTGACCCCTCGGGAGACTGCGGAGCGCAGTCTTATCAAAACCTACCGCAAGACCGTCTGGAATCCCTTCATTGCCGCCGTGAAGCGCTATGAGCTGGTGTGTCCGGGGGACCATATCGCCGTCTGCGTCTCCGGCGGGAAGGATTCCTTCATCCTGGCCAAGCTGATGCAGGAGCTGCAAAGACACACGGACAGGCCCTTCCAGCTGACCTTTCTGGTGATGGACCCAGGCTATAACCCCGCCAACCGCCGCCTCATCGAGGAGAACGCGGAGAGGCTGGGCATCCCCGTCACTATCTTTGAAAGCGACATCTTCGACGTCACCGTCCAGGTGGATAAAAACCCCTGTTATCTCTGTGCCCGGATGCGCCGGGGCTGCCTTTACGCCAAAGCCCGGGACCTGGGCTGCAACAAAATCGCCCTGGGGCACCACTTTTCCGACGTGGTGGAGACAACGATTCTGGGTCTCTTTTACGGCGCGCAGCTCCAGGCCATGCCCCCCAAGCTCCGCAGCAGGAACTTTCCCGGCATGGAGCTGATCCGGCCGCTGTACTGCGTCCATGAGGACGATATCGTCCGCTGGCGGGACTACAACGGTCTCCGTTTTCTCCAGTGCGCCTGCCGCTTCACCGAGGCCCGGGACGCCTCCGGCGACGGGGTGGGAGAGAGCAAGCGGCAGGAGATCAAGCTTCTTCTCCGGCAGCTGAAGGGAACCAACCCCAACATCGAAAAGAGTATTTTTCGGGCCATCCACGGCGTCCAGCTGGATACCTTCCCCGGCTTCAAATACCGGGGTGAGGCCCATACTTTCACCGATCTATACGACAGCTCCCCCTTCTTTGGCGGCGGAGCGGATACATAAGGAGGAATATGACATGGATTACTATCGCTGTGAAAATCCGGACTGCGGTTTTGTGGCCGAGGAGGAGCCGGATGTCTGCCCCCGCTGCGGGGGAACCTTCTTTGTCGCCTTGACGGAGGAGGAGATGACCGCAGGGGACTGGGTGAGCCTGGGCAATCAGGCGGTGGACGAGAAGCGGGAGACCGACGCCCTGGCCTGTTACCAGCGGGCGGCGGCCCTGGGGGACCCCCTGGGCCTGACGAACCTGGGCTGGTGTCTGGAGGCGGGCATCGGCGTCCCGGCGGACCCGAAGCAGGCCGTGGTGCTCTACGCCCAGGCGGCGGAACAGGAGTATATGCCGGCCCTGACGAATCTGGGCTACTGCTATACATACGGCATCGGCCTGGAGACCGACTATGACAAGGCCCTCAAGTGCTTCCAGAAGGGGGCGGAGCAGGGCTTCCCCCGGGCGCAGTTCCTTCTGGCCGAGGCGTACCGCCGGGGCAGCGGCGTGGAGGCCGACGAGGCGGAGGCCGCCAAGTGGTATCAGTCCGCCGCGTGGCTGGGCTATCCCGGGGCACAGACAGAGTTGGGAAGGTGCCTGGAGTTCGGCACGGGCATAGAGCAGGATCTGGAGCAGGCTGTGAAGTGGTACACCGCTGCCGCCGAGCAGGGCAACGCCCCGGGCATGTGCTGTCTGGGCTTTTTGTACGAGAGCGGCCGGGGCGTGGAACAGAGCTGGGAGCAGGCGGTGGAGTGGTACCGCAAGGCCGCCGCCAAGGGCTATCCCCGGGCCCAGTGCAATCTGGCCTGGTGCTATGAGCACGGCCAGGGCGTGAAGCGGGACTTTGCTGAGGCGCTCCGCCTCTATCAGGCAGCGGCGGACCAGGGCTATCCCCGGGGTCAGCTGTGCGTGGGCCTTTGCTATGAGCGGGGCCGGGGCGTGCCTCTGGACAAGGCGGCGGCGGTGGAGTGGTATCGCAAGGCCGCCGAACAGGGCGACGAGGACGGCGCGTGCTGCCTGGGCTTTATGTATGAGTCCGGCGAGGGCGTGGAGCAGAGCTGGGAGGAGGCGGTGCGCTGGTATCGGACCGCCGCCGACGGCGGACTGTCCCGGGGCATGTGCAACCTGGCGTGGTGCTATGAGCACGGCGAGGGCGTGGAGAAGAACCTGGAGGAGTCTTTCCTCTGGTACCGGAAGGCCGCGGAGCAGGGGGACCCCAGGGGGCTTTTCAGCGTGGCCAGAGCCTATGACTACGGCATTGGCGCGGAGCAGGACGCGGAGAAGGCCGCCGAGTGGTATCAGAAGGCTGCGGACGCCGGTTCCGCCCCGGCCACCTGCGACCTGGGCGTGTGCTATGAGCGGGGCGAGGGCGTTCCCCAGAGCTATGAAAAGGCCGTGGAGCTCTACCGCAAGGCCGCTGAGATGGGCAACGCGCCGGGCCAGTGCAACCTGGGCTATATGTACGAATCCGGCCGGGGCGTGGAGCAGAGCTGGGAGGAGGCGGTGAAGTGGTACAGCGCCTCCGCGCAGCAGGGGTTCCCCCGGGCCCAGTGCAACCTGGCCTGGTGCTATGAGACCGGGTCGGGCGTGGAGCGCAACCTGACACGGGCTGCACACTGGTATCGCAAGGCCGCCGGGCAGCAGGACCCCAGAGGCATGTACTGCCTGGGCACATTCTATAAGTATGGCCGGGGCGTGGAGCAGGACGACGCGGAGGCCGTGAAGTGGTACCAGCTGGCGGCGGAGGCGGGCTACCCCCGGGGCATGTGCAGCCTGGGCGTGTGCTATGAGTTCGGCGAGGGCGTGGAGCAGAGCCTGGAGCAGGCGGTGAGCCTTTACCGTCAGGCGGCGGAGCGGGGCGATCCGGCGGGCCAGTGCAGCTTGGGCTATATGTACGAGTCCGGACGGGGCGTGGAGCAGGACGTCGTCGAGGCCGCCCGGCTCTATCAGCTGGCGGCGGAGGCGGGCTATCCCCGGGCCATGTGCAACTACGGCTATTGCTGCGAGGCGGCCCAGGGCGTGAAGAAGGACATGGCCGCCGCCGTCGAGTGGTACCGCCGGGCCGCCGAGGCCGGGGACTCCACCGGCGCGTGCAACCTGGGATACCTCTACGAAACCGGCGAGGGCGTGGAACAGAGCTGGGAGCAGGCCGTGAACTGGTATCGCCAGGCGGCGGAGCAGGGTCATGCCAGGGGCCAGTACCTTCTGGGCTGGTGCTATGAGCACGGCAAGGGCGTGGAGGCCAGCCGGGAGAAGGCGAAGGGGCTCTACGAGGCCTCCGCCAGACAAAACTACAAGCACGCGGTGGAGGCTTTGGAGCGGCTGAAAAACGGACCGGAGTCCGAAGCGCCTCCGGAGAAGAAGCCCGCTGAGAAAAAGCCTGCTGAGAAAAAGACCTCGGAGAAGAGACCCCCGGAAAAGGGCGGTTTCTTCAAGGGCCTGTTTGGCAAGCGGAAGTAAAAGTAACGAAATGAGATGCCCGGAGCCAGCCTCCGGGCATCTTTTTCTGTCCCGGCCATAAAATTTTTTCGAAAGTGCTTGACATTTCTGGAAAATGTGCTATTGTATTAATCACATAAGACAACAGAACAAGAACAGGAGGCGCAAGATATGCAATGGCAGTTTTCCAACGACGCGCCCATTTATACCCAGCTGATTCAGCAGGTGAAGGTGGGCATCGTCACCGGCGCGTTTCCCCCCGGGGAACGATTGCCCTCGGTGCGGGATCTGGCCACGGAGGCCGGGGTGAATCCCAACACCATGCAGAGGGCCCTGGCGGAGCTGGAGCGGGACGGGCTGGTGTACAGCCAGCGGACCGCAGGAAGATTTGTGACGGAGGACAATACCATGATTAACGCGGCGAAGCGAAGCCTTGCCGAGCGGCACGTGAAGACTTTTTTGGAGGCGATGCTCCGTCTGGGCTTTCAGAGGGAGGAAATCATCAGCCTGATTACACAGGAATTGGGAGAGGAGGAAGCGGACCATGCCAGTGCTTGAGTGCAAGGGGCTGACAAAGCGGTTCGGCCGGACCACGGCCCTGGAGGAGGTGAGCCTCACCATCGAGCCGGGCCGCATCGTGGGCCTTTTGGGCCCCAACGGCAGCGGGAAGACCACACTGATCAAATTGGCCAATGGACTGCTGACCCCCGACGGGGGCTACATCGCCGTCTGCGGCGCCGCTCCCGGGCGGGAGAGCCACAGTCTGGTAAGCTATCTCCCGGAGCGGACGGCCATTCCCACCTGGATGTCGGCCAAACAGCTGATGGACTTCTACGGCGATTTCTACCGGGATTTCCGCCGGGACACGGCGGAGGAGATGCTGGCGCATCTGAACATCCAGCCCCAGCAGACGGTCAAGCAGATGTCCAAGGGCACCCGGGAGAAGGTGCAGCTCATCATGGTCATGAGCCGGGCGGCGAAGCTGTATCTTCTGGATGAGCCCATTGGCGGCGTGGACCCCGCCACTCGGGACTACATTCTCTCCACCATCATCGGCAACTACAACCCTGAGGCGGCGGTGGTGATCTCCACACACCTGATCGCCGATGTGGAGAAGGTGCTGGACGAGGTGATCTTCCTCCATCAGAGCCGGGTGGTGCTTCAGTCCACCGTGGACGATATCCGGGAGGAGAAGGGTATGAGCGTGGATGAGCTGTTCCGGGAGGTGTTCAAATGCTGAGGAAATTGTTAAAGCATGAGTTTCGCGCCACCGGCCGGGTCATGCTGCCTATGTACCTGGTGCTGCTGGTGACGGCCATCGGCTCCAATCTGGCGGGCCGCAAGATGTTGGATGGTCCGGAGATCCTGACCACGTTGGGCCTTTTGATCGTCATGGCCTTCGGCTTCGCCATCTTCGGCGTGCTGCTGATGTCCTTTGTGCTGATGATTCAGCGGTTTTACAAGAACCTGCTTCAGGATGAGGGCTATTTGATGTTCACCCTGCCGGTCTCGGTCCATCAGCACATCTGGTCGAAGCTGATTGTCTCCGCCGTGTGGTTTGCGGCGACCATTCTGGCCATCATCGCCGCCAGTATGATTGTGGCCTATGACGTGGGCTTCCTGCGGGACTTCTTTTCGTTCCTGCGTGAGTTTTTCCAGGGCCTCCAGAAGCTGAAGATCAGCGAGGCCCTCAACGGCACAATCTATCTGGTGGAGTTCGCCGTCCTGCTGTTTTTGTCCATGGCGGCCTTTTCCCTCCAGTTTTACGCGGCCCTGGCGGCGGGGCACAGCCGGGCCAATCACAAGATGGTCTGGTCCGTGGTCTGCTTCTTCGGCTTCCAGTTTGTGCTGCAAATGGCGCTGAGCACCTTCTTTATTACGCTGGATAAACTGGGAACTCCCAGCTTTTTGAACATCGACTGGAACCCCTCCGTGACGGTGGCCATCCATGTGGGACTGCTGGTGTGCATTGGGGTGGTGATTCTCTACGGCGCGATTTTTTACGCCGTCACCACGTTCTTCTTGAAAAAGCACCTGAACCTGGAGTAAACTGGTATCCATAATGAACGCCATTATGGAGGAATCCCATGCTGTTTTCAGAGAGATTTTTAGAGACGGTATCCGGCGAGCTGCTGATGACCTTTCTGGTGGCCATGGTCCCGGTGATCGAGCTCCGGGGAGCCATCCCGGCAGGCATCGCCGCAGGGCTGTCCCCCGCCCTGGCCTGCCTTGCCGCCATTGCCGGAAATCTGGTTCCCGCGCCCCTCATCATGCTGCTGGGACGGCGGGTGGCCAATTGGCTCCGGGGAACCCGCTTCTTTGGTCCCAAAATCGCCTGGCTGGAGCGCCGGGCCCACCTCAAGGGGCGGCTGGTGCGGAAATACCGTCTGGCGGGGCTGGTGATTTTGGTGGGCGTCCCCCTGCCGGGGACCGGAGCCTGGACCGGGGCGCTGGTGGCCTCGGCGCTGGACATTCGGATGCGGCACGCCCTGCCCGCCATTTTCCTGGGGCTGGTTATCGCTGCGGCCATCACCACCGCCATTACGCTGGGGCTGTTTGGCCTGCTGATTTGATAAAAGGAGTATATGATGAAACGTGTTTCAATTGCCTGCGCCCTGGCGCTTTCGCTGTCCCTGCTGACGGGCTGTATGCCCGGCGTTGCGGTGACCTCCCCGAAGGACGAGGAATTTCAAAAGGACTGGGCGGACTCTATGGAAGAGGCTGCCGAGGATTGGGCGCAAGACTGGGAGACAGCCGTTGACGAGGCCGTGAGGTCCTGGAGCGGCCAGGATGAGGACGGCGTGGAAAAAGACCATTACTGGAAAATTTTAGATGTCTCGGATGAAGAGGCCGCCATTGTGGAGGTCGGGACCGTCACGGACCCGGAACAGGTCCGTGCCATAGACGATCTCCTCAACGACGACGGCCACCAGAAAGACCGGCCGACCGAGGACCCGGGCGACCCCGCTTACAGCTACGTTTACTGCCAGCAGGAGACCCTGAAGGCGGGCCAGGACCCCGAGGACCGGGAATATGAGGAGCTGGTCCGCTTCACCGTCTCCGCGTCGGAGGACGTGGTGACTATGGTGATTCTGGAGGATCTGCCCTCTTTGCTGAACGTGGATCTGGGGGATTTCCTGACCTTTACCATAGCCGTTCCGGCGGAGACGGCGGAGGCCCTGCGGAACCCGGGGCAGTTTTTGGAATAACCTACAAGGACGCGCCTGGAAGGCGCGTCCTTCTTATGGTTCTTGTGCCTGTGAAACCCTTGACAAACCGGGAAAATTGGGTTAGATTAACCTTGCGAAAACCATCATACACAAAGGAGATTGAACGCTATGTATTGTGTACGCAGCATCACGCCGGACATTTTGCTGATCGGCGGGTCCGACCGGCGGCTCAGCTTGTTCGAAAATGTGTTTCCCGTTCCCCGGGGCGCCAGCTACAACGCCTACCTGGTGCTGGACGAGAAGACCGTTCTGCTGGACACGGCGGACTCCGCCGTTGGCTCGCACTTCTATGAGAACCTGGAGCACGCCCTCCAGGGCCGGCCCCTGGACTATGTGGTGGTGAACCACATGGAGCCGGATCACTGCTCCACCCTGGGGGCGGTGCTCCGCACCTATCCCAACGCCCAGGTTGTGGCCAGCGCCAAGGCCATTGCTATGATTGGGCAGTTTTTTGACGCCGACGTCTCCAGCCGCTGCATGACGGTGAAGGAGGGGGATACCCTCTCCACCGGACGGCATACCTTCACCTTTGTCATGGCCCCCATGGTCCACTGGCCGGAGGTCATGGTTACCTATGACACCACGGAAAAGGTCCTGTTTTCCGCCGACGCCTTCGGCACCTTCGGCGCGCTGAACGGAAACATCTTCGCCGACGAGGTGAATTTTGAGACCGAATGGCTCCCCGACGCCCGGCGGTACTATACCAACATTGTGGGCAAGTACGGTGCGCAGGTGCAGACCCTGCTGAAAAAGGCGGCGGCGCTGGACATCCGGTATCTCTGCCCCCTCCACGGCCCCATCTGGCGGGAGAACATCGGCTGGTTCGTGGAGAAGTATCAGCGCTGGAGTACCTATACGCCGGAGGAGAAGACCGTTGCCATCTTCTGCGGCTCCATCTACGGCAATACGGAGAACGCCGCTGAGATTCTGGCGGCCTGTCTGGCGGACAAGGGCGTGCGGGATGTGCGGCTTTACGACGTGTCCCACACCCACGTCTCCGAGCTGGTGGCCGAGGCCTTCCGGTGCAGCCATCTGGTCTTTGCCTCCGCCACGTACAACGGGGAGATTTACACTCCCATGGACAATTTCCTCCGGGATTTGAAGTCCCATGGCCTGCGGAACCGGACGGTGGGCCTGATTGAGAACGGCACCTGGGCGGCCGTATCCGGCAAGCAGATGGCGGAGCTTCTGGGAACGATGAAGGACATGACCATCCTGGAGGGTACCGTCAGCCTGAAATCCTCCGTCAAGGAGGCCCAGCGCCAGGGCCTGGAAGCCCTGGCCGATGTGCTGGCCGCCTCGCTTTCCAAGGAGGAGGCGTGAGCAGGAGCGCTTTCGCGTTTGAGGTCCGGCGTCTGTCCGGGCGGCGCGGAGAATTCCCTGCGGAAAGCAAAACGGCTTTGCCGGCGCGCCTTGTAAGCGGGTCATTCTTCTGCGCAGGAGGTTTTTGCGCGTGATTCCCGACTGCCCAGGAGGGGCGGGGAACTGGAGCAGCGCCCCGCCGGCGAATGGAGGCCTTACATGAAAAAAGAACTGGTCTGGAGGGGGGTTCCAGACCAGTTCTCTTTTTGTTTCGTTGGATTGAGGCCGCTTTGGCCCAGCCCCGCATCGGTCATCCGGGCACGTAAGCGTTCCTGCAAAAACGCGGCTAATCCACAATGTCGACGGAGACCTTGACCCCCTCCCGCTGGGCGCGGGAGCGGATAACTGTCCGAATTTCCTTGGCGATGCGGCCCTGCCGCCCGATGACCTTGCCCATGTCCTCGGGGGCGACGCGCAGCTCCAAAGTCAGCTCCTGACTTCCCTGCGTCTCCGTAACGGAGACCGCGTCGGGGTTGTCCACCAGGTTTCTGGCGATGTAGAGCAGCAAGTCCTTCATGCGCCGCCCTCCAAATCAGAGGACGTCCACTTTTTTCAGCAGAGCTCTGACCGTATCGGTGGGCTGAGCGCCGGACTTGATCCACGCCTGGGCGCGTTCCGCGTCAATCTTGATGGCGGCGGGGGAGACGCAGGGATTGTACGTACCGATCTCCTCAATGAAGCGGCCGTCCCGGGGGAAACGGGAATCCGCCACCACGACGCGATAGAAGGGGGCCTTCTTGGCGCCCATACGGCGCAGTCTGATCTTTACCATGTTGTTGTACCTCCAAAAGTTTTGATATATTGGTTGATTTATTATAAATGCCGCATTTTGAATGGGAAATGCTTTGCACTTATAGCTTACCGGAAACGCTTCTTCCGGCCGAAGCCGTGAAGCCGGGAGGGGGCCTTCCCGCCGCCAAAGGAGGGCATCCGCCCCTTGCTCATCTGCTTGGTGAGCTGCTGCATGACGTCAAACTGCTTCAAGAGGCGGTTGACGTCCACCACCTCCAGCCCGCAGCCGGCGGCGACGCGCTTTTTCCGGCTGGCGTTCAGAATCTGGGGATTTTCCCGCTCCAGGGGTGTCATAGAGAGAATGATGGCCTCGGTGCGGGCCATGGCCTTCTCGTCGATGGAAGCGCCCTGCATCTGTTTGCCGAGGTTGCCGGGCATCATGCCCAGCAGCTGGCTCAAGTCGCCCATGTTCTTCAGCTGCTGGAGCTGGTCATAGTAGTCCTGAAGGGTGAAGCGGTTTTTCCGCAGCTTTTCCTCCAGCTTGGCGGCCTGCTTTTCATCGTAGGCCTGCTCCGCCTTCTCGATAAAGGAGAGCATGTCGCCCATGCCCAGGATGCGGGAAGCCATGCGGTCCGGGTGGAAGGGCTCGATCATGTCCAGCTTTTCGCCGGTGCCCGCGAATTTGATAGGCTTTCCCGTGGCCGCCCGGATGGAGAGGGCGGCGCCGCCCCGGGCGTCGCCGTCCAGCTTGGTGAGGATGACGCCGTCGATGCCCAGGGCCTCGTCAAAGGCGGTGGCGGCATTTACCGCGTCCTGGCCGGTCATAGCGTCCACCACCAGCAGAATCTCGTTGGGATGGACGGCGGCCTTCATCCGTTTCAGCTCGTCCATCAGGTTCTCATCCACGTGGAGGCGGCCGGCGGTGTCCAGGAAGACCATGTCGCTGCCATGGTCCCGGGCGTGGCGGATGGCGTTTTCCGCAATTGTCACCGGGTTGCCCTGGCCCTGCTCGAAGACCGGCAGGTCCATCTGCCCGCCCACGACCTTCAGCTGTTCGATGGCGGCGGGACGGTACACGTCGCAGGCGGCCAGAAGCGGCCGCTTTTGATACTGCTTTCGCATCAGGCCGCCCAGCTTGGCGGTGGTGGTGGTCTTGCCCGCGCCCTGGAGACCCACCATCATGACCACGGTGGGGCCGGAGTTTGCCATGGTGATCCGGGAGTTGGCTCCGCCCATGAGATTCGTCAGCTCTTCGTTGACGATTTTCACCACCTGCTGGGCGGGGGTGAGGCTGTCCAGCACGTCGCTGCCCACGGCCCGCTCCGTGACAGAAGCCACAAATTCCTTGACCACCTTATAGCTGACGTCGGCCTCCAGAAGGGCCAGGCGGACCTCCCGCATGGCTTCCCGGACGTCGTTTTCCGTCAGACGGCCCTTGCCCCGAAGGCGCTTGAACGCCTCGTTCAGTTTTTCAGTCAGTCCTTCAAATGCCATAAGCTCATTCCTTCAGCGCGGCGGCCTCCCGGCGGATCTGCTCCGCCAGCTCCGCAAGGCGCCGGTCCTCGTAATAGCGGTAATTGATGGTGGAGATTTCCCCGGCGGCCTCGGCAATGGCGTCCAGGTGGGCGCTCCGGGCGAGAAAGCGCTTGATGATGCCGGTTTTGTCCTCCACCTCCTGCATGGCGGCCTCGGCCCGGACGATGACGTCCCGGACGCCCTGGCGGGAGATACCGGCGTTTTCGGCGATCTCGGACAGGGAGAGGTCCTCGTTGTAATAGAGGTCGAAGAATTCTTTCTGCCGCTCGGTCAGGAGCTCTCCATAAAAGTCGAAGAGCATCGTCATCCGGTAGGTCTGGTTCTTCAAAAGGAGGCCCCCTTCCGTCATGTAAAGTTCTCGCGCTTTACAACGAGATTAAGTTTACAGGAAATCCAGGGAAATGTCAATAGGGAAAATGGGGAGAATTTTGGGGTCGGGCCATCTTTCCGGGGCAACAGCATTTGAAATTTAGCAAAAAGAGAGATAAACAGGAATTCAGAATGCCTGTATGCCTGGCTGAGATGCCACCGTAAAGAAGGTTCTGTAATCGCCGTGGACGGCAAGACCATTCACGGCAGTAAAAGGAATACCCAGAAAGCGTATCATGTAGTCAGTGCGTTTGCGGCGGAAAACCGGCTGGTACCGGGTGAGATCGTGACGGATGAAACGTCCAACGAGATCACGGCAGCGCCGGAACGTTTGGATTCTTTGAATATAGAGAACAGCATCATAACGGCGGACGCAATGAGCTGCCGGAAAGAAATTGTCAGGAAAATCAGGGAGAGTCAGGCGGATTATGTGATTGGCCAGAAGGGAAATCATCCGGCCCTGCTGGAGGATATTTCGCTCTATTCAACCTGAATGTT
>Ga0073906_1004804_pt1 | contig 13020 bp, 12 predicted proteins | sample Inofromicrocosms_FD_65485 | JGI IMG/M metagenome (GOLD analysis project Ga0073906, IMG submission 65485) | Mouse cecum microbial communities from Vienna, Austria - Inoculum for glucosamine and mucus D2O microcosms | ecosystem: Host-associated > Mammals > Digestive system > Large intestine >... | reverse complement strand
TATATCGGCAAACAGCCTCGAAACGATATCGCCAACGATAAAATCCCGGCCGCCCATCCTGTAACAGGTGGGCGGCCGGTTTCTTTATGGTTGGATTGCCAGAGGGCGGCGGATGTTACCGCTGGATTCTTCCGGAGCCGCCGCCGCCTGTCCGATGGCGTGGGCGGGGAGCTTGGTGGCAAAGGCCACATCAAGCCCATAGTTGGCCAGGGAGACGGCCACATTGGCCTCGCCGCCGCCGAAGGAGAACTCCAGGTGGTCGGCCTGGACAAAGCGCTCATAATTATAGGGCTGGAGCCGGATCATCAGCTCGCCGAAGGTTACGATCTTACCCATGCTGTCAGTTCCTCCTCAAATTTTCTGTGCAGTTTCCGTGGACTGCTCCGCAAACTGTCCGGGCGCTGCCGGCGCGCTGGCGGACAGCGCGCCGTCCGGCATATCCTTCACCGCGGTCCCCAGGCGGGCGGCCTCCACAATGTCCCTGGATTTCCGGCACAGCCTGGAAATCTCCTCCCACTTCTGGTTGTCGATCAGGTCCGCCGTCACCATATAGGACCCGCCGCAGGCGGCAATCACCGGCGCGGCAATATAGTCCGCCAGATTCTTCAGAGAGATGCCGCCGGTGGGCATGACCTTGAACTGGGGGAAGGGGGCGCTCATGGCCTTGATCTTCGCCAGACCGCCGGACTGCTCGGCGGGGAAGAACTTGATGAGTTCCAGGCCGAATTTCAGGGCGGCGTGGTAGTCTGTCGGCGTGGTGCAGCCGGGGTAGATGGGGATGTTCTTCTCCTGGGCGTAGGCCACCAGCTCCGGGTCGAAGCCGGGGGTGACGATAAACTGTCCGCCGGCGGCAATGGTGGCGTCGATGTGCGCCTTTGTGGTGACCGTCCCTGCGCCCACGATCATCTCCGGGCAGGCCTCCTTCATCAGGCGGATGGCCGTATCCGCCCCGGCGGCCCGGAAGGTCACCTCCGCCACCGGCACGCCGCCGGCGCACAGGGCCTTTGCCAGGGGCGCGGCGTCCCGCTCCGGATGGCTGAGCTTGATGACCGGGACAACGCCGATGTCAGAGATTTTTTGATTGAATGCGTTCATTTCACAGCACCTCTCGATGAAAGATTTATTTGCTGGCGTATCCGCCGTCTACGGGGATGACCGCGCCGTTGAGGTAGTCGGAGGCGTGGCTGGCCAAAAACAGGCAGGGGCCCTTCATGTCCTCGCCCTTGGCGCCGCCCCAGCGGTGGGCGGGGATGCGGTCGGTGATCTCCTTGTACCGGGGGTTGGCCGGGTCCAGCAGAGCGGTGTTCATCTCCGTGGCCATATAGCCGGGGGCGATGGCGTTGACGTTGATGCCCCGCCCGGCCCACTCGTTGCACAGGGCCTTGGTCAGCAGGGCGATGCCGCCCTTGGCGGAGGCGTAGGCCGGAATGGTGAAGCCGCCGAAGAAGGACTGCATGGAGGCGATGTTGATGATCTTGCCATATCCCTCCTTCAGCATCTCCCGGCCCGCCAGCTGGCACAGCTCAAAGGGGGCGGTGAGGTTGACCTCCAGCACGGCGTCCCAGTCCTCCATGGGGAACTCCTCGCTGGGGTGGCGGCGCTGGATGCCGGCGCAGTTGACCAGGATGTCGATCTTGCCGCCCAGCAGCTCCAGGGAGCGGGCGAATCCGGCCCGCAGGCTCTCCCGGTCAGTCAGGTTGGCGGACACGCCGTGGCAGGCAAAGCCCCGGCTCCGGAACGCCTCCGCCACAGCTTCCACCTTCTCCGAGGAGCCCCAGATGACCACCTCGGCCCCGGCCTCCATCAATCCCTCGGCCATGCCCCAGCCCAGGCCCCGGGTAGCGCCGGTCACAATGGCCTTGCGGCCCTGAATATCAAATAAATTCGTCATGTATCAACCCTCCGTATGAAACAGGCCCACGACCTTCAGATAGTCGCCGGGGTGCTCGCTCAGCTCGCCCAGCATATGGGGCAGCTCTGTGTAGGAAACCACCTTGGAGATAATCTTTTCCGCCGGGACCCTGCCGGAGTAGATCAGCTCGATGGCCTCCTCAAACTCGCCCGCGCCGTTGCGGGAGCCGCGGACCTGCAGTTCCTTTTTCGTAATCAGGTTGGTGGGCAGGGAGATCTCGTGCTTGGGCCAGCCGGTCAGGGCGATGCGCCCGGTGTAGGCGGCGTAGTCCAGGGTGCTGCGCACGCCGGCGTCGGAGCCGGAGGCCTCCATGCAGCACTCCGCGCCCCGGCCCTTGGTGATCTCCATCACCCGCTCCACGGCGTTTTCCTTGGCCGGGTTGACGGTATACGGGATGCCGTAGGACCGGGCCAGCTCCAGCCGCTCGTCCACCACATCCACGATAATGGGCACGGCGTCATAGGCCAGGGCCCCCATGCCGGCCAGCAGGCCGATGGCCCCTGCGCCGATAATCACGATGTGCTCCCCCGCCTTCAGCTGGCAGGTGTGGAGGCCGTGCATGCTGATGACCAGGGGCTCGGCCAGGGGCACCCGCTCCCAGGGCATGTCCTGGGGCACCTTGCGCAGCATGTGGACCGGGTGGGCGAAATACTCGCACATGGAGCCGTCACAGTGGACGCCCAGGCAGTGGAGGGTCTCGCAGCAGTTGGTCTTTCCCTGGGAGCAGGGGTAGCAGCTGCCGCAGTAGAGGTAGGGGTCCAGGACCACGTGGTCCCCCTTTTTGATGCCGTACCGGTTGTTCTCGTCCACATCCTCCACAATGCCGGCGGTCTCGTGGCCGATGACGATGGGGTAGGAGGAGACATTGACGTTGGTGCCCCGGAAGGTGCTCACGTCGGTGCCGCAGATGCTGGCGGCCATGACCTTGACGATCGCATAGCCCTCTTCCCGCTGGGGCTGGGGGAGCTCCACCAGGCTGGCCTGCCCGGCGCCCTGTACTTGAATGCCTTTCATATCACAGTGAATCCTTTCTGTATTTTTCAGCCGTTATATTCCAGATACGCGCCCTTCATGGGGGACGCCGCCAGGTCGGAGAACAGGCGCAGCACGCCCCGCTGGTATTTGGCCGGCTTGGGCTGCCAGCGCTTTTTCCGCTCGGCCAGGATGGCGTCCATCTCCTCCGGGGTCTTCCGCTCACCCTTCACGCCCACAATGGCGAGAATGCGCTCCTGCACTTCCAGATGGATGAGGTCCCCCTCCTCCACCAGGGCGATGGGGCCGCCGGCCTGGGCCTCCGGGGAGCAGTGGCCGATGACCGGGCCGGTGGACGCGCCGGAGAAGCGGCCGTCGGTAATGAGGGCGATGGTCCGGCCCAGCTCCTTGTCGGAGGAGATGGCCTCGGAGGTATAGAACATCTCCGGCATGCCGGACCCCTTGGGCCCCTCGTAGCGGATGAACACCGCGTCGCCGGGCTTGACCCTGTGGTGGAGGACCGCGTCGATGCATTCCTCCTCGCTGTCAAAGGGCCGGGCGTTGAGGACGGCGGAGAACATCTCCTTGGGGCAGGCGGTGTGCTTGATGACCGCGCCCTCAGGGGCCAGATTGCCCTTGAGCACGGCGATGGAGCCGTCGGTGCCGATGGCCTGGTCGTAGGGCCGGATGATGTCCGCGCGGGTGAGGCTGAGGTTGTACTTTTTGTTGGCCTCGTCCAGCCACTTCTGGCAGCGCTCATAGAAGCCGTTTTGCTTCAGCTCCTCCAGATTCTCCCCCAACGTCTTGCCAGTGACGGTCATGGCGTCCAGGTGGAGGACGCTCTTGATCTCCTCCATAATGGCGGGCACGCCGCCGGCATAATAGAAGAACTCGGCGGGCCAGCGCCCGGCGGGCCGCAGGTCCAGCAGGTAGCGGGCCCCCCGGTGGAGCCGGTCGAAGGTGTCCCCGGTGATCTCGATGCCGAACTCGTGGGCGATGGCGGGCAGGTGGAGGAGGGTGTTGGTGGAGCCGGAGATGGCGGCGTGGACCAGGATGGCGTTTTCAAAGCTGTCCATGGTGATGATGTCGCTGGGGCGCATGTTCTCCATCGTAGCCAGCTTGACCGCCAGCTTCCCGGCGTTCCGGGCGTACTCGATGAGGTCCGGGCTGGTGGCCGGCAGCAGGGCGCTGCCCGGCAGGGTCAGACCCAGGGCCTCGGCCATGATCTGCATGGTGGAGGCGGTGCCGATGAAGGAGCAGGCCCCGCAGCTGGGGCAGGCGTTGCACTTGGCCCAGTTGAGCTTCTCCTCGTCGATCTCCCCCCGCTCGAACTTGGCGGAGTACATGCCCAGCTGCTCCAGGGTGAGCAGCTCCGGGCCTGCGGCCATGGTACCGCCGGTGACCACCACGCTGGGGATGTTCACCCTGGCCAGGCCCATGAGGCTGGCGGGCATGCCTTTGTCGCAGCTGGCGATAAAGACGCCGGCGTCAAAGGGGGTGGCGTTGGCCTGGATCTCGATCATATTGGCGATCATCTCCCGGCTTGCCAGGGAGAAGTTGATGCCGTCGGTGCCCTGGCTCTCGCCGTCGCACATGTCGGTGCAGAAGTACCGGGCCCCGTGGCCGCCGGCCTGGGCCGCGCCCTCTCGGGCGGCGGCCACCAGCTTGTCCAGGTGGCCGGAGCCGGGGTGGCTGTCGCCGAAGGTGCTCTCAATAAAGATCTGTGGCTTGCTCAGGTCCTCCGGCTTCCAGCCGGTGCCCAGGCGCAGGGGGTCCAGCTCAGGGGCAAGCTTGCGCATTTTTTGACTGGTCAGCATAGGTTGTATCGTTCCTTTCCTGTGGTATCGCAGATAGGGATCGTGTGAAGATTGTGGGAGCATGGTTTGGAGTTTACGGCTCCATATTAACATGTGACGTCGTATGTTGCAAGACCGCATTTTGGACAAAAAACAGGCAGCTATTTGGTGAAATAGCACAACTGCCAGCGGGACACAAGGCGTTGTATACAAAAAATAACCCAACAATTTGGACAAGTAGCCAAAAATCTGGAAAATTTTAAATAGCATTTGACATACGATGTCCGACGTGGTATGTTGTAAGGCGTGAAGTGTGATCTCCGCTGTGTGGGAGCAGGGGAGGACCTATTTTAATCAAACAGGAGGCCCCCTATGCTGCTGTTATACTCAACGCCGGTGAAATTTGCAGTAGGAGAGCATAAAAGGAAACCAGTAGCATAGGTGTAAGCTTGATTGACTGCAAATCTTCTCGACGTTCAGTATAGTATTTCTGATTTCCATCGCCATATTACTGCTCTGCATCATCAAAATCAAGCTGAACCCCTTTGTGGCGCTTCTGGTCTGCGCCTACGGCACCGGCCTGATGGCCCTGGCCACCTATATGGGCGGCGGCGCGCCGGAGAATTTTTCCTCCATCGCCGATGTCACAGCCTGCGTCACCAGCAACTTCGGCTCCACCCTGGGCTCCATCGGCATCGTCACCGGCCTGGGCGTCATGCTGGGGATGTTCATGTATGAGTCCGGCGGCATCGACAACATTGTTGACAAGGTGCTCAAGGCGGTCGGCCCCAAGCGCTCCCAGTACGCGGTATCCGTGGCCGGCTTCATCACCGGTATCCCCGTGTTCGGCGATGTGGTGTATATCATGTTCGCCCCCATGCTCCGGGTCCTCTCCCGCAAGACCGGCTACTCCATGGCCGCCTACGGCTGCGCCATCTCCGTGGCCACCACCTGCACCTTCGCCCTGGTGCTGCCCACCGCGCCGCCTCTGGCCGTGGCCGCCGCCATGGACATCAACGTCGGCATTTTCTTCTTCTACGCCCTGATCTCCGCCCTGGTGGGCATGTTTGTCGGCGGCATTATCTACGGCGGCATTGTCAACAAGCAGGACCAGAAGGCCGGCAGGAAGTGGGATTTCTCCGACCTGGACGCTGAGCTGGCGGAGACCGCCGCCAAGGCCGCCGTCTCCAAGCCCAAGATGGGCGCGGGCATGGCCATGTCCATCCTGCTGGTGCCCATTCTGCTGATCCTGGTGGGCTCCTTCTCCGCCTTCCTGCTGCCTGCGGACAGCGGCCTGCTGAAGGTTCTGGCCTTCCTGGGCGACAAGAACGTGGCCATGACCATCGGCGTGCTCTACGGCGCGTTCATCTCCCGGCCCCACCTGAACCGCTCCATTACGGAGATCATGACGGAGGGCGCGGATAAGGTCGGCCTGATCCTGCTCATCACCGGCGCGGGCGGCGCCTACGGCGGCGTGCTGAAGGCCTGCGGCATTGCCAACGTCATCACCGACGGCCTCCAGGGCTTCCATATGCCCATCCTGATCATGTGCTTTGCCATTGCCCAGGTGCTGCGCATCGCCACCGGCTCCACCACGGTGGCCCTGACCACCACCGCCGCCATTGTCTCCACTGCGGCAGCCACCTCCGGCGTCTCCCCCATCCTCTGCGCCATCGCGGTGTGCGCCGGCGGCATCGGCCTGTCCCTGCCCAATGACTCCGGTTTCTGGGCCATCTCCCGCTTCTTCCACCTCAACGAGGTGGACACCATCCGGGGCTGGACGCTGGGCGGCTTTGTGGCCGGCGTGTCCATCCTGATCTTTGCCTGTGTGCTCAGCCTGTTCCAGGGCTTCCTGCCGGGTCTGATCTGATCCGCTGAACGAAGGTCCGCCCGCCGCCAGATGCAGCGGGCGGATTTTCCTTTTGATTCAGCCTTGCAACTTTCGGGAAAATCCGCTATAATGGAACAAAATATCCGTGTCGAAAGGAACAGGTTTGTGGTAAACGAAGACGTTTTTGAGACAGTCAAAACAAAAGAGGCCTCCCTGCCGGAGCGGACGGCGGAGCAGATTTCCCGTCTGATCAGGGAAAAGCAGCTGACGGGCGAGGATAAGCTGCCCAGCGAGTTTGAGCTGGCGGAGCTGCTCCATGTGGGCCGGGGGACCATCCGGGAGGGCGTGAAGCTGCTGGTGGCCCGCAATGTGCTGGAGATCCGGCGGGGCAAGGGCACCTATATAGCGCCGAATCCGGGGGAGATCCCCGACCCGCTGGGCTTCACCTACTATCCGGACCAGCTGCGGCTGGCCATGGACCTGGTGGAGATCCGGGGCCAGATGGAGCCGTGGGTGGCCCGCATGGCGGCGGAGCACGCCACCGCGGAGGACATCCAGCGGCTGCGGGAGAGCTGCTCTGTGGTGGAGCAGGATATCCTCAGCGAGCGGGACCACTCTGAGAACGACGTGCTGTTCCATGTGGCGATCGCCAAGTGTACGCAGAATCTGGTGGTCCCGAAGCTGATCCCGATCATCACGTATGCGGTCAAGCTCTTCGTCTCCCTGACGGAGCGCCGCCTGCGGATGGAGACCATTGTGGGGCATCGGGATATGCTGGAGGCGATCAGCGCCGGGGACGGCCGGCGGGCGGAGCAGGCAATGGCCCAGCACATCGAATACAACCGGGCCATGCTCCAGGACATTGCCGGTCAGCTGAAGAAGGAAGACGGCGGCGGAGAGTAGGCCGCCCGTCCCTTTTGCGATCCTGCCGCCATCCCTGCGTATACAACAAGGCCGGTACCTGCTGTCAGGTACCGGTCCGTTTCTGTCAGTCGAGACTGCGCTTGTACAAGTCCCCGCCCTTGAAAACCGAAGTTTTAATCGGCCTTTTACCGATCATGACCTGGGAGCTGCCCTCCTTTATGGCCTGCGCCCCCTCCTCCGCGTGATCATACCGGTCAAGGATATTGGAACCCAGGGTACCCACGTTCAGGCGCCCCATGTTCTCCACCTCCTTCCGGATATCATCCTCCTTGGCATCAGGGCCCAGCTCCCGCTCCGCCATTCTCCTGCGGATCTCCTTGTCTTTTTTGCTCAGGGCCGGGGCGAGTCCCACTCGCGCAAAGCGCTCCAGGATGCCCGCTTTGGCCTTCTCCTGGTCCCCGCCAACCGCGTCCGTCATAGCGCTCGCGCCGCCCTGCAGAAGGGACTTGAGCCTGCCGTTCTGCTGGATATGCGAGCCCACCTTGTCCAGCGCCTTCCCAGCCAAATCGCTGTTTGTAACCCCCATCTCACGGACCATATCCTCCGTAACGTTTGCCCGAAGCAGCCGGTTATAATCGCGCTGCTCCGCATTGATGATATCAAGATTCAGGGAATGCTTGCCGCCGCCCGGCTCCCTCAGCCGCGCCGTTGTGTCCTTTATATACTGGGGCAGGAAGGCGCTTTGGAGCGCCTCGTTGCCCTGCAGATCCTCGTCGCTCATTCCGCTCATCAGCATTCCGATGGTCGCGCCCATGCGGCTATTGTAGGATGCGATATCCTCCGACGAATTTTTGCCCGGATACTCGACAGTAAAGCGCCCATCTTCCGTCTCTTCGATGTACCTTCCGCGTTTGCCACCCTTCGGCTCGGAGATCTCCATATTCTGTATCTTCTTTTTCTCATGGTGGTCCTTCAGCTTTTGCAGAGGCTTTTTCGCCTGCATGGGGCCGGCGGCCTGGGCGGCGCTGGAGGCGGAAATGGGCGTCATGGGGCCGGAGTAGACGCTCTCCCCCGCGGCGGCCATTGCCCCCTCCCGGTCGGCGCGGGTCTCCAGCCCGCGGTCGCTCAAAAAGCCGCTGCCCGTCACCTCGCCCCGGGCCTGGCTGACCACATGGCTCAGCTCGTGGCCCAGCAGCGCCTGTCCGCTGCCGGAAGAAAAATCCAGCTTTCCCGGCGCGAAGCTGATGCGGCTGCCCATGGTCACAGCCTCCGCCCCCGCGTCGGCCACGGTCTGGCTCTCATACAGCCGGACCCCGGACAAATCCATCCCAAAGGACGCCTCCATTTTTGCCCGAATTGCCCCCGGCAGGTCTACCGGATGCCCCAGCTGTTCCGCTGTGGGGGCGGCTCCGGCCTGCAGGGCCTGAAGAGACGGCCCCTTGGCCTCCGGCCTCTGTACCGGGGGCGCTGACAGGGGCGCTCTCCGCTGCGCTTGGTACTGCATCATATGGTTTCCTCCCTCTCCTCTGTCTGCCGGTCCGCACCCTCCCGGAGGCAGACATGTTCCTCATATACAACAGACCGCCCCTCCGTCAGCCTGGCGGCCAGCCGGTCGGAGCTGCCGTTCAGCGCCGACACATATACCGTAAACCCGCCGCCCTTCCAATACCAGCAGCGGTTCAGCGTCTCCCGCAGCAGCAGGATGAAGTCTGCGGGGCGGGCGTGGGGCCCGCTGACAGCGGCCAGCAGCGCCACGCCGTCCGCCGTCTCCCCCATCAGCTGGTAGGCGGCGGCCTTTCCGTCCCGCATCATTACCGCGGATAGCGCCGGGTTGACCCGCTCCCTGATGGCGCTCCAGCGCAGCGCCTCGCTGACGGTCTGTTCCAGCTCCCGCACCGCGCTCTCCGGCGCATCGCTCAGGGGCAGGATGCCCGCCGCCGTCTGATAGCCGGCGGTAAACGCCCGCCCCAGCAGCCGGTTGTCCAGCAAATTTTCCGACGGGACGGCGTAGACCTTCGACCGGGTCCAGGGCATGCAGAAGCCCCGGCTGATGAGCAAAAGGTCCATCCCCAGCAGGTCGCCGCCCCGCAGGACGTAATCCGCCTCGATCTGTGGCCGGCCCATGCTGTCCAGGCAGGACAGCAGCGCGTCCAGCAGCCGGCTGCCGATCCCCCGGCGGCGGACGGCGCTGTCCACAAAAAGATCCGTCAGCTCTGCCCGCCCGTCCGTCATGTATGCGGCAACGGCCCCGCAGGAATGCCGCCCGGACGACGCCCCCAGCGCCAGAACGCCCGAATCGTCCCGGTGCAGGCGCAGCGCGGTCTCCGGCATAAGATACGGCTGGAATCCCGGCAGATTCTCCTGGTTCAGCCTCCATACGCTGATTTCCATCTTGCTCTACTCCTTTATTCTCCAGCAGGGCCGCCGTTGTGACGCTTTTGCCGCAGCCACGGGGCGCTGAACGAATCGCCTGCCGCTAAGTCTATACCATTATATCATGGAAAACGTGTTTTTGCTATCCGTCCAAAGTATGAATGGGGGTGTTTTGTCATTTTAGACAATTTCCCCTGAGGAGCCCTGCTGTATTTTACAAAACGGCTGCATACGGGCAGAGCGAAAAAAGCGCAGGGCGCGTCTCCCCCGCCTGGGGAAAACGCGCCCTGCTGCGCTGCCGCCGGTCAAACCTTGTAATGCAGAAACCTTTTTTGACAATGGCTCTGCATATAGGACGCCAGCTCCTCCGGCGTGCCGCCGGAGACAGCCTGCTTGGAAATAATATAGTACGCCTTGCCTTTGATAATAAAATAAAAGCACTTGTCGGTCTCACACAGGGAATAAATCTGGCTGAAGGCGCTGTGGGCCTGGCTCTTTTGGTCCGACAGCTGCATCCACACGCCCTCCTCATCAATGCGGAAGTCCACCTTCCGCCCGGCGTAATACTGCTTGTATTTGTCCGTGGTGCCGTCGCTGCGGTCCCGTCCGCCGGACACGGCCACCAGCAGCAGCAGGGAGCAGGTCACCAGATAGCCGACCCTGGCCACGCTCGCCCCGTCTGCGTACAGCATATAGCCAAAGTACAGGATGCCCGCCAGACCGCCCAGCGCGCACACGACACGGGTTCCCGGATGGACCTGCTTTTTCAGGTTATACACCGCCATGAAATCGGTCAGGATCTCATCCGTATAAATGAACGAGGCGGTAAAGGGTCCTTTGGACTTTTTCTTTTCTGACATGCTGAAACCTCCGGCAGCGGCCTGCCTCGCCTACAGGCTCTTGAACATCCGCACCGCTCCGGCCACATCCTCCGCGCAGAACACCGCGCTGCCGGCCACCAGCACCGTGGCCCCCGCCTCCACGCACTGGGGGGCGGTGGTGGCGAACTTCACGCCGCCGTCCACGGAGAGGTCCGGGCGGATTCCCCGGCGCTCACATTCGGCGCGCAGCTTGCGCAGCTTCTCCAGGGCGGCGGGCTGGAAGCTCTGGCCGCCGTGGCCCGGCTCCACGCCCATGACCAGCACGATGGCCAGCTCATCCAGATACGGGAACAGCGCCTCCACCGGCGTGCCGGGCTTCAGACTGAGCCCGGCCCCGCAGCCGCAGGCCCGGATGGCGGCGATGGTGGCTGTGATATCGCTGCCGGCCTCCAGATGGAAGGTGATGCAGTCCGCCCCGGCGGCGGCAAACTCGCCCACATAGGCCAGGGGGTCGCTGATCATCAGGTGTACGTCCATATAGGCGTCGGGCAGAGCCTTGTGCAGGCCCTCCAGCACAGGCAGGCCGAAGCTGATGTTGTTGACAAAGTGGCCGTCCATCACGTCGAAGTGGATCATATCCGCTCCGGCGTCCAGCACAGCGCGGCAGTCCGCGCCCAGATTGGCAAAGTTGGCGGACAGAACAGATGGGCTGATTTTCGTCATAATAATACCTCTTTCTAACGCATACTGACGTTTATCGGATGTGTCATTTGTCACGACAGACGCAGCGTATGAAGAAGAGATCCATGGAGCGCGGCGCTGCCTGCGCCCCATGGACCTGGTTTTTATGAAGCAATCACTTGCCCAGCATCTTCTTCGCCTGGGCGGCAATATTGTCCGCGCACAGGCCGAACTGCTTCAGCAGCGCGGCGGCGGGTCCGGAGTGGCCGAACTCGTCGTTGACGCCGATGCGCTTGACAGGAACGGGGCAGTTCTCCGCCAGCACGGAGCACACGGCCTCGCCCAGACCGCCGATGATGCTGTGCTCCTCGACGGTGATGATCTTCCCGCACTCCTTGGCGGCCTTCAGCACCAGTTCCTCGTCCAGGGGCTTGATGGTGGCCATGTTGATGATCCGGGCGGAGATCCCGGCCTCCGCCAGAGCCTTCCCCGCCTCGATGGCCTCGGGGACCATGATGCCGGTGGCGATAATGGCGATGTCCGCGCCGTCCTGGATGACCTCGCCCTTGCCAATCTGGAACGCATAGCTCTCCTCGTGGAACACGGGGGTGGCGGCGCGGCCAAAGCGCATATAGACGGGGCCCTGCATCTCATAGGCGGCCTTGACCATCTGCCGGGCCTCCACGTCGTCGGCGGGGCACATGACGGTCATGCCGGGGATGGTGCGCATGAGGGCGAAGTCCTCGCAGCACTGGTGGGACGCGCCGTCCTCGCCCACGGAGATGCCGCCGTGGGTGGCGCCGATCTTCACGTTCAGATGGGGATAGCCCACGGTGTTGCGGACCTGCTCATAGGCCCGGCCTGCGGCGAACATGGCGAAGGTGGCCGCAAAGGGCACCAGCCCCATGGTGGACAGGCCCGCGGCCACGTCGATCATGTTGGCCTCAGCGATGCCGCAGTCAAAGTGGCGCTGGGGATACGCCTTCTGGAAAACGCTGGTCTTGGTAGCGCCGGCCAGGTCCGCGTCCAGAACCACCAGATTGGCGGCGGCGGCTCCCAGCTCCTTCAGCGCGTTGCCGTAGCTGTCGCGGGTAGCGACTTTCTTCATTTCAGCCATGATTACACCTCCAATGCGGCGCGGGCCGCAGCCAGTTCCGCCATGCCCTTGGCATATTCCTCGTCATTGGGCGCTTTGCCGTGCCAGCCGGCGTTGTCCTCCATATAGGACACGCCCTTGCCCTTGGTGGTCTTCATGAGGATGACGGTGGGCTTGTCGGAGCCCTTGTTGGCGTGGAACTTCGCGAAAGCGGACTCGATCTCCTCAAAATCGTGGCCGTTGATCTTCACCACGTCGCAGCCGAAGGCGGCGAACTTGGCGTCCACCGGCTCGGTGTTCATCACGTCGCAGGTGCGGCCGTCGATCTGCAGGCCGTTGATATCGGCGATGATGCAGAGATTGTCCAGCTTATAGTGGGCGGCAAACATGGCGGCCTCCCAGATCTGGCCCTCGGCCAGCTCGCCGTCGCCCAGCAGGGCGTACACGTTGATGTCCTTGCCCAGGAATTTTGCGCCCTTGGCCATGCCGGCGGCGGCGGACAGGCCCTGGCCCAGAGAGCCGGTGGACATGTCCACGCCGGGAACGGTGTTCATGTTGGGGTGGCCCTGCAGGGGGGAGTCGATGTGGCGCAGGGTGGGCAGCTTATCCACGGGGAAGTAGCCCCGGTAAGCCAGGGCGGCGTACAGGCCGGGGGCGGTGTGGCCCTTGGAGAG
>Ga0073906_1004798_pt1 | contig 13035 bp, 6 predicted proteins | sample Inofromicrocosms_FD_65485 | JGI IMG/M metagenome (GOLD analysis project Ga0073906, IMG submission 65485) | Mouse cecum microbial communities from Vienna, Austria - Inoculum for glucosamine and mucus D2O microcosms | ecosystem: Host-associated > Mammals > Digestive system > Large intestine > Cecum... | reverse complement strand
CGGTGCCTGTCGGTACGGTCACGTTCAGTGTGCTTCCGGAAATCTTGAAAGTCTCGTTTCTCTGCAGAGAGAATGAGATTCCGGAAGCCGTGGAGAGGGGCACGTTCTTCACCACGTTGTTGCGGCGCTGGTTGGGAGCGAAAGCCACATACATCGAGCGGAGGGTTGCGGTAGCCTTCTCGGCGGCAAACTTCTTCAGGACAGGGTACTTGCCGGCTGCGAAGTCGAATACTTCGGCGTCGAGACCCGCGAGGGGAGTGCCGGCCACGAGTTCCGAGGAGGAGATACCCTTCACGCCTTCATGGCCTACGTTCATGGCTGCCCCGTTCACGTTGATGGAGGCGTCATAGTAGTTGTTTTCTGCCGTCATTGTGCCGTTGAGCTTGCCGGCGATGCCGCCGCGCTCCACGGAGTTCTGATAGCATGTCACCAGTCCGTTGTTGAGGCATCCGTTGATGACGCCTTCGTTATAGGTCTTGCTGTCGACACCGGCGATACCGCCCACGGCGTAGAATGCCGATATGTCGCCATTGTTGACGCTGCTCAGAATCGTACCGTTGTTATATCCGGTGATTCCGCCCACTTCGTTTACGTTGATGCGGGTGTCTTTGGGGAAGAGGAGGCTGTCTCTGACTATACCGTCGTTCTGACAGCGCAGCACGGTGGCTTCCTGCATGTTGATGCCGGTGATGCCGCCGATATAGTTGGTGCTGTTGTGGATATTGCCGGCATTGTAGCAGTCCTCGATGATGCCGCCCACATAGTTGGCACCTGCGATACCGCCCACATATGAGCCGGCACCTCTTACCTCTGCATAGTTCTTGCAGTTGGAGATCTTACCGGCGTTGAGACCAGCCACCGTGCCGCCCTGCTGATAGGGCCGGAACACGTTGTTGGCGGCGATTGTCACATTCTTCACCGATCCGTTGGCGCCGATGGTGCCGAAGAGACCTGTACGCACGGTACCCTTGGTAGTGGTCTTGCCGTTGTCGTCAAGCACGTTGGCATGTATGTTCATGCCGGCGATGGAGTGGTTGCGGCCGTCGAGGCTACCCTCGAACTCATAAATCTTGCCTGCACCCACACCCATGAACGTGGTGTCGGCGGCGAAGTCTATGTCGTTGACCACTGCGAAGAAGTCGCCGAGATGCGACTGTCCATAAGTACCCACAGCTTCGTCGAGTTTCTTGAAGTCGGCGGCCGTCTTGATCTGGTAGGGATCCTCGGCAGTGCCTTCGCCGTCGAATACCTTGGGCACCACTGCCAGACGATAGAGCTTGATTGCCCAGTTGTCGGCGGTGAGGGCCTGGACGGTAGCGTTGGCGTAACGGTCTTTGACAACCACCTTGTTGCCCTCGCGGCGGAGTGCCTTGGTCTCGGTGGCCGTCTCGCCCTGTTCTGTGTCATGACCCAGCTCCCAGTTCACGTTGGTGGAAGCGGTGAGGTCGAACTCTACCTTTACCTTGTTGGCGTTGTCGATTTCACGGAGCATCACGGGTGAGGAAGCAAGTTCCTGAGCCTGGATGCCGGCGAAAGTCTTGAGCACGGGGTATTTCCCTGCCTCAACACTCCATATCGAGGCGTCGAAACCTGCGGGAAGCTTGCCGGTAAGTTCGCGGGTGTCCTTGCCGAAGCGCTCGTCGCGGAATCCGTTGAGCTGCTGGTCGAACATCACATTGAAGAGGCACTGCTTGTCGGGAGAATCGCCCTTATAGCTGTTGCTTATGAACTGATAGCCCCAGATGCCCTTGTGGCTGTTGGCTGCCGACGACATCACCTGGCCCGTGTTGAAGCAGTTGTCGATATGGCTCTGGCCTTCCATGCGCATGGGCTGGTTGGAGGTGGAGACATATTTTACAGAGAGGAATCCGACGATACCGCCCACCATGTCCGACTGGTCGGACTTGATGATTGTGCCGGCGTTGTAGCAGTTGTGCATCTTTGTATCCATCACAGAACCTGCGATGCCGCCCGTATGGGTGTCGCCGTCATCGGAGCTTCCGGAGCTGCCGAATGCGGCGCGTTTGGCCTGTATGGCCGCCATGTTGAAGCAGTTGGTTATCTCGTTGTCCGAAGAGTAAGCGGCGATACCGCCTATGTCGTGGTATCCTACCTTGTCGGAGATGGTTCCCGACATCCAGCATTTGTCGATGTTTGCTCTGAGTACTATGCCCGCGATACCGCCGAGCTTGGTGTAGGAAGTGCTCACCACGCCGTCGGCTATCACGTTGGCCTGAGCGTGGCAGTCGGTGATGGAGCCGTTCACGAGCTCGCCAGTTATGGCGCCCGTGTTGCCCGTACTGTTGACGGTGCCGGAGAAGGAGCAGTTGCGGAACTTGCCGCTGGCGCTTGCCGTGAGACCGCCCACCGATGTGCCGTTGCCGTCGACAAGACTCTTCGACACGTGTACATTCTCAATCGTACCGAACGACATACCGGCCAGAAGGCCTACGCAGTCGCCGTTGCCCATGATGATGGAGCTTGTGAGGTTCAGATTCTTTACCACAGCCGTGGAGTCAAGCACACCGAACATACCGGCCGTATAGTATCCCTTGCCGTTGATGAGCAGACCGGAGATGGTGTGGCTTCCGCCGTCGAAGATGCCGGCGAAGCGGTTGTTGATATCGCCGATGGTCACGTAGCGGCTGGGGTCGAGGGCGCTCATGTCAATGTCGTTGCCCATCTTGAAATGCACGCCATCGAGGTCATCGCCGTCGGCCACGCGTTCAGCGATATAGTCGAAGTGCGTGGGCTTCGTCACCATGAAGGGTTCAGCCTCCGTGCCCTTGCCGGCCATATCCATGGCTGCCGGTGCAGGCCATACGATGCTCTCCATGGGGGTGATGCTCATATGGTCGTAGGCATAACCCACATATGTCGACGGGCCTGCGTAGGCCGATATTACCCATCCCGGTATCGAGAGGACGCCGTCGGCATCCGCTGTGAATACCATGGGCGACTTCGAGTCGGCTTTTACCTTCCATTTGCCCGTAGAGGCATCCTGCGTGAGCTCCGCGGGATAGTTGCAGAACTTGCCGTAGGCCATGTTGCTGTATAGAGTCTGGGCCGACAGCTGTATCTTCTTGCCGGGCGTCATGCGGCCGGTGAGTATCTGTGAGTTGTTGTCGATAGTGCCGAGACCGTAGAATGTCATCTCATTGTCACCCGTTTTTTCGAGGAGCATACCATATTCGAGCTGTCCGGTTTTCGGGCCGGCCACGGCGTTCACCTTCACAGTGGCGTTGGCCGGCGACCATACGCCGTCATGGAATGCGTTGAACACTCTCCCGTAATAGTCTCCCTGAGTGGTCACTGCAATACCGTAGGAACCTAATTTGATGACGCCTTTGTCGTCGATGGTACCCTTGAGGTCGCCTTCCACAAGATAGAGCTTCCCTTCACGTATGCTCAGAGGTATGATGCTCACGTCGCCATAGTCCTTATGTACGTATAAGACCTGCTGCGGTATGGATACCTCGCCGGTGGTAGTGTTGACGTACATCCTGACATCCGATTCGAGACCATAGATGTTGTTTACAGTCACGGAGTCGGCGGTTGCCTGTGCGAAAGAGAGCCGGAAACTAAAGAGGCCGGTCCCTTTGTAGTCGGTATCCTTTGTGATGATATGACCGAGCTTGATAGCCGGGGCCTTTGCGGGAGCCTTTCTGGGCGCCTTGGCTACGGCAGATCCGGGTACAGCCGGAAGGGCGGTGCCGATGAAATCGGTGCCTAAGATGGTTCCGGCGCGTGCATCATCATCCGACGACAGAGTTTCGGGAACTCTGTTGTCGAGCATGATATGCACTTTCGGCGTTTCCAGTGCCGCCGACGGGTCCACAGCGCTCCGGCTGCTCTCTACGTCGGCAGAGGCCTTGACGGTGGCGACCCGTTGCATCTCCGACTGCAGTTCCGTGGCGTTAACGCCGTTTGCCGGTTCTGCGGCCCTGATGCCGTAGACTGCCATTGCCGCAAGACCTAAGATTAGAAATCGTCTTTGCATATGACTTTATTTTGGTTGATACTTGTGTCTTCTCATTCCGTTTCCTCCCCGTGGTAGGGTGCGGGAAGAACCCGGAACGTGTCAGGCACGTTAATTAATGAAGTTCTGTATGTGGCAGATTGAATCCTGTTTGTTTTCGTAATGTGTGTCTGTCGGGCAGTTAGTTGCCTGTTTGCTATTTATTTCACTGTTATGAGGCGGTAAAGCAGATAGTGTGTTGTTTATTTGATTTAACGCAACCTGTCTTTCCCTTACAAATATAAACATAAAGAACCGTAACTACAAATTATTGTTAAGAAAGGAATAGAATTATTATGGTGCAGGCTCGCTTATACTCGCTCTATACTCGCTTAAGCGATAAAGCAATAAAGGTAGTGGGGAGGCGTTTTTTTAACGATGAGATATTTGTTAATGTTAGTGTTGTCGGCGCTTACGGCGATAGCCGTGTATGGCGACAATGTCAAGATATCGGGTACTGTCAAGGACAGCGAGGACAAGCCGGTGGAGTTTGCCACGGTACGCGTGGCCGGTACGGCCATAGGCACTACCACCAATCTCAAAGGCGTCTATTCCCTGTCGATGGCCGCCAAGGATACAATAGAGATGGTTTACAGCTGTGTCGGCTTCAAGACCGTGAGCCATAAGCTTATCAATCCCAAGGGCGACCTTACGCTGAATATTCGTCTCTATCCGCTGGATATCGACCTCAAGGAGTTCGAGGTGATCGGCTTCCGCAAGAACAGCAACGGCATGCAGTCGTTCGACACGGAGAGTTTCAAGCTTTCGCCCGATGTGTCGGGAGGCAGCGTGGAGGCGATGATCACCACCATGCCGGGCGTCAACTCCAACAACGAGATGAGTTCGCAATACTCCGTGCGCGGCGGCTCTTTCGACGAGAACTCCGTGTATATCAACGGTATGGAGGTATATCGTCCGCAGCTAATACGCTCGGGGCAGCAGGAGGGCCTCAGCATCATAAACCCCGACCTCGTGGGCAACCTCAAATTCTCGTCGGGCGGATTCCCGGCTCGTTATGCCGACAAGATGTCGTCGGCTCTCGACATTACCTATCGCGAGCCACAGGCTTTCGAAGCCGCCGTTTCTCTCAGCCTTATGGGAGGTTCGCTCATGATAGGACAGAACTCCGGCAAATTCTCCCAGATCCATGGTGCGCGCCTTAAAAAGAACAATTCCCTCCTCGCCTCGCAGGATACCAAGGGGGAATACGATCCTACTTTCTTCGACTATCAGACCAACATGACTTTCAAGCCCAATGACCACTGGAGCGTGAATTTCATGGGCAACATATCGCTGAACCATTTCAACTTCACGCCCACCGACCGCGAGACCACCTTCGGCACATCGCAGGATGCCAAGAGCTTCAAGGTATACTTTGACGGCGGCGAGAAGGACAAGTTCGAGACATATATAGGAGCGTTGAGCGCCACTTACCGCCATAACAAGGCCACGAGCTTTCAACTCGGTCTTTCGGGGTTCCTCTCCAATGAGCTGGTATCCTACGACATATCGGGAGAATACTGGCTTGACCAGGCAGGCACCACCGGCGGCGGCGAAACTGGTGGCATCGGCGGTGAATTAGGCGTAGGCAAATATATGGAGCATTCACGCAACAGGCTGAAATCGTCGGTGCTGCAGCTCTATTTCCGCGGAGCCACAAGATACCGCATCAACAACTTCACCTATGGCGTCGACTATCAGCGGCAGAACTTCCGCGACCGAACCAAGGAATGGGAGTGGCGTGATTCCGCAGGCTATTCTCTTCCTCACAAGCCCGACGCCCTGCATCTCATATATAACCTGCAATCGAAAAACGACGCGTCGATCAACCGCTTCGCGCTCTTTGCCGAAGATGCCCTCTATTTCAGCGGCAACTTCGCCTACATGACCCTCAACGCCGGTATCCGCCTCTCCTACAATGATTTCAACAAGGAGTTCCTTGTATCGCCGCGCGTGAATTTCTCCATGAGTCCCAACGCTCTGCCCAACTGGATCTTCCGTCTTGGAACAGGTCTGTATTACCAGAGCCCGTTCTATAAGGAGTACCGTTATACTGTCACCGACGCCCTGGGCAACAGCAGCGTGGCCCTGAACCGCGACATAAAGTCGCCACGAAGCATTCAGGTGATTCTCGGCACAGATTTCACTTTCCGGGCCTTCAACCGTCCCTTCAAGCTTACCGGCGAGGTTTACTACAAGAACCTGCACAATCTCATAAGCTATGAATACGACAACCTGAAGATTGTGTACAGCGGACACAACGACTCCAAAGGATATACCATGGGACTTGACCTGAAGCTTTTCGGCCAGTTTGTGGAGGGAAGCGACTCATGGCTCAGTTTCTCGCTGATGAAGACTCAGCAGACGCTCGACGGCAAGAAGGTGCCGCTGCCCAGCGACCAGAGGTATTCGCTGTCGCTCTATTTCACCGACTATCTGCCGAAGTTTCCGCGCCTCAAGTTCAGTCTGCGCGGCGTGATAGCCGACGGGCTTACCATGACGCCTCCGCATACAAAGCGTACGGAGTCTTATTTCCGGGCTCCGGCCTACAAACGCCTTGACATAGGCGTGAGCTGGCAGTTCTTCGGCGCGCCCGACCAGAAACCCAACAAGGTGTTCAAAAGTCTGGTGCTCGGCGTGGATGCCTTCAACCTACTCGATATCGCCAACGTCAGCTCCTATTACTGGGTGACCGATGTCAACAACATCCAGTATGCCGTGCCGAATTATCTGACACGCCGGCAGTTCAACGTCAGGCTGTCGATGGAGTTCTGACAGATTTTCAACAAACGACCTCAAAACAAAACGCCTCAAAACAAAACGACCTCAAAATAATATGAAACCGTCAATACCCAAGGGGACACGAGATTTTTCGGCGCTGGAGATGGCGCGCCGCAATTATATTTTCGACACCATCAAGGATCAGTTCAAGCTCTTCGGCTACAAGCAGATAGAGACTCCCGCCATGGAGAACCTGTCGACGCTGATGGGGAAGTATGGCGAGGAGGGCGACAAGCTCCTGTTCAAGATACTGAATTCGGGCGACTGGCTGAAAGGGGTCAGCGACGAGGAGCTGCTGCAGCGTAATGTGGTGAAGCTTACCAACAAGGTATCGGAGAAAGGACTGCGTTATGACCTTACGGTACCATTCGCGCGGTTTGTGGTACAGCACCGCAATGAGCTGCAGATGCCCTTCAAGCGCTATCAGATACAGCCCGTATGGCGTGCCGACCGTCCGCAGAAAGGCCGCTACCGCGAGTTCTATCAGTGCGACGCAGATGTGGTCGGCTCCGACTCTCTAAACAATGAGATAGAGTTGCTCCAGCTTATCGACGCCGTTTTCGCCAAGTTAGGCGTAAACATAGTCATCAAGGTCAACAACCGCAAGATTCTTGCCGGCATCGCCGAGGTGATGGATGCCGCTGACAAGCTCGTGGAGATTACCGTGGCTATCGACAAGATCGACAAGATAGGCCTCGACAATGTCAATGAGGAGCTGCGTGCCCAAGGACTCGCGGAGGAGGCCATAGCGAAGCTGCAACCCATTCTGACCATGAGCGGCAGCAATGCCGAGAAACTTGATCTTATGACCGACATCCTCAAGGATTCCGAGACCGGCATGGCAGGCATCAGGGAGATGAGGGAAGTGTTCGACGGCATCGACTTCCTTGGCCACAAGGCTGAGGTGGAGGTTGACCTCTCGCTGGCACGCGGCCTTAACTATTACACCGGCACCATTCTTGAGGTAAAGGCCCGGGATGTGCAGATAGGGAGCATCACCGGCGGCGGCAGGTACGACAATCTTACCGGCGTGTTCGGCATGCCCGGCCTGTCGGGCGTCGGTATCTCTTTCGGCGCCGACAGGATTTACGATGTGATGAACCAGCTCGACCTCTATCCCCGAGAGGTGGAGACTTCGGTAAAGGTGCTTTTCATCAATTTCGGTGGAGCGGAGTCGCGTCAGGCCATGAAGTATGTCAAGATGTTGCGCGAGGCCGGTGTGCCGGCACAGCTATATCCCGACAATGCCAAGATGAAGAAGCAGATGTCGGTTGCCGACGCCGACCATGTGCCATATGTGGCATTTGTCGGCGAGAACGAGCTCCGCGACAGCACGCTGATGGTCAAGGACATGGCCACCGGCGAACAGCAGCTCTACACCCCCGAAAATTTCATCGACTTCCTGCGCTAACCCCCACCGCGATAACAATCGGCTTATACCGATTGTTATCCCTTAAAGACCTTAAAGACCTTAACCAGTCCTTAACAAAGAAAAAATGGAAAAGATCACCGAGCAAGGCTTTGCCATACGGCAGCCATATTATCCTGAGCATGCGGAGGGCGAGGACTATTACCTGGCCCTTGCGCGGGCACTTGCCTCCAAAATCAAGGTAACGGCATACGGTGCCGAGCTTCATGACGCCATGTGCAATCATCTGGCCCTGACGCTTTGCGGTTACATGCAGGATATTGTTGCCGATGCCGGCTCATGGCGCTCTTTTGTGATGGCCAACCGTCAGCTGTACGGTTACGACGTCCCGTTTTATTCGGCAGGGGAGGACCATGTGGACTTCGAGCTCAACCCGGAGGATATCCGTTTCCTCTGCTGGTACGACATAGCCATGACCGACATAGAGCGTCGCGACCTGTATCCATATGATCCCGCGCTGGTTGAGATGGCCGGCATTCTCTACGATTGGCTCGATGCCCGCTATGACGATGCTCCGGTAATCGAGGAGTACAATGTGGCGCGGGGAGTCTCGCTGACCGACCCTAACGACCGGCAGGAGGTGTTCAGCCTTGCCAGATGGCTCTTCAACGGCAACTGGCTCCTGACTCCCGCTTATGCCCTGACGCTTGCCGAAATGGTCAACGACCCGGAGGTGAAAGCCGACAAGGATGGCATTCTGCTGCAAAAGAGAATCGACGATGCAATGGTGGAGGATCCCACCGGGCCGCTCGCTCTATTTCTTACCGAATGGCTGGAGCTCATCCTGAACGGTGCTTTGCCCCAGTCGGCCCTGCACAACGACTTTCAGGAACTGGCGACACCTCATAAGTATTATACTCGCTTCACAGAGGCCACCGGTGGCAAGGAAACAGCCTATTTCCGGACATACGACGAGCTGAACCGATTCTTTATAGAAGGAATGGGCTGGGAGAAGGGAGAGGAACACCTCGCCCATATGAAGAATGACAGGGATTTCGTGCTGATGGTCAACAAGGCCAAGGGTATGCTGCTGTCGCGCGGAACGGCCAGATGCATCGCCGACCCCGACAATCCTCTTTACGACAGGGAATATGCCAGGCAGCATGCCATGGATCTTTTCACGATGCGCGGTATGTGTCCCGGCGACCTGCTGAGGTTAGCCTTCCGCAAAGGATGGCTCCACGATGCCCGTTTTTATGGTTCCGACGATACCGATATTGTGGCCCGTTACGGCGATTTTATCGCCCGTTGCTATCTCCAGCAATATTATCGTGGTGATTAAACTATTTATTTGTAACTTTGTCTGAAGATAAAGGCTCAACGAGAGACTTGGATTTCAGAACAAGCAAAAACCTGAAGCAATGAAGAAACTAATAGCGACAATGGGCATACTTGCCCTGACGATACCTGTTGCGCAGGCTCAATACGACGATATATACTACAACCCGAAGAAAAGCGGGGAGTCGACACAGTCGACGACTGCCAAGAAGAAGAAAAAGCAGCAGTCGTACTATATAGAGGATTTCGGGTCGATGGATGTCGACGAGTACAACCGTGCCGGCGACATGTATTACGAGACTCCTGTCGACACCATAGGCTACCAGGCCGAGACGGGACAGGATTTCGTGTACACGCAGCAGATCCAGAAGTATTACAATCCCACAATCGTGATTGACAATGCCGATGTGCTGGAGGATGTGCTCAACAATTCCTACGGCAATGTGCAGGTCGTGATCAACAATGCGGGCATACCCGTTTTCGAGCCGGTGTACTATTACCCGAGCAGCTATTACTGGAACTGGGGACCGCGCTGGTCAGTGTCGTGGAACTGGGGACCGTCGTGGGGCTGGGGACCCTCATGGGCCTGGAACTGGGGTCCGGCATATCCCTCATATTGGGGACCCTCATGGACATGGGGATGGGGTCCCGGCTACAACCCGTATTGGGGACCTTCATGGGGTCCCGGATGGGGTCCCGGTTATTATCCCGGCTGGAGCAGACCTTACTATTCGCACTATCGTCCAGGTGCCCATCGTCCTGTGCGTCCCAACGCAGGCTGGTCGGCCAATCGTCCCGGCAGCAACTATAACGGCGGATATGGGCGCCCCGTCGGCAACCGTCACCATGCCAACAGCGCAAACACCGGCGCCGGCAATAAGGTGAACCCCACATACGTCGGCAATCGCCGTGGTTACAGCGATGTAAAGGCTTCTTCAACGCACCGTCCGGCCACGACCGTTGACCCCGGTACGAAGAATGCAGCATCCTCAAGGGTGGAAGCTCCCAACAGGGCCTCGCAGGCTACCGTGTCGGGTAACACCGTAAACCCCTCAAGGGCTGAAACAAACAGGTATGAGAACCGTTCCTCCAACCGCAGTTACACAACTGGCAGCGCATCTTCCAACCGCAGCTACAACTCGAATCGTAGCTACAACTCGAACTCGAACCGCAGCTACAATTCCACCACAAACTCGAATCGTAGCTACAACTCGAACTCGAACCGCAGCTACAATTCCACCACAAACTCGAACCGCAGCTACAACTCGAGCCGCAGCTACAATTCTAACTCGAGCCGCAGCTACAATTCAGGCTCCAGCCGCAGCTATGGCGGCGGAAGTCATGGCGGCAGCTATGGCGGGGGCGGTAGAGCCGGTGGCGGTCATCGCAGATAATCTTACAAAAACAATCCACTATGAAAGATAGATACAGAATGCTGAAATGGGCTATGCTTACGGGGATGTTCGGCGTCACGTCGGGGATGTTTGCCCAAAGCCCTATCGACGCATATACCATGTCGCAGAACGACCTGATAGGTACGGCACGCTTCATGTCGATGGGCGGAGCCTTCGGCGCTCTGGGCGCCGACCTCTCCACGCTAAGCCAGAACCCCGCCGGTATCGGCGTTTACCGCAGCAGCGACGTGGGGTTCACTCTCAACCTTGACTGCCAGAGCGCCTCGGCTGACTATCGCGGAAGCCGTGCCTCCCAGAACCAGACCAAGTTCCTCCTCAACAACATAGGAGCTGTGGGAACGTGGCGGCTGAACCTCAAGGCTATGCCGAACATCAACTTCGGCTTCACATATAACAAACGGGCCACTTTCAACCGCCGTTACCGTGGCGATGTCGCAAACCTGAAGACTTCCTTGTCGAATTATATAGCCGGTATCGCCAACTCTTATGACCTCACGGAAGCTGACGTGCGCTCAACCAACAATTACAATCCGTACAATCCGGGTCAAAACCGCTTCGTGCCCTGGTCGGCAATCCTCGGTTACGACTCATACCTCATAAACCCGGAAGGGAACCCCGAGGTTCCCAACTGGCAGGGACAGTTCGGCAACGGCACCTCCGGCTCCGGGTATTTCAGCGTCGCTGAGTCGGGAGGTATCGACGAGTACAATATCGTGCTCGGCGGTAATATCGCCAATAAGGTTTACTGGGGAATGAACTTCGGTATAGTGTCGTTCAACTATAACATATCCTCCGTATGGGGTGAAAGCATGAGGAACGCCTATGTTTACGACCCCAATGTGAGAGCCGTCAACCAGATGGATGCCAACTGGTACATGAGCAATCTGTACAACATGAACGGCAATGGCTTCAACTATCAGTTGGGTGTCATCGTGAAGCCTATACAGGAGCTGCGTCTTGGCTTGGCTTTCCATACCCCCACATGGTTCAACATAACCGAGAACTACTATGCCGACGAGGTTAACTACAACTATCCATTCAAGCAGATTCCCGACGGAGCGAGCGGCAGGGACTACGCTGTGACAAACAATGGCGACCCCACATATTCCATCACTCGTCTCGCCTCGCCCTGGAAAGTGATTGCCAGCGTGGCAGGCGTTATCGGAAGCAAAGCGATAATCTCTTTCGATTACGAATGGAACGGCTATAAAGGTATGAGGTTCTCTGAGCCTACATATACCGGCTGGGACAATGGCTGGGATTACGACTGGGACTTCAGTTACAATGCGTATACCATGACACCGGAGCAGGCGGCCAACCAGATGATCAAGACCATCTACAAGAATACGAACACCATCCGTGTAGGAGCTGAATATCGTGTGCTTGACAATCTGAGCGTGCGTGCCGGCTACAGCTACAGCCCGTCGCCCGTGACCGCCGAAGCTAAGGAGAATCTCGCAAACATACCCACCGCTGGCACTCTCGCCAATTTCCGTCTCGACAACGACACCCAGTATGTGACATGCGGCGTAGGATTCAACATCAAGGGTTTCTATGCCGACGCCGCTTATGTATGGAAGCATATGACCTCCACCTATTATCCCTTCAGCGCCGACCCGGCGGATGTGGCCGGCACATCGATGCCTTCCAATCTCACTTTCAACAATTCGCAGGTGGTGCTGACTCTCGGATACAGATTCTGACATGATATGATGACAGTAGAGATACGCAATCTCACCACGGGCTACAGCACACGCCATGGCCTTGTGGAGATTGAGAAAGACCTTACCGCCAATCTCAACAGCGGAGAACTTACTTGCCTGCTCGGTCCAAACGGAGCAGGCAAGTCCACATTATTGCGTACGCTTGCCGGATTTCAGATGCCTCTGCGTGGTGTGGTGATGATTCACGGCCGCGAGCTGCGGCAGTACAGTCAGGCGGAACTGTCGCGGAAATTAGGTGTTGTACTCACCGACAAGCCGGACGTTACGGCGATGACCGTGCAGCAGCTGGTGGCTCTCGGACGTAGTCCTTACACCGGATTCTGGGGGCGTCTGTCGGGAGCTGACCGCCGCGCCCAGAATCCGGTGTAAGAACTACGTCCGAGAGCCACC
>Ga0073906_1004795_pt1 | contig 13043 bp, 20 predicted proteins | sample Inofromicrocosms_FD_65485 | JGI IMG/M metagenome (GOLD analysis project Ga0073906, IMG submission 65485) | Mouse cecum microbial communities from Vienna, Austria - Inoculum for glucosamine and mucus D2O microcosms | ecosystem: Host-associated > Mammals > Digestive system > Large intestine >... | reverse complement strand
GCGCAATGGAATCCATTTCTTCCGCAGTTCGCTTTCTCTGTCCGGTTTACTCCATTTTCTTTAAACTGGTAGCCTTTGCAGGTCAGATTACTGTGAAATCCCTTAAATGCCCTCATTTTATTCTCCTTTGCTGCCTAATCCCGCATTTAACCTTATAGCAAATCAAAGATAGACATCTGCTGGCTTTCCGGATTCTGTGCATTCTCTTTTGCATCTTGTTCCTGCACTTCCTGCGGTTTATACTCTTCTTCATTCTTTGTTGTGGAAATCTGGGATGTTTCTTTAGAAGTTTGTACCACAGCGGGCTTTATGGATGCTGCTGCCTGTTTGCTGCGCTCCGCTTCATTTCTCAGGGTTCTCAGACGTTTTCTCCTTTCTTTCCCCTGTGTTTTCGCTTCCTCTGCTGCGTCATCCAGAGCGTAGTATTCCTCCGCCCACTGGTAAACCTTTGTTTCGGCAATTCCCATACCGATGGCCTCCCTTTGGCCGTTTGCCCGTTTTTTTCCGGCCTGGTTTCCGCCGGATCTCTTTTCATATTCCTCTTTCGCAATCTCATAAGCCTGTCCCATAATAAAATTCATGCATTTCTGGAGGGACTTGTTTTTTTTGAGTACCTGGAAACTAAACAGGGCATCCTCTTTTGCTTTTTGAATCAGATACTGGACGAGCACATCCGCAAAAAGCTGATCTCCTAACAGCCACATCTCTTCCCGCAGCTTTTCAGCCGCAGAAGCGTAATCCTTTTCAGACAGCGGGATCTCCGCGAGTTGGAACCGTTTTCCGCTGATAAAGTCCTCCACATCTGTCTCCGGCACCAGCCATTCAGCCGCTAACACTTTCAGTTCATGAAAGTTTTGTGATGTTCTAAGATGCAGGGCCATTGCGTTTAACTCTTCCGTATTATGTATAATCTTTTCGAACATTTTTTCGTTCCTCCTGCTATAAAACCAAAAAGGAGAGTCCCCTGACTCTCCACCCTGTTACGCTACGTCTGCCTGTTTCTGCATTGCCGCTTCCATCTCTTTTTCCACTTCCTCCGCAATCCGTTTACGCTCCTTATCGTCTTCTTCTAAGAGCCCCATCAGTTCTACCAGAATACGGTCGCACCATTTGTTGGACTGCCACTTGATTGACAGCCCTCTTGTTTCTACCACGATCCTCTCCCAGTCTTCTGCTTTCATTTCCAGGTTCCGGTACTTCTTATAAACGCCATAGCATTCCTTCATGACCTGAGGAATCTGTATCTTAGCCGCTTCATCCAGGTTGGACAAAAGCCCCATTAGCATCCGGTGATAATCATGCTTCTTACAGAGTTCCTCGATCCCAATCTCGGAATTACCTGTATAAAGCGCCATAAAATCATTAAAGATCTCCGCGATCTTTTTCTTATCTACCATTCTTTTTCTCCTTTCCGCGCTTCGCTTTTTCAATCCTTCTTCGTACCGTAGAGGGATAACAGTCAAAAAGATTGGAGATTTCCTGCAGGGTATAGCCCGCTTTGCGCAGCTGGTACATCTTATTTCCCATTGCTTCCTTACCCATCTCCTGTGTTCCTTTTGCCCCTAATTTCTTCTTTAAGATTTTTCTACACAATGGATGTGCCGGTCCATACTTATAGAGCAGTTTGGATTCCGCCACATCCACATCACATAAAATCGCGATCAGTAAACAATAATAACCGCTGTCCTTATCCCAGTCTGACATCGCACACCCCCTTTATAGACAAACGGGCCGATATCTCCTTTGGCAACAGGTGGATGCCTGCGGCTGTATCTGTAAAAGTACTGAACGGATACGACGCATTACTGTAAATTTTCGTCTATCATCCGGACAATCTGATCCAGATTCTTATGCTTGATTTCTTCCAGCATCAAATCCAGATTCAGATATGAGAGCAGATTTTTGATAAACTCTTCCTCCCGGTGGACGGTAAGGAACACAAAGATCATTTCATACAGTCCGTTTTTCGCCAATGACGTTATGATTTTTCTTGCGATATCCATGTTCATACGGTTATCGCCGGGCGTACAGACCAACCACCAGTATCCGCCGTATTTCCTGATCCATTCTAAAAGTTTTATGCTATGTTTTTTCATCTTCTTGCTGCTGCGCATTAATTTTCCTCCAAAAAATCTGAATCTTGCAAGAACCTGCCACCGGCAGCTTCTTTCGCATGCTTTGGTATTGAGAAATGCGTACGCTTCCTTATGCTGCGTTTCCATGCTTCTTTACCGCAACTTCCGTCAGATACTCATCAAAGTTTGTATCCAGTACGGTTCCGCTAAAATCCGCGCCAAGCATTTCTAAATCCTTTTTGCTCCCATCTTTTATGAACTTGACAATTCCAAAATCTTTCTCTTCACAGGATGCAATATACAGGTTCTTTTCTGCATCCAGATGCATTTTAATCTTTGCGCCTTTTACGATGTCATACCTGCCTGCCATTAAAACAAACAGCTTCAATTTCTTAACCACACCATTTCTCCTGTCTTTCAAACACCGGGTAACTGGTCAGGATCCGAAATCCCCAGTCCGCCTCCCTGTCTTTCACAAGAACCAGGCGCGCCTTTCTTAAATTTTCTTCCAATGTTTCCTCTCCTTTCCGAAATCCATACCCTACCGTCTCCGGGAAATGCCCGATCAGCGAAATATAATCGCTCCCGCTGTACCGCAGCCACCGGATGATATTGGAATCAAAGAATCTCTGCATGATACCTTTTACCACAGCATCCGCCACGTCCTTATCCCAATAGGAGGTTGCGTATAGGATATCTTCCTTTGTCAGCCTGGTCTTTAATGCCAGCACCTGGATATCTGTGTGCCTGCGCAGTGTATGGCCGCCATATAAGCCTACCCTGCCAAGATTCCTTCTGATCGTCTGTAAAGTGTTTTCAACCGTTTCCTCCGGAACATCAGCAAATAGATCTACCATAGTTACTCCTTTCTTTTGACGGACGTACAGATGCCAATATCCTGACGGATACCAATACAGAAAACCTGCCACTGGCTGCTTTTCTGCATACTATGGCATAAAAAAAGGAGGTGAAATCCCCCTTCTTCCGCACAGACTGCCAGTCTTTTTTGTTATCCGCCGTTTTCTCTATTTTTCAGCGCCCTTTATTCGGATTAGCTTCTTCCTCCTTCCTTTCCACTTTATTGAAACAATCCCAAAACGCAAAAAAAGACACCAAAAACCATTTCTGAATTTTTGATGTCTTTCTGTCTTTTCTGAGGCTGAGCCTTAAATTTATCTTCCAGTCATCCGCTGGAACAACTCGTTTTACTGTTGCATTTTAGGAACACTTCATGCACAAAAATCTAATCCAATTACACTTTAACACAATATATAGTAGTAGTCAAGTTTTATATTCAATATATTGCGTTTCAAACCCATTCTTTGTCTCCCTACTCTTTGACCGTTTCCGATTCCCGGATTGCATGGTCATATACCGCACATGTCTTTGCGTCAAACAGAACGAATCTTACGATATCAATCTTATCCCTATGCTCTTCACAGAACTTCCGGACAGTTTTGACAGCTATCAGAGCCGCCTGCTCTACCGGATAACTGTACACGCCTGTCGAAATGGAAGGGAAAGCGATTGTCCTGATCCCCTGGTCAACCGCTGCCTGAAGGGAATTTTGATATGCATTTTCTAAGAGCTTCGCTTCGCCGCTCTTCCCGCCATTCCAGATTGGCCCTACCGTATGGATGACATATCTGCAGGGCAGATCATAAGCACCAGTCAGCTTTGCCTCCCCGGTTTCACAGCCATGAAGCGTTCTGCATTCCTCTAAAAGCTTTGGACCGGCAGCACGGTGGATTGCTCCATCCACGCCCCCGCCGCCAAGCAGGCTGTTATTGGCCGCATTTACGATTGCCTCCAGATCGTCTACTTTTGTAATATCCCCCTGAACCGTTTGGATTCTATATCCCATGTTTTTTTCCTCCTATTTTTCATAACCGCAGCCAGCTCTCTGAATCCGATTATCCGCCTTTATATACCTGGCGTTGAATTCCATATTGATCTGGCGGAGTTCCTTTTTACCATCAATGTAATCCTGATACATTTCAGCCAGACCTACCATGCATCCGTCACAAGACGCGTCAATGTTGCCAAGAGAATCCGCCACGATCTTCTCCCGCTCTTCCTTTGTTGTCTCTGAAATCAAATATCCCATTTCTATCCCACCCTAAATATTAAAATTCTCTCCCGCGGATCATTCCCAGGGAATAAATCCCGGCAGTCTATCTCATCTACAAATACCAATGCTTCATGTGTCATCAGATAACCGATATATTCATCTGACGGATAATAGAAAAACAGCAGAAGTTCCCGCAGATTTTCATAATAAGAATCCATGATCTTTGCCAGAACGGTTTTCAATATCTCTGCTGAAAATGGATTGAAAAAATAAAATCTGTCCGCATCTGTCGGAACAGGATATTGTTCCGCATTTTCCATCACAAAGCTGGTTCTTTTCCCGGAAACCGCAGTCAGATGATTTTTGACAGCGCCTGCATAAATACGCTCATCATATTCAACTCCGATTGCTCTGCACCTGATCTGGAAGGATAAATAAAAACACACACGGCCTTTTCCTGTTCCATAGTCAAGAAGCGTGTTCTTCTTCCCGATATATCCGCTATTCGCCAATCTTTCCAGAACACAATATGGGGTTGGTTCGTAAGGATACCGGTTCTGGTCAGAATGGGAATCATCCCGCCCGGTTGACTTTATTTTCAATAGCTTGTCCCACTGCTGTTCTTTCTGAATCATCACTATATGATCTTCCCGGAAAGATGATCTATCTCGTGCTGCGCTATCTGGGCAGGCCAGTCTTTTAACTTCAACTTTTGTTTTTTCCAGTTAAAATCGAGATACTCAACTTCAATTTCTTTATAGCGGTTCGTTTTTCGGACTCCTTCTAGTGACAGGCATCCTTCCTCAGTTTCATAAAGCCCGCTTTTAGAAACGATCACTGGATTGAACATTACAATATCAAGCTCTCCCATACTTATGATGATGATATTCTTCTTCACTCCGATCATGTTGGCTGCCATGCCGACACAACGGTCTTTATTTGCTCTCAACGTGTCTTGTAAGTCTCTTCCCACCTGCAGGTCAGCTTTCGTTGTAGGCTCTGATTTCTGCCCCAGGAAGATAACATCCCTCACAATCTGTTTCACCATTTTTGCTTAACCCTCCATACATCCGCATAGAAAATACGCATTTCAGATGATATCTGCATTCTCGCGTTTTTCGCTGTACAGTAACGTTCCTGTTTTTTTATCCTATTTTCATAATTCGAGTACCTTTTGGATCATCTTCTCAAAAGATTCTCCAAAATGAATGTTATCCTCCTCAGTCCTTTTTGAAGGTCTCCTCAGATGATTTTTCCTTGCGCCTCGTCGGGCCTTCTTCGCCAGATGCCGTTCCATCAGCATCCTGTCAATATTTTCATCCGTATACCACCGACCACTCTGATGAATCGCAAAGGCCCCTTTTCCAAGAGCTAGCGCTGCAATTCCATAATCCTGTGATACAACAATATCTCCGCAATGGCATAGATTGATCAAAGCAAAATCCACAGCATCTGCACCAGCTCCAATTGTCTTTACCTCGCTATAGTCAGACCAGAGCACATGATTTGTATCACATAAGAGAGTACAGGGAACCTCATACTTTTTTGCCAGCTTCTCAACAATTTTCACCACGGGACAGGCATCCGCATCTACAAAAATCTGCATAATCTACATCCAATTCCTAATCTCATCCTCTGTTACGCCATTTGCGTTTAATGGTCTGTGCCATCTGGCCTCTGGATATGATTTTTTTAAGTTTACAGCAATCTTCACAGGCTTTGAAGAACCGCTTGTTGTAAATAGAGCCACATGCTTTCCACTTAAATTTACCGCATCCAACAGCGTTCGTATCACATTTGGTACAACTCCGCACCAGATAGGACATCCAATCAGAATCCGGTCATATTTTTGCACCTCCGGTATCTCAATTGCAAGTTCCGGGCGTGCTTTTGTAAAAATCTCTTTCAGAGAGGTATACACGGTTTTCCAGTAAGACATCTTGTAAGATTTTTCACTTTTTATTTCTACTAAATCCGCTCCCTTTACCTCCGCGATCTTTTCAGCAGCCTTCTTTGTTCTTCCTGTCTGTGAAAAATAAATCACTAACGTATTCATATCAAAATCTCCTTCCACATTTCGGGCAGAATTGAAATTCCTCCCCTGTTTCAAATCCACAGTTACTGCATCTTTTACCTATAATTTTATGTCCCGCCCGCATCTGCGTCAGATTTTGCGGCAGTATTTCAACCTCTTCCCCTTTTGCGATCTGTTTCCCAATCTCCGGGTCAAGAGTATAAACCGTATTGCAGCAGGTACTCTGCACATAGTATTGCTTGTTCCACTTAAAGCAAGGGATAAAAAACAGTAACAGACACATATAAGTCATGAATACCTGATATCTGCCGTAAGAACCACAATGGTCACAAATGACCATCCGATCATATTTTAAATTCTTTCTTCTCTCAATAATACCCAGCATGAAAAACATCTTAACTATTCTCCAACTCAATTCTCATATCGCAGGAATCACAGCCAATCAAAGTTTTTGTCTCTTTCTGTTCTATCAAGCCAACATTTCCGCCACAAAACGGACATTTCCATTCAACCGACCTGCCTGCCTTTACAGCCTGTAACCTGTCTACAAACGCTGCTGTATCCATTGTCCGCACCATGCACTTCCTGATCCAGTCCTCATCTAAAGCCTTATCCAGTTTGTTTTCCTCATCTAAATAAACTTTGTCCCCCTCCTGAATGCTACGGGCATAAAGAAGATCATCTTCCATCTTAATCCGGCTTTCTTGCAAATCCAGGTCTTCAAGCGTTACAACCGCCATTGCAGAAACTCCGTCCGCCCGTTCCTCACATCCAAAATCAAGGTCTTCCTCTATTTTCTTCACTGTATAAATCATGGCTTCACTTCCTAAATTTTAAATGATTGGCTTCTGATTTACCTCTCTTTGTAACGTAGTTTCTATTATATTATGCCTGAATTTAAAATGCAACGGTATTACTATATGATTCGTGTGCGTATTCTCATCCCGGCCTTTTGAAATCCCCTCTATGTCTCCGTCAAAATCAAATACCTCTAAACTTTTCTTCAATAAAACGCAACTTCTTTCCCGTCCACATAAAGTTGGAATTGAGCCGCATTATTATTAATATCATAATCCTCTGTACGCTCTTTCGTACAGAACTCAATCGTGCAGGATGGCTCATTTCTTTCCACACATTTGCGGTTTAGATACACTGTAATATCCAACTCAGAAGGATAACCATTCATATCTGTTGAGAACTTAACCGAGCGGAATGAATTTTGGCGGCACATTTGAACCACCTCGCGGGCAAAGGCTTCTTTATCATCAATCCCGCTACTATTTGCAACGACTGTCAAATGGCAACTGCGGTCTCTTGAAATGCTGCTGACTACATCCGGGATCCCAGAATGGCTTTCCTTCCACTCATCATATTGCGAAATCCCATAACAGATGATGCACATTACCCCAAAAAGCACCAGAAGCCGGCCAAATATCCGCTTTCCTCTTTTCATAAATCCAGTTCCTCCAATTGTTTCCCCCATAATAATCTGATAAAGATATAAAGAATTGTAGCCCATTTTGTTCTATCAATCAATAGTCCAATTTGTTCTTTTTATAATAACGATGGAGGTAAAAAAATGCCCGAACCAGATTTGAACCAGATTAAAAATTTACGTGAAGACCACGATCTGACACAGCAACAACTTGCAGGGATTCTTCATATCAGCCAACGTGCTTATTCACACTATGAAAGCGGAACCAGGAAAATCCCTATCGATATTTTGTCTGCTTTGGCTGATTACTACGATTGTTCGATTGACTATCTTCTCGGCCGGACAAAGAAAAAAAGGATCAACAAATAACCCTTTGTTTAAGAATCTCTTATTGATTACTATAGTCCATATTGTTCCAAAATATGTTAGTCCATATTGTTCTGTTTATAATTTCATAGCAGGAGGGTAAAAGTATGGACAATGTAGATATTTCACGCATTAAAGATTTACGTGAGGACTTTGATTTAAAACAGAAAGAACTGGCAGATGTACTTGGCATCAGCCAGAGAACGTATTCACATTACGAAAATGGAACCAGAAAAATTCCTCTTGATATTTTAGTTACGTTAGCTGACTACTATAATTGCTCCACAGACTACTTATTGAGCAGAACCAGAAAAAAAGATATAAACAAATAGTTACTAAACAAAGGCATGGCCAGTCCCACGAAAGACTGCCATGCCTTAAATCGCTATTTATTACAATAATTCCTTTTTACAATCTATGCAGCCGCAAGTTTTTGTATATGGTTCCCAATCTTCCCGCACCGCATTTTCCTACGCTCATTTTCCTCCCTGCACAAGACAGATTCAAAAGCTTCACTGTCATTCGGCACATACGCTGAATATTGGAACTTCCCAAGTATCTTATCGTCATCCCTGCAGATACGTTTCTCCTTATCCTGTATACGCTCTCCCTTTTCATAAACCAGTCTCACCCTGTCTGCCGGAATGGATGCTTTCTTTACGAACTCCGCATGCTTCCAGTAATCCAGCTCATACAGGTTTCCCATCACTTTTTTGTTTTCCACCCCCGTAACTTCTACCACATAAGCTAAAATCTTTTGACTTGTCGCATCAGCGTAGTATTCCCATATATAATGCGCATGAGCCGGTTCTAAAAAAACATGCCTTTCCAACAAACACCAGGTCCCACAGGGACGGGACATCCAAAGATACGTCCTCTCCCGTAAAGACACTGTATCCGCTTTTACCGCGGCATCCATCAAAATCTCCTTATCAACGTCAAAATCCGACTGATAGCTTCTGGTATTCTTTTTCATGATCTTTTCCAGGTTCTCCAACAGGTCTATCTCCATAAATTTCTGCATAAAACGCTCCTTCCATTGTTCCTATTGTTTATCTGTCTTAGGATTCAAAAATGATTCCCGAAGGAAAAAATATCCTTCGCCGTAACTTCCTTCACTGCTGACTTCGGCCATCCCTCCAAGGCTGTCCAGATACTGCTTTCCGTTTTTGGAAGCAGAGATATACATGTAATATTTCGCCCGGATAAATTTCTTTTCCTCCAGCCCAAACCGCTTATACGAATTACTTACAACCAATTCCGCATGCAGCTGCTTTGCTTTCCTTAACAGCATCTCCACGGCGGCCAGCACCACTTCTTTCTCTTTTTCTTCTGAAATCCCCTTAAAATACGGTCGTTCCAGAAATAACGTCAGATATTCCTGTTGGTTCCCTTCCCTGCACTCCGTCATCTCTTCTTCCAGGATATCCGCAAACTGCAGTCTCTGCTTTTCGACCGGCATTTTTGAAAATGCCCCTTTCGTAAGCCGGATGATTGCCCGGAACGCAAACTGGCCGTTATAGGAGCCATACAATACTTTTTTATTTGCGTCAAAACAGGATAGCAGACACGCTTTATAAAGTCCATTCCGATAGGAAATACAAGTCTTTCCCAGGGACTCACCAATCTGCATGACAGGCAGCAGCCGGTCTTCTTCCCACAATCTTACTTTCCCTTTTTTCGCTTCTGTATTCTTCCTCCAGAACTGCTGGATTTCCTCTGGAAGCTCCAGAGTTATTTCGCGCTCCAGGTCATTTTTATAGTATTTCACATCCAAAAACCTCCCTGCGATCTCTGCCGCGCAGAGGCGTCTGGCCTTTTCTTTGTCCGCTTCCTCTACATCGGATAAAAATGCGTAAAAAATTTCGGAACCGCCTTCATAGAGAAAATTCTTTAAGCCCTCCTGATTTTCCCTCAAAAAATCTTCCCCGATTTTTAGAAGGTCATTGAGTTTCTTCCAGGTACTGTCAATTTCCAGGATCTGGTCTGCGACCGTCTGGAAGTCAGGGATATTTTCTATCTTCTTTAAATTTTTAAGCAGAAAATCCACCTGAATTCCTGTACGGACATCCGGAATGAGACGCTGAACCTGATCCCAGACTAACAAAAGCAGTACCGCCTGTTGATAGGATATCCGTCTTATATGTCCCATGTCCTCTGAGAGCCATTTGGAAATAGGCTTTTTACTTAACATTCTCCCAAGCTTTGCGTACTGCTCTTCTTCCATCTTTTGCGGCAGGCATTTTCTCCCGGCCACCTCCCGGATTACCCGCAAACGGTCATCCACTTTCGGATAGGCAAGCATGTGGTACAGCCGCACATACCTGCTGTCTGCCTTCGCAAGCAGCTTTAATTCATCAAATGTATACGGTTCTTTGTTCAGGTAGCACTTGCATTCATCCGAGATTTTGGGCAGATGCCTGCTGTCTTTTAAATTTTGCGGATTCAATGTATTCACATTCAGATAATGTTCATAGGTATCGGTATCCAGTAAAAGAGCAAACCGTTGAAGAACCGTGAAATCCTCGAAATGTTCCTTTACTATGGTAAGAAAATGTTTCTTTTTATGTGTAACGGCATAGACCAACAGTTTCATCTGTCTCTCGGATAAATACGAAAGATCCACGCCATTTAACAGATCCCCATAAAGGAAATTCAGATAGGTAAGCTGATTTTCCGTAAATTTTACTCTACGGTCAGAATGTTCATCTAAATCTGACTGCATTTCTGACGCTCCCTGCATCGTCTCATGCGGCAATTCTGATACCTTCTCCTGCATTGTCGCACCCTTCGCTGTCTCATGCGGCAGTTCTGGAAGGATATATTTCAGCCTGTTCAGGTCATAGACTAACGCTTTATTGTCCAGCCAAAGCGCCAGAAACTTTCCCATCTCATAACCTGGAAGTTTACGCAGGACTGCATCCAGCCCTTCCTGTATTTCCGCTGTATGCTGCCACAATTCTTCCGCCTGGTCTGCTCCCAAAGACACTCCTTCGCATAAAAAAGACAGGTCATTTAAAAGGGCACAATATGACGGGTTTTCCAACTTCCTCCAGAATCTTCTGTCCTTGATCCGCTCCTGTAAGAATATGCTGGATACCGCAGGCTCGATCAAATGTTTTCGTTCCGTATCCGTCAGATCATCAACAGAAAACGATCCACATTGATCCAAAGCCGCCAGACCATCCATCAAATACTCTTTCTCCGCTTCATGAAGCAATTGAGCCGCAAAGTATTTCAAATATATATAAGCCCTGTAGCTTTTTACCTGCTCATCCGCTAGTACTGAAACAATCTCTTCATAAGAATAGTTTTTCGATAAAGCGTCTCCGCCTGCATCTGCTAACAAAATGCTGATACGCACAGGGTCACAAATATCCTCCCGTAACAGTCTCACCAGATAAGAAAGAAATTCCTGGTCATGTATCAGATATTCCACTGCTTCTGTTTCCATGCTTAAAATTTCTTCTTTTGCGTCCATCTGATTGACGCTTTGGCTTAAGCCCAAAAGTTCCTCTTCCTTATAGTCCTTTAAAAGCGCATCTGATACCCCTGCCTTCTTCATTTCCTGCAGCAATGCCAGATGGCCTGCGATCTTATCATACAGCCTCATCCAATTTTTCCTCCTTAAGTTCTATACGCCCCAATATCTCCCTCATTTCAAAAAATGTAAGTTCCTCTTCCGAAAATAAAAACTGAACCAGTTTACATAGATTTTCAATCTCTTTCTTCTCCAATATGATCTGTGTTTTATTTCGGAATAAACTGCACAGATATCTCTTTATAATGTAGTTCCTCTCTTTTTGGCTCTTCCAGTCATGCATACCATTTTGTACATAGTTCCATAATGTTTCAAACTGGCACCCGGTTTTCCTTGCTTTCGCCACATATAGGCTGAAATCCTTACGTATGTCACGTGTCTTTTTCCTCTGCTTTACCAGTAAATGCCTCTGTTCTCTTTCCCTTCTTTCGGCCTTGACCGCTTCAAAGTCTTCCTCTGTCAGATAAATCCTCCGAAGACCGTCCAACTCGCTTTGGTTCTTAGATATTTCCGCCAGTTTCAAAAAAACCTTTCTTGCTTCCTCTTTGGGAAACCAGAAAAAATTATCTTCTGATGAAAGTGCCTTGATCAGAAATGAAATATATTTGTCTGGATGCATCTTTAACATGTACTGTTCCACGATACAGAACATCTGCTGATGCCCTTTGATATCCAGAAACGGACGTATCAGATCCATAGACCCAAAATGCAATCCCCTGTATCCATTTTCGATTCCAATGCTATCCAGTAGCAGTTTTTCTATAGGAAATGGCTCCCGTGATAAAATGCCAAACAGCTTTTCAATCTGAAACGCCATTTCTACTGCCTCCATGGTTTCCAACCCATCCATATACGCTTCCAGATATTGAATCATCATGATCCATTTTTTACCTGCCTCATCCGCATTGGATTGATATTCTTCCAGATAAGATTTTAGTAAACCAAGTGGATGTACCAGCCCCAGATCAGCCAGTTTACGGAAGATAACTTTTAAATTGGAATCTTCTCTCTTCCAGAAATGCTGATAAAAATCTTCATTGGTCAGGCCTTGATACACCTGAAGGTATCGTTCCATCTGATTTTTCGTATACGGTTTCACCTTTAAAGTTTCGAATACCCACTTATCAAAGCTGTCTCTTTCTATCAAAGAATAGAGTTCCTGCCATTTGGAATCCGTCAGATCGATCAGGAACCAGTTGCTATGCATCGAGTCCCACTTATCGTCTAATAGCAGTATCTGGTATGTCTTTACATTCTCTACCTTTAATGACCGGTAAAGATAATCCCGGATTCTGTTCGTTCCATCCAGGCACACATCAAACCTCCTGTAATCTTTTAAGAGCCGCGCGCAAAGTTCTCCTGCCTGGTCCAGAAGCTCCCCTTTTCCGCTCAAAAAAAGCGTAAGCGGCAAATAATCGGCGTCTATAAAAGGAGCACTGCCTGTGATATCGTACAGTTAGAGCTCCTTGATAATTAAATAGTCGCAAAAGTACCATCGTATCTGAGATTTTTGCTTCTTT
>Ga0073906_1004792_pt1 | contig 13058 bp, 8 predicted proteins | sample Inofromicrocosms_FD_65485 | JGI IMG/M metagenome (GOLD analysis project Ga0073906, IMG submission 65485) | Mouse cecum microbial communities from Vienna, Austria - Inoculum for glucosamine and mucus D2O microcosms | ecosystem: Host-associated > Mammals > Digestive system > Large intestine > Cecum... | reverse complement strand
AGATGGGACTATCTGGTGACGGACGTATCCCGGGCGTGGCCGTGTAACGGAAGATATACAGAACGCCAGAAGCTGTTATATGAATGTGCATACCGGACCTCACAGCACATGTTTGGCATCCTGAAGCCGGGAATGCCGATGCTGGATGTGGACAGACTGATAAAGGAATATAACTTCGAACAGCTGAAAGAGGCCGGAGTATGTGCTTCTTTTGACGAGATCGGCACATATATGTGGCATGGCGGCGCACATCATATAGGCTTCGACGTACATGACATGGTGGCGGCAAGGGAAGCCGCACTTGCGCCGGGAATGGTATTCTGTGTGGATATAGGCATTTACCATGAAGAATGGGGGATTGGGTTCAGGCTTGAGGATAACTGCCTGATCACGGAGAACGGATGTGAGAATCTGTCGGCGGATATTCCGCGCACGATTGAAGATATCGAGGCGGTTATGAATAAGTAGTTGTTTACGGGCAGGCGTCTACATGTAATGCGGGAAATGTTCTTTTGCATGATGCATGTAAATGCCTGCCTGTGTCGTTTATCTTCCGTATCGTCTTAACTGACTGGTATCTTGAGAACCTGCCCCACATTGATCAGATCTCCCGTCAGTCCGTTCAACTGCCGGATGGCGTCGACCGTAGTTCCATACCGCCGGGAGAGGAGCCAGAGCGTATCGCCCGGCAGGACCGTGTACTCGAACCAGGAGGCGGAGCCGGAGACCGGGATCTTAAGAACCTGCCCGATGAACAGCATATCGCTTGTCAGTCCGTTCAGCTGTTTGATCGCGTCGACCGTGGTGTTATATCTTCTGGAGAGAAGCCAGAGCGTGTCGCCGGACTGCACCGTGTAATTTATGACGCTGTTTTCCGTGCCGTGGGGCGGAATATTCTGCTGGATTCCCTGATAGGCGTCATACAGAGCCCGCCAGGTCCTGGGGCCGACGATGCCGTCGGCGTCAAGCCGCACGGCCTGCTGGAAGGCTGTGACCGCCTGCCGTGTCCGGCTTCCGAAGATTCCATCCTGCGAAGGGGCCGGGACGCTGGGATAGTATTCAGAGATAAGGTCCAGAAGATATTGCAGGGTGATCACGTCCTGTCCGGTCGAACCCTGGCGCAGTACGCTTCCCGGCGGTACTGTCCCGATCCCCAGCGTCTGTCCCTCGCTGTCAAGCTCCGCGAGCCTTGCCACCGCCGTATATATGCTGGAAATCTTATACCAGGTGGATTTCCCGACAATACCGTCCGGCGTCAGGTTGAAGATGCTCTGAAAACGGGTAACGGCGGCTCTTGTACTGTCGCCGAACACACCGGCCTCATCGGTGATGGCAGGTATGGCGGGATAGTTGCGCCGGATACGGTTCAGATAGACCTGTATGGTCTGGACATCAAGCCCGGTGCTTCCGGTTTTAAGAGCGGTTCCCGGATAGGAGGAGATACTGCCGGTGATGATATTGGTCTCGGCTATCTCGATATCCTGGGGATAGTAGGATCTTAGGATTTCAAGGGGAGATAGTCCCTTGTCAGCCAGTGTCACAGTCCCCCACTGGGACATTCCCTGGCAGGTCGCTGTGGTCCCGTTGCAGAAGGATGTAAAATAAGGTGCGTTCTGCCCTTTTCTGCGCACGTATTCGTTGAAGATGTCGTCTACGATCCGGCTGATGGATTCGTAGATGGGGCGTCCCTGTACAAAATACTGGTCATAGGCGGTGCTGTTTGTGATGTCGAAGCTGTAACCGCGCGCTCTGTACCATTCCGTATATATTCTGTTCAGCGCAAAAGTAATGATTGCGTAGATATTTGCGGTCAGGGAAGCTTTGGGCCAGGTCGGATAGATCTCACTGCTTGCCACGTTTTTTACATAATCCGGAAAGGATACCCGTACATTTGAGGCAGATGAAGAAGGCGTGCCGAGGTGAACAGTGATCAGCTCCGGGACGGCCACCTGGCGCAGGATACGCGGCTGCATGGCCGGGCCGTTCTGTCCGCGGGTGTCTGCACGTGCAGCTGCGGGCCTGCCGACAGAGATTTCGTTTGTGACTGTCTGCCGTTGTCCCGTCTGCATGGGAGTGAGGACAAGAGGCAGGATGGCTGTCTCACCGTCATAGATCGGGATATCCAGTACGGACAGAGAGTCGAAACCGACGCCTTGCGCCAATACGGAGTAACTGGTGAACGGATTCCCGTCGTAGTCAGGTGTCTGTGAAAAATGCCGTTCGACGGTGTCAAGAGAGATGACGGGCGTCTCTCCGTTTTCATCTGTCGTAAGCTCATACAGGGTGTTTCCTTCCATGTCGGCAATCCTGACCTGTATGTCGCTTAAGGGGACGGCGCTGTGGGCTGTCCGCGCCTGTATATGTAGATAACCGGTAGCCATATGGGTGGATTCTCCTTTTTCTATATCGACTGTCAGTATATAAGATATGTAAGGAAAGGAAAAGGGTTACTGCGCCCTGGCATATTGTTTCTTGTGAATGATCAGCGCAGTTTACAACGCAGGATCCGGGTTACGGATTCGTCGAGCCGCGCCTCGCTGATCCGGCCGGTCTGGACAGCGCTTAGGAGACTTTCGTATGCCTGCTCGAAATCCTGCGGCATCAGGATAATATCCACACCAGCCTCAACGGCTTTGATGGCGGCGTCGCCTGAAGAGTAGTAATTGGTGATCGCGCCCATCTGCATGGAGTCGGTGACGACTATCCGGTCGAATCCGAGAGAGCCGCGCAGGATGCCGGTAATGATCGCGGGAGACAGCGTGGCGGGTGTCTGATCGCCTGTCACAGCCGGAAGTGCGATATGGCCGGCCATCACACAGTCTGCGCCCGCCTGTATCCCTGATACGAAAGGCTTAAAATCTGTATTCTGAAGCTGTTCTTTTGTGCTGTTGTTTTCTACGGCGCTCTCATGGCTGTCCCCTGTGGTCCCTCCGTGTCCGGGGAAATGCTTGAGGACCGAGCTTACGCCTTTTTCCTGAAGACCTTTGACGGCCCTGGCGGTCATCTGGGCGTCGACATCTGCGTCCAGGCCGAAAGAGCGCTCCCCGATCGCCGTGTTCTCAGGATTGGTCAGGACGTCTGCGACCGGTGCAAAGTCCATATTGAACCCAAGTTCGTGAAGATAATCCCCGATCACCTGCCCTGCCCGGTAAGCTTCGTCGTAATTCCGGGAATCCCCTATGACGCGCATATCTGGCAGTTTCTCTACGGAGAAATTCGCATTGTTGGCAACTCTTGCCACGCGGCTTCCCCCTTCCTCGTCCACGCCGATGAAAAGAGGATATTTGGAATAGGACTGTGTATTTGAAATCATGGTTTTTATCTGCTGTTCGTCGATAATGTTATCCTTAAAATAGATGATCCCTCCGACCGGATATTTTTCCAGACTGTTTCTGGTGGTTTCACCCGCCTGGATCACGGTATCCACATGGGTGAGCTGTTCCGGTGTCAGCATGAACAGCTGTCCGACCTTTTCCTCAAGCGTCATGGATGTAAGGATCTCCTGAACCCTGGCATCTGACTGATCCGCTGTCGCGTTGTCCTTGCCGTCTCCGGGACCATCCGGCTGGCTGTCTCTGTCGTCTTTGGAAATGTCTGCCGTATCCTTCCTGCCGTCATCTGACGGGGCGTTGGCCTGTGCGTCTTCTTCCTGGCCTGCGTCGGGATCATCTTTGGTCTGCCCCTTGTCTTTGCAGCCGCCGGCCAGAACAAGCGCGGCCAGCACGGCGGACAACAGCAGTTTCTTTAAAAATCGGGTGATCGTAGATTGTCTCATTTTCTTATCAATCCTCCTGACAGATAGATGTTTTCCGGATATTATACCATGTCAGGCGTCACAACTCCCGACAAAAATACGGGAAAATTTCTTCACATGGAAGAAATTTAAACAATTATTAATTATTATTTAATTGTTTTGATATACCATAATGAGTGAATTTCATGTATAATACTACTTATTATCATTATTTGGGAGATACATATGAACAGACCTGTCTTAGGAATTCCGCAGAATACCATAGATATTCTGCAAAAGTATAACTTTTCATTTCAGAAGAAGTTTGGTCAGAATTTTCTGATTGATACCCACGTATTAGACAAGATTATCCGTGCAGCAGATATCAATAAGGAAGATATGGTGCTTGAGGTCGGGCCGGGGATAGGAACGATGACGCAGTTTCTTGCGGAGGCGGCGGGAAAGGTCGCTGCCGTGGAGATTGACAAGAATCTGATTCCCATATTGAACGATACACTGGCCGGTTATGAGAATGTAAGGATCATTAATGACGACGTACTAAAGCTTGATATCCGCGGCCTTATAGCGGAAGAGAATGAGGGGAAGCCCGTCAAGGTGGTTGCGAATCTGCCTTACTATATCACGACGCCGATCATTATGGGGCTGTTTGAAGAGCATGTTCCGGTGGAGAGTATTACCGTGATGGTGCAGAAGGAAGTGGCAGACCGGATGCAGACCGGCCCGGGGAACAAGGACTATGGCGCGCTGTCGCTGGCCGTTCAGTATTATGCGAAGCCCTATATCGTGGCGAATGTGCCGCCGAACTGCTTCATGCCGAGACCTAAGGTAGGCTCTGCGGTGATACGGCTGACCTGTCATGAGAGACCGCCTGTGGCGGTGGAGGATGAACGTCTGATGTTCGATATTATCCGGGCGTCGTTTAACCAACGGCGCAAGACACTGGCCAACGGCCTGAATAATTCGGACAAGATCGCGTTCCCCAAGGAAGTGATCATGGATGCGATCGAACAGCTGGGGAAGGGCGCAAGCGTGAGGGGAGAGTCTCTGACACTTGAGGAATTTGCCAGGCTGAGCAATGCACTGGCACAAAGGCCATGTCCGGACGGAGATTTCTGAGTATGAGAATTTGCCAGGCTGAACAATGCACTGGCGCAAAGGCGCTGATGGGGGAATCGGGGTATGCCGTTTGAAGAGAGTGCAGGAGAGAACAATAATCCGGCCGCGGTCTGAGCAGACAAGTCTGTGTCAGCACATCGGGGGCCGGTTATGATAGATAGTAACTGATAATGACGCTATGGTATGTGAAGGAGCGGGGTACTGCAAGATCAGCAGTGCATCGTCCGAAGCAGCAGAAAGGGGAAGTGGATATGGAGAATAAAAAGGAGTTTTCATTGTTTGAGGTCACGCCGGAGATTGAGCATTTTGCCGGATTGTGTTCGGATAATAATGCAATTGATAAGGAGTTATATACGAAGTACGAGGTAAAGAGAGGGCTGCGAGATCTTAACGGGAAGGGCGTGCTTGCGGGCCTGACGAATATTTCCGACGTATGTGCGAAGAAGCTGGTGAACGGTGAGGAGGTTCCCTGTGAGGGAAATCTGTACTATCGGGGGTATAATATCAAGGATCTGGTGAAGGGATTCCTTGATGATAAGCATTTTGGATTCGAAGAGATTGCGTACCTTCTTCTCTTTGGAGAACTGCCGACGGAGCAGGAACTGGCTGTGTTCCACGATACGCTGGTTGAGAGACGCACACTGCCTCCTACCTTTGTGAGGGATGTGATCATGAAGGCGCCGAGCCGGGACGTGATGATCATGCTGTCGCGCTCAATCTTGAATCTGTATTCTTATGACGACAAGGCGGATGATACTTCGATCCCGAATGTCCTGCGCCAGTGCCTGAACCTGATCAGTGAATTTCCGATGATGATGGTGTATGGGTATCATGCCTATAATTACCGTCTGGGCGAGGATATGTTCATCTATGCTCCGTCGCCGGAGCTGTCAACGGCTGAGAATATTCTGATGATGCTCCGCGAGGACCGTAAGTACACGGAACTGGAGGCGAAGATCCTTGATATGGCGCTTGTGCTCCATATGGACCACGGCGGTGGTAATAACTCCACATTTACAACGCATGTTGTTACCTCTTCCGGAACAGATACATACTCTACGATCGCGGCCGCTCTTGCGTCATTGAAGGGGCCGAAGCATGGCGGAGCCAATATTAAGGTTACGCAGATGTTCGAGGATATGAAGACGGTAGTAAAGGATTGGAAGGATGAGGATGAGGTGCGCAGGTATCTGTGCGATCTTCTGGAGAAGAAGGCATTTGACCAGAAGGGGCTGATCTATGGAATGGGACATGCGATCTATTCGGTTTCCGATCCTAGAGCAGATATCTTCAAGGGCTTTGTGAAGCAGCTGGCACAGGAGAAGGGCTGTGAGGAAGAGTATGCGCTCTATGAGATGGTTGAGAATATGGCGCCGAAGGTGATCGGCGAGAGGAGGAAGATCTATAAGGGCGTTAATGCCAACGTAGACTTCTACAGCGGTCTCGTGTACAGTATGCTCAATCTTCCGCCTGCATTGTATACGCCGATCTTTGCCGCCGCGCGTATAGTCGGATGGAGCGCGCACCGTCTGGAGGAGCTGCGCAATGTGGATAAGATCATTCGTCCTGCATACAAGCCGCTGGCCGAGCACAGGGATTATGTGAGGATGAAGGACAGGCAGATCTAAGGGCAGACAGATCTAAAGGAAGAGGACATTGTTAGAGAGTACATAAAGAAAGCAGATATATTAAGAAGTTGAAGGACAGGCAGAATGAAGAAAGAGTTTTATTATCGGTCCCGGGACGGGAAGACGCAGATCCATGCTATAGAATGGATCCCGTCTGTGAAGATCAGGGGAGTGTTGCAGATCTGCCATGGTATGGTGGAGTATGCCGAACGTTATCAGGAGTTTGCAGAGTATATGTGCGGGCAGGGGATCTATGTGGTCGGCCATGACCACCTGGGGCACGGCCGGTCGATCAATACTGAGGCGGACTATGGTTACTTCCCGGAGAAGAATGGAAACCGTTATGTCATAGGCGATATCCAGCAGCTGAGAGTGATCACCTCGAAGAAGTATCCGGGGGTTCCATATCTGATGCTGGGGCACAGCATGGGTTCGTTCCTTTTGCGCCAGTATCTGCCTATGTATGGAGACGGGCTTGCCGGGGCAATCGTCATGGGGACAGGGTATCAGCCGGCTTTTGTCCTCTGGGCAGGACAGCTGGTGTGCTGTGTGACGGCGCTGTTCAAGGGATGGAGATACCGCAGTAAATTCGTCGACAGTCTGAGTTTCGGCGGTTTCAATAAGAAGTTTGAGCCAAGTGAGACGGGAAGGGACTGGATTACGTCGGACAGAGAGCTTCAGAGAAAATACGTAGAAGATCCGCTGTGTATGTTCCGGTTTACTCTTGGCGGTTATTATCAGATGTTTGAAGGGATGAAGACGCTGAACCAGAAGAAGAGCATGGCGAGGATACCAGGGGAGCTTCCGCTGTTGTTTGTTGCCGGGGCGGACGATCCGGTAGGGGCATATGGCAGGAACGTCAGAAAGGTGTATGAGAAGTACAGGGAGGCGGGACTTAAAAATGTATCGCTTAAGCTGTATGACGGATGCCGGCATGAGATCCTGAATGAGTCGATACGCGGCCAGGTATATAAGGAGCTGTACGGCTGGTGTGAAAAGTGCCTGAAGAAGCGGTAAGAGATCAGGAGCTGTTGCAAGATGATCTGCGCAGATTGTGCGGTCGTTTTGTAACAGCTCTTTAAATTTAGATGTACATTGCACGGGGTATTTTTGGAAATAGGGGATAAGAGGTTAGGACATTCTGGAATTCCGCCGATACTTATATAGAATATAGAAGCCGGGCGTGCAAAGCAGATGGATGAAGCTGTGTCCGGCGAAGCGGCAATGCGGGACGGTGAAGCGTCAAAGAAGGTAAGGGTGAGAATGAGATGTCAGGGATAAAGGAAACGGGAGCGAATGCGCTGCCTCCCCAGGCGGCTGTGGCAGTTGACAGCAGGATCGCCAGAAAGTGTGCGCAGATGGAGGCCGGGCAGGTACTGATCACGGAAGCGGCCAGACATGCGGCAGAGGCGAAGGAACAGCTGTTGAAGGAGCATGAGGCGAAGAAGGAAGAGCGGAGCGAGAACAGGGAGGAAGCACAGGAGAAGCGCGACACGCCGGAGCTCTCGCGTCAGAGCAGATGGTTTGGGATCGAGGGAAAGCTCCTGAAGGATGCAGAGATTGAGTGGACGCTTGAGATGGAAGAGGAGTTATGGAACGAACTGCTCATGTGGATGCCGTCTGATGATAAGGGGCTGGCCGTTCAGTTAAAGGAGCTGTCGAGGCTCTATCTGGCGCTTTTAGACGCGATACTGATCCATACGATGGGAGACGCTCAGGCTGTTCAGATAGGGCGTCTTGAAGAAGTTCTGGCTGCGAAGTTGAATCTTATACTGGACAGCGGCCTGAATCATCTGTTAGAATTATTAGAAGAGACAGGACAGACAGAGACGGCGAAGCTGGTTAAGAGCAGTGTATATAAGCAGACGACCGGCAAGTCGATCTCTGCCGGGGCTGCGGACAGATTTTATACAAGGGGAAAGATGAATTCTGCGGGGAATTCCCGCTTTTTCATGCCGGATTCACAGGGACAGGCGGCAGGAAGCAGCAGGGGCAATAAAGGTATGTATACTGCATCTGCATCGAATGTCACTGCCGGAGGTCTGTCCGCAGCATCTGAGGAGGAAGGAAGAGTGTATCAGCTGGCGAAGGGCGGGAATGTCCGGATGAGCCGGGAGTTTGATGCTCACAGGCGGTCAGGCGAATTGCAGATGAGCCAGAGGAACAGGGCTTTGAGTGGATCTGTGGGAAGTGACACGGGAAGCAAAGGTATTTCCGGAGGAAAGACGACATTTACCAGTAAGGAACTGGAAGGAGGCAACCGGTTTGCCGCGCATATGAACGGGAGCGGTAATCTGTTCAAGAATCCGGGGATCAGCGCACGTAACGAGGAGGTGGTCGGCCTTCTTGCGGCGATCACGTCTATTAAGAACCAGATGTATTCGGAGAGCGCCGGGAGAGGAAGCGGGATGAAGGCCCCCTTAAAGAGTGCGGTCAATCAGATGATAGATTATTATCTGACGCAAAAGGGCGTTTATAACGTATATAATTACACCACACATGCGTATGAGAAGACGGGCAGTCCGCAGAAGGCTTTTGAGGAAGGTCTGGAATATGCATACAGGATATTTATGGATAAGAAGAATGACGCGGTTTACAGACAGCAGGCGGCGTATTCGGAAGAGGCCGGCTTCTTTCAGTCTCTGCTTAAGGGACAGTCGATACAGGCAGACATGATCAGGGGGATGCGTCTTCTGGAGAGTAACTGGCGGGAATTCCTGAAGACAGCCGGAGAGAGCGAGAAGAAGGGGATCTCCCTGAAGGTGCAGAAGCACAGTCCGTGGGGGTTTTTGATGGAACCGGAGGGCATAGGGAAGGATGGAAGCAAGGATAAGGAGAAGGTATTCCTGACAAGGATTGCCTGTGTGGCGGCGCTTGTGGCCGGATATCTTTGTTACAGGCTGTTTTTCGGATAATTTTAGACAGACGGGGGTATACATGGGGAGGGATATAGAGCGGTTTTTTGAAGAGTTTCTTCCGTGTTCGGATTCCGGGATATTAGAGGAGATCCGGGCATTTATGGAGACGGACGATCTGATCGACGTGTATCATATAGAGGCGGATGAATATAATAAGATATTTGTGAATGTGACATTGAAGAAGTTCTCCTATCTTGCGGCTCAGACTATATTTCTGGGGCTTGCAAGGTTCATGCGGCGCAGTTATTTCAGCGTATATGCAGGTGAAGAGACGGGAGAACGGATGCGGTATCTGTTTGTTACCGGTATGCCGGAAAAAGACGGCTTTAAGATGGAGGTCATGATCGGGTAACGCATGGAAATATACCGGGGAAGGTATGTACAGGAAGTATGAAGGAGGGGTGGAATTGAGCGAGCGGAACGGACAGGACGGCGGATTTGGCGTTCATTCATTGTTGGGGGTTCATGATATACCGGCAGAGGATATGGTAAAGAAGATTACAGAAGAGATGCCGGGAGGCTTCTTCGTCTATCACGCAGACGGGGATGAGGAGCTTATCTATGCGAATAAGGCGATGTTAAGGATGTTTGGATGTGATACGATGGAGGAACTTAGGGAGCTGACCGGCAACTCGTTCCGTGGAATTGTTCATCCGGACGATCTTGACGATGTGGAGGAGAGTATACGGAGACAGATCAGGGACAGTCATTATGATCTCGACTATGTGGAATACCGGATCATCAGGAAGGACGGGCAGGTGCGCTGGGTTGAGGATTACGGGCACTTTATCTGTAGTGAGCTTGCCGGTGATATCTTCTATGTGTTCGTGGCGGATATGACTGAGAAGAAGGAGCGCCGCGAGCAGGAGAAGCAGGCGATGCTGGCCGAAGGGGTTCGGAAGGAACAGAGGCTCAGGGATCGTATTGAGGAGTATGGGCGGGAACTTGAGGCTGTGAACGAAGAGCAGCTGCGCCGATTGATACTGATAGAAGGGCTCAGTATAGATTATGAGTCTATTTTTTATATTGACCTTGAAGAGGACCGGATCTGGACTTACCGGTACAGCGAGCGGATGGAGTACCGTTTCAGTAAGGAACACTGTGAATGCGGATTCGACGGGTTTGCGGAAGAATATATCAGGGAATGGGTATGTCCGGAGGACCGGGAGGCTGTGACGCAGGCTGTCAGTCCGCAGTATATCAGGCAGCGGCTTTTGGCAGACCGGATGTTCTACACGAACTACCGTATTATCAAGGACGGTAAGAAGAAGTATCTACAGCTGCGCATCGTGAATGTGGGAGATGAACAGAATATTTCCAAGTTTGTGATGGGATGCCGCAGTGTAGATGATGAGATACGGCATGAGATGAAGCAGAAGGGCATGATAGAAGACGCACTGGGACACGAGAAGCGTGCGAATGCCGCAAAGGATGCCTTTCTTGCCAATATGTCCCATGATATGAGGCCGCCGATGAATGCAATCATAGGCTTTGCATCGCTGGCCAGAAAGTATATGGATGATATAGAGAAGGTCAGTAAGTATCTGGGGAAGATCGAGGAATCCAGCGACCGCCTGCTTATGCTGATCAATGACGTCCTGGAGATATCCAGGATGGATACAAGTGTATTGGAGCTCGATGAGAAGGAGTGTAATCTTCTGGATGTGGTGAAGAAGATACAAGAGCTCATGCTGCCAAAGGCCGAGGCCAAGAGGATCGCGCTGTCTCTGGATGTCTCTGAGCTTAAGCAGAGCAGTGTGTACAGTGACGAGGAGAAGCTTGATCAGATCCTTGAGCGTATCGTGAGCAACGCTGTAGAATATACGGGAGAGGGCGGACGCGTCAGGATCACCGTCAGCCAGTCTCGGAAGACGGGTATGCGGTTTATCGGTTTGTAGTCAGTGACAACGGCATGGGAATGAGTGAGAACTTCCAGGAGCATATGTATGAGCCGTTCGAGAGGCAGAAGAACACGACGATGAGCGGCGTGCCGGGGACCGGGCTTGGACTTACGATCGTCAGACGGACTGTGGAGCTGATGGGCGGAAAGATAGATGTATTCAGTGAAGAAGGCGTCGGCAGCAGTTTTACGGTGACGTTCCGGTTCCGGCAGTACAGTGGGAAGGTATCGCGTCCTGCGGCAAGGGAGAATGGCAGAGGAATTGTGGATAAGGCCAGGAAGGTCCTGTTAGTGGAAGACAACGAGCTGAACCGGGAGCTTGAGGCAGAGCTTTTGCAGGATGAGGGATTCGTTGTGGATACGGCCTGCGACGGCAGTGTTGCGGTTGAGATGATCAAGAACTCAAAGCCGGGGGAATATGCGCTGATCCTTATGGATATCCAGATGCCCGTCATGGACGGTTATCACGCGTCGAGGATGATCCGGAAGCTGGATAATCCGGCGCTGTCAGGCATACCTATCATTGCCGTGTCGGCCAATACATTCGACGAGGATAAGAAGAGGGCTCTTGAGAGCGGAATGAACGCCCATGTGGCAAAGCCTGTCGATATTGCGCATCTGCTGAGTGTGATCATGCAGGTGTGGTGAATGAGATGATACATAACAAAGGCCGTCAAGAGGCCGTTTCCCCGTGCAGACGGTAAGCGTATGCCTGCGTGTGCACGGGGAAGTATTTTTTAGAAAATATTTTCCCTTATCAGGTCAAACGGTGCCGGACCGATATCCAGCACGGCTTTATGGAATCTTTTCTGGGAGAAATCATCTTTCCAGAGCTTAAGCGCTTCTTTCTTTAGTTCCAGAAATTCCACATATCCAATATAATATTTCAGATAATTGGCAGGATCGGCGATGATCAGGTCATAGATGTCTTCAATAGTGTCGGTGTCTGTGATCCCATAGCTTCGGAAGAAGGATACGGTGTCGAGCAGTGTCCAGCCTTCATAATGGATCCCCATGTCTGCCAGCGCATACAGCCCCAGGATGACAGAAGTATTCTTCTGCATCAGTGCGGCCTGTTCCTTGGAGAGCGGGGCATAGTAGTAACTCATCATCTCGCTGTAGGTGGCCCAGCCCTCGACATATCCGCCGAAATTCAGCAGATTGCGGATAGGGTTCGGGTTTTGGCCTGCATAGTAGGTGGTCTGGTACAGATGGCCGGGATAGCCTTCGTGTGCCAGGGTGGTGAACAGGGACAGGTCGTCACTCAGACGTCCCTGATTGATATAGATCACGTTTTCCGCGGCATTGTCGATGGCAGGAATCATATAGAAGGCAGGACTTAGATATTCTTCCATGGATTTCTGCACATATTTGATCTGAGTGTTGACCTTCAAGGGCTCGGGGAAATTATCAGCAAGCTTCTTTTTAAGGCCGGCAAGGATCGACGCAGGATCTGGATCCTTTAAGACGACGCCCTGCTCCTTGAACAGATCCGAGGAGAGCGAAGGATTGCCGGCCGCCGGCGTCAGGATCTTCTGCATATCGGTCAGATCGCTGATCATCTGCTGCTGTGTCAGACGCTGTAATTCCGGGATATCCCTTGAAGAACCGGTCTCAGAGGCCACAACCAGTTCATAGTATCTGCGTCCGTCAGGCAGATGGCAGAGGCCGTTGTTATTCTTCCCGGTCTCCCGCAGGGCGGTAAGTCCTTCCCTTAGCTCGGCATATGCGGGGAATATGTA